>JAABUJ010004288.1_pt1 | contig 15125 bp, 17 predicted proteins | sample 5559131 | NCBI WGS metagenome assembly JAABUJ01 (sample SAMN10711875, study PRJNA513366) | rock metagenome | isolation source: Antarctica rocks | place: Antarctica: Victoria Land, Mt New Zealand nord | collected 2016-01-07 | reverse complement strand
AATTATTACTCTAGACACTATGCGCTTTCTTAAATCGCTTTGCTTATAAGTTTTGATTATAAATTGCTAAAGCTATAGAAACTGCAAAGTTTGTTGACATATAAGAAGTTCAAGTCGATCTTTGTTTTTGAGACACGCTTCGGAACACAAAAACTTTGCAATCAAATAACTTTCTCAATGTTGATTTAAACTCTATCAAAGATATGCTGTTAAAAGTGCAAAGATCATTCTATCAAACGTGAGATTTTGATAGTAATAAATCAAGAAATGCGAAAGTTGATCAAAAGCATCTTGCCAGAAGTTGGGGTCGAGGATCTAAAAATAAGGCCAAGGGACGACAACCGTTGTGAAAGTGCTAATATCGAGGCTCATCTTGACCATCTTCTCTGGCTCCTTCATTTTTATGGTACCATGTACGATGGAGTGATGAGCACATATAGCCCTATAAGAAATATCCACTGAGTTTTGATGCAACATGAGCTCGGTATCACGCTTCGGGGTGCAGGCAAGAGTTTGGAGCTCGTACCCACAGTTGAAACTATCTTACAACCTCGGACGGAATGCCTTATGCTTCGTCATCTTCTGGGTCCCTATCCCCAATCCCAACGTCTACAGGCTTATTCCAACGCGACGGCCTGCCTCAGGTCTTGTTCTGTTTAAAGAAATGTGGCCGACTCTTTAGATCGATCAACTTGATGTTGAACTGTAATTGTTGTAAAGGTGTCAATCCCGGGAGTTCCGCGGCCCGTTGTCGTCAAATAACTACTACAAATCCTTAATAATGTTGAAACATAGAGCTTGTGTTGCAGTGTAAGTCTACCATATCGTTACAAGGGTTGACCTAAAGTAATAGTTCCCGACACTACAAGAGCGAGACAAGCATCCTCGCCTTTCAGTCAACGAACAAGTCCTAATTATCTTTAGAGCTCATCGAAATCCGTCGGGACAGAAGAAGCATCTCAAACAAGGGGACTTTCTTTACAGCTTCGATCCGCCTACACTATCAATACCTTTTCAACATGGCCGATGGTGACCACACTCTCGAGCTTTTCGGGGCCCTTCCATTCTGGTAAGTCACATCCCTTGCGAGGTTAGTTCAGGCGCTAAGTCCGTCTATGGTATGCATGAAAAGATATCCTTCTTCGACCTACCACGTGAAGTACGAGACCAGATCCTATTTCACTACTGCAGCAACAAACTTGTTGCAACATCGAAGAAGCAACTGAGCACCCTGCATCCCGGAAGGCTCATACAATGGATGCCCGATAACAGGTCCAACTCCAGTGATCGAGGTTTTCCTCGCCGCTCCGAGGATACCTTCGCCCTTCTCTCTGCACTTAGAGTATCTCGTCAGTTCTACGACGAAGCGGTAACGATGTTCTACTCTACCTCGAAATTCCGTTTCGAGGATCTTGTACCTTTTTATCTGCTAGTGGACAAACTACCCATCGGATATCAGAGTCTCATTCAAGAGCTTCACCTCGATATGTCCACCGAAGAAGTTGATCAGTGGCGTGCGATGTTCCTAATGAAAGCCACTTATCTTTCGGGTCTGCGAAACGTGCAAATTAGGATCGATAAACAAAAACTCCCACGCGCGGCATTCACGGACGTTGCAGATCTCCAGCTGGACTCATCAATATCCCTATCTTTGCTTCATAAGACGACTATCTCAATCCAGTACCGCTATTCTGAGCACAGAAGCGATGCTGTTTCTAAAGAGGATGTGGAGGGAATCGCTCAAGGGTTGATGGATGGTTTGAGAGAAGGCATAGAATGCCAGGAGTCGGAGAAGATAGGGTAGCGTGGGACACCTGATCCTGGAGGACAACCCTGCGCTTTGTTAGGGATCACTCTGCTTGTTATTGTACTTTGCAATGGAATGCTTGCTTTTGAGTGCTAGCGCATAATTAGTGCAAGGAGCAAGGAAGCTTGATACAGACCATTCAGCAGATCTACTCTATGACATGATCGAATGCTTGTGTCATTGTTGAAACATCGTCGTAATGTGTCTTGAATGGATGGAAGAGAAGCGCGCCTCCTCAGCTTCTGCGTCCTGTCCGAAGGCGTCAAGGCTTGGCATGACAAGGCACTTGCTCTCGGCTGAAAACGGCCCGAGTCGCCCAGGTGCGGCTGGCTTGGGACTAGTCGCCAGGGAATTTTTGAAGCCTGCACATTGCAAAATGCATCTATTCATGACTGTGCCCATTGATAGACTGCGGGCTCGAAAGAACATGATCCCGCTCGCGCATCCTTACACTGCCTTCAAGGTCCAGTACGTCGAGCTTCTGTTGACCCCTTACGACTGCCTGGAATGCCGTCCTTCCCTTGATTGAATTGGGAGTATGACTTTCAAGGGACCGAAGTCAAATAAGAGGGTAGATAGAGTATGCAAGAGCCTTGGAACAGTATAGAAAGCAATAACGTAGGTCTTCAACGGTTCTCGAAGATATCTCGTTCCGAAAGGCCACAGCGTATTCTCCAACATGGGCCCTCATGGATGCTGCCTACTAGAGACCCAGCGTTCTACACTGCGCCATCGGACGCCTCAAGGTTCCAAGGGAGAAGGTAAAACTCAAGGATTGGATTGGTCTAGACAGGCTACCTCTAGCACATCTGATCGCCTTCCTTCCTCCACAAGTACCGGTGTATATAGTTCCGCCTCTTCCGTCCAGAGCTTTGCCTTGTAATCTAGCGATGTAGGTGAGGATCTCTAAGGCCGGCCGAGCCTTAGATAATGCGAAGATAGATCCCCCCGAGGAGCATCAAACGTGAGGAAGCCCCCTACCTGATGTGCGTCGACCTCATCGATACAAAAGGCCTCGATGGTCTTCCGGGGAAAAGACTTAACGTACTTCGCAGCAGTACGGGGTGCAATCTGTGACGAGCGGTATTTGGTAGGATTCGAGTATTCCTTCGGACGCGCCTGGCTATGAGGAGCTTCTGGTGTTCCACCAAGCCGTGGATCTTCTCGGTAGGATATTTGGTTCCCACAAGCTGCCACAGGTATTTGTCCTCCACTTGACCTCCTTCTACCCGATCGTTCTTATTATTCCCTTCAACGTAGTAGGTATTCTGTCCATCAGCGTTGTTTGTGAGGAGTCCCTATTAGCGGTAGATAGGATAACGAGGATCTTGACACGGCAGAAATCGAATCAAGACTGTGGTAGAGGAGCCAAGTTCGAACAGATATGAACAGATCGATATCCACGGGAAAGTAAGTAGGTTTCTCGCTGGGAATGCGGCCCAGATGGTAATTATTTCAGATGGAGTAGGTGGCCGTTTGAGGCTCAAGTCCCTCGATGTCTGTTCCCTCGACGAGATCCTACGTGCCTCCAGTCCGGTTGAGGAGTATCCATATCGAATCTTCCAGGATACCTGATCCTTTTTTCGAGCCGTAATCGAAGCGCCATGGAAGAGAGGCGCGACGACGGCCAGAGCGGCAGGAAAAGTAAAGGCGACGCATTGAACCTGATGGTTCATGTTGTTCGTCCTACCATCTGTTCCTTCCAATCTGATGGGACTAGAGATGTAGTACTAGTAGACGTATCCGTGACGTCTGCAAAGGAATGGTGAGAGCGAGGGTGCGATGGCGCGTTGGCGGTGCGGGTTGGATCGATCCAACATGGTCCATCTTGGTTATGGGAAAGATTCTAAGTGTCTTGAGGACTTCAATCAGGAGCTGGTGTGGGTATCAAGGGGGTGGTAAAGGAGGGTACCGTAATGGATGCTATTCTCCAATTCGACTTCCTAGATGCGTACCATCAATATACCTTCCACGAGAGAAAGAAATCCTCCGCCTGGGCTTTTGCACTTCGCCGTCGGATATCTGCCTCCAACTTCGCATCAGCTCTCCATGTGCCTGGTTCGCCGCCTCCACCACTTGTGTCTCATCTTGGCCAACGCTTGCTCGCAATCGTTGAGGCGGAGGAGGTGGCCTAGGGGACGGCTGTAGAGGGGCCTCAAAAGACCTTAGAGGTCGAGGAACGGCTTCGGACTTCGTGCTGAGTAGGCCAAACATGTTGCTTGCGCCGCCGCCACAGCAGTTCGCGTAATGGGGTAATTTGAAGGGCTTCTTTGCTTCCTGACGCGGTTATCAAATTCGATCCTGCAGTATACCGACAAAGCTACGGTCGTTGGGAGGCCAGAACAATGGGCAGTGGGCCTCGTGGCTATCGGATACATCGAAGCGCTTCAGAAAACGTAAATTTCGATCTTCGACGCTTTAGGCAGCTCTGAGTCGAGCCGGAAGAGGGCTCCATGCATGCCCGAGGACTTCTTGTTCACACCCGGAAAGGGTCTAGCTTTTTGTTCTTTAAGCAAGGGATTCAGCACGCGGAGTCTTATTTCCCCCCTTCATAGCCGATCAACGAGTAGGCAGGCATTAGAGCCACCAACTCCACGGCATGAGTTGCTCCTGGGTGTTATCAAGAGCTACTTTACGACTGCTGTCCTCCTGACCATTCGCTCCCAATTACCTCATAACCTTACCGACTTTGAAAGCTTGAGAATAGCTGTCGATGGCGCTGGAGGCAGCTTTCACGACTCCTGCCTGTTGATCGTGCGTTTCAGCTTGCAACAACAATACCTTGATGAACGCTGAGGACTTCGAGGGCAGCTCTCGTTAACCTGGTCAGCCCTGCTTCACGACTCCTGCCTTTCAATTACTCGCTACGGATTTCCCTACACCCCGCTGACCGTAGCAGCTCATTCATGAATACTCGACGGCGCTAGAGGCTTCATTCGACAGTTGCCTCACTGGCCCATCTAGCACGCGTAGCCAATAGAGCTGGATCAGGCCCCACAAATGGCTATCAGCAAAGTCACGATGCTCAACATGATGACTCTCGGGGCAATAGATCGCACCGAGCCCTTACGGAGCTCGATGGAGAGTAGAACAGAGCTGAGTCGGAGAAGCCCTTCGTCGTATATTCAGTCTTGCTCAAACAAACGGCAATGACGATGTATCTGGGGCTCAGACACCTGGGTGACTGCCTCAGATCACAAGCATGCTGCCCGGCTACAGTCCCTGGTCCAGTAATCGAGTGTTCCTCAAGGTGAACACCTCGCCACTGGCTAATCCGTATTCGTAGCGGCTTCATAATCAGCAGTGACGGCGTAGAATTCTAGACTCACCGTTCCCTCGTCGATTAACCATAGCTTCCTACCTCGACTACCTCGCCGGTGGCGTACTATTCCCTTATCGTAGCGCCTTCATCTGCTGGATTAGATCAACAGCGTCTCGAACGAGCCAATGATTGCTTGATGCAGGGCTATCCAGGGTCCTACCACCGCCGTGAAGTCCTCCCTGGCCTGCAGGATCCCATTCAATTGGATATGGAGTCACTCACCGTGCGTCTGAGCCGGGGGAGCGATGCCCTGCCTTCCCTACCCTCGAGTGAACAGCCATAACTCATTCTAAGTCATTGCCAGGTGGAATTCTTATTAACCTTCGCTCGTCATCGAAGCTGCCTACTTAAGGCCAGCTTTCTTCCCCCGAAATCCTAATCTCCTAAACATTTCTTTCTTCGTTGTCCACCAAGACAAGCCACTCTTGACACCGAGTCTTCTTTATAACTCTTGGCCTTGACATAACGATACATGGATCGAACTACTTCGACTGTTCGCTCTAAGTCTCAAGATCCCTCGCAGTACAGGACCTGGTCACGTCAGTAATGCATACCAAAACAACCTACCGCGAGCCAACACCCTACTTGCATCTTCATTGATCATCAGACTCCCACCTTCAATTATCTACTTATATAAGCCAGAAGTCAGCAAGTACTGTGATAGTATACCTAAGTAACAGGATCACACCCCCTTATACTAAATATCTTACTCCCGTATACACTTCGATCCACTTTCAAGGCTTGATCTACCTTGGCATCCTTTGCTCCAAGATATCCTAAGGGGTATCATGACCACCGAGCTCACAGGCATCGACAAAGATCCCAACATGAGCGTCTGCTGCACCAATGCCAAATGGCCTGAGGCAGTAACAGAGTTGCAGACCTTCGACGGGATAACGACCCTCTTCGAAAGTATGTTCACATAGTCCCTTCTCTTAGTACATAAGCACACAAGCACCACTATCCCTGGAAGCTCTGAGCCTTGGAGCTGCTTTCACAAGTACTGATATCGTCGATAGACGCCACCCCAAAGGCCATCGAAGAACGCATAAGCAAGCCGCGTCTTGAAGGGAAAGCTCTCGATGTGCTTGCGCGTGAGAGGGTTCGCAAAGACCGGAACGACTTTGAGTTCTGCAGTGTTGCTGGAGTTCGTTGCTGAAGCAAGACTCAAAGCCATCGAAACCTTCGTCAAGATGGATGATGGCGTCGACGTACCAGACGACTTCAGGTCCTCATGCAAGAGACATCTTCCAGAATGTTGCCGATTCAATTCTAGCTCCCCGTGGCAATGTGAGTGAGATTGAAGGATATACTAAGCCTACTGGATAGTCAGAGCTGCTTTGGTATGTCCCTTCATGCCCTTTCAAGGCGATAGACCTTGAGAACTATCCCTTATTATTGGTCAACCAAAGCTAATGATTTTGTCACAGAGGTAGGCCAGCTAAAGCCGAAATCGACGCCGAATACTGGGTCCTGCTCTCTACGCCAAGCCCAGGTCGCAAGTTGTCTCGTATAGCTGGACATACCAACGAACCTTGACGCTTCGGATCGACTAAGCTGAAGTGTATCTGGGGTTTATATAATGAAGGCAAAGACGCGTCAGCGATGTTACAGACTCTTTATTGCTGGGATCACACCGGTCGAAGTCTTCACTTTGGACCACAAACCAATACTATATATAACACACACACACTCCTGGAGCCCCGACAGCGATCGTATGGTAAGCCAACCTTTTCCCGCAACGGTTTGCCTTCCACTACCACGACCGACTGAGTCTCGTTTCGCAGCTCTTGACCAGGTCATCAACCCCGTCACAAAGGACATAGACTGCGGTGGCTTGGCCGTGGTCTAGCTCGATGCTATGGATGGAGGATATCGGGTCCCTCTGTGCTGTGACTTGAACCGCAGAAAATGATCGGATCGTAAGCCAGTCTTTTTCCTTAACCACTTCATCAACAATACTGACCAGAGAATTTTTCGCAGCTCCTATCTGTCGAATCCATAACAAAGGACATTGACTACTGGGTCTCGGTCGTGGTCTAGCTCGACAGAACAATTTGGGGGCAAGTTGGGTTCTTCGGTTCTGCGTGGCATGGAACGTGGAGAATGATCGTGTGGTGAGTCAACCTCGTTCCTTTACCACTTTCCACAAGCACCAATACCCCTGACTGACTACTTTGTAACAGCTGCTCGTCCTGGAACTCGGTCCTACCACCGAGGATATAGACTACACCGACCTCGCACGGTCTACTTTGGTGCGGTGGATGGAGAAGAAGTCGGGTCCCCGTGGTTGTGAGAAGCGTCCGAGACCAAGGAACAGCTTCTTACAACCATGGCGTATCACTCGTGTCGGCTGAGATGGTTCCTGGAGGCTTCCAAAGGCACAACACTCCAGGGTGCGGCTCTGGAGGCTTTCAAAGGATCTTATGGTCGCCTTGAGAAGGTCTACGTGATATCACGTCTTAACGCAGTAATGGCACCAAAGGCAAAACACTTCCGCTTGCCACCATCCTACTGGCGCAGTCTCGTTCAAGCTTGGAGCTTTAAGATTTCTCTACAAAGATGAGTCCAAGAGACATGAAAAGCGGTACGGCGGTCCACAGGAGCTCTTGATACATTTTGAGCGGACAGTCGAAGCCAGTCTGGAAGCTGAAGAAAAATCAGCCTTCCGGGTGAAGCACTGCTACTCAGCGTACGGTGGAGCAAGAGCATATCAAGGCTCAAGGCGAACCACGACAGCCAAGCATGGGAGCGGACACACAACCTGATCGCCATGCGGCAACGAGAGAGAATGTGGTGGCAACGCTTGCGGGCGATCTGGGGCGAAGGAGAGCGGAATGGGTCCAGCTTGAATTCGTTGTTCAACTTACTCGGAAGATCGTCGTGACTGCTAACGCAACTCCCAAAGCCATCGAAGAGCGTATAGCCAAACTGCGTCGCGAGGGTAAGACACTTCCTGCGTCCGGTCTTTCCAGCTTCCTCACCATCAAACGCCGTGGCTGCGATCGAAACATGTCGTTGCTTCCGAGACGCTGAAGATGGGCGAATTGTGCGTACACCGACACGCCTACCAACGAGAAGCACAAAATCTTTCGGTCAAGTCCAAGAAGCCGCAATGCAAGACACAATACAATACTTCGCATACGGAAAAAGACCTGCGCTTGCACACTCAATGGGAAGAGCTTGAATCCGAAAACGGGCAAGCCGATAACGGTGGTACAGCGCAGAATATTGTAACTGCTGGGGCTCCATTTCTCGAGCAAGATTCCGACCATGATCTCGAGTGGTTCAAGCCACAGAGCCAAGTGGCAAAGCTTCGGATCGGACATGAAGAACCGGGGCTCCATTCCTCGAGCAAGACTCCGACGATGAATCCGAGTGATTCAAGCCACAGAGCCAAGGGGCAAAGCTTCGGATCGCACATGAAGACATGGGGCTCCATTCCTCGAACAAGAGTCCGGCAACAAAAGCGAACATCGATCCGAGTCGTTCAAGCCACAACGCCAAACTGCAAGGCTTCGGATCGGCCATGAAGATTTGGCAAAGAAGCTGCTGCAAAACTTGGGCTACGCTGGAGCCCAGAAAGAAAGCAGCGAAGCCGATGATAAGCCTCCTTCATGCGAAGCCAGTGTCGGCGAGAGGGCCTTTGGCCTACACAAGGACGTTGATAATTTATACTTTTTCGAATCTCATAAGGACCGTGCTGTACGAGATGTTGCATGGTCCCAGTATATTTTCCCGTGATCGGTGGTCTGCGCGCTCAGATTCTTCTCAAGAAGGAAAATCTTCTGAACACTTCGAGGGCTGCGTGCAGAAGCACGGAAATCCAAGCGGGGCGTCCTTCGGTGACCACGTGTCATGCAATATTGGAATAGAGCTCACGGAGCTTGAGAAAAGAGCAGTGGTTCAAGCTTCTTCTAGTAGAAGCTGGATCCCAGTCCGTCGAGGCCTCAATTATCCGGTGAGACTTACAAAGTCCAGGACCATTTCACCGGGCTCGGAATAGTCGTTGGCGCAAGAAGCAGAAGAATCCCCAAGGCGATCGAAGAGCGCATCGGGAAACTCCGCCGCGAAGGCAAGGATCTGGCGCCCAGTCCTATTACCTCCAAGACTACAATTTTCCGTCACACTCCCCAAACCGAGTGGCAAGATGGCTGCCAAAGCCAAGACTGATGAAGAAGGTCAAGGCGGGGAGCAAGCGGAAGCGACTCGCGATGCTCGAGAGCGACAACAATCACCAGGAAAAACAAATAAACGGGGGGAAGATTACACCCGTACATCCACCTCCCATAATTAAGCAAACTTCAAACCACATACAAGACTTCTGAGTCAAATAACTTAATATATACTTCGAGAAATCGATTGATGTATAAGCTTGTCGATTCACACTATCTCAAATATCCACAGAAAACTAAACCGACTCACCACTCTTCATTTATATCTATATATTCAAAAACCTACCTGAAGATCTCGAACGAGGTCTTTCAAAATCGGCGGCACAGTCTCCAGAGGCGTCAAGCATGATGCAAGCATACAGTCAAGTACACAGCCAATCGACCGCCCTAACCGTCCTGAGGGACGATGAGTACGGAGACAGCGTCATGCTCAACGCTTCTCTTGGCTATTCAGTATGCCTGATGTTGGGCTGGGGTTGGTAGTCCGTTCGAAGCAGCCGGCGCACTGATCACGAAACAACCAACAGCCGAAGATGTGCCGCTGAGGCCTGATCATATGGCAATGTGGCTGCAGCAGAGACTGTCTGTGACGGAGGGCGCCATCGTTCAGCATCCTACCCAGCCACGTGGTCGCCTATTCAGGCTGTGCCGTTGGGGTCTGATTATCTGGAAATGCGGCTGCAGCCGCGACTGTCTGTGACGGAGGGCGCCATAGTACAGCATGCTATTCAGCACGTGATCGGAGAATTGAGGCCGGAGAAAGTGTTCCCCCACACTTTCTTACTGCTGCCTCCGTTGCTGGATTATCTGACTTGGAAGGAGAGCGCCACCAAGGTTATGTGTCTGTCGCTCACGGTCTCGCACTTCGCGACGACTACAGGCCATCGCCAATCAATCAGCACTCGCTCGGCCAACTGCTGTTCCAGGAAATCTTCCCATCTTTACGATGTCACGAGCCCTCGTCGCCAGTTCGTCTCAGCTTCTCGCCCTCCCCACATTCGCTCGCCGTATACCTCCCCCAACGCCAACATTCTACGAGGCTGGCACGGCCGATACGAGCTTATGGCTTCCTGACTTAGCTATTCCAACAAATGTGAGGATCTTGCAACGACAACCGCCGATCAGAGACCTTAACTTGCCAATGTTCCCAGCTGGACCCAGTGATCCAAATCAGGATCGCAAACCAAAGGGAAAAGCGAAGGTCAAAGGGCCTATTTGAGCGCGACGGAGGCGACGATGAAGACGAAGTCTCCGGATCCAAAGAAAGCCATGGGCATGTCTCCTCGGATCTTCACTATGCCCTTCAGCGACTTTGCTGCATCCACAATGACATTGCCAACCTCACTGTTCTCGGGATTACAGTCGATACCGGATCGCCAGGGCGCTTATGACAGATAAGCCGCTCAAAGGTCAAGAGATAATGGTCAAGGAAAAGCTCTGTTGAAGAAGTACGAAAAGCCGACCACTCCTAACGCCAAACGTCCCAGAGATTACGAAGAAAGCCATAGACAGTCCAACAGAAGACCCTCCTGATCAAGATAATGAACCCATATGGGTTGTGGGATGGGCCGCGCTCACGAATGGACTGTGTTTCTCGTGTCAGTGCGTGCAAATACCGCTCTGGCAGTGAGTTCTTGATTCAATAAATCTCGCATTTACCTTAGGATTTCGTCAAGTTGATCTCACAATTATGTCCGGTTGGACTCACAGTTCGAAGGATCTGTCTAGAGATGATCTGATCTCCATGTCACTGCTGTTCAAGCATCACGTGGTGCTCATTGCTCCTCTGGCATTCAGCTCCGTCATCCTTGTCGCGAACGCCGCGAAGCTGGTGCCTGGAAAGCAAGTGACAGCTATACTGCTTCCTCAGATATCTACCCGTGGAGTTTGCCGCTCGGTTACAAGTCGCCAGAGTGTTCCTGGATAAATCCTCACCATACCTCAGCGACAATGAATGTTCGCAACTCACTAAGGTTCTCGCCCTAGAGTCCGAGAAGAGAATCTGTATCTCTCTCTCAACAGCTTGTTACACACACTACATTCTTACCTTATACACTGAATTCGTCGCTGGGTACCAGTCGCCACAGTACAAAGACACCCGGCGCAATGTACCTTGACTGAACTCCACCATACCTCAAGTCCTCCACCACAGCGAACATGCTCAGATCATTGACATTCTTCCGCCAAAGTCTAAACAAACTTGCCTCTACCTCAATGGAAATTATTACATTCACAACAATACTCGCCCCAAAGTATACTATGTACACAAGTAGGCGCGAAATCACATAATCCTTCCGATGGAGCTCGCTGACCGTTGTTCTCTTGGTCAGATGAAACTCCTTCGTTAGCGTCGACCGACCTCTGAGGATTCTGTCCACGTCTCGACAACGGACTCAGTGGAAACGAGCCAAGTAAGAAGAACTCCATACAAGGACACTCACTCTGATTCTGACGTAAATACGTAGGCTTTCAGTTCATGATAACATCATCATGAGCCAGATGACAGCAGGTAGAAGAAAGTGAACTTCAACGCGCAGCGGACGGTCGGGTTCAGGCGCCATCACCGCCCGTTGCTCAGGAGCACGTCCCAAGGATTTTCGAGTACGGCAATTCATCAATTTGGATTACATTTAGCAGCGGTGGCGCTTGAGAACAGCCATGGGAGCATCTACAATTTCCGATGTCGCAGCAGCCACTGGCACTAGCGGCCTGTGGTCTTCAACGTCAGCCTTGAGCTCTGGAGGATGAATATCTAGGAACGTCCAAAACATGTGTGGCTTTCCCGTTCCGAAAATCAAGGAGCCCAAAGCCGCTCGTCAAGGATTCGTACAGGGAACACTCAAATTCCCGATCTGCGACCATAGAAGCACCGAAGTCTCTCGCCTGAGAACCCACTTCCCAAAGTGTCTCGCGAAGCATGGGAACTCAACAATAGACGAGGGTAAGCATCACCTGTTCCTGCTCCAAGGCTCAGCTGTCTTTACACCCACAGCCCGTGAGAGAGCCGAAGGCCGTCTGCTCGACGATAACGCCCACCACGCAAATTTTGGGCTCGGTTACGACAATGCCGAGGACCTTGAGCGGAAGGAAGTGCCACCGCGCCCGTCTTATCCCTATGGTGCTACTGATCCAAGCTGCGCGGGGACTTGGTACCTTCAACCGAAAGATATTGTCGAGGTGCGACACGCTGGGCGTAGTGGAAATACCTGGCACACTCGGTGCCCTCTTCCTCGCCTGATTCCGAGGCGGCCTCTCCCATTTCAAGGACCCCTCCCAAGAAGCGTGTCCGTAAGGCGAAAGATCCAAGGAGTTCTAATCGGACGAGCGATGATCACGCCATGGTGCCTGCAAACACCAGTACACTCAGTCCAGTCCTACATGTCATAACTCAGAGCGGTATGTGGAATGCTGTTGTTTGGATAGAAGGAGGAGATCAAGACTCCGGGCGAGGTCTGACTCAAGCAGACCGAGCACAAATGGGGCATAGAAGGGTCCCCGCTAACAACTTCAAGAAAGCGAGATAAGCTCGAGGAATTTGCCGCTCATTTACAGTCACAAATGAGGTTCGCCTTTCATATAACCGCGGAACGCATCTACGACACCGATCATTTGGGACAATCCCGCCCGTTCGACCGAATCGAGACCGCACGTTACCGCGTTGGCTGCAGCCATTATCAAAACAATCCAGATCCAGATTCTTCGCAGATAATAGTGTTCGCTGCAGACTAGCGATGGAAAAGCGCCACGATCGCGTCGAAACGTATACTATAACAATGAACCCAGCAGCAAGAACGGAGCATTCCAAGCAGCTGCCAAGGACATGGCGGGCTTGCAGAGCATGCCTACCGGTCTTCTTACCTTCTAGCAGTGATACAGACGTACTTCGACGAAATTAGAATGTTCGCCAGTACCTGCTAGCCCCGAATCCGAGCGCAGAGCCCAAGCTCCGGCCAAGCGAGCCGAGGAAGCCGAAGCTGGTGTGTATCCGGAGCGGCGAGACAGCACCCAACTTCTGCGACAGAAAAAGCGGTTCACAAGATAACTGAGAGCCAGTGTGGAGCTTGCGAGATAAGGATGTCTCCAAGATGCGCCGTCGAGAAGCATTACGAAACCCGTTGTCCCAAGAAAGATCCTAATAACCCGGATCTTTGACGCCATGGGGCTACAAAATCGATATGGGCCGCGAAGACAAAGCAGGACATAATCACCAAGAAAGCTTTCAAGCCGTCCAAGCCAATTCAGGGCGGAGCAATGGGCCTTTGTTCCTATTGGTGATTGAATTTTCTCAATCTCATATCGCCTGCTCAGACTTGGCACGCCATCGAGAATGCGATCTACGACACGCACGCAACATGCTGGTGCCACCGCTTCGGAAACTTGTGGGTGTTCTCCCGAGAGTTGGAAAATGCTCCTGGAATACGATCTATGATACGCAACATGCTGGCGCCACCGCTTCGGAAACTTGTGGGTGTTCTCTCAAGTGTTGGAAAATTCTCCTGGCGGCCTGCCATTCTTCTTCATGCGCCACTAAATCGGGGTTGCGGCTGCCAGCGTTCTCGGGGACCACCAGACCAGGAATATGTGCCATAACGATCGGGAGTGGCTACCTCTTCGGCGATATTTCTTCTATTGTGACAAGATCTGGACATGGAAGTGCGTACGATCCAAGACAACGATCACAACACGCACTTTGTTTACAGACGAATAATCTAGACGAGCCGTAAACCAGTGCGTAAACTATATTATCCGGAATTCCAACCTTTTCTACCTCCAACCTTCAACCTCAGCCACCTTCCATGTCGACAGCAGGAGTTCCAAGCATCATTCTACGCTCGGCTAACCACGATGAAGAACGGTCAAACCCCGCAGTTCATGAGCGAGTACGATGACTTGCCAGAATGGGATGAGCGCCGAGACAAAGCTATTTTCTCAAATTTCTGCAGCTCGTGTCTCACGTCATTGTCGAAGACGCTGTCGTTGAAGGTATCTGCTACACCTTTTGGGCTGAAAAGAGGACAAATCTTGTCAAGCTGTCATCTCATAATAATTGTACGAGCTATTCTTGCGATTGCAAACACATTCTCAATCTATTCTGAGCATCCAACCAGTCGCACTGTTATCGATCTCACCCAGGACGACAATAACACGGATATTGGGGCAGGTGAACGGTACCTAACCAAACATCATGAGATGAGCTTGCTCTACAGGTCATTGACCATCCGGGAAATGTGCTGTCAAGATGCTCACAGCTGCTGTATCGATGGAAGCTTGCCACCATCGGAAGAGAGCCCAAAAAACCAGAAGGCAGAAAAGGCAGAAAAGGCAGCAATGCAAGTCTCATCAGCTTGACCCGTCAAGCAGACCTGGTCTCTCCAAAGGCGCAGACGCCTTCTCCAGTGAGAATACATCGACATGATGAGCTCGCCCCATTCTGACAACTTCACAATTCTGGCTGATGCTCCTCCTGCGCCGGCATACAACAATATTACAATGTGGGAATGCTCCAAGCCGGGATGCCGCACATCTTGCGACATTGATGTTTTAGAAGAGAAACCTCACTCAGGGCTTGGGATAACCCATCGGTCTATTGCAGGGTATTCGCCTGAGGCTCCCGGTATCTTAATTTGAGCGAATTCTCGCGAAGGCTAGCAGCAGCACCCCAGAAGATCGCTTTTCGGTTTCCCTGAAAGCTATCTGCTCCCACACTAGCAAGATTGCGAAGTTCTTTGCCGACCATGAGTATATAACTGTCAATCTAGACGTCCTTGGCCACTTGTCAAACCTTTTTAAATACGAATTCGCATGACCCTGGGGCAAGAAT
>JAABUJ010004283.1_pt1 | contig 15132 bp, 9 predicted proteins | sample 5559131 | NCBI WGS metagenome assembly JAABUJ01 (sample SAMN10711875, study PRJNA513366) | rock metagenome | isolation source: Antarctica rocks | place: Antarctica: Victoria Land, Mt New Zealand nord | collected 2016-01-07 | reverse complement strand
ACCTTCTCATATAAATGAGATGCTGATGAATTAGAGTTAAGAAGAAACATTTATACTCTCATTATTGTGAAGTGATCATTATGCAAGTCAGATTGAGAAATTCTGTAAGACTGAGTTCAACACTCTATATGTCTGAACTTGAGGTCAATCTTCTCTCAGAAAAGCAGATGTGCAAAATGAAACTGTATGAAAGCTTTAATCAACACTGTCTTTGAATGTGTGATAAGCACAGCAAGACTATAATAGAAGCATCAGAGCAAGACAGAGTCTATATAATTAAGTACATTGCAAAAAGTCTTAATGAATTTGTTCTGATATCTGCAATACACACATTACATTCAGAGATCATCTTCTCTGCAGCTGCTTCAGATGTAAGTCTGCACAACAACATGATCAATTTCTTAGAAGTTGACACTGCATCATTGAATGAAAAGGTCAAGACTTACAGACTTTAATATTAATGATTTGCTCATCTTGATTTCATGAAGCTGCATGATCTTTACAAGATGACAATTCTTAAAAAGTCAATTCTCATTGTTGAGAACAACAAGATCATGTGTGAGATTTGTGTCCTGATTAAGTTCATCAATAAGTGAGGTCACATCATAAGCAAAAGAAAGGCTAACATTCTTGTTCTTATCTTCATTGACATATGCAGTTCATTATTCTTGTCATTTAATGAATATCAGTACTTTCTGAAGATAATAGATAATCACTCTCAGAAGACATGAACAATACTGCTGAAGCAATGTGATGAGACTTCACAGACACTGCAAAAATGATGACTAAAGACTGAATTTCAGACTGATGCAAAGATTCTTGCTGTACAAAGCAACAACAGAATGAAGTTAAGATTCATTCTGAACAACTGATGTAAGTCTTTTGACATTACATCACAGTATACAGTGCTCTACATGTTAATTCAGAATGACATTGCTGAAAGAATCATTCAAATCACAGAGAACTCAGTGTGTGCTATGATCAAAGAGATATAACTGTCAATAAAGTTCTGAGTGCAGACAGCACAGACAGATGTCTATTTTCACAATTGAACAGCAACTGATCTCTTAATTAATGATAAGCAGATGATTCTTAAGAAAGCTTTCATTGATGTGAAGTCATTTATTGATTACATTCATGTATAGAAATGCAAGTACTACAGCTACATTGATCTCAAGTTATTATCTGAAGGCAGATGCAACAAGTTCATGAATTGAGGATAAGTAAGAGTCTTCATGAACTACATTGAGAAAATCACAAAGCAGTATCAGCTTTGAGCTTCAGATCTTAAGCACATCATTAAGAATCATGCTGTAAAGTTTGCTAAAAGCAAGAAGAAAGGCACTGTTGATCTTAGACTGCAATGATAGATATTAAATGTTCTTCTGAATAGAAGATTCATTGAATGTTTATGAAAGAAGTCAATTATTGTGAAGGTCACAGCTTCAGATCAGGCATTCATGACTCAGAACAGTAAGATGCAGCCTAACTTGATTACAGTCAAGATCAACAAGTCTTAAGATAAACAATATGAGATTAAGTTGACTGCAGTCAATCTAGATGAGTCATTAGATGAGAAGATCAACACTGATTAAGTCAAGATAGTGACACTCAAAGAAGTCAGAACCTTTCTGTGCATCAAGATCTCAAAATGAAAGAGAAACAACAACAACAACAATTAAGATGTGAATGAGCTCTTAATCAAGATATTAAGAATTATGCTGACACTTATGACATTCTCTGCAGACAAAGAAGATTCTGTGATTAAATCTAACATTTCAACACCTGTCATCTATGCTGAAGCAGTGAGAGATTCAATCTGAGAAGAAATGTAAAAGAACATCATTTATGCAGAGCTGACAGCCTTGATGATAAATGAAACATGAAAAGAGACTGTGTCATTAAGAAGAGTCAACATTGTGATTAGTAAATGAATCTTTAAACTCAAGCTGAACATCAATGAATTCTTAAACAAGCTCAAGGCAAGACTTGTGACAAGAGACTTCTCATAGACATATAATGTTGATTATAAGAATATCTTTGCTCTCACTGTCAAGTTTAACATTCTGCAAGTCTTTCTGACTATTGTTGCACTTGAGAATCTAGAGTGTCATTAAGTGAATGTCAATAACATCTTCATGAAATTCTTTCTGAAGAAAACAATCTATATGACATTCTCTTCTAAAGTTAATGTTGCATCTAATTGTGTTCTGTACATACTGTGCAGCCTTTATGATCTTAAGCAAGCTGCACAGAAATGACATGAACAATGTGTCATTAAACTACTTAAATTAAGTTTTCATCAAAGCAAGACTGATTTCTGTCTTCTTCTTCACAGCATTAAAAGAATCATGCTGCTTCTTTATATAAACAATATTGTCATGACTTCAGCAAATCTATTACACATTCTCTGATTTAAGCAAGCTCTTATGAGTGTGTTCAAAGTCAAGAACTTGAGAAAGACACAGAAAATTCTCAGCATTTAAGTTATACACAACTGCAAAATGAGGACCCTGTGTCTGAATCAGACTCACTACATAAACAAGATATTAAAGAATCTTCACATGCAATCTGACAAGCACAGAGTCATCAGTATTTCATTTAACAAATATGATGTTCTTTGTTCTGCTGACTTAACTGATCAAAGAATAGATCAAAGACAGTATTAACAGACAATTAAAAGCTTAATGTATACAGCAATTCATATTTGATCAGACATAATCTTCATACTAGATCAACTAAGTCAATATCTCAGCAATTCTGCAGAGCATCATGAACATGCACTTAAGAAATTACTGCAGTATGTAAGATTAATCATCAATCTTAACATCATGTACAGTTTTAATGAGAGTCAAGTAATGCTTAAATACTCTGACTCTAACTATGCTTCAGACAAGCAGAATCAAAAATTAATTCTAGAATACATCTATATGCTTAAAGATGAATCAGTGTTGTGAACAAGTCAAAAACAGAAGTCTGTTGTCATCTTAATCACTGAGATTAAATACATAATTATGTCAATGTGCACAAAGACTGAGATCTGGCTTGAACAGATGTTAAGAGACATAAACATAAGCAAATATCTTGAAGTCAACTCACACTGCATAAACATTTAAGAGAATGAAGCTCATTAAGTTTCTTCATTTATTCAGCTTAAAGAAGACAATCAAGCTGCCTTGATCTTAATTAAGAATGCACATGTACATAAACAATTAAAGCACATCAATGTCTTCTATTACAACATCTATGATCTGCATAAGCACAATCAGATTCAGGTAAACTTTGTGCTCAGTTAAGAGATGATTGTCAACAGGCTTATTAAGTCTCTGTTTAGACAAATCTTTAAGTGATTTATTGAATTCATAAAACTCACTGTTAATGATTAGTTAAATTCTTAAATGATTTGTTGAACTTTTAATGATGCATTTAGTCATCTGATGTTTGCTGTCAGTGAGAGTCAATAGGCACAGCCTCACTGAGTGAAAGTGTTGAGAAACAGTGTTCTAGCTGCTTTTATGAAGCAAGATAAAACTAACATCAGAGACTGAGTAAAAACTCTGTTCACATTGACTACAGTCAACATTCTTTCTACTTCTTCTATAACTCTCTTGATCAAGATGTGCTCATAGGCAACACAGTTTAGGGATTTCACTAGACAGCATAGTATAGCATGAGTATTCATTCTCTTCAATAAAGTTTTAAATTATTTCTTATCTCTGTTAACTCTCAGTCTTTCATATAATCTGTAAGTAAAGTCATAATCATTAATACTGTAGCATAAAATGTCACTGAAGCATCTTACTGTATTGTTGACATAGATATTTAATTATATTTATGTATATAGTTAATAGATAGATCACTGAGCAGTTAAAGAAGAATGTAAGTTTAAATAGTTGCTGAGAGAATGACAGTTAAATAAGAATAAAACATAGAATAAGTTTAAGAATGAAGTGATAGTAAGTTCTTTATAAAATAGAATTGAAATTAAGAAAAGAAAAAAAAAGACAGATTTTGTATTTTATAAATTTAGAAAGACTATCAATAAGTATATATAGAAAAAGAAAGATTATATTACATTATGTAATGCTGTCTTTTGTTATCTTATGTATTTAGTAAAAACTTAAAGAATGTATAGATCACAGCAATAATATAAAGATGTTAAGATCAGTCTGATTGCTTATAAATGATTATATAAATAATTAGTAATAAGAAAAGAAGCAAGATATTGTCTTTAAATATAATATTTATTGAAATTGATTGTTTTATTAAATTATTTGAGATCATATCACATGCAAATGAACTTAAAATTTTTATATTGCCTGATTAGGTTTAGCTACACTACTAACTACAATAAGTAGTCACTAGATGACTTGTTTAAAAACTTATTTTTGTAACAAAATCTCTTTAATACCTTAAGGTAGCTTAAGTCTAACATTTGCTTCTTAGTTAATATTAAGATAGTATCAATATTGATACTGATATATTACTCACTCTATTGATATTGATATTGACATTAACTCATTAACTCATAGCTAAGACTGCTTGCTCAGAAAGATAGCTATAAATTATACAGTACTTGATCTCAGTTAAGTTCTGTTACTTCAAAGTCATTTTGAAGTGTTCACCCTTGTCAGAGCATTCAACATTCAACTTTAATGTACAGTACCTTATCTAAGGCATGTACTGTAGGTAGGTAGGTAGGATTTACCTAGGTAGGAAGTGACAGGTCCCAAGGATGCCGCATTAAGTTTAGTGTATCATAACTTACCTACTTTAGGTAATTCGACGTCAGAGTTAACCTTGAAGCTAACTTAACGTTATCTTGCTAAAGATTTCAACGCTTCGGGCCGCCTCTAACTAGTGCAATCGATCGCTGCAGAAGCCCTCTTTAAGGTACCTAAGGTAGGTTCTCGCCAAGCGAACGTGAAGTACCTCATATCATCATCAATAAGGTACCTTACCTAATACCTCATTTGAGGGCAGATCGCAAAATTTCCGGACCACCTCATTGAAAGCGGTGCGCGCCAGTGGCGACATGGGTATCAACCGTGCAAAGTCGCCCTTCGCCCCCTCTGGATCGAAACCCCAAGTGGCAACATTGGGGACCGTACTAGACGGCGAACTCTGTGCGGACTGGGCATGAGCTCCTGACATGGTCGTCAGTTAACGCAAAAGTGTCTGATTAAGATCAAGGGGCAATGCCTGTTTAACTGCCTTATGCACTGCGCTTTAGCGCCCGAACCGGAAAGCCTGGTCAGGCCTCTCTGAACCCCTCGGCCGTCTTGGACCGACTGGCTCAGGCTTAAGCGTGGGGTACAGTAGTAGCTGCAGCACATTGGATATTCTGGAACAAACATACTGTACAATTCGCATCTCTTCTAGACGCTGACAAACGACGAGGAACTTGGAAGGCTTGATAGCTCTCCATCCGGATCCCAAAAAGAAAACAAGACTCGGGCGTGCGAGGAGTGATCTGTCCAGCACTGATCCTATCTCCTGAATTTTTTGCGCCATCATTCTTTCTGGAACCAATCGGTTGGTGGGAGTTTCTCAGGATAGTCTGTGTCGCAGCGGTAACTCGATCATGGGAGCTTGCTGCGAGAGACTTTGGAAAGCTTCCAGTCATGCAATATTAATCCCACTTATACGCTTACACCGTATCGCCTGCGCGGGTCTCGCCAAGAACACGTCGGCAGTACCTATTGGGAAGGGTTTAGACTAAGGTACTCCTACAGTGTCGCCTACTACCTGGTATAGTTCTAGGTCGTAAATGAAATGCGTTCGCTTAGCCCTTGTCCATCTGAGAAAACGCATTCATTTTACGACCTGGAACTGTAGATTTAGTAAGTTGTGCTCAGCGGATTCGCTTACCTAATGCGCTTAACAAATTGCTGAATAAGCCTGTGAACGTCCCCTCCGACTCACCATACTCAAACCACGCTTCTACTGTAAGCAACCATGGAAGACCAGCTTCCACAAAACCTCATGGAATCGATAAATACGCTTCCTGGTTCCATGGAGGGCGCCAATGTCGACGTCTGGACGAAGATAAACGACAATTGTTTCATTACACCTGCCATCGATCGCTTGAACTCTCTTCAAGACAAAGGTTTCTTCGAGCGGAGGGAGAAAGCACTCGACGACCGAGGAGAGTCCGTAGACAACCTTACGCCTGGAATGTCTCCAACGCCTTTCGCAAATTCTCCGTTACCTGCAGAAGCGCAACCGGCTGCTGATTCATCACCAACGCTCACTACAAGCCAGCCTCACGACCCCGTCGTCGAGAGAATCGAAGAGATACTGGGAGTGGTCGGTGTACATGAGATTATACTTGGAGAGCAGGTGGCAGGTACAATATCCCTCCTGGAGAAGACCATGGCCCACGTCCGCCGGCTTCACGAGCAGGCCCTCCATGATATTACCTATGCGGCACAAGCGCTATGCAAACTGCGCCACGATCTGACGCGAGTAAAGCCACCTTTCATGTCGCCTTGTCAGGACGAAGTCACGCCAAATAGTGCCAGCAATGACCCTTCCTATGCGACAAGCGTCCGACCTGTCCATACAAGTCATGAAGTGGGACCCACGGTCGTTGCCCCGGCTGCCCGAGTTGCCCCAGCTTCCCGAGTCGCCCCGGAACACGACGAGGACTCAGGTAGCTCTGTTCCTACAGTACTAGTGGACAACAAGCAGTTAGACGACAAGCGCAGGGGCGAAGGGGTGTACAGTAATAGTAACTCGGGTGGTTCACAACATCGTGAGTCGTCTGGATTTGCGGCCCATGCTCAGCATCAGCCAGGAACGCGACCGAGTGTTCATGAGGACGGATCGCTAGCTAGTCCTACAAATGTTATCTTTAGTACAGGGAGCGATGGGCAGTATCCTCCGTCAGCTGAGCAGAAGCAACCGGATGTCGACGACCTAAGGAACAAGCACCAGCGACCGATGCAACGACACGGTGAAGAGGCAAGAGGGATGCATGACAAGCATACCGCCGCATCCGACTCTAAAGCTCCACACAAGAAGACCTCCAGATCAACCCCTCTCAGAATCACCACCACGTCGAACGTCAATAGCAGGTCACGGGATACCGCCTTTTCGCCGACCTCTTCCGTTCAGTCATCCAGTAACAATGCCACCCGCCTGTTCACTCCAGTATCACCACCGTCAGGCTGCGCGCAGCCCTACATTCCCGACTCTACAATGCTCGAATCCGTCAGATCATCCGAGAAGACACCTCAGTCCATTCTACACCCAAGCGCACCATTGCTGGACGCCCACAATTCAACACTGGACGAAGAAGACGCCTCTATCCACCAAGCACCAAGTGACCCGCCGCCTATAGTCAAACATTCCAATGTCCGACCCACGAAAGGCATCAAGCGCAGCTCGGATAGCACACTGGATCTCGGAAGTAAGCGTACACGCCAGCGGACATCGTGACCACCAAGCAAAGAACAGCTCGATCGATACGACAGGCGCGATACTGGTGGGAGTCCGACGTCGCAGCCGTGGCGTCACCCGTCGTACCAGCCGCCGGGGCTTGGTCTTGTCGGTAGTAGTTGCGCAAGCAGAATTGCCCGAAGCCCACGGTGAGAAATATTTGAGCTTGAGCTGCGTCGACACACATTTCCTCCTCAAGCTGCCACGAACAAGCCAAGTGTTTATGTTCGGGGATGCCCTTGACTTTGACTCGCGGCTTTTGCTGCGGCGAGGCCTTGCTCGCGTATGTACGTCTCCCCTTGGTGGCCGATGCCGCGCGGCACCCCAACGCAACCTAACTAAGTTAATCGGACCCAGCTCACAATATGGGGATGCCAGAAATAGCAACCCGGTTCTTGGTTGGGCTTCTATCGGGCTGCAGCTGCTAGTCAGCGCCGACTCGCTTTCAGCTGGCTTTTTGTTCAGTATTCTAGAGGTACTTTGGACCGATTTGTTCGTACCTACATCCCTTAGGAACCCAAATACCTACTCTAGGTACTGTAGTTGTCTGTAGTTGTACGTAGCTCCTAACCTTAGATTGGATCTGGACATTCAGAGCCACGCAATGCTACACGAAGAAACTGAGATGACCGCAATCAACATTTACTCGGAATGACACTCAGGTGGAGGTTCCGCAATGCTGATGCTGATGCTGATGCGGATGGACTACTCATGCTACGTAACCCCGTCCAATGTATCTTGCCCGACAGGACAACAAGGTACTCAACGGTTTGGTACACGACCGACCCCAGGGAGACAATCGCCACCTTTCTGAACTTTCATTCGACTTCCGATTTAGTAGCACACGCCACCGATCTAGCTACCTAAGTAATGTACTGACTAGGATTAACAACTAAAACTATCCTGCTCTGCTAAAGCCTCGCCGCCAAAGCCAGTTGCTGATCCGCGCAACCGTGTCCGCACTCACCATCACTCGCCTTCAGTCTATCCTTCCCTCGACGCTATCACAGTTTTCCCGCCTTACGTTCTCTCCCTCTTTGGCGCCTGTCGAGGAGTTGTCCGGATTGAAGATTCAAAGTAAATGATGCTGGCGAACGGAGACGGACCAAGGGGCTAAATACAACGCACTCGTGTTAATGAGATATGATAATGACCACATAGACTAAGGATGTCGGTGATCGGTTCGTCGCACGCTACTCCAGTCGTGCTTCGGTGCAGTCGCTAGAGTGCATAAGGGTTCAACGACCGAATCGTCAAGCATCTATATCACCATCAGTAATCCTGGTAAAATAAATACAGTCGAGCAAACACATACGGTGGACTCTTGGTGAGATCCGTCTTCAGGATGACTGGCACCCGTGTCATCTCCGTCACGTCCTGGATGTACTCCCCGCCCTCCTCTCTCAACTTGAACAAACCAAGGTATTTCTCCTTGTTCGTAAGCTTGGCCTCAGGCGCGTCAGCTGCACTAACGGCAAGCTTGGGATCGGAGCGCGTGCGGTGTGGCGATTGGTCGTTGACATGACCGTTTCTGGTCGGGGACGGTGGCATGCTCTGTGTTGGACGCTCGGCTGCATTCGGGGGGCTAAGAGAGACACCGGCTGTCATCTCGGTGATCTCCGAAGTGCCGTCTTCATCATCGTCGAAGAGAGCATCCACGTCATCGATAGACATGGTACCAGTTTCCATCTGCTTAAGCTGTGCTTCCTCCTTCTCCTTGGCCAGCTGTTTGGCCGCCTGAGCATCACGCGCAGCGGCAGCAGCTTGAGCACCACGTGAACCCGAACCGGCTTTTGGTCGCTCATCCTCGGGTATGTATGCAGAAGAGGGGACTCCTTTTTCCCAATAGAGCTCCAGTACTCGTTCGTTCTTGCGGAATTCGGCTTTCTTGAGCGGTAGTTGATCGCAATGCACGCGCTTCTCAAAACCGTACTTCGGAATCAAGACATCGAAAGCAGACTCGTACACACAAATGACAACACCTTCGCTTATCAGGTCCCCTCCAAGATCATTCCGCTTCTTGTCCATGATTCTGCAAGACTCGATATGGACGCTCTGCTCCTGTGCGCTTTGGGCGGAGTCCTTCTTGGCGTTGCACTGCTCAGCCGTCTTGGCCAGAATCTCGATGTCCTCGGTAAAGTCAATAGAACCATGCGAGAGTACAGCTTCGAGTTGACGATGGACAATAATGTCGGCGTAGCGACGTGACGGGTTTGTAAAATGTGTGTACAGTGGCAGATTCAACGCATAGTGGGGATATATGTGCGACGGCGTTCTGCCAGCCACGATATACTTGGCTCTCGGCATAGCCTTGACGAGTAACGTCTCCATACCCTACGATAATTGTCAGTATCCGAAAGTCAGCGCGGTAGGTAGGTAGAAGAGGAACGGACCTTGCGCAGATCTACATCTTCGATGTTGAACAAACTGTCCTGTAGAGTACCACTGCTAGTAGTGTCGATATGATATCCAAGCCTTGTCATTCTCTCGGCAAAAGTCTGCAGACGTCTCGGGTTGGGAGGAGCTTGACGTCGCAAGAAAGCCTTCTCTGGGAGACTCTCCACGATGAGCTTTGCAACGAAGGAGTTGGCTTTGTGACTCAACTCTTCGATGAGCTCATGGGCTGGTGTTGAGTCGAAGATGTTATGCTCCACCGGCACATTCTCATCATCCAGCTGGTAAAGTAGACGAAGAGCTGGAATGTTCTCCGTGTTGGACCCAAATCTAGCCTCTCGAAACTTCCGAGCGACGAACTGATAACGTTAGCGGTAGTTCTCGTCTAGTATCTTAGTATACACTCACATTCAATGTCTTGATATCCTCGACCGTTGCACCTTGGAGTTGAACTTGGCCGTCACCATTAAGTACCGCATCTACTTCATCATATGAAAGCTTGCCTGCACTCTTTATCACAGCTTTCCCTATCCAAGGCTCTTCAATGACTCGGCCATTCCGTGCATCGACTTGGAACACCACACTGACAGTAAATCTCTCTTCGCCAGGGCTCAAGGAGCAGATCTCGGTCGAAAGTCTTGGTGGCAGCATGCTGACAGCGCGGTTCATCAAATATACCCCGGTTCCACGTTTCTTTGCCTCACGATCCACAAGCGAATTCGCTTTGATGAAATGCGCCACATCCGCAACGTGGATACCAATCTCAAGATTGCCACCTTCGGTCTTTCTGACATGAATGGCATCGTCGAAGTCCATAGTTCCATTCGGATCGATGGTAAACGTAGTCTCATAACGAAAGTCACGTCGCGACGCTATTGCTTCTTCGCCCTCGCTAGCAACGGACCATTCTTCAAATCCTACACTCTTGAGAACTGCATCGGAAAAGTCGTCCGGGCCAAAATTGTTATCTCTGAGCAAGGCGTCGGTCTCCACGCTCAAGTCACCCATCTCGCCAAGCTGTTCGACCAAGGTTCCAAATGGGTGGAGGGAGGTGATAGGCCACCTCTTGATGCAAGCAACGAATATGCGATTCGCATAAGCTTGGTGCTGTTCGACAAAATCGCGCGGAGCTTGCTCAGTCGGGATGGCGATCAAAGGAACACGCTTGTCCGTAGGTTTGAACCAAACAATCTTAGGCTTGTCCTGCTGGCGATCTTGCTGGTGCCGACCCGAATTGCCTTCTCGGGCTTGACGTTCTGCCTCTTGCTTCTCTTTTGTCGCCTGACTGCTAGGACGAAGGAGACCCAAAGTGCCCGAAAACATTTGTCCCGCGACACGCTCGATCACGGCGACAACATGACCTGCGTATAAGGGCTTCTGCTCGTCGTTGACCTCCTCTTCTTCCATGAGCAGTAAACTCTGGCCCTCGACCTCGACGTCGTCGTTCTTCTTCTGCGTTGGTCTCTGTCGTAAACTGCCTCTGCGTCGGAGACCACCCTCCGCATTACCGGACTGATGAGAGTCGCCATTAGCACCAGAGTCACTCCTGGTAAGCTTGTCGTTGCCAGCGCTGCTTCCTCCAGTTCTAGTGTCAGTTATATCCTTACGCTTCTTCTTTTCTTCCTTCTCTCGCTTCTGGCCCCAAACCTCATCGACATCGAGTAGCTCAATCGCAACGAGATCACCTTCGAGCGCCCTGTTTCTGTCCTTACTCCCGCAAATGAAAATGTCCGCGTCCAAGTCTGATGTTGTTACATAAGCATCGCTACGGTTTTTCTTGTTGACCCTGAGTATTCCTGCGACGAGTAGTCCGTCGCTAAGAAGAGCCGGTAGGCTAGCTTGTGGAAGGTAAGGAGTGAAAAGAGTCTTGCGTTGTTGCTGCTGCTGCTGCTGCTGCTGGACAGACAGCTGTGAATGTGCGTGCTGGCTGCCTTGTAGGCCGATTTGCTGGCCGTTGAGCTGAGCCGCCTGCAGTGCCTGCAGCTGGTTAAGTTGAAGCGGGCTAAGCTGCTGTCCAGCAAACAGCTGTGGCTGTTGGATCATCACTTGGCCTTGCGGAAGCTGAACGAGCTGTGGCTGTGTGGGGTACTGGAAAGACCCAATACTACTGATAGATTGAGACATCGAAGCACGTGCGCGATGGCCGGGCTGAAAGACATTTGCGGCAGGCATTTGCTGCGGCGTGAAGTTACCCATTGGCGACTGCTGCTCCTGCAATTGCCCCTGCATGTTGTTTTGCTGTCTCCAGTTGCCCTCAAAATTCCGAGATGACGATCTCCCGTGACCACTCTGACTTCCTCGGCGCTGAAAGTCAGACTGACCAGCTTGCGGACTCGCACCCGCATCGTTGGTAGCCATAGGCGGCGGGAATTGGAAACCACCCGCGCCTCGTCCCTGCGACGGGCTACGACCGTTACCGACAGCCATACTCTGACTTCTGCCATGGCTCGCACCACGATTCCCAGCCCTTGCACTCAAGTTTGACTGAGAGCTTTGCGGATAGTAAGATTGGGCGCCCTTGTCGTCAGACCCGGCAGGGCTTACGGATCTGTTCGAACTTGGAGCTCCAGAAGCACCAGGAATAGGAAATTGAAAGCCAGACGTGGTTCGCTTTTGTTGGGCCAGCTCCGCGGCTTTCTTCGCTTCTGGCAAAGCAAGAGAGTGGCGACGTTGGTGACCTCCGCCTGGTGGGCCACCACGGCCCCCTCTCTGCCCTCCGTTGTCACGACTCTGTCCACCTAGTGTTTGTTGGCTGAAGTCGCCAAAGGAAGATCCGGCAGCTCCTGAGGAAGGTGCTGGAGGTGGCCCCATGCTCATATTTGGCATTGCCGACTGATTACGGCGATGGGAAGAGGGTTGGGTAGGTGCATTCATAGGTACGCCTAGTTGTTGCTGTTGAAGCTGTGCGGAAAACTGGAACGCATTGGCATGCGGTGACATTCCGGACATGGATACTTGGCCCTGTACTGGAGCGAATGCATTGACAGGTTGTAGATGCTGCTGAGGCTGGATCATGCCTAGATTGATGTACTGTTGGTGTGTGGCTGCAATTTGTTGCTGTTGCTGTTGGAGTAGCTCGATCTGCTGTTGTATAGCGAGTTGTTCCACTAAAAGTTCCCGACAGTCAGTCTGATGCGCATCAACAACTGTGGGTAACAATATCTCGGCCAAAAGATTCGGGCAATCCGCCAACGAATATTGCAGGGAAAGGTCGTATGAGGACGTACTCATCAAGGGAGTCAACTCGGAGGGACTACGGCGATGTGCTATGTGCAGCCTTCGACCTGTCGGGCCGGGAAGGCCTTGCTGTCCGTGGGAGTCCATGATAACTATCGGTCAAACTGTACGCTGCTGCCAGTAGTGCTGCAGGGAGCTGATAATCTCCAAGGTCGTGGAACGATCGGCCGTAATATGCCGAGACTGGAAGATCTGGACAATGATCTAATATAAGCTGGGTGCACCAAGTTAGCTTGCGTTGAGAGACAGAGCAACATTGATGTAGCTGATGAAGAGTATGAGATAGAAGTTAAAGATGGTTCATCATCCGCACGGATCATGCTGGGTCCATGAATCCCACGGTGATAAGCTACTCAACTTCGTCAAAGCAACAACAGTGAACCACCAGGAGGGATGTGTAGAGCAACCTTACGTGTTGGTTTTCAATGTTATGTTAGATGGTTGAAGTAGTAGAATGATGCTTGAACCGAAGCTCCTATGAGGGAATGCGCCCGTAAGATCGACTGGAAGATGTCCAAGTCCGAGAATAGTCTATTAGACTTGAAGGTTTCGGTTCAGGAATGAGAGGACGAAGGAGGAAGGATAAGGACTGGTCTTGGGTTGGCAGGCTGTGCCACGTTGCGCTGTGGAAGGAGTGGGATTGTCGTTTCTTCCCCACAAAAGGAAGGAGTTTAGCGAAGAGCAGAAGATGATGCCATCGCTGTGAACAATGTAGTAGGGGAGAAGGAGAGTGTGAGATTGGAAGGACGGACTGAGGGAGTGGAGGAAGTAGGAGGAGGGAATGACGATAAGGATGGACAGAGCAGGCAGAAACAACTGGATGGAGAAAGTGCAATTGAGGTTGGGTCAGGGAGTACTAAAGTACGGTAGAGTACTTACTTGTACTGTACATAACTTGCTTGGATCCACAGTTGGTTTTTGGTAGCGAACTGCCACCGTCACCAGTGCGGCTCTGCGGTAATTTCCGATCGCGTCGAACATCTCAAAGAACCTCGCGACATGGACGACCATGCATATACACAGACAATGGAAGACCGAGATATGCCATTATGTCAGCAGAGATACTCATCATCACTAGACATGCTTACCTTTCATCGAGAATGTTGCCGATAGTCACATTAGCTGTACGCAACGCGCATGGATATAACCTACCAAAACATACAAGGATCCACTCATAGCCATTGACCTTGTCCACATCCTCATTACAATGGACAGTCCCCACAAGCACGCGACCGACAGTCCCTCCAAACAGCTCCTGCTCGAACTCGGCCGTCTGCGCCTCGACGCGGAAGAGGACTTCCACGCGCGCCTAGAACACGAGACTTCAGAGCGGGAAAAAGCGCACAAAGCAGCCCTGGCAGCTGCGGCCATTGAGCATGAGAGGGTCAGGCGATCAGCGGAGACAGCGGCGGAGCGTTTTCAATTAGAGCTGGAGAAAGTGCAGAAGAAAAGAGAGGATGAGGAGAGGCGAGAGCTGGATAAGAAACGGCAGGAGAGAATTGAGAGGGAATTGGCGGAAAGACGGAGAGAGATTGATTTGACGCAACAGGAGGAGTTGAAAATTGCGCAGGCGAGAAGGGCGCAGGCCGAGGCGGCGGCGAAGCTGAGACTAGTTCGACAGCAAGAGGAAGCCGAAGCGCTGCGTCTGAGGCAGGAAACTGAACAGGCCAACAAAAAGGCTCAAGAGGCGGCCGCTGCAGCAGAGAGGACCCCGATCGCACAGCGACTCGAGAAACCGTTGACAGCGCCACAACCCGCTATACAGTCAAAGTCCGCTATACCTGAACCAGCGCCGTCGACACCAAGCCATACTACAGCCAGCAGTCCTCCAATCAACTCTGACCGAGAAGCCGAACACCAGCAATACCTAGCCATACACCAGCGACTGAAAGAGATGCGCCGCTTCATGGCCGCCCAAGGCAAACTCGATCCATCCCTGAAAAAGCGAATGGGCGACATGCGACGCGAAATCAAAAAATGCGTCGGCCAACTGACCGAAGGCAAAGGCGCGAACAAAGGCCCGGTACGGACACCCCAGCCCAACCCCCCAGACATCGG
>JAABUJ010004282.1_pt1 | contig 15142 bp, 17 predicted proteins | sample 5559131 | NCBI WGS metagenome assembly JAABUJ01 (sample SAMN10711875, study PRJNA513366) | rock metagenome | isolation source: Antarctica rocks | place: Antarctica: Victoria Land, Mt New Zealand nord | collected 2016-01-07 | reverse complement strand
TCTACGGTCCTCATGGCGGTCCCTTCGTCTCGATGGACTGGTTTCGCAACTCGCCACGCTCACAACGCGAGCGGACGAGGCGATGGGACCGCCACCTACAAAGTTCTACGAGCTACGGGACAACCTCAGTTGCCGAGCCACGGAGCCGACGGGCCCGCGGGTCGCGCATGACGCCGGATCGTGCTCGCTATCGCCTCAGCTACGCTGGACTTCGACGAAGCTCACGGAGAGCGACGACGCTGAACGTCATGGCACCCAGAACCGTCAGAGCTCCAAGGCGCTCGAACCAGGCCCGCTGCTCGCTTGGAAGGACGGCGGGATCGAAGACATAGCTGAGCACGTACGCAGCGACCGACGTTGCCGCTACCAGGAGACCCAGCCACCAGCCGCCCTTTCTCGGCGACTCGGCCAACATCGTCGCCGCCACGGAGCACCCGACGGCGTTAGCGCCGAACAGAGCACCTAAAGGCTCCACGGCGGACCAATAGACGACCGCGAGTGCCGCTTGGACCAATCCGGCAGCACACAGTCCGACCGGCGAGAAGTCGACGGCCACACTGCTCCGCTGGAAATCTTCCGATGCCATGAGAGAAGGATGGTGCCTTCCTTGGCAGAGTAGCGTTGAGTTGAGGGCATCCTCCGATTAGCCCGCAGTCGATTCACCGCCCGTGAGCGGGCTCCCTAGTCGCCCACCGCCGAGCCGTCGCTTACGATGAGGAGCCGCCGCGCTCGCGGCACCGGAACGATGATCCACAGCGTACTTGCCTTTCTGGCGGCATTTCTCATCAGCGGGACCTTGACGCCCGCGAGCGCTCGCATCGCGCGTCGTGTTGGAGCGGTCGACCGGCCGCGCGCTCGGGGACTGGCGGACCGCCCAGTTCCGCGTCTTGGCGGCTTGGCAATCCTTGCCGGCGTCCTCGGCGCTGGTGCCCTCTCGCTGAAAATCGACACCGCAACGGCCGGTGTGCTCACCGGCGCCGTGTTGATATGTGGGCTCGGAGCCATCGACGATGTCCTCGACCTGGCGCCGTGGGTCAAGCTCATCGGTCAAGGGGTGGCGTGTGGCGTGCCCGTGGCAGCTGGCGTGCGGGTCGACCACTTCACGTTTCCCTTCGTCGGCCCGACGAGCCTCGGGAGCGCAGGAGCGGCACTTACCTTGGTGGGGCTCCTCTTCATCGTCAACGCGGTGAATCTCTCTGACGGAGTGGACGGGCTCGCCGCCGGGGTATGCGCGATTAGCTCCATTGCCTTCGCTGTCGTTGCCTTCAACCTCGGACGTGTAAACGCAAGCGTCTTGGCGGCTCTCACCGCCGGCGCCGCAGCGGGATTCCTCGTACACAACTTCTACCCCGCCAAGCTGTTCATGGGCGACGCGGGTTCTAACCTCCTAGGGCTCCTCATGGGCTGCATTGCCGTGCAGGGATCTGTCAAGACCAACGCGCTAGTCGCGCTAGTCGTGCCGCTCGTTGTACTCGCCGTACCGTTTCTCGACACCGGCTTCGTCATCGCCAAACGGGTAAAGTACCGTCGAGCGATCTACCAAGCTGACCGATGGCACTTCCATCACCGACTGGTCAATATCGGATTCAGCCAGCGCCGCACCGTGCTCTATCTCTACGCTTGGACAACGACACTGGCTGGCTTCGCTGTCGCACTACGTTTCGTTCCATATTCTGACCACCACGGTCACTTCAATGCCTTCTGGTCTCTAGTCATGGTCGCCATTGGTCTGGTGCCGATTGGGGCCAGCCTTCACTTGGTCGTTGTGCTGGAGATCCTCAAGCTCAAGAGGGTCCGAACTGTCCAGATTCGGCGCGGCCAGCCCCAGACCACCGAGGAGCAGATCGATCGACGAGTTAGCCGCGACCTAGAGACGGGCGACTTCACCGCGGTGCAGAGCAGCAGTACCGAGGCATCCCGCGGCGTGCCGAGACCAACGACCGCTGAGAGAAACGGCTTTGACGTTTGAGCGGGGCTCCCCTGAGCGGGATCGACCAGATGTCCGCCAGTCCCTTCCCTACCGCAGGCTCAAGCCTCCGCGGCGATCTCCTCCTTCCGGGCCAGGAAGAAAATCCCGGCGAGCACGGCTGCTAGCCCGGCGCATTCGGTCAGGACCGAGAGGAGGTGATTGCTTGGCCGCTCGTGGAAGACAGCCACCCCGAAGGCCACCGCGACCACTGGGTTGACCAGGTTCAGCGCTGGGAGGGAGCTCGTTAGCGGCGCCCTGTGGTAGGCACGCTGGTTGAGCAGGAACCCGGCAACGCCCAGAGGGACCAGCGCGTACAGCGGCCACGACGTCAACAGTGCCCCGTGACCGGCCGCGTTGGTGGTGGCTTTGAGCGTGCCGGCGATAAGCCCGAAGACCACACCGGCGGAGACCCCCAGCAGCACTCCGGCACCGGTTGGCGCCGAGCGCCTCGCCGCAAGACAGGCGGACCCTGCCACGATGGCTCCCCCCCCGAGCATGAGGACAGCAGCCGAGCCATTCAAGGCCGCCGAACTGCGCGTCGAACCCGCTGCTATGAGAAATAGTGCGAGACCGGCAGCGGTCACCGTGATCCACGCCATCAAGTGCCGAGAAGGGAGGCGTCGGTCCAACGCAGCGCGAAAGACGAAGGAGAACACCAATCCGGTGACGACCAACGGTTGCACGAGCGCCAACGAGCCGAGATGTAGCGCGAGGGCGTGCAGCGCAAGCCCCATGAGGCTCGCGGCCATACCCGCCAGCCACCGCCACTGCAGGACAAGGTGCGCCAAGAGCGCTCGCGTTCCTGCGAGATCCTGCGGCGCACCGGATGCGCTGTGGTGCATGAGCGCGGCTGACCAGCCGAACGCGACGGCCGCCGCGACAGCCGCCGCCCCTGCCAGCGCCATCACCGGTGAGAGAGCACGTGACCACGGTCCGCCACCGCGGCGCCTTGCCCAGCCGCCGGTGCCGGGTCGGGTCGCCCGAGGACCCGCAGGACGCGCCAGTGGCCCTGAACGGCGGTGATCAACGTCGGGTACTCCACCAGCGGAGAGCCCGAGGCCGCGACCACGTCCGCGACCGTCGTCTTGTGTAGCGTCGGCAGCTCGCCCCGCGGTGCGGTCGCGCGAAGATGATGAGCGAGGTGATGCGTCATCCCACCGGTCAACCACCGTGCCACGCGGTTGTCCGTGCTGAAAGAGGCCGAAGTGCGCACCAGATGCGCCGACCATGCGTCGCGGCCTTGAGGCGCCGCCGACGTCGGTGACAGCCCGGTGTTGATGTGTCCGACGACGAGGACCACGGCGGCAATGGCGCTGCCCACGGTCATCGACACCACCAGCAGGATCGTAAGCTCGCCGACCCCCATCAGCCAAGCGTACGGTGCAAGCACGAGCAGGCAGAGGCTCTTCTCCAGGGCGAACGATGCCACGCGCACGCCCGTCCTGGGAGTATCGATGCTGGCGACGGCTCCCTTCCGGACGTACTCGAGCTGGCTGCGCAGCTCGCCCACCCACGCCAACCCATACAGCATCCAAGCGTAGATGTGCTGGAACTGGTGGACCCGCCACCGTGGCGCGCTCGGATGCAGTCGCACCAACCCCGAGGCACGAGTGGAGTCATCGAGCGGGTACACCTGCGTGACGCGATGATGCACGCGGTGCTTGAGAGTCCAGTGCGCGACCCACAGGCCGATCGGCGCCGCACTCTGCACCGCCAAGACATTGAGCCACGTGCGCCGCGAGAGCCGACGGTGCCCAGCATCATGCAAGACCGTCAACGTCGCCGTTGCCAGCCCCAACCCAAGCGGCACGGCAGCCACGAGCAACCATGGCCACCTGAGCTGCGAAAGAGCCACCCCCAACAGCAACGCATGGTTGAAGATGGCCAAGGCGGCCCAGTCTCGCCAGGGTTCGAGGCGGTCAGCCTCCAGCCGCCGACGCTCGACTCGCGGCGTGGACCCCGATGATGCGTTGGTCCAGGAGATGGTCCTCAACCGGCTAGGGAGGTCAACGTCGACACGGCGGTTTGGGACGGCTGAGTCATTCTCGGTTAGACGCAGGCCAAGCAAGACAGTTCGAAACCGGCGGGACCACAGCCTTATAAGCCTTCCAAGAGCCTCGCCCGGCGCATGAAACGTACGGGCGCTCAGGTGCGGCGTGTCCGGCAAAAATAGGCGAGCGGTAGGCACTTCACGACCCTCCGCTCAATCAGACGTACCGGGAGCGCCCCCCACGCTCCGCTGTCGCTCCCGACGGCGCGGTCGTCGCCTAGAACAAACACCGCATCGCCAGGAACAACGACTTCCCTGAAACTGCATTGGGCCGAGCGACAGGCACGAGCGAACGGCTCCCGCTGAACGACCGAGTTGCGGACAACGTGACCGCTGCGCATGGCGATGCGGTCACCCGGACGCCCAACGACCCGCATGATCCGCGTTGCTCTGACAAATCCGTGAGGGCACGAGCCCCCGAATCGCCCCAAGCCATGGCTCAAGAGCGCACACCGGGTCAATTGGGCGCTCCCCGCAAGCGCACGAAAGACCACGATGTCGTTGACCTGAGGATCCGTCCCCAGGGAGGACCTTGGCTCCGCCAAGACCTGCTGCCCCGGGCTGATCGTGGGCTGCATGGCTGCGTCAGGCATTCGCACGCGACGTACATCCTCGTGGGTAGCGGCAACCGCCACCGCGCCGGGCAAGAGCGCAACGACGCTGAGCACCAGCGCGAACTTCGCCGTTCGCGTACTTGCCCTCGGCCGTCCGTGACCCCACTCAGCGGTGTCCACGGGCAGGTCCCCTCCGCAGCCGAGACAGAACCCGCGCTGCACATTGCCGAGCGAGCCGCAATCGGGACAGGGAAAATGGCTCTTCCGCATGGCATCAATGGTACGCCCTCGATCTGGTCCGGCGGGGAGTCGAGCCGGGGTCCCGCGGAGGCCGTGCATAGTCAAGCGCCTGACCAGCGCTCGCACGGCAGCCGCTGGCCGAGGAATCTCGGAGCGGGACGAAGACGTACCGCAAGTTCCCCACGAGCAGAAGACTCACGGTTGCGCTGATTGCGGCGCTGCTCCGACCCGAGACCATGACCGGTCCCGGAAGACCCAAGCGGTTGACCCCTACGGCCGCGCGCTCGCCTCGCACGGCCGGTGTGTAGCGAACACCGACAGCACCAGTGGCGGGCCGATCCCGCCGCTCATGGGGCCGTCGAGTCCACCTTCCACCGGCCGCTCTCCTTCACCACGCGGAACGTGCCGCCACCTTGGCCCGGTGCGGTCGCCCTGACGGTCCCGGTGGTGCCCGTGATCGTGACGTCGGTAACCTGGAGACCCCGGGGAAGCGAGTTGCCGCTGCGCCCAGCCTGGCCTGCTTTGTCGGCGTTCTCGCGGCACTTGGCGAGGGCGGCGTCGCCGGTGAGTCCCGTTCGCTGTTCGATCGTTCGCTGAGAAACGACGTCGCACAGCTTGGCCGAGGGGTGGACGCTCTCTAGGAGGAAGTCAGCGACGGCGGCCTTCGCCTGGTCTTGATCGCTCGCTACTGGCGCGGCGGGTTTGGGCGGCGTTGTGACGGTTACCGTCTTGGTAGTCCCGCACCCGGCGAGCGTCAGGATGGCGATACTCGTGGCAATCCATCTTCCCTTGAGGTCTTCGACGTCGCTCATTCGTCCGTGATCCTCTCCGGGCGTCTCCGGTCAGCAGGGAATTGAGCGGTCGCCCTGCTCCGCTTGGATTGAACGTCGCAAAGTACACCGCCCGCGGGTTGTAGCGGCTCCCGGTGTCTTTCGGTTGGAGCTCGATGACGACCATGGCGGCGGCAGTCCGAGCAGGTGGCCGAGCGTGCGCCTGTCGTACTGGCGTTGCTCGCAGCCTGGGCTCAGATGGTCATAGAGAAGGCGCGCATCGGCCGGAAGCTCGGTCCGTGCCTCTCCGGCTGCGGTCTGGTCCTCGAGCGGCGGGGACGCGTTGAAGTCGATGGTGAGCCGAACATCGACATCAACGAACGTCGCCCACAGCTCCTGCCACCCCTCCTCACCAGCCGCTTTCAGCGTGTGATTACCCGCCAACACCTCAGAAGTCTCGCGCCGGACGACCACCGGCCGGTACTGCCCGTTCACGCGCAGGCTCTCACGGATCGCGGCCACATCGCCCCGGCGCGGATTCCCCCCGAAGGGCTTCAAAGACCCAATCGGGACAAGTCGAGCCTCGTGATCGGGCAAGTCGGGCAAAGTCGGCAACTTTCGGCATCATTGGGTTTCCGGACGGCCAGAAAAGATCAAAACCGGGTTTTTCTCGCGAAGAACCGGGGAACGGTTCACTCCGAAAAGCCGTCTAAAAAGAATGGCCCCTTGAGGTAATCCAGCGCAGCCCGGGCTCCCTCGGCGTCATCGCCGCGCATGCCGATAGCTCCGTTGCATGGGTTGCAGAGCAGCCCGCGTATCTGGCCGGTGCGGTGGTCGTGGTCGATCACGAGGGGCCTGTCGGGTCGGTGGCAGATGGCGCATGCCTGGTGGGTGTCGCGGAGTGCCTTGAACTGGGCGAACGTCAGGCCGTAGCGCCTGAGTGTGCGACGGAGGTCCCTGGGTATGACGGTGCAGCGCGCGCAGAGGGCGTGTGCCGGCCTGCAGGGGGGTGAATTCGTCGCCGCAGTACTGGCACGGGCGTGGGGTAGCGCGACGTCGTCGGGAGTCTTTGGCGTTGGCGGTCTGACCGTAGGCGGAGACACGAGCGGGATTCTGTGCCCGGCACGCGCCGGTAGCACTGGCGGCAGAGTTGGCGCTTGTGAATCCAGACCGGTCGGTCGCAGCCGGCGGTTGCGCATGGTTCAGCCACGGGTGCGTCGTCGCGGTGGCGTGACGGCTGTGCTCTCGCACGGGTTGGAGGTCGGCATGCTCATCGCCCCCCTACCGGAGCCGTGCGAGTTCGCGGTCGAGGCAGTCGCGGCAGTAGGGGCGCCAAGCGCGGGTTCGCTACGACGTGCCCGCCGCGCCACTGCTCTTCGCCGCTGCGGCGATCGTCGCAGAGACCTTTGTCCCTCGCGGGCGCATGACCCTCTTCGTGGCGCGCTCGAGGGCACGCAAGCGCTCTTGGGGTCGCCGTTCAGACTCCCTCGCCACGTTGAGCGTCGATGGGCTCCCCTTGGCGTTTGTGCTCCCCGTCAAGTCGAGATTCGCTCGGCTGGTCGCCCGCGCGGTGGGTCTCAGGAAGATTGCGCCGCTCGCGCACGAAGTAGAGCGGGCGCCGGCGGACCTCGTCGTAGATCCGACCGATGTACTCGCCTATGATTCCAACGGTGATGAACTGGATTCCCCCCAGTAGCAGCACGGCGACGAGAACGGTGGAGATACCCGATACGAAGACGCCGGCAAGACGGGCGACGGCGACGAGCAGGATGGCCAGAAAAGCTGCGAAGGCGGAGAGGAATCCCAGCACGCTCGCGACCTGCAACGGGACGTTGGAGAAGGACGAGAGAGCATCGATCGAGAAGCGCACCATCTTGCGGACCGTGAACTTCGTCGCGCCCGCCGCGCGCGCGTCGCGGTCGTAGGCCACCCCCACCTGCGTGAAGCCGATCCACACCGCCATGCCCCGCAAGTACCGCGAGCGCTCGGTCATGGCCAACAGCGCGTCGAGCGCGCGGCGATCGAGCAGCCGAAAGTCCCCGACGTTCTGCTGAAGCTCAAGGTGGGATAGAGACGCCATCACGCGGTAGAACCAGCGTGCCGAGGCGAGCTTGAACCGGCTCTCCCCGGCGCGCACCCGCCGCACCGCATACACCACATCAACGCCCTGCCACCAGCGCTCGAGCAGCTCGGGGATCACCTCGGGCGGATCCTGGAGGTCACCGTCGATCATCACCACCGCGTCACCCGAAGCGTGGTCGAGCCCGGCGGTGATCGCGTTCTGGTGCCCGAAGGAGCGCGAGAGGTGCAGGACGCGCACCCGCGCGTCGCTCGTCCCGATCTTCCTGGTGGTGCGCTCGCGCGTCGACCGGCTTCCCGCCTATCTGCTCGTCGCCGCCTACGCGCTGTTCTGGGGCATCCAGACCGGAGTCGACTTCGCGTTTCGAGAGGTCGCCTTTATCCCGCTGTTCACCGCGTTGGTCATCCTCGCCGTCGATCGGAAGCAGTGGCGCCTCTACGCGGCATCCGTCGTGGCCCTGCTGTGCGTCCGGGAGAACGAAGGCATCTTCGTTGCCTTCATCGGGCTCTACGTTCTTGTGCGCGGACATCGCCGAGCGGCCCTGCTCACGTCGGTCGCGGGCATCGCGTGGTTCTTTCTTGCCACGAAGCTGATCATGCCGGCGCTGATCGGCGCGCCCTTCCGGCACTGGGTCTACACGCAGTTTGGCTCAGGCCCCGTCGAGGCCGTGCGCACCATAGTCACGGACCCACTTCGGGTCCTCAACGTCCTCACAGACCCGCCGGCGAAGACTTACACGATGGTGCTCTCGTTTCTGCCCTACCTGTTTCTTCCCCCGCTCTCTCCGACGCTCATCCTGGCGATTCCCCTCTTCGGCGAGCGGATGCTGTCCACGGCGCCCGAGTTCTGGGGCCCGGGATTTCACTACTCCTTACCGATCGCGGCCGTGCTCGTGATCGGCGCAGCCGACGGGCTCAGGCACATAACGAGCTTCCCACCGTTGGCCGATCGACGGCGGCTGGTCGGCGTTCTCTGCGGTATCGCCTCGCTCTATCTGGCGGTCATGATCGGCAAGACGTTCCCCTTGCGCCAGCTCACCACCCCGAGCTACTACACGGAGACCACTACTGATCGAGCGGCGCGCGACGGCGTGGCCGTCATTCCCGCGTCGGCCTCCGTAGCGGCCGAGGATGCGACCTTGCCGCACGTCAGCGATCGCGCCAACGTGTTCCTGCTCGCTCAGCCGCACCCGGTGACCGACTACGTGGTCATCGACTTTGCGCACAATCCGACCGCTCCGGCCGGCGTACGCAACGCGATCACGACGATGAAGGATCAGTACGACGTCGTCTACCAGCGACAGAACTTCCTGGTCTTCAAGAAGCGCGACCCTCCCAGGTGAGCAACCCTCAGGCACGCCTTCATGAAGAGGCCGGAGAGCGAGGAAGCCGACTAGGACCGGTTCTTACTCGAGACCTTCCCGTGGTCGAAGCAGAACTGCCATTGCCCAGCCTCTGAGCCGCGGATGTTGTAGTAGACGCAGGTGGTGGCTCGCCGGTGGCTCTTGGACCCTTGCATGGACCGTTTGATCGACCGCTTCGCCTTGCCCTTCGCCATGCCTACCGGAATGCAAATACCTCATCGCAGCTTCATCCCTTCCGCAACAGCCGGAGCCGCGTCGCCTTCAAGCGCTCGGCGCGCCTCGTGAAGGAAGCGTTCGGACTCCTCCAGATACTCCGCATGATCGAAAGACTCCGCCCGGCTCAACGCGCGACGGGTCCGGGCCGCCGTGTCCTCCGGGTGATTGAGCGTCGCGGCGAGAGCGCGCGCGCAGGCGTAAGAGTCCCCGATCGGGAAGAACAAGGCGGGGAACGGCCGCAAGCCGCGTCTCCCAAAAAAACGCCCCCGGTGCCGGTTCTGCTCGCGCGCGGTTCTTGCCGCGTGGGGGCTCGCCTGCCGGTTGTCCGGGCTCAGCGCGGCATGTCGTGCGGGGTGAGGTCGAACTCGTCCTGGCGGGCGCGGAACGATCCGCCGGACGGCCGCCTCGTCCCCGTCGTCCAGCACGATGATCTCCACCGCCTCGGGCGCTCGCTCGGCGGCGAGCAGCACGGCGCGGAGACAGCCACGAAGAGCGCCGTGGCGCTGCATCGTCGGTACCACGACCCGAGATACCCTGCGTGGCCGAGAGCAAGCGCCGCATGGTAGAGCGGCGACATTGGTCACACTGCAGCCGATGAGGATCGGGATCGATGCGCGGCTTGCCGGACCAGGCTGGGAATTGCTCGCTTCATTCACGAGCCCTCGGGGCGCCTGATCGCTCAGGGTGCGTGTGGTTCGGCGACCCGCGGTTGGCGCCTGAAGGCGTCGCCGTCGTGCGTGGCATCCACCGGGTGATCGAGGCGATGTCGGTCGGGGTGCCGGTCATCAGCGGCCTGGCGCCCGCGACGAGGGAGATCGGTGGTGACGCCCTGCTCGTGATCGACCCGGCTGCTCCAGTCGCGTCCATCGCAGAGACGCTCGATCGGCTTGTCCGGGAGCCGAGGTTGCGAGAGCGATCGGTCGAGGCGGGGATCAGCCGAGCCCAAGAGTTCACATGGGAGCGGACGGCGTCGCGCTATCTCGAGCTCTATGCCGAAGCCGCGGCGTCGTGATGGAGCCGCTCGCGTGACTCCTCGGCTGGTGAACTTGCGGAAGCTGGCATCACCGCACTGGCTCCTTCTTGTTGTTCTCGCGGCCGGAGCGCTCCTCCGCGTGGCTGTGGCGGTCGCATACCGACCCGGTCTCTTCTACCAGGACTCCTGGGACTACATCGACCTGGCGTATGGGTCGCCGATCGTCGGCGTCTCCGTTCAGCATCCCTTCGGGTATCCGCTGTTGCTTCACGGCCTTGCGCTCGTGCAGCGGAGTGTGATCACGATCACGACGACGCAGCACCTTGCCGGTCTCATCGGCGGCGTCGTCCTCTACGCCATCCTCGTGCGCCTACGCGTCTCGCGTACCCTTTCCGCGCTTGCGGTTGCCGTCGTGCTGCTCGACATCTACGTCGTCACGCTGGAGCAGTACATCCTCTCCGAGGCCTTCTTCAGCCTCACCCTCCTCGGTAGCGCGTACTTCGCGATCCGCGGCGAGCGGAGGACGGCGGAGCTCGCCGCGAGCGGGCTTCTGCTCGCGGTGGCGACCAGCCTGCGCACCGCCGCGCTCTTCGCCGTGCCGGCGTGGCTCGGGTACCTCCTCTGGACGCGACGCGGGCTGCGTGGAGTCGTGGCGGCGGCCCTTGCCCTCACCCTCCCGCTCCTCGCGTATGCGACATACAGCGCTCGGGGCGGCGGCTCCTTCAGCGTGAAGCCGCCCTTCGACGGCATCTTCCTCTACGGCCGAGTCGCGGAGCTCGCCGATTGTCACCATGTCGATGTCCCTGCGGTCACGCGGCCGCTCTGCGGGCAGGCCGCGCGCTTCCCGCACAAGACGCCCAGCGTTTGGATCTTCGACGGTCCGGTCGTGGGCCTACTCAGCCGCGGGAACTATCCGGCAGCGAACAAGGCGCTGCGGACGTTCGCCCGAGCGACCATCCTCGAGCGCCCCGTCGCGTACGCCAGCTTGGTTCTGGGCGACTCGCTCGGCTACTTCACTCCCGGAGTCACGACGCGGGACGACCCCGATGTCCTCCTCCTGCCCGCGGGTCCGACCCCAGTGCTGAACGTCGTCGCACGTGACAAGTGGGAGCCGGGCTTCCGACCCGCCGTGCACGCGCCGAGCAGCTTCCTTCGCGGCTACCAGCGGTGGCTGCACACGCCGCGGTGGCTGCTTGCCGTATTTGTTCTCGCCGGACTCCTCAGCCTGGCGAGCTCGATGATGAAGCGCTGGCGCTCGCGCCTCACCCGGCGCCCCGAGGTATTTCTGCTCCTCGGCGCCGGCCTTTCGATCCTCATCGGATCGACGGCGACCACCACCTCCACCCTGCGCTACCTCATCCCCGTGGTGCCGCTGCTCACCGCGGGCGGCGTATTGGCCCTCGTCGACCTCTCCGGCCGGGCGCCGCAGCTACCAGGGCGACGGCCTCAACCGTCGACGGGCGCCTCGGAAGGACCCGCTTGCGCCACCCGCTCCGGCTCGACTCGCCGCGGGCGGCACCGATCTCGGCGGTGATCTCGGCTTCCATCAGCTCCCGCGCGATCAACGCGACCGCGTCGCGCACGAAGTCGCCGTGCTCGCCCGCCATCACCTTGGCGACGACATCGGCAGCAGTCATCCTCTGGCCTTCGGCCATCGTACGCGGCTCGCCTGGTGGGGGAAAGAGGCCCGCAGATCGCCTGACGGCTCGGTCACCGTCCTTCTAGAGGATGCCGGCGAGGTCTCGGCAGAACCCGTTGCCCACGCACACGGGCTGCACTGACCGAGCGCCTGGGTTAGGCCGACGTCCCGCGATCCCGGAGCAGGGTCTCGTGGAGCTCGTGGGCGAGGCGTGCGACTCGTTCGGTAAGCGCCGTGTTCTGGCGGAGCAGCTCGGCGTGCTGTCTTGACATCGCTGCCTGCTGTTCGGCGAGGTCGCGGTCTTGAGCGAGCACCTTCGCCTGCTCGGCTCGTAGTGCGCGGTGCGCGCGGCCTCCTCCTCGCGGTGGTGCTGGAACATGTCCTCCCGCATCTTGTCGCGGTCAGCCTGCCGCGTCTGCGCAAGCAGGATCAAGGGCGCGGCGTACGCCGCCTGCGTAGAGAACGCGAGATTCAGCAGGATGAACGGATAGGGATCCCAGCGGAAGCTGAACGCGGCGGCGTTTAGCGCGATCCATACGGCGACCAGAACGGTCTGACCGAGAATGAACCGCGGTGTTCCGAAGAATCGCGCGAATCGCTCGGCGGTCTGCCCGAACGCACCCTTACCAAAAGCGCCGTGGAAGTGATGTGGGCCTGGATCCGTCATAAGCGCGCGGGAGGTGGGAGCGGCAGCGCACTCCACTACGACACTTCGACGGCGATAGGAGCGATTCCTTTCCGCCGGCACGCAACGAAGCGTGGTTGAGCGTGGCGTTCGAAGCTCGCAGTCTGCCGCGTCCATCAGACGCTCAAGACAATCGCCGGGGCAGCCGGGCAGCCGTACAGCTCTTCGGTGGAGAACGCCACCGGGGCGACCACTCCACCCCGTGCTCAGAACGTCTCAAGCAAGAGAGGACGAGAACGATGAGCGAGGACGCGAGGACGGAGGCCCGGATCTAGCCGCGACCAGCGTGCGACCCCCTTTAGGCACAATGGGAGCCCCTTCCGCGTTTTCTCAACCGTTTTTTCTCGCGAGAAACAGGGGACGGTCGCCGGGAAGGCTTGTGTGAAAAACGGCGAGGTTAGGCCCGGGCGAAAGCTGACTACGAGCGGGCCGCGACGGTAGGAAAAGCCAGCCGGGGCAACCGTGCGCGCGTCGGCGTCCTCCTCGCCCTTTTCCCGCTCGCCGGGTGCACGACGACGACCCCAGGTCGTCTACTTGCGGCTACGGAGCGTCGTGAATTGTGAAGTCGCCCTGGGTGAGCGGCATCATCGTCGGCGACGGCAGCGGCGCGACGCACTCGGAATTCTGCTCGGACGGCGAGTGCGGGACGAGCGCGAATCCGATTCGGTCGGGCGACTGGCCGTTGTGCGCCTTGCCGTTGTCCTCGAGGAAGATGAGGGTGTCGAAAGCCTCGTTGGCCTCCGGCTTGGCCTGCTGGTTGGGGTAGACGAGCCGTGCCCGGTTGCCGTCGACGACGAGGCAGGTCACCGGGCCCTCCTGCTGGAACGCGGTCGGCGAGCTCCCGAAGTCTCCACCCGCTCGAAAGTGCCCCGTCACCGGATCGCCGCCGATGGCCCCCGTCAGCGGGTCGACGGTGGTTGGACCGCCAAACGCCGCGAAGGCGACGTGCTGCTCACCGGTCGGGCTCGACTTGCCGCCCACCGTCCCGGAGCCGACAGCGGAGTCCCGGGGCGAGCCGCCGAAGGCCTCCGCGACGCCAGGAACGGCGAGCACGGATGACAACGCGACGGCTGCAACGGCGGTCCACGACTTCATCGGTGTCCTCCTCGGTGGTTCAGGTCCCAGTCTTGGCAAGGCCTATACCCGAGTTCCGGAAGCGCAAATCAACACGCCTCTCGCGCGGCTCTGCCGTGACTCGGGAGAGCCCTGCCGGCATCAAGGCGCTCGAGCGGGGATGCTGACCGCTCGCGGAGGATGACGCTAGTCATCCCGCCCGAGCCGTCGCCATGGCGAGCGGCGATTCGCGCCATCGAGATGCTCCGCCTGGCGGCGCCGCGCTCGACCGGTTACCTCGGCGTTCGCGCGCGGCGAGGCCACGCCGCCGCGAAGGTTACCGGTCGCCGCGACCGACCCCCAGGCGCCACGGTCACCGGCATGGTCGGTGCGGGCAACACGCGAGACGTCGAGAGGAGCCGGGAGTTCGGCGCGCAGCATTAGCCGCTCGTCTGCGCCCGAGAGTCTCGTTCGCGCCGGTACACCCGTTCATAGATCTCCCGGGCGTCCTTGAGTCCTTCCATCGTGCGTAGAAACAGACCGCGGTCGCCGCCGGCAACAGTCACGGAGACGAGGACGTCTTCAAGCGCGTCTATCGCGGCCCTGTGGTGCCACATCGCGAGCGCTTCGGCGTAGCGATCGTGGGCGTACCACTGCGAGTCGAGCTTCCCTTCGGGGGCGGTGAGGCACCATGGCCATGCTCCGAGTGCCGCGAGCGCACGTCTCCCGCCAGCGACGTACCGGCGGCCGCTGCGTGACGCGTCGCCCTCTGCGGCCATCGTGGAAACGTCGGCGAAGTCGAAGTGCTCGGCGAGCTGCTGCGGCGAGGCGCCCCTAAGGTCGCGCATCATGGCGGCATAGATATGCCACCGCTTGACGCCCGCTCGAGGAGTGTGCCTTGGACGCTTGCGGAAGCGGTGCGGCGGAAGGCGACGCTCAAGCTCGCGCCGTTGCTCGTCGCGGCCGCTGGGCATCGGGGGGTTGGCCAGCTCGGCAATGAGCGGAACGCCGAGCTCAGGGTGCCGGGGCCGCACAGGCAGCCGGAGGCCGTCACGGACGTATCCGCCGAGCGGGACGATCGGCGCTCCCGGCGGAGCCAGCCGGCAGAGCCAGCCGAGGAGGTCTTCACGGTCGGGGATTGGTATGCGGAAGGTGGCCGGGTCGGGCACCGGACTCGAGGACGTCGTGGGGGCGCCGAAACGGTCCGTGCGCAAAGGGGCGCGGTTGTGAACGATCCTCTGCATGCCTTCCTCTAAATCTAGGGTCCCGTCCGGCGACCTCCGCGGGCGGCGTCTCGCGTGCGGACTGACTCAGCAACGGCTAGCCGCACTCGCGGGCGTATCCATCGCCTCCATCGCGCTTTACGAGGCGGGATACACGCCAACGCGCTCCCGGCACGTGCTCGAGCGGGTGCTCGCGGTCCTCGACGAAGAGCGCCCGGCGGACGGGCCGGGCGCTCAAGAGACGGCCAGGCGGGGCCGCCATGCCGACGCACGGTAGCCCTCGCGCCGGCGACCCGTGGTCGCGCCCGGTAGACCGGCTCCTGTGGG
>JAABUJ010004281.1_pt1 | contig 15143 bp, 17 predicted proteins | sample 5559131 | NCBI WGS metagenome assembly JAABUJ01 (sample SAMN10711875, study PRJNA513366) | rock metagenome | isolation source: Antarctica rocks | place: Antarctica: Victoria Land, Mt New Zealand nord | collected 2016-01-07 | reverse complement strand
ACGCGCGTCATTTCTGCGGTGGTCACCTGGATCGAGGTGTTGGTGCCCTGGAAGCGCAGCCGCCGTTGGGTACAGCGCCCGACGCCGGCCCTCTGACCGTCCTGGGGCCGACTTTATCAACACTCTCCTTCTCTTATCGGTAGCTAGAAATTGGGCTGATCCCGTCGACCGAGACCTCGGACGAGCCTTCGCGAATCGGGGTGGCTATAACCGCGTGATCCGCCAGTTATAGCGAACCGGCCCCTGACTGTCGCCCAGCAAAAGTGGAGCAGGCCGGTCCACATACTCGCGGTCAGGCGAACTGGGCTCCCGGTGGCAAGATCGAACAGCCCTTCGCCAGCGCCACACCATCGACAGCGATGGCCGTCTCGCTCACGGATGCGCCGGCTGATCGCCGGCCAGTTCACTGGATAACGCCGGATAACGCCAGAGGCCCAACGTATACACCAGACCTCGCCACGACCTCCTTTACATATCCGTGCAGTATCGGTGGCCGATTAATTGGCAGCAGCGACCTCTGGACTCTAGCGGCGAGTAGCCAAAGGTTCCTACTCTGCAATCGGCTGCAGAGACTCCTCGAGCACGTCCGCAGACTCATAGCTCTCGCCGACATGCTGGTTGATCTGAGGCTCGTCAAAGTGCACGTAATAGACCACCCCTGGTCGGACTCTTCTGGGCGGGGGTGAGGCGCCGATCGTACCGGTTGCCGTGGCAGGGAAGTTCGGATCGCCGACCATCCGCACGCGCTGGCCGGTCCTGAATCGCGCATCCTCCGATCTCCACCATTTGCGCTCTTTGATCTCGACCACCTCATCCAGGTTCCGCTTGAGCGTGTCGACGAGCATTCTCCAGCCCGTCGCCTCCGCTGGTGTGCGGCCGAAGATCGGCTCCAGCTCGCTTCCATGGGGAATGAGATATTTGACCGTGACCAATCGATCAAGGCTGTAGAGGTCGATCATGATTCGCGCAATCGGCTGCTGGTCAGCGGACGGATTGCCGTCGCCGTCCCCCAGCGTAAGCTCTCCTTGAGATGCTGCCGGCACCGTGTCATGAGGCCATATTGGGTTAGACTTCTTCCCCATCCATCGCTTAAAAATGCTCAACGCCGTGTGGGTCTCACCCTTCACAGCGTACTACTGCTCCAAGACGCAGATCTCATCTCACCAGGTTTTTCCAAACCTCGCCAGACCTCCCTTTACACATAGCTGCTTTGTCACCGGCAAAACTCATAGAGTGGGGAAGATCGACGGATGCTGAACGAGATCAGGAGGAAGCATGTCCACCGAGCAGGCCTATCCGGCTCCGCCATTCGACGTTGAACTCGCTCCCGTGCTCGCTGAGATCAACAGCATCGTCCCCTCGACGATCTCCCTCGACTACCTCGTTGCAGCCCGCGCGATGTCACAGGTACCTCCCATCGACGACCTGCTGGCGGCTCGCGACTTCGTCCGCGAGGACCGCACTGTTCCAGGACTGGAGGGTGACCCGGACATCACCGTCAGCATCTTGAAGGAACGGACGCATGTCCCGGGTGGTCCCGGGATCTACTATATCCACGGTGGCGGCATGGTCCTCGGGGACCGTATGGCGGGCGTGGACATGACACTGGGATGGGCCCAGCTCGTCGATGCGGTGCTGGTCAGTGTTGAGTACCGGCTCGCGCCCGAGCACCCCGATCCCGCTCCCATCCATGACTGTTATGCCGGTTTGGTCTGGACCGCTGCACATGCCGGCGAGCTTGGCTTCGATCCCGGACGGCTCATCATCGCCGGTGCGAGCTCCGGTGGCGGCCTCACTGCGGGGACGACCCTGATGGCACGTGACAAGGGGGGGGCCTGCTCTAGCCGCACAGATGCTGCTGTGCCCAATGCTCGATGACCGCAACGAGACGATCTCCAGTTATCAGATCGACGGCATCGGTCTCTGGGACCGCCGCAGCAATGATGCAGGCTGGGACGCTTTGCTCGGCGACCGCCGCAAGACCGATCAGGTCTCGATCTACGCCGCGCCGGCCCGTGCCACCGATCTGTCGGGCTTACCCCCCGCTTACATTGACTGCGGCTCCGCTGAGGTGTTTCGCGACGAGGATGTGGCCTACGCCTCCGCCATCTGGGCGGCGGGAGGCGTCGCCGAACTGCATGTCTGGGCCGGTGGTTTTCACAGCTTCGACGGCATGGCACCGCGGGCCGCAGTCTCGGTTGCCGCGCGCGAAACTCGCAGTCGGTTCGTAGCTCGTATACTCGGCGTCTCCGAGCTGCCGGTTGGTCCGCTTAGCGTCGGCTAGGAACAGCACCCCGGCACAAGTGCAAGATAGTCCTTTTGGGCTGACCGTGGCCTGCGGGGCGGATTGGTGAAATAATGCTGATTGTTCTCCGTCACAGGCTGGTCGCCTCCATCCGGCGAATGCGCTCGTTGATGAACGGCGAGAAGTGATCCTCATAGCGGCGCTGGAGTTCTGGCGATTGCCAGTCGTCGCCCGTAATCGTGGTCCGGCAGGCGGGAGCGCCACACCGACAATCCATCTGCCAGGCCCCGACGGTCATGAGCGCGTAGTCGATCGTGAGTTCTTCCTGTTGTTCAATGTTTCGTCGTGCGACGACAGTTACCGCATCGGACATCCACAGATTCGGATCGCAGGAGTGGTTTCCGAATTGAGATGGGTCGTCATCGTCCTGCATGAGATTGAGGCCCTCTGCAATGGCCAAGCTGCTGTGGGGCTGCAGGTCCGCAAGCTGGCGATCGTCGATGACTGTGCCACCGAGCACCAGAACGATCTCGCCTGCGGCGATTGGCGCGGTGGCAAATAGTCCGTTTCCCTCAATGTCAGACTGGTAGACTTGAGCGCGGGAATCCACCCACGACTGGTCTCTATGTCTCAGGTTCTCGATCGTCACAAGCTCGTCGCCTCCATCGCCTTCTTAGGCGCTTCCTGGCCCAGGTGCACATAGATTTGCGTCGTGGCAACCGAGCTGTGGCCTAGCCACTCCTTAATCTGAAACGCTGCATAGTAACATCGGTTCGCGCAGTTGTTATTTCGGCCGTTGGCATACTCGCTCTCGGCGCCGAGAAGACTCTCCTCGGCCTTCGTGAGATAGATAATGGGTCGCTCACTCATGACCGCATTATACTGCGGAATAGCCTTATCGTCAACATGAGGGGGAGTGCCGAACGGGGGAGCAGCGCCGATTATGCCAATTCTGGAGGTTCCACTCCTCGCTGTTACTGGGATCGCGATCGAGGTGCATGGTCGTGAGCAGCACTGGGCGGAGTGTTCGTGGGTCGAAGAGCGTGTCGCCAACACCGCACCACCGGCAGCGCCAGCCATCGCGAGCACGGATACGCCGGCTTATTACTGGCCAGTTGGGTGGATAGCGCCAGGTATCAACCATTATTGCTCCACCTTATAGGAAATGGCGTGTGGCGTCTAGTTCCGAGACGTTACAATCCCTTCGGAAAGGGAACCTTCATCCGAGTCATCGCTGCCTTGAGTCGTGCCACGACAGGAGGATGCTTCTGGAGCACCCCCTGACCAACGGCGATGATATGCCCCAGATCGGCGAGATCGCTCTCTGAGAAGGAGATCGATGTTGTGCGGTGCTCTAGCTGTTTGACAGGTCGTCCCGCGCGTTTGGTTTTAAGAAAAGAAACCATAGTTGGCCTCCAACAAAGGGAGGAACATATCTTTTGTACTACAATAACTGCCATGTGTTAATAGGCAGGGCACTGGCCTTCCGTCTATCTGGCTGACACAGTGGGACGAGCAGTGGCACTTCTACAGAGCCGGAGTGGACATGCCAGTTTCTTCAGACTGTCAGCCATTCGCTCAGAGTGCTTTTGACTGTGCCATTCTTCAGTGGCCTCGATACCCAGAAGTTGATTCTTCCAGTCTTCGGGCTTAGTCACGCGCAGCTTAGGCAGGTTGTCGTAGAGTGCTACGACCACGTAGCCGAATATGTTGTCGAACTCGATATTGGCCACGGTCCAGCGATCAGAATACGCCTCGATCTCGCGTGCTACCTGGAACGCTTGCTCTTTCTCCACGCGTCGCTCCTCCTCACACTTAAGGCATTGGCGATCTTCCGGGTTGTGGCCGACCGGATTTCTATCGCCCTCTCTCTATCTGTCAAGAGGCGTTCAGAGAGATTTCGGTCTTTTCTATAGTATCCATCCGTTCATGTTATCAAGGATGCCTTCCGATTTCAGACCGACTCATTACAAAAGAGGAAAAAGTACAGGAAGGCGTTGTCGACGGGCCGAACCGCGCTCCTGATAGCGCCCCGTCTGTCACGAAGGGCAGTGTACTTGCCGGCGGGAAAACCCCGGACCAGGCACCCGTAGCACAGCCTTCCGCAACTCCAAACCAGCCAGCTGCAGGGAGTACCACAAAGCCCTAGAGCTTTGTGCGGAGCATCTCGAAATAGTGCTGCTTCTGGCACCAGGAGCACTCAAGACGGAGTGCGTCCTTTGAGGTAGTCGGCGAGCCAGTCGCTATCGATCAACTACCTTAGAGTTCAGGGGGCGGCTAGTTGCTCCTTCGGCGAGTCGCGTAGATTTCTTCAACGAGGCAGTCGGTATCACCGTCGGCCCAACTGCCGGCGGTCGCCCGAAACGCGGTGTAGGATGCTTCACCGAGGCAGTCGGGCGGGAAGTGGCAGGACGACCGCTACGTCTTCGCCAGTGCGGCGCAGCACGCGCGGTTCGCCGGCACGACGAACCCACTCAGCGAGCTGAAGGATCGCCGGACGTCGTCTACATCGAAATGTCGGTGCTGTTCTGCCATACGTGTCTATCCTTTTTCTGCTCGCAATGTACCATGCTATTGACATTGCTGCAATCAGCGTATATGATCGCCCTTCTATGCCACGAGGGGAGTATGCGCCACGATCAGGAGAAGGAGAACGGGAAGATCGACTACAGACAGCCCTGCAGTCGCTGGAACAGGGAATTGACTCAATCCGGACCAGTGAGAGCTTTGCCGCCTACCTCACCACCATGGCACGGTTCCACTCGTATAGTTCCTCCAACGTGGCGTTAATTCTTCTGCAACGTCCGGACGCAACTCGTGTCGCCGGCTACAAGAAGTGGCAGGAACTGGGACGCCAGGTGAAGAAGGGCGAGAAGGGTATTGCCATCCTGGTGCCACACACGCGTCGTTTCAGACGTGAACCGGACGAGAGCGAAGAACGAGGTGAGGATGAGCCGCAGCGCGGTAGCACCACCGTCTCCAGCTTTGGCGTAGGTTCCGTTTTCGACGGATTATCTCGAGATTTGGGAAGGCCGTAACTGAGGTACTTCAGCCTGCCTCCAACCCAACGTTGACAAATCCTTGCTTTCAGGCTATCATCTCCTCTTATATGCCGAGAGGGGAGCATCAACCACGATATGGAGAGCAGCCGCCCGAGGATCGCGTCAAGCAGGCGCTGGAGACCCTGGAACAGGGCATCGACGCCATCCTCACCGAAGAGGGGTTTGCCAGCTACCTGCAGATGATGGCGCGCCTGCCGCACTACTCCGCCGGAAACCTTGCCCTGATCTCTACCCAATGTCCCGATGCCACCCAGGTTGCTGGCTATCGTCGGTGGCAGGAGCTGGGCCGACAGGTTCGAAAAGGCGAGAAGGGGCTCACGATCCTGGTTCCCCACAAGTGGAAGGTGCCAGCCGAAACCGAGGAGGACGAAGAGCGCGTCCTTGTCCGTGGATTCGGCACCGGCACGGTGTTCGACATCGCGGCAACGGACGGACCGCCTCTTCCCGAGCCGCCTAGGGCGGAACCGGTCGACGGTGCTTCAGACGTCGGTATGCGCCTCTTCGTGGACCTGCTTGATTATCTTGCCACGCAGGGCGTGCCGGTCAGTCGAGAGGCCTTGTCCCGTGCCAACGGCACCTGGGATCCATGCGCTCGGTCCATCACGCTCAACACCTCTATCGATGGCGACATGGCGACCAAAACCTTGACCCACGAGACCGCGCACATGGTTGCTGGGCACACTCTGGGGATGGATCATCGGGATGTGGAAACCGTGGCGGAGTCGTCAGCCTTCGTGGTCCTCTCCCACTATGGAATCGAGAGTCGTGGATACTCGTTTCCGTATGTCGCCCGGTGGGCCCAGGATCGCGTCGTGCTCAAACGCAACCTCGACGCCATTCAGCAGGTGTCGCATGGGATCATTACAGCCCTTGAAGGAGTTCCCCAGCGAGGGGACCGCGAGCAGCTGCCGCGGACCAAATAGCACGCTTCACGCGACAGCGTCGGAACGTCCTGAGGACAGGAGGAGCGATATGTCTGCATTCACCGTTACATCCAGCCCCGCACAGCACCCGCCAATCGAGGTGACCGGTCCAGATGGGCTCCCGGTCCCGTCCATTACCGAGTATCTCCAAGCGCTGGACACCCGTGGTCGATCCGTCTACACGCAGCGGTCCTATGCCCTCGGTCTCGCCCACTTCTTTGACTGGCTTCGTCAGCACCAGATCGATCCCAACGGTGTCACGCACTATCTGATCGAGCAGTACATCGAGGCCTTTGCGCACGGTGCCAAGGGCGGGAGTTGCCCTCCGAACCGGCAACGCGCCGGACAGGTTGATCCCCGCACCCGGGCGGCACATCCCGCCCTGGAACGGCAGCCCAGCACCATCAACCATCGCCTGAGTGTCTTGTCGTCTTACTATGCCTTTCGCATCGCGCGTGCTGGCGATCTCGGCCGGGGCGCCTGGTACGAGCGAGAGAACCCGGTGTTCTCGTCGCCGGAGGTGAGCGAGCGACGCCATGGGATGACTGGCCGTGATGCACCCCCGCGTGGCCGGCGGCGTGACTTCCGCCGGCGCGTGCCCCACCAGGTCCCTTCCCGGCTTGATCCGTCCCTGGTCGAACAGATCATCGATGCCGCTGGCTCCTGGCGGGACAAGGCGATTCTCACCCTGCTCTTTCGTACCGGTCAGCGGATCGGCGACTGGCATGAGGCGGGTGGACGGCACGGCGTTCTGGGCATGACGCTCGGCGACCTCGACGAGCGAGGTCGCACGATCATCGTGCGGCTCAAGGGGGCCAGGGACGAACACCGGGTGCCAGTCACCGACGACTTCTGGCCCGTGTATCAGCGGTATCTCACCAACGAGCGCTCAGGGACGGCATCACCGTCAGCAGCATGGCTCAGCTTTCGCCGGGGCCACGGCAAGCCGCTCTCGTATGCCGCCTTTGAGTCGTCTCTGCGCCTGATCGGACGCACCCTTGGCATTCATGTTCATGCCCATCTCCTTCGTCATACGCTCGCCCAGGGGGTCCTCGAGACCACCGGCAATCTCAAGGTTACCCAGGAGTTGCTTGGCCACGCACACCTCAGCACGACGGCTGAGCAATATGCCCGGGTGGATCAACAGACCCTGATGGAAGCAGTTGCCGCCGCCAGAGCCTCGTTCGACGCAACCCGCGACGCGGGACGCGGTGGCACCAGCATCAGTACTCCACCGCGCTACGCCTTTGCCTACGATCCAGTCACCATCGCGGAGTTGGAACAGATCGCCCTGCCACCGGCGATCAATCGAGAAGGGATCTGATCAATGGCCACGACGCTTGCCACTCCGTCGCTGCTCGCCGGCGCTCCGTACGACCGATCGGCGCTTGAACAGCACCTGAAGGCGGCCATTGCCACCTTCCGCTTCGACTCGGAGGAGCGACGGCATATGACACGTGCCAGTGAGGCGCTCTGCGATCTCCTGACCGAATGTACTGGCGCAACACTGCAGGAGCGCTGGAACTGCTTCGAGCACACGATCTGGCCGCAGTGGCTTGCCGGCCAGAATCGACTCGCTGGGAACCGGTGGACCTGGGGTGTCCGGGCACTGGTGACGGCGCGTCTCATTCAGTCGAGTTGGGACTTCCTCAGGCAGGTACGAATCTCGCAATGGGTGGATCGCTTGCGGGCTGACGATTCCTTTCTTGAGCAACGGGATCTCCTCGCTACGACGCTGCATGCCATCTCCTGGGCGTCGAAACCGAGTCAGGCGGAGGCGCGCAATACCGGCCTGCGACTCCTCCTGGCGCGCGGTTATGCCTCGCTGCACCAGGTCACTGAGCAGGATCTCGAGTCAATTCCGGCGGGAGGAGGCGTCCAGGGACTCGACCTGCTCGATGCTGCCTTCTGCACCTTGGGTATCTTCCCCCGGACTCCACAGCGCGGTACCAGTCGCCGCAGTCGCCTCGGGCGGCTCTCACCCGCTGAACTGGTTGCGCGTTCGGACATTCCTGATCGCTTCCGTCCCGTCACCATCCTCTACCTGGAAACGTACGCCACGCGTATCAGCGATGTGTACGCCACGCTCCGCTACAAACTCCTCTCTATCGGCCACTTCTGGCGGTTCCTCGACCAGCAGTATCCCGAGATCGAGCGTTGTCGCGATATTCTGCCGCCGCATGCCCGCGCTTTCATTCCACACGCCATCGAACGCGCTCGCCTCGTGCAACGTGGTGGCACAACTGGTGTCGAAGATCGTGTCACCGCCCATGCCTGGCTGATCGACGTGCGCACCTTCTTCGCTGACGTCTGCACCTGGGCGACGGAACCGGATTCCCCCTTCGCACCGTACGTGCCCCGGACGATTCCCTTGAGCCGCCACGATCTCATCGGCATTGGGTTCGAGAAGGCGCGCAAGCGTACCGCCGCCCGCATGGCCGCGACGGTTTTTGACCTGGAGCGAGAGATATCGAATATTCGAATGTTTGCGTTTCGCCAGTGGAGCGAGGCGGAGCGCGCAAGTACCGCCGCGCCCATTGATAAGCGGGCTCAGGGTGTGGAGATCACCACCTTCTGGGACTGGGCCATTCTGGAGTTGCTGGTCCAGAGCGGGCTCCGGATTGAAGAGGCGAGTGAACTCACCACCCTCGATGTCCTCAAACGCCACATGCCAGATGGCCGGATCTACTACCTCCTGCACATCAAACCCTCCAAGTATGATCGGGCACGGGTCATCCCGATCGGTGACGGCTTGGGCCGTGTCATCGCCGAGATCATCCGCCATGTCAAACGCTTCTATGGCACCGCAACCGTTCCCTTCTGTGATCACTGGAACCACAATGAGAAGCAGTTGAGCCCATCGGCGCCCTACCTCTTACAAGGAGCGAAACACCCGAGTACGCTGGGTATCACGACCATGCGCTCTCGGTTGAGTGCGCTCTCGTTGGGCGCTGGAGCACGGAAGGCAGATGGGTCTCCCTTGATCCTGTTACCGCACGATTGTCGGCGCATCTTTGCCTCGGAGCATCTGAATAACAATGTTCCGGTCCATGTCATCCAGGCATTGCTGGGCCATGCCTCCCTCGACACGGTGATGGTCTACGCCAAGCTGTACCCCTCCCACCTCATCGAGGAATACCGTAAAGCGGTCCGTGGCGCCTATGGTGCCGTGCACGGCGAGGAGAGCTTTCGGAATCCGACCGCCGAGGAATGGGCCGCGTTTAGTGCCAGCTGCAGCATGCGGGACATGGGTACCCACCTCTGTGCCCTGCCGACGGGAGAGCACTGCTCCAAGGGCCTGGTCTGCTTGGGCTGTGTCCATGCCCAACCCAAGAAGAGTGCTGCCCCGGTCTTCCGTCGGATGCTCGCCAGTCATGAGCGTGAGCTGTGCGCTGCCCGAGAGCGTAAGGAGCCGGCAGGTCAGATCGCAGCACGAGAACTGGAGGTTGTTCGGATTCGTGCTGCGCTCCGGCGGGCGGAAGAACTCACCGGCGATGTTGCAGCAGCTATCGAAGCAGCAGCTGGTTGACGGCGGTGATCCATCGGTCAGCGCTCCATGGACTTGCCGCAGTGGCGACAGACCTTCTATCGTGGCAGCATACTGCCACGATGTCGAGACGGTGAGCGAAAGGATGAAGTATGAACCAGTCAAGGCGAACGCAGCTCCAGCTAGCCGACGGTCGGTCCCTCGACGTGTATGAGAGCGGTCCTCAGGGCGGTGCGGTGCTGCTATTCCATCACGGCACGCCAGGATCCTGCGCGCCGATCCGTGCTCTGGTGGATGCCGCGCACCGCCTCGGACTCCGGTTCGTCACCACATCGCGCTCAGGATACGGGGACTCGACCCGGCATCCAGGCCGCAACGTGGTGGACGTCGTCAGCGACACCGCGGCCGTGCTCGACGCGGTTGGTGCCGACCGCTGCCTCGTCGCCGGCTGGTCCGGTGGGGGCCCGCACGCCCTGGCATGTGGGGCACGGATGCCAGATCAGGTCGGCGCGGTCCTGGTCTTCGCCGGCGTCGCGCCCTATGCTGCCGAGGGTCTGGATTTCCTCGAAGGTATGGGCGAGGACAACGTCAGCGAGTTTGGTAAAGCACTCGAGGGGGAGACGGCGCTGCGCCCCTATCTCGAGGAGGAGCGGGTGCACCTACGCCAGGCCACGCCGGACGACATCGTGGTGGCGATAAGCAGCCTCTTGCCGCCGGTCGATAGGGCCGTGCTCACCGAGGAATTCGGTGAGGACTTAGCCTCCAACATCCACGAGGGTCTGCGGGTCGGCGTGGATGGTTGGCTCGACGACGACCTGGCCTTCGTGAAACCGTGGGGGTTCGCCCTCGCCGAGATCACTGCGCCGACGTTTCTGTGGCAGGGCAGCGAGGACCGCATGGTGCCGATCGCTCACGGCAGGTGGCTGGCTGAGCGGATCCCCGGCGTCGTGGCGCACCTCGAGGACGGTGAAGGTCACCTCTCGATCGCCATCGGCGCCATGGACCGGATGCTCCGAGACCTCGTGGCCGCCGCCTCAGTTCGGCCCTCGTGACAACCTCACAGAAGAATCACGAGATAAGATGTCGCGCAAACCGAGGGCGATCCACTGCCTGAACCACCACGCCCCGAGGTGGTGGACGGCGTATCAGATACCGGTATGCGGCTCTATGCCGACCTCCTGGACTATCTCGAGCTGCACGGCGTCTCCGCCGGTCGCGAGGATACTGCACCAGCCAACGGCTATTACCAACCATTCACCAGGCATGTCGGCATTGGTCACCACATCGATGGCGATCAGGCCACCAAGACGCTCACCCATGAAGTGGCCCACATGGTGGCCGGCCATCTACCTGGCATTGAACGCCGGGATGCCGAAACTGTCGCTGAGTCTGCCGCTTTTGTGGTCCTGACCCACTACGGCATTGATAGCTCGGACTACTCCTTCCCCTACGTGGCCACCTGGGCTCAGGATAGAGCCGTACTCAAGCGCAACCTGACCGCGATTCAGCAGGTGTCCCACCGGATCATTGCCAGCATTGAAGGGGAAGAGCCGATCGAGCCGCTCCCCACACAGTCCACGCCGATTACCGTTTTCTCTGCTTGACAAATAACGCTGTATCGCTATACTGAGTCTCTCTATGACCAAAGAGGGAGACACGTACCACCAGCACGACGTTCAGGAGCAACTTCCGGCGTTTCAACTGCCGGCTGATCTTGCCGAGTTCCTCCAGGGCGAGGAGTACGCCTGTGTCACAACCGCCAGCGACCAGGGCACCGTGCACGTCATCAAGGCGCACCGAGCGGATATCGCCGGCATGGGTAATCGCGTGCCGATGCGCGTCCGCCACGCAGTCTACGAGCATCCCCTGGCTCCCGTCATCCGCACCGTGGTGACGCTCTACGATCAACCCGAGCGACCGCTCGCACTGGAAACCTTTATCAATGTGGCGGAGGCGGATCAACGCACCGACTTTGCGGCACTTGGAGACCAAGCAGCGCTTCACCTGCTGTTCTACGACGAGGATTTGACGTATCAGAAAGGCATTACTCTCCCCAACACTCAGCGAGACGCCATTCCGGCCATCCTGCAGCGCGCCGACACCATTCGAGCGAGCATTTCAATCGAGCAGTACGACTTCGACGCGGCCAAGGCCGCGGTGATGGCACGAACCACCCTGTAATGCATCCGATCCAGAGCAGGCTCTCTACTATGGAGGAAGGCAGCTCCCCACCACCTGACCAGGAGTCCACCATGCCCCACTTCAGCACCGCACCGGTCGACGAGGTTGTTCCACAGCGTCAAACCAAAGGGCCGTCCCCGAGGTCTGTGTTGCAACAGGAGTACCGCGAGGCACTCCAGAACGCCCTGGACGCCGGCGAGGCCCTGGTCATTGAGCTCGAGCTTGACGACAAAGGGCTCACCATCCGCAACCGAGTGAAGAAAGCCTCGGAAGCACTCGGCCATGGGGATCTCACAATCCGACGCAAGGGCAACCGGGTCCTCGCCTACCCCCGAATCGCACACGAGTCCGGCTAAGCGGCTCAGCCATGATTGAACACCAGCCGCCACTGTGGGCCGCCATCCCGCCAGACGAGTTGCGCACAATGCTCGATCAAGCGCGGGAGCAGTGGCGCCAAGTTTGCTTCCGCCACGCAGTCGGGAGCACGGAAGAGCGGGCAGCGTGGGACATCTATCGGCAGACTTCCGACGCCTATTGGGAGATGCTACGGAGCACGTGACTGCTCTTTGGCTGAAAGAGGTACAGATACCCTCCAGACACCAGTAACGGTACCCATCACATCGATCTCGGTGGTCGAGAGGTAGGCCCAGCGGCCGGTGATCGGAGATCTGATAGTGACGAGTTCCGCCCCCGTTGCCTGCATTGCGCCCTGCATCTTGTGGAGGAGGTCACAACCAGAGGGCAGCGCCGTCGGTGTGGGAGTCGGCAGTGGGGTGGAAGTAGGCGTGGCGGTTTGCCCGGACGAGGACGACGGCATGACGATTGCCATGCTGAGGCTGCAGAGGCAAGACGCGACCTTGAGCTTCACACCTAAATCTTACGCTCCGGCTACGCTGACGTGTGTTTGCTCGGTGAGCATCTCCACAACCGTCACTCTGCGCGATTATCGCGCTTGCTCAGTCGATGTGGAGGTCGCGCGGCTTCTACGGGGCATACGCCCCATGCACTCGACGTATCATAATTGCTGCTACAAGACCCAGTATCACTGCTGCGTCGAGCGAGTGTGGCGATAGGTACGAGCCAGGAAGACGGGGGCCGCCCAAAGCCCGATCAATCAGTGGCGTGAGAAGCGGAGAGACTATAAAGACAGCCGCAACACACAGCCCAATGGCAACCAGAAACCCCCGGTAGGTGTCGCTGAACACGAGGCGGCAGACGGTGCGGAAAAAACCGGTTATGCTATGCTTCCGTCAAAAAAACTTGGCAAGTACAAGGCGAGATGTTATTGTAATCTGTAGACACCACCACCTTCAAGGGACCGGACACGTGCGTCGATACACTCGGCTCTCATGGTTTGTTTCGGGACTGGCACTGATGCTCGGGCTTGCCGCCGTACCGGCCCGCAGAGCACAGGCCGCTCCGCCGGCTCGGCAGAGCCGGCAGACTGTCATGGTTCCCTTCTCGGGCACCGCCACGGTCACCTCTACCTTGCCGGATTCGCTGATCCCGGCGAAGGCAATATCTGCTCTAGTGAGGAGCGAGCGGGCTGAGACCTTTGCCGTGCGCGACGCCACGCACTGGCGGGTCGACGTGCATGTCACAACACCGATCATTGACAGTCATGACGAGACGGCTGTGGCTGACGGGCAGCACGTGGTGGTGTACAGCACTTTGTTCAACCGAGCCTTCCGCATGCCGGGTGGTGTAACGCAGAGTGGCTCCCTGCTCTCACTTCTCCTTCAATCGCGAGGCGCGCCCCTCGGCGCCACTACTGCCCAATACATTGAACTGGCGAAGCGCAATCCGCGGGAGAAGGTACGCTTCCTGGCGCCGGCAGAGGTGCTGGGGCGAACAGCAGACGTGCTGCGGATATCGCCACTGGTGTCGATTAGCAGAGGCTCCTGCACCGGCCCGAAGGACTGCGCCAAGAAGACAAAGGGGTACGGTTCGGCCACGATCTGGCTCGATCACGAGTATGGTGTTGTTCTGCGGTACGAGGAACATGGCATCCCGAAGCAATTTGGAGGCGGGCAGGGATACCGATACGTCGTGACTTCTATTGTGTTTGGACACGGACCCACCGACGCTGATCTTGCCGCCCCGCCCCCGGTCGCAATTGGGGATCTTCCTCAGAATTCGGGTGCCCAGACGGGTGGCGGCGGAGGCGGACCCGGGATCGCCTTCCAGGCTCCTCCCGGCTTTGTCGTCGTTGGGAACCCGGTCACTCACGGACCTGCACTGTCACTCCGGGGCTCCGGTAACGGCGGCGAGTGGCTGAGCGGTGGGCTGAGCATTGCCGAAGGTGTATTCCGCGGCGGCCCGACCCAGGGTTTCGTGTACGTGAAGGAACGAATCAGAGCACTGGGATTGCCCGCCGCGCTAACAGCGGAGAGGGCACAGGCCGCTGGATCATGCCAAGTGTGGACGGGGACGTTCTCCAATGGTTTGACGTGGTTGGCGATGATGCGGGGAAAGATCGCGATTTTGGTGGTCGCGGATAAACTGACGCAGGCGGACCTGGTGCGGTATGCGGCACGTGGGATCTGCACGGCGTCGATCGCCTCGCCCCCCTCCGCGCGGGAGGTGCAGAACACAGTGCTGGACCACCTCGAGACCGAGATCGATATCACCCGTCAAATCCTCGGCTGGGTACGGGCAGCCGCACTGTCGGCCGCAGACAAGCAGACGCTGAAAGCCTTCGATGTCCGTCTGGAAGCTTTTGACCGGACTGTCTTCGCCATTCGCCACGCCGGTGACCCACAGGCGGTGTACAGCCCTCCAGGCTTTCCGCCAGTACAGCGGCACGCGTTCGCGGACACCGTCCAGGGACTTAAGGGCGAGATACCTGCCGCAAAGTCCCAGCTCGCTGGAGCTGAGTCAGCGGTACAGTCGCCCGCCGACCGGCAGCGACTGGTGCAAGAGGGGATAGTGTTTGACGATCTCGTCCGCGCCATCGACGCGATGTTGCCTGGTTGAAGGATGCGCGGACCTGCTCATCTGTGAGATGACCAGGGAGCGAACATCAGAGCTGGTCGGTTGGGCCGTCGCTGTGGCCGCGGCCTCTGGGCTCCGCCCTGCCCTCAGCCCATGATCACTTTAGCGGTAGTTTGTTGACGGGGGTCATGAGGATTCATAGAGATAGATGCCTCGGCCGTGCCAGAGCCACTCAAGCAACTGCTGCAACGCTGGTGGTGGAGGCTGCGTGGACCACGCTCTCCAGTAGCGCCACAGCATGATCCAGGGCT
>JAABUJ010004279.1_pt1 | contig 15147 bp, 10 predicted proteins | sample 5559131 | NCBI WGS metagenome assembly JAABUJ01 (sample SAMN10711875, study PRJNA513366) | rock metagenome | isolation source: Antarctica rocks | place: Antarctica: Victoria Land, Mt New Zealand nord | collected 2016-01-07 | reverse complement strand
TGGTCGCGCACGGCGCCCCGGACGACAGGCAGCTATTTCCGTCGTTGCCGGTCGGCGCGGCATAATACGTGGCGCCCGTCGCGTAGGCGATCGGCGCGGTCTCCAGCGGATGCGCCGGCCCGATTCCAGGCACAATGCCGCAACTTACAATGAGAGCGGCTGGCGCGGTCTATTCAGCGGCGAGCTCTTCGGCCGGCAGGGTAAATTGCGCGGCGGCGGCGACCAGCGCGGCGGGGTCGGCGCGGTAGGCGTTCAGCCGCGCCATCCGGTCCGCGTCCCAGCCGCGCGCTGATCGGGCCAACCCGACGAGGGCGGCCAGGCCCAGACGACGCACGTAGCGGTCCGGGCTCGCCCCGAACCGCTCCTCGAGCGCGGCGAGTCCGGCCGCCGCGTCGGGTCGCCGCGCTGCCGCGATGAGCGCCGCGCACGCTGCGGAGAGCGCGTCGGAGTGCAGGTCGCCTGCCTCGGCCAGACGTAGGAGCAGCGCGCCAATCTCGTCCCAGGGCAGCGCCCGCGCCGCCAGCCGTACCTGTAAGGACGACGTCAGGCGATCGGTGGACAGGGCGGCCAGGATGGCGCGGGCCACTGGGAGCAGGCGTCCGCGCGCGCCGCCTACGCTGGCGGTGAGGCGGTCGACGACGGTCACGAGCGCGCGCCGATCCGGCAACAACGTGGCGACGGTTGCGCTGATCCGCGCGGCGTCGCGCCCAAGGCACATGGCGAAGACCGCGCCGGCCGCGGCGTCGCGCTCGTCAGGGAGCGGTGATCCCAGGAGAGTCAGTAGCCGCGCCAGGAGTATGCGGTCGGGGTCGGCCACGGGCAGCGCCGCGCAGCGTCGCGCGACGTCGAGGCGTACCACCGGGTCGGGATGCTCCAGTAACCGGGCGAGCAGCGCCACCAGGCGGCGCTGCCCAGCGGGGGAGAGTCCGTCGTCCGGGATGCGCATGACGCTACGCGCCAGGGCCGGGTCCGGCGACAGCGCGGCGTCTTCTAGCAGCGCCCAGGCCTCGGGTTGCTCCAGGTGTCCCCATAGTGCGCGCAGCAGCGCCACGCGCACGTCGCGATGCAACTCCTGCTGGGCCAGCGCCCGCAACTGGGCAAATGCCTGTGGCCCCGGCAGGTCACCGTACAGCCGCGCCACCTCTTTAGCCACGGTCACGCGATCGAGCGGTACGGTCCGCAGAATATCGACGGCGTGGTCGACCGGCATGCCTTGTAACGCGCGGCGCAGGGCGTAGACGGCGATACGAGCGCGGTCGTCATCCATCGCTCCCAACAGCACCGGAATCGTCTCCGTGACGTCGTCGAGCTTGCCCAGGGCGCGTAGCGCGGCGTCGCGCACGGCCGGATTCCTGTTCTCGCGCCGCGCCAGCCAGATCAGCTGTGCGGGAGGCACGGCCTGCAAACCGGACAGTTGCGCGATTCCGCGCAGGATCGTCGGCGTGTCCTGCATCGTCGGGTCGCGGCTCGTAACCTCACGCAAGGTGGCGGCGAAGACCGCCTGCTGAGCCGGCGTCCAGCGATGGAAGCCGTCGTTAAACGGCAGCGCGATGCGCGTGGCGCCCGTCGCGAAGCGGCCGCGGTAGACGCGTTGGCCCAGGTACGGCGTGAGCAGGTCCTGCCGCCGGCGGCTCAAGTAGGACCACACGCTGGTGAGCGTGACCACGCTCTCGTCCTCGCGCAACAGAACCGGGACCAGCGCGCGGAAGCGTTCCGGTTGCCAGCGCGATAGCAGGCGCAAGGCGTGGTCAGCGGCATATGAGGAGAGTGTGGTCGCGGCGATGCGCTCCAGGATCTCGCCCAATCCATTAAACAGGCGCAACCGCCGGCCCAGGCTAGCGGCCACACTCAGCACGTACGACTCGCGCTCGCGGGTCTCCCATGAGCGCAAAATCGGGAGCAGGATGGGCGCCACACGGGCGATGTCGGCGTCGGTGAGGCGTCCCTCTAGATTGTCGATCGGCGGATAGCCGCGCTCGCGCACCAGGATCGCCATCCACTCGGCGGCCCAGGCGGTGTGAAACGGGAACAGCGACGCGACCAGACGCCCGGCCTGGGCCGCCGTGCCGCCCGAGAGGTCGGCGGCGTCGAGGGCGTCGCGGATAATCGCCCCGAGGTCGACGAGGTGTGGGGCGCGCCAGGTACCGGGCGGCAGGCCGGCCAACCCCGTGAGCATAGCCAGGCGCATGGGGTCTTGCTCGTTGCGGCGCGCGTGCACGAGCGACAGGAGGTCGCCGGCGCGGTCGCGCTCGTAGCGCACCGCGGCCGTGAGCGCGGGGAGCGCCGTCGCGCGCAGGTCGGGATCAGGCGAGCCGATAGCGGGCATAAGCAGGGCGCGCGCCTCATCCCAGGGCAGCAATCCGGCGTAGGGCAGGCGCTGCAGCGGGCGCGTCGCCAGAGCCGACAGGGCCAAGTGACGCCGCGCCTCGGGCACACACAGCGTGGCCGGCAGTTCGCGCAGGATCTCGACGGCGACGGCGCCATCTCCATCGCGCCAGCCCCTCTCGGTGGCCACGAAGACGGCGGCGCGGACCTCGGGGCGCAGGCGCTGGAAGCGACTCTGTATCGCCCAACGCGCCTCGGGCATCCGCTCCAGCGCGGCGACCAACCGGTCCGCGTCGAGGTGGTGCTCGACCCGCTCGAGCGGCAGCGTGACGTCGTTATCCGCGCGCAGCGCCATGTCGACGACCGCTGCCGGGCGCCGCATGAGTAGCGGTGTGAGCGTCGCGCCCAGGCTACCCAAGGAGGCGCGGCTATCCAACGACACGGCCAGCGCCAGCGTCGCGTCGGGGCGTGACTCGGCCAGGATAGGTAGCGCGGCGTTGAGCTGCCAGAGCAGGCGCGGGTCATCGTCCTCCATGCTGGCGACGCGCGCCGACAGCGCCTCGGCGGCCATGTCGGGATGCAGGCGCGCCAGTCGTACCCAGAAGTGGATGCCGGCGCCGTCGTGCGCCTGTGGTAGGTGTGCGGCGACGGCGTCGCGTGAGCCGAACGGTAACAGATCGGCCACCTGCCGCGTGGCGCCGTCTGCGGCCAGCCGGTCGAGGACGGCGTCGATGGGACCAAGTCGGCGCTTCAGCCACAAGCGCTTGGCCAGGCGGCGGCGATCTCGCGGTTGGAGGGTATCGAGGGCGCGGGCCACCTGCGCGTCGTCACAGACGCGGGGGACGAGCGCGATCGCCAGTCCACGCAGCAGGCGCGACGGGTCGGCCAGCGCGCGTAGGGCGTGGACGCCATCGCCGCTGCCGTAGCAGGACATCAGCGCCAGGTGGCGCTCATAGAAGCCGCGTCCCGCCAAGTCGGCCAGCGCCGCCGCGAGGTCCGTGTCGTCGCGGCTGGCCTGACCGAGCGCGACTATCTCGCGCATGCGGGTGTCGTATGTCAGCGGCTCGAGCCGCGTCAGGATCGTATCGGCGGTCGTCATCGGTTGTCGTCCCCCATTCATGCGCGTCATGCAAGGCTACGCCATGAAGCGTGGCGCGATAGCGTAGACAGGATGGCATAGCGCCGGCGTGCTGTCAAACCGCACGGTAGTTGACATAACGAAAACTATCGCACTCCTGGGACCGCCGGGTGGAGCGCGACGCGTTACACTATGGGCATAGCGAAGGTGATGGAGGTTAATGCCATGGTGGCGCAACGCAAGCGGGTGACCGTCGAAGAGTTCATGGCCTTGCCGGACGATGGCAACAAGCACGAATTGGTGAGAGGAGAGGTGCGCGTCACGCCGCTATCGAAGGGGGAACACGGGTTTGTCGAGACGGCTATCACAGCGGCCATCGGGCGCTACTTGTACGATAGAGCGATCGCGTTGGGATGGGAGCCGCGCCAAGGCATCGGCGCGCGCAATAGGTTGGTCGGGCGCGTCGGCGGCGGCGAGTTAGGGCTGCGCTTCGCGGTCCCCGATGACCCGAGCATGGTCCGCGGAGCCGACGGCGTCTACGTCCCGCCCGCGCAGCTTGCCGAGGTCGCCTGGGACGGCCGAGAGTATTTTCCCGCGGTCCCGGCCCTCGTCATCGAGGTCATCAGCGCGTCGGACCGCGCCGATCAGGTCAACGAGAAGATACAGGACTACCTCGTGGGCGGCGCGCGCCGCGTGTGGTGTGTCTACCCGGAGCAACGCCGCGTACACGTCCACGACGCGCAGGCCCCCACGCGGGTCGTGAGCGGCGCGGACAGCCTCACGGACGACGACCTGCTGCCCGGCTTCGCCCTCCCGCTCAACCTCGTGTTCGCATAGCTAGTAGCCATAGGTATCCGTGGCGCTAGAAGCCGTCGGCCATCCACGGCGACGGGCCGCCAAAGACGAGCGTGGCGAGCGCGAGGCTGTCCGGCGATCCCTCGACGAGTCCCGTGCTGCGTAGTTCCTCCGCCGATAGATACCCGCTGTACAGCGGCGCCAAGCCCCGTATGTCCAGCGTGACGCCGCCCGTCCCGCCGGGGCGTACCTCGCCGCGCCCGCCAGCCACCGTGAGCGTCCAGCGGCCCGCGTTCCACCCCAGTATGTCGTCGCGTACGTCGAAGCTCAGTTCAGCTTGTAGCGCCGGCGGGTAGCCCCTGGCCTCGAGCGCGCCGCGTACATCTACGACGCGCAGCATCCACTGCTCGTACCAGGTGATCTTGTAGCCCTGGTTCGGCAGATGGAAGAGCAACGGGTCCGCCGGCGCGCCCATCCATTGTATGTTGTCTACGGTTGAACGATGGTCGGCGAGGAACGCCAGCACGGTGCGCGCGGCCTCAGGCGTGAGCGCCACAAGGTCGCGTACCGCGAGATTCCTGTCGCGCTCACCGGGCGCCTGTCGCTGCTCATAGACGATGTACCCCTCGGGCGCGCCGTCGCGCTCGACGATATACGTGTTCAGCGCCGTGTCGCGCGCGCGCGTCTTGCGCCGCCACATGTATTCATTGCGGTCGAGGTTGCCGGCCGTACGGCGGGCGCGCTCGGCGTAGAGCGCACGGATCGTCGCTTCGTCGCCATCGCCGTCGTGCGCCCGGCGCATCTCCAAGCTATGGCCGCGTGGGTCGAGGGCGTGCGCGGGCAGCGTGTAGCCCACGGCGACGCCCGCGTGCTCGTACCCGGCGCGGCGATAGACCACCTGGGTGGCGGGGTAGAGCGTGGAGAGGGGTATATCGCGCGCGTGGAGTTCCTCGAACATGCCGCGCAGCAGGCGGGACCCGATGCCGCGCGAGCGGTGCTCCGATGCGATGGCGACGGCGTTGACGCCGACCATCGGCACGCTGCGTCTGCCGAACCACTGACCCATGAACAGCATGCCGAGGCCGCCCACGACCCGCCCATGGAGCCGGGCCAGCCGGAAGTTCTCGGGCCCCTGTCGCCCCATGCTCTCGATGTCGGGGACAAGCGGCGGCGAGGGGTCGAACGCATAGTCGGCGATCGCCCTGAACGCGCGCTGCTCGGCCTCGTCGACCGGCGCGCCGATCTCAAGCTCCTCGATGTGTCGCCGCGCCGTCATGTGTGCTCCTCTCGTTCGCCAAGGTGGTGTGCGATTCACGCTTTGTGCGGATAACCCCTGATCATGGTAGCACGTCGCGCCACACGTATCACATTGCATCAACTAACGAACCAACGAACCACCTGCATTACCGAGAAGAGTTGTCACGCGCTTATCGATGTAGCGCGCGAACGCATCGAGTTCCTCCGGCGCAAACCGCTCGTTCACGCTCTCACCATGGTAGACGGCCAACGCCTGTCGTATCACCGTCTGGAGTTCCGAGGGCACGATACGCGCTGCCCAGGCGCCGCCCTCCTCCTTGGAGCAGATGCTGCCGTCACACAGATAGCGATAGACGCGACAGAGATTCAGAACGCCGTAGACCGGGCGCTGGACGATGGCGTCGCGCGCCGTCGCGTAGTCGTCCAGGATAGAGGCGAGGTAGTCTTCGCGCGGCACAGGCGGGAAGACCCGCGCGATGGGCGGCCCGAAGAGAGTGACGCCCCGCCGGCGCAGGATCGTGATGTGCGCGGCGAGGTCGGAGTCTTCGCGCTGCTGCTCGTTCCAGCGACGCCAGGCTCCGTTCGCCAAATCGGCCTCGAAGCGGGCGCGCCATGTCTCGCTATAGTGGAAATCGAATGGCGTCGGGTAGCGCCACGACGCGAGGTCGCGGCGGCGCAAGAAGGAGATCTCGATGGGATGCGGGGCGCCGGACTGTTGCAACAGCATGGCGGCGACGGCGCGCTTTGTCTCCACCGCCATGCCATCCGCCGTCACAGCGATCGCGTCGAGGTCGCCGCGGGCGTGATTGAAGCAGCCCATCGCCAGCGAGCCGTGCAGATAGAAGCCGTGCAGGTTGGAACCAATAATCCCTTGTAATGTCTCAAGGAGATTTTCGATCTGGGCGCGTGTGTTTGTCGGAGTGTCGGACCAGCTGTAAAAGGTCATGTCGTTGTCGTGATCGCTAACGAGCATCGTGGCGTCTTGCCATATCCGTGCACAAGCGTGATGGGCGACATTTCAAAGACAAGGTCAGCATTAGTGTGCATGTGGGCGACCGCGTGAGTGGGTACAATTACTGTATAGCATGTGACGCTCCGGTGAGGAGAAAGGTTTATGTGGGACGAAGACAAGCAGCGGCATTTCGATGAGCTGCGGCAGCGGGCGCGGCACACCGCGCTCACCGCTGAGGAGCAGCAGATGCTAGACCTGTTGCTCCTTGATTTGGAGCAGGCTGAATGGGCGGCGTTGCGGCCTGGCTTGAGCCGGATCCAGCATGAGCAGGGGGATCTCCAGGTCGATTTGGATCAGATGCAGGCAAGGAACGCCGTGCTCACCTCCTTGGCTGAACGCTATGCGGATCTCCTTGCCCGTGCCAAAGTGCAACTCGACGGATTGTCCCAGGAACGCTACGAATTGCGCACTGAATATGAGCGGGCGCTCCAAAGCGCGGCGCGGCCCTGACATGCGTCGCCAATGAGTGAGCAGGAGCGTCGCACGATGGTGCGCCAGAGATACGGCGCGCGTTGCGGTTACTGTAGCGTTCATGAGGCTGAGGCCGGTAGCGAACTTGAAGTTGATCATTTCCGACCGCGTGCGGCTGGCGGCCAGGATGATCTGGACAATTTGGTCTACTGCTGCGCCGCATGCAATCGGTTCAAAGGGGACTTCTGGCCCAGTGTGGACCCGCTCACGACCGCGCGGCGGCTCCTTCATCCCGGCCGCGATGACCTCACACAGCATCTGCGTGAGGAATCCGACGGACAGATGGTGGCCCTTACCGAGACAGGAGCATTCCACCTCGCACGCTTGCGCCTAAATCGCCCACCCCTTGTTGCGCTGCGTCGATCTCGGGAGGAAGTCGCGCGTTTACGCGAAGGGCTCGCGGCAGCGCGAGCGGAACAAGTGGCGCTTCGTGCACGCATCGCATCTATGGAGCAGGATTTGCAGGGTGTGTTGACCCAACTCGCGCGGCTCCTTGAGCCTTAGCCTGCATTATTCATGAACACCCGTGGCGCCACCGAGGCATGGAGATTCTTTAGGGCGTGATGGAGCCCGCCCCCACGACAGACTAGGGACGGTTGCCCCGCTCTCTCCGTGCCTCCGTGTCTCCGTGGTGAATAATCCAGGTTAGGCCGCGGAGAGGCGCCCTTCGCGGGCCAGACGCGCCTCGTGCGCGTCGATGAGCGCGAGGTTGCCGGCGAGGGTGTCGTCGGCGAGCAGCAGGCGGCGCAGGTCCATGCCCTCGGGCACGCCCGCGAGGTAACCCAGCAGATGGCGGCGTAGCGCCCATACGCCGGGACGCTCCCCGCGCGCGGCCACGTTCCAGCGCAGGTGCCGCCGGCACAGCTCCAGCCGCTCCTCCACCGTCGGGCCCACGACGGGCGCGCCGGCCAGCAGCGCGCGCGTTTCGCGGAAGATCCAGGGGTGGTTGAGCGCGGCGCGGCCGATCATCACCCCCGCGCAGCCGGTCTCGTCGAAGGCGCGCCGCGCGTCGTCCGCCGTCTCCACGCCGCCGTTAACCACGACGGGGATGTTGACGGCCTCGCGCACCCGCCGCGCCCAGCTCCAGTCAGCCGCGCCCTTGTGTCCCTGCAGGGCCGTGCGGCAGTGCAGTGTGATCGCCGCGACGCCGGCGTCCTCCAGCTGTCGCGCCATCTCGTCGGGGCGCGGTGGGCTGTCGCCCCAGCCGATGCGCGTCTTGACCGTCACGGGCAGCGACACCGCGTCGACGACGGCCGCGGCCATGGCCGCCATGGCGGGAACATCGCGCAGCCAGGCGCTGCCGGCTCCGCGGCGCGCGATCTTGGGCACCCAGCAGCCGCAGTTGATGTCGATCAGGGCGGGCCCGGCCCCTTCGGCGACCTTGGCCGCCTCGACCAGTGTGGCGGGGTTGGCTCCGTAGATCTGGATGCCGACCGCCGGGCCCTCGCCGGGGCCGAGCTCGATCTTGCGGCGGATGCTCGGCGCGCCGGCCAGGAGCATCTCGACGTTGACGAACTCCGTGAACGTCAGGTCGGCGCCCAGGCCGCGGCACAGCGCGCGGAAATCGACGTCGGTGACGTCCTCCATCGGGGCCATCATCACCGGACGGCGCGCCAGCAGGCCATCCAGGTGGCGTCGGGCGTCCTCATGCTTAGGCATGCTGCCAGGTTGAGGGAGAATAGTGTTCTGTGCCATCAGTGTTGATAGTGCTCGATTTTAGGATCGCGCGGCGCCAGGTTTCACAACAGTAGGCCACGTCGATGGATCATCCGTTATATCGGACGCTGGCGACTGCCGCAAGAGTTCCCGCGTTGGACGTGAATAAGCTCCTCTCGCAGTATACGAATGTTGCCAGCATACTGTGGGCGTACGTAGATGTCATCCAGGGCTCGTGCATTATTGGGCACAGAGATCCTGAAGCGCGCGACGCAGGCGTCTCCACTGGGACCGCGGCGGCTCGCTACGCTGCCCAGTGGAGACGTCCTGGCTGATAATGCACGAGCCCTGAGATGTCATCGCCAAGCGTTACGGCACGGTAGTTTTACTTATCGTCGTCGGGAGCGCCGCCTCTTGAGGAGCTGTGACGACCCACTCACCAGCAGGGTGGTGAGCACCGCCGTCACCGCCACCTGGAGGGTGAGCGGCAGCCAGCTAATAAGCGGGTGGATGAGGGCGTAAAGGCCCCAGGCGAGAGCAACAATGCCGCCGATCACCACCAGGAGCAGTAACGTCCAGGTTGCGCCGTTCAGCACGGCCAGCAGCCGCTGTCTCATTCCGAGCCTTCCAATGGCCCTTTGCTCCAGTTTTCGTGGCCGAGCGGCGCGCGGTTCAGCTCGTCCCGCAACTCCCGCCACCGCGGCATATGGTGATCCAGCAGCGCGATAAAACGCTCGTCGTGGCGGCGCTCACGTAGGTGCGCCAGTTCATGCGCGACGATGTACTCCAGGCGCCGCTCCGGCTTTTTCGCCAGTTCCAGATTGAACCAGATCCGCCGCGCCGCGACGTTGCAGCTGCCCCATTTGGTCTTCATCCGCTTGACGCCCCAAGCAGCCACCTGGACATCCAGGATCCGCTGCCACTGCTCCACTAAAGGCGGAATCAGCGCCTTTAGCCGCGCGCGGTACCAACGCCGCAACACCAACTCACGCTGTTCGCGGGTTGTCCCTGGCCGCACGTAGAGGTCGATATATGTGGCGCCATGCAGGGCTACTATGGCGGGGCCATCGTGTTCATGCACCCGCAGGCGATAGCGCCGGCCCAGGAAATAGTGGCTCTCGCCGCTGACCATCTCGCGCCGTGATTGGCGCGGCTGGGCGGCAAATTGGGCTTGCCTGCGTTTGATCCAGCCCAGCTTGCCGATGACCGCCAGCCGCACCGCGTCGTCGCTCACCGCCAGGGGCGCCGCCACGCGCACCCAACCACGCGGCGGATAGACCCCCAGGTGCAGGTTCTTGATGTCCTTACGCACTACCTCGACGGTGAGGCCGCCGACGGTGATCCGGTTCGTCTCAGTACTCATGCTGGTTTTTCACCAGGTCGAGTATGCGATCGGCGACTGCATCGATGTCCTCCCCGGGGAGGGCTGAGTAGGACGCGTCGACGCGGTCCTCGCCGCCCTCCTGGGGGTGGACTGAGTACGTCGCGCCGGATTCCTTCGCCTGTAGAGGGTGCGTCCGCGACGCGGATGAGTCGAGCGCGGCCTTGATGGCTATTTTCACCTTCCGCACCTTCAGCGGGTTGTCGCGCCAGCCATCCTGGCGGCTCGCGCGCACGGCCCGGTCCACCGCCACGGCGCGCGCCTCATCGCGCTCCAGGTTGTCGTAGAGCGCCCGCTTGGCCGGCGTATCCAACGCGGCGGGGTAGCCCGACCCGCCGCCCGGATTCGTCGCCCGCTTGGTCAACTCGGCGATCGCGGCCAGGTACTGCTCGTACTCCACCGCGCCGTTGCGCCGCTGCGCGATCAAGGCGTCCAGCAGTTCCGACATTTTGTCGTAGTACTTGGGGTTGACGGGCGACTCGTCGACGATCAGCCGGCGCACGTTGTTCTCGATGGTCTCGGAAACCGCGTCCTTATTCGCGCGGATGCCCGCGGGCAGGCTGTCCACCGCGCCGGCGCCGCGCTCGACGATGAGCCCGATCAGCGACACGTCGTCGAAGGCGGAGAGCTTGGCGCTCTCGTCGGAGCGGATGTAGGTGTCGATCAGGTGGCGCATGGCCGGCTCATACATCTTGAGGTCGATGTAGTCGCCGCTGGACAGCTTTACCTCGTCGCGCGCCTTGCTGTAGTGCTCCGCCTCGGCCTTCAACGCGGCGGCCTCCGCCGTGCTGTAGCCCGCCTCGGTGAGTTCGGTGGCCACGCCGGCGTAGGCGCGCAGCAACGCGGCTGTGAGCCGGTAGAGCGCCAGGCGGCGGGGCTCGTTGGCCTTGAGCCGCGCGGCGTCGCCGGACTCCGCGGCGCAGAAATAGCGCAGGTAGGCCGCCGTGTCCCGCGGCGCCTCCACCGGTTCGCACAGCGCCTTGACGGCCTCGCGGGTCTCCTCCAGGTGTTCCCGCCCCTTGGCGAGGCGGTCTCCCAGCAGCCCGGCCACATCGTCGTGGTCATAGCCGTCCAGCGCGCCGGAGGTGTAGTCCTGTACCGCGCCTTCCAGGCTCTTGAACAGGTCTTTGTAGTCGATGACGTAGCCGTACTCCTTGTCGTCGCCGTCGAGCCGGTTGACGCGGCAGATGGCCTGGAACAGGCCGTGGTCGCGCATCTGCTTGTCGATGTACAGGTAGGTGGCCGCCGGCGCGTCGAAGCCGGTCAGGAGCTTGTCCACCACGATCAAAAGCTTCATCTGGCCCGGCTCGTCGATGAATTTTTTCTTGACCGCCTGCTCGAACTCTTCCGCCCTGTTGACGGCCTTTTCGGGCTCCTCATGGAACCAATCGGCCAGCATCGTGCGGTAGATGTCGTACTGGCGCAGCCGCTCGGTCAGGCCCTCGCCGGTACTCTCGCCCTTGATGTCGGTTGGCGCGGGCTTGTAGCTGGTAACAATGGCGCACTTGCCCGCCAACTCCGTCTTGGCAAACAGTTCGTAAAACTTGCAGGCCTGGTAGATACTGCCCGAGACCAGCATGGCGTTGCCGCGCCCGTCGGCCAGGCGCGGGCGGGTGAACATATCGAAGAGGATGTCGGCGACGATTTGCGCGAGCCGATCCTGGCTGGAGAGCAGCGTGCGCAGGGTGCCCCAACGCCTCTTGAGTTGGGCGCGGGCCAGATCGGTCAGCCCCGTGGTTTTGGCCTCGAACCACTCGTCGATCCTACGTTGGGAGGTGACGCGCTGGTCGATGTCGCGCGCCTCGTAGCGCAGGTCCAGCACCACGCCGTCCTTGACCGCCTCGTCGAACTTGTAGGTGTGGATGTAGCGGCCAAAGACCTCGATGCTCTTCTGCTTGTCCGCCTTCAACAGCGGCGTGCCGGTGAAGCCAACAAATAGCGCGTTGGGCAGGATAGCCTTGAGCGCCTGGTGCAGATCGCCCGACTGCGTGCGATGGCACTCGTCGACGAACACATACAGGTCGCCCTTGGGCGTGAAGCCGGGCGGCAGCGCCCCCCGCACGTCCGCGATGTAGCCGGCCACGTCGCCCGCGTCGTCGGCCCCGCCCGCGCGGCCAAACTTGTGGATCAGCGAGCACAGCAGCCAGGGCGTCGCGGCGTTGAGCGTCGCGATCAGGTCGGCGCCGCTCTTGGTGCGGTAGATGTCTTCGTCGACGCCCTTGAACACCTTCTCGATCTGCTCGTCCAGTTCGGTGCGGTCGGTGACGATCAGCACGCGCGCGTCGGGGCGGTTCTCGCGTATCCACTTAGCGAGCCAGACCATGGTCAGGCTCTTGCCGGAGCCCTGGGAGTGCCAGATGATGCCGCCCTCGCGGCGGCGGATGAACTCTTGCGCCGCGCGCACGCCGAAGTACTGGTTGTGGCGGCAGAGCTTCTTGGCGCCGACGTCGAACACCACGAAGTCGTGGATCAGCTCCAGCAGGCGCGTCTTGCCGCACAGCTGGCTTAGGTGGCGGTCGAGCGGCGCCCTCACCCCCCAACCCCCTCTCCCTGACGCGGGAGAGGGGGAGCCGCCGCCCTCACCGCCAGCGCCTGTCCCTGACGCGGGAGAGGGGGAGCCGCCACCCTCGCCGCCCGCGCCTGTCCCTGACGCGGGAGTAGGGTCTGTGAGTGGTTGGCTATGGCCGTGCTCGTCGATCCCCACGCGCGTCTGTATGGCGGGGGTCTGGGGGGAGGCATCTCCCCAGGCTCCCCCGGAGGCGCGCTGGACCGTCGGCCCGCGGGTAGGGCCGAGGGGCCAGTCGCCATGGGCGGAGGGGGGGAAGTCTTCTTCCTTCCAGGTCAAGTAATACTTCTGCGGCGTCTCGATCGTGCCGTAGCGCAGCCCCTCGGTGTCGTTGCCGGCCATCACGAGTTGCATGGTCGAAAAGAAGGGCCGGATGAACTCCCTTTTCTGGTTGTCCAGGTTCTGGCGGATGCCCTCGGACACCGACACGGTGGAGCGCTTGAGTTCGAGCACGCCCAGCGCGACGCCGTTCACGTAGAGCACGACGTCGGGGCGCTTGGTGTTGGCCTTGGCGTCGGCGCCCCTGACCGTCACCTCCTCGGCGATGGCGAAGTCGTTGTTCTCGGGGCTCTTCCAGTTGACCAGCCAGACGGTCCGGGTGTTCTCGCCCACCTCGGCCTTGACCTTGACGCCGTAGCGCAGTAGCTCGTAGACGGCGCGGTTGCGGTCGTAGAGGCTCTTGCTCCCGTCGTTGGCGGCCTTGTCCAGCGCGAACAGCGCGCGGCCGATCAGTGCGTCGTCGTGCCCCTGCGCGCGCAACCAGTCGCGCAGCAGCCCCGGCTCGATGTTGGCGTTGCCCTCCCGATAAAACCAGTTGCCCAGGTAGCGGTAGCCCAGCGTTTCGCGGAACAGCGCGACCACGCGGTCCTGGGTTGCCCGTTCCCTCTGTCCAACGGTGCTCATGCCCGCGTGTCCTTCCTGCGCTTGTTATCCTTCTGCATTGTATACCCGCGCCGACACCCGTTGTTGCGGAAACGCCGGACCCAAGATTATGCCATTGTCGCGTCCGTAGGGGCGTATGGCAATACAGCCCTGTCTGATTAACATGTGGCCGACCCGCTGCGGTGTCGGGGCCGATACGCCCCGTGGGTGTGGGCCACCTTGTATAGTGGGAGCGTGGGGCGGGTGTCGTCCCACGGCCGTTCAGCCTGTAAGGAGGGCTGAGACATGGCAAAGCCGACGGTAGCCGGCCTCCCGGTGCTTGCACTGGGTGGGGTTCGGGGTCGTGCTGACGGCGATGGCGCTCACGGCGGCAGGGTCCCTGCCTGTCGCGGGTCTCATCGCGGTTTGCGGGGCCGCCGTTGGCCTGACGCACGAGCGGTAACGTCCGAGGGTTAGGCCACGGGGCGTAGGGTGCTGACACACTCCCACGCCCTTGGCTTCTTCGACCCTTGGTAAGGACAAGAGCCGGCAACGCGCCCACCGCGACATGGCCTTGCCGAACCGCAGGCACCTTACCTCCAGTATACCATCACACCTATTCCCCCTGCGCCAGATATTGCTCACAGCAGCCTGATTCGTCCGGTTAGCAGCTCCTGCATCATGCCTTGCTTGAGCGCGCGCGTCTTGTCGCGCCGGGCTTCCAGGGCGGCGAGCTCGGCGTCCATGTCGGAGAGGACGGCGGCGATGGCAGTTTGTTCTTCTGCCGATAGAGGAATCTTGACTGAGAAAGCATGAACATCATTATCTATTTAATGTGGGAACACCAGAACCTGTGGCGAATTGTTCCAAGCCAATCCATGTATAAAGATAAAAAGTGAACTTCGGCGCATTTCCTTTGAAGTCAGTCACCCAAAGAGAAGTGTTATGCGGCCAATAATCATGCTCCACATAAGTAACCCTACCGATTGTTCCTGACCGACCCGTTACCACTCCTGGGCCTTTTACTTTGAATGCCACATGATGATTTAGCACCCCATTTGAGTAGACAACTGGATGGCGGCCTCGTCGAAGTTGTGCGGTAGGCAAATCAAAACCTCGTTGCAAGGGTGCGAGGCTACCAAGTTTCTTCACTTCCCACTCCCCGCTAAACCCCGGCAGGCGCTGCTTGCCGGTAAGGAGTTGCTGCATGGCGGCCTGTTTGAAATCGCGCTTCTTGGCGATGAGCGCGTCGAGCGTGGCGAGCAGGGCGTCCACGTCCGAGAGGGCTGCGGCGATGGCAGATTGCTCTTCTCTATTTGGAGGAAGAGCAATTCTGAAATTTTGAATCCGGTAAAGTGCCAGCTTAGGTTGCGCCCCTACGGTTTTTTCGGACTCAATGGGGTTCTGAATCCTTTCGGACATTAAGTTGTACAGTAGAAAGTCACGATCACAGTTTATATTTGCAATCTTGTCGGCGTTCTCGGTTAGATTCGCACCATCCAACTCCGCTGGAATCTTTCCAACAATCCCTAAAGTTCCGGCCACACTGATAAAGATGTCCGCACTCGAAATGCGATAATTGCTAATTGTGGGGAAAGTATCTTCAGGAACAAATTTGATTTGAGTGTGACCAAAATCCGTGGAGGGGTGGGGGTGCCTAAGCCGCATCGGCCAAGGCCCACATCTCCGCTGTCTCGGGGACAGGACTACGAGTTCCATAGAGGCGCTCATGCTGCCGCTGACGA
>JAABUJ010004278.1_pt1 | contig 15148 bp, 20 predicted proteins | sample 5559131 | NCBI WGS metagenome assembly JAABUJ01 (sample SAMN10711875, study PRJNA513366) | rock metagenome | isolation source: Antarctica rocks | place: Antarctica: Victoria Land, Mt New Zealand nord | collected 2016-01-07 | reverse complement strand
CACAGGAGGGTCATCATACGATAGACTGCGGAGGGCATCAGGGAACTCCTTTGGATCGGACGGTCTTAGCACCCGCACTCTACCAAAGGCGTTCCCTTGCTGCCATGCTGTGAGCGAAAACTAGAGCCCTAACTGAAGCCAGCAAACTGGCCGGCCTGAAGAACTCCGGTTCCCTCTATCGAGCCGTGCAGACCGGGCGCCTCAACACGGTGACGACGGCGACAGGGCCGCAGCCTGTGCGCCTGACGACGCGAGCGTGGCTACAGGAGTATCTGGACAGCCAGCGCCGCAAGACGTAGGGCATGAGCCGCGCGGCGACCTGGGCGGTCTTCAGCCCATGGGCCTGCATCGTCTGTGCGATGGCGTGTGCGAGTGACATGTTGCACCTCTACGCGATCAATCCGCGTCCTGTGACACGCGCTGCGAGTCATGACGCCGATGCGCCGAGCGTGTAGATGGCACTGTCGCGGGGTCCGCGTCGGATGAGCAATCCCTGCGCCACCAAGTCCTCCAGATCACGCTGCATCATCTCGCTGTTGAGGCCGAGGGCGCGGGCGACTTGATCGGCCGTTGCTCCCTGTGGTTCCTCCGCGGCGATCATCGCCAAAATCTCATCCGTCGCGCTGGCACTACTGGTCACTGGTGTGGGATCAGGATGTTCTGCCATGAGTCGCCTGCCTTTCGTCTACTGGGGCGTCCGTTGTAAGTGCCAGCTTTGAACTGTTACGCTTTGCCGGGTTAACGTGTATCACCTGCGCACCGTCTTTTTCCCAGGCAGTCCGTGTCCTGCGAGGGCGAAATGCTACGCTGTAACGGGCTATCCCGTCGTGCAGGGTCTTTACGCGTCTAGTGGGATACCTTTGTCCAATTTCCGCTGCGCAGCGACCGCGCCGATGGCCGTGAGCGAACCGACCTCATGCAAGGTTTTGGCGATATCGACGGTGCCATTACAATCCACCACCTCGACATTGTAGTCCCTCTTCGCAGCGCCGTGATGGCTGATGGATGCTTGTATGCCCGCGCCTTCCAGCATGAGCAACGCGTGCACCGCTTGTTTCAACGTCATGATGTTATCCTTTCTGGCCCGTAGGCATCGGCTGCCCTTCATCCAGCGTCAGGCGGTGTGGCCTGCTGGGCGGCTCTCTTCCCCGCCTGGATGCCCGTTGTCGTGGCCGAGGTCGCATACACGGTGATGCCAGCGACCTCCGGCTGGACGGTCGGGTAGCCCTCGATCAGTAGCTTATCGGTTGGGTCGGCGGCAAGGGCTTCGGCGACCTTGCGCCACTGCTTCATGCCGACGAGCACCATGTAGTCGGTCTGCGGCGACGGTGGCGCTGGGACGCCTTTCGGCAAACTAGGTACTTTCTCGCTGCGCATCGCGACGAGCGCGACATCGCCGCGCTCCACGATCTTGCCGGGCCGTCCGATCACTGTTAGCTTCACCGTCGTTGCCTCCCCTGGTTCACTCATCGCCTCTGTCGCGGCCACACCGAACGTCGTCCAGTCGAAGGGTACTGGCGTCGTGCGTGCGACCGCGCCTGGCCCGTTGGGTCGCTGGTGTTGTCCACCCTTAAAGATCCGGTAGAAGTCCTTGCGCCCGACGTCATCGCGCATGAGGATGAAGAACACGCCCCCTAACGAGCGTTTCTGGCTGCCGTCGGCGCGCATCATCCCACCGGAGGCTTCAACATCGAGCGCTCGCGCGACCACGGTGCGCACCCGGTGCTCGCCGAGGATGCGGACCGCCCGCCTAATCTGCCGGATCGGCTCTTCCTCGGTCTCGCTGAGCTGCGCGGCGATCTCCCCGGTGATAGCGTCTAGCGTGGCCTTGTCCTGGGGTGGTGTGGTCATGTGCCCCTCCTGGCCCTATCGTATCACCCGCGTCGTTTAGAGGGGGGCGCGCATCCCCGTACGACGGGGCGTTAGCGGACACGGCGTCAGCGGACACGGCGTCAGCGGACACGGCGTCAGCGGACACGGCGTCAGCGGACACGGCGTCGCCGTCGACGTGCATGCCGTGACGCCTCAGCGGAGGCCGCACGGCCGCGTCCCCTGTGCACAACGGACCAAGGTGAGGTACTGGCCGAAGTTATGCTGTGGAATGGCGATAGGCATGCCCACACATGCGAGACGACGGTAAGAATGAGCCAAGCAGACATCCGAGAGCAACGACCGAGCAGGCCGAGCCACCGCGCGATCGCGCAGGCCGTACGGGTGGCGTGGGAGCCAAGTGCCCGTGAGGTGGAGATCGTCCGTCTGCGCGACGAAGAGCGGCTGACGGTACGGGCCATCGCCACACGCGTGGGCGTATCGCGGGCGCGGGTAGACTACCTGTACCGCCGGTACAAGATCCGTATGGACGAGCGGGTGCAAAGGGAGCACGAGGAAGCGGACGGAGAGCGGGCGTCGACAGTGGCGCGAGAGGTGGTCCCCGGTGGCACAGACTGGGATGGTGCTTCCAGCCATTGACCCGCGTGCGGCGCGCTAAGAGGCCGCCTACGCTGTCCCCGCGCCCCCGAAGGCCCTTGGACGCGTCGAGCGCGTGTGCGCCGCATGGGGCGTGTGGTGGCGTGTAGCGCCTTTATATAGACAAGCAAAGAGCCCGGCAACGTTTCTACACGTTGCCGGGCTCTTTTTTGTTTACAGGCAATTACTCGTTGTTGTCAGTATCGCCCACGTCGATGTCTTGTTTCGTGAGATTGACGCCACGCGCCTTCAAGGCTTCCTCAATCAAACGAAGCGCCATGTTCGACAGGCTGCGGCCCTCGGCGTCGGCCAGCCCCTTGATCGCGTCATGGATCGTGGCAGGCATACGGGTTGTGAGCCAGGCAACACCCGCGCGTGATTGTCTAGGCAGGGTCGTCCCTCCAGTGGTTGGGTTCTCATCATACCCGATTGCTGTCCCCATTTTACACACTATCCTTTCAATCACCACAGTTGTTCACAAACATTTAAATGTTCCAACATGTTCCAACTAAGTTGTATACTGTTGGAACATGGCTGTTTTTAGCGTAGCAGGTTTGCGACCGGGACGGCCACGATTGGTGAGGAGAGAGGGAACGACATGGCACATCTAGACATCGCATCGGGGATCGTTATCGCATCGGCCTTCGGGGACGCGGCCAACAAGGCGCTGGGGTACATTCGGGAGATTAGCCCGGCCTTAATCGCCATCATCATCATCTCGGCCGCGTGCGCTCTGGTCTTCTCTAAAGGGCATAAAGCGGAGATCCTGGCGAGCGCGTTCCTGGCGATCGTCCTGATCGCCAGCTTCGCAACCATCGGGGCGGGCATCTAATGGCGCACACGACGCCACGCAGTTTGAACGATAACCTGCGCCTGGCGCGGCTGACCGTCCCGCAGTGGCTCGCCGTCATCGTTGGCGGCGTGTCGCTGTGGGGCTGTGCGCTCCTTGCGCGCGGGATTCACAACCCTAACATGCACATCCTGGCCGTGGCGCTGCCTACCGTGCTGCTTGTCGCGCCCATCTTGGCGCTAGGGCGCGGCGGTATCGAGCGCTATCCCGCGCAGGCCCTTCGCTTCGCGTGGCGTCGTACCCTCCGGTACGGCGTCCGCGTGGCACGGGCCGCCCACGGCTATGCCACGAAAGGAGGCAGTCATGCGGCCATCACCTATCGGCACGCGCGGCGTCGTCAGCTATAACGCTGCCGATGGCCCTGGCGCGGGAACGCTCGTGAGTGTGGACGACACGCCCTACCGCCTGCTGCGCGTCCCCGGCGTGGCCCTCGACGCCCTGGCAACAGGGGACCAGGATCGCCATGCCTACCTCCTCGGCGCGCTCGTGGCGGGCCTTCCCGCGAAGGCTCGCCTGTCTATCATCGTGGAGAATCGCGCCGCGGACGCCGCGACGATCACGGCTGACCTACGCGCCCAGCTCACCCCCACGCCCTACACGCCGGCGTTAGGGGAACTGGGCGACCGCCTCATCACCTGGTGGGGCTAGCGTCTGAGCGCACAAGCAGGCGCGCGGCATGTGGCCCACCTCGACTACTGGGTGCTGGTGGCGCCGTACCCCGTTCCGCAGGGTGAGCCCGATCAACCCCTCACGGTGCGCCTCTCCCGCGCGGAGAATGCCGTCACGCGGCAGCTTGTCGCCATGGGCCTCCCACCCGCGCCGGTGGATGAGGACACCGCCCGCGCTTTCCTGGCCCGCCACCTGGCCTTTCACGCACACGAGATAGAGCACCTGCGCCCGCTGCGGAAGGTGGACGGATTCACCGCCCCGGTGGGCGAGGAGGCGTTCCACACCTACCGCATCATCGACCCGGCAACGGGCCGGGAGCGCTGGGTGCGTACGCTTTACCTCGTCGCGCCGCCACCCACGACGACCCCTAGCTGGCTGCGGCCTCTGGTGGCGACGGAGTGCCCCGCGACCCTCGTCCTGCATGTGCAGGGGGTGAATCGCTCATAGGAACGCCGGCGGCAAAGTTGGCGCTTGCGGTTGATGGAGGGGACGTCCGCGGGGAGTAAGGACATTACGACCACGCTCGCGGCGGGCGACGCGGCGGCGCAGGCCACGGCGCTACACACGACCGGCTACGGCATCGTCAAAGCCAGTTGCTATATCCGACTGGAGGGCGACACGCGGGCGCAGCTCGATAGTCGTGTGGGCCGCGTGCTCGACGCCATGCGCGATACGATGCTGGCCGAGGTGGGCTATGGACACGCGCACCAGGAACCGGCCTACCGCTCCACCCTGCCCGGCTACGGCGATCCCGGCCGCTCCCGCTATCGCTGGGACTCCACGACGTTCGGCAATAGTTGGCCCTTCCTCACGTTCAATCCGGGGACCAGGACCGCTGGTATCCCGCTGGGCACAACGGACGCCGCCGGCGATGTGGTGAGCCTCGCGCTCGACGACCCCAACCTCTACAACCGTATCGGCGTCGTGCTCGGCCGTGTGGGCACGGGTAAAACGTCGCTGCTGCAGAAGCTGGCGTTATGGTTCCTGCTGCGCGGGGACATGGCGACGATGGTCAGCAGCGTGGATAGCTTCGGCGCGTTGTGTGCGGTGAGCGGCGGCGAGCGGGCCGTGCTGGGCGGGGCGCATACGGCCACCATCAACGTATGGGACGGCGAGCGCGCCACGGATGAGGAGCGCCGGGAGCGTGTGCGCTTCGTGTGCGCCGCGGTTGACCTGTTGCTCGGCGGCCTGGCGGATCTTGAGCCCGCCTACATCGACGAGGCGGTCCGGGACATCTGCGCGGGCGCGGGCGACACGACGCCCACGATGGGCGACCTCTACACCTACCTGGAGGGCAAGTGGACCGCGAAAGGCGGCGATCGCGACGAAAAGAAAGTCTGGCGCGCGCTGGGCTGGCGCCTGCGTCCCTACGTCCGCGACGGCCAGCACGCCACGCTTGTCGATGGTCAGACGACCGTGCGCCTGGACGCGCCCTTACTCGCTTTCGACACATCCCCCCTGGAAGAGAACGCCACCCTCCGCAACTTCGCCTATTTCTCGGTGTTCGCGATCGTGGACCAACGGCGGGCAGTGGCGCGGACCAGGAGCGTCGCGGCGGGACGCGCATCGAGCGACCATCTCACAGGGCTAGATGAATCGTGGGCGCTCCTGAAAAGCCCGCTGGCGCGCGACTACATCAACCGTACGTCACGCACGGCGCGCCATGGCGGGTCCTGTGTGGTGTTCGCCAGCCAACAGATCAAGGACTTGATCGGCGACACGGACGCCGAGACGTTCTTCACGCAGGCCAGTTTTAAGGCGCTGTTCAGCGTCGAGGACAACGGCGCGCAAACCGACGGCAACCCCAAGTTATGGCTAGAACGGATGCTCCAACTCACGCCAGAGGAGGTCGAGGCGGCGCAACGCATGAGCGGCGTGAAAGGCGAATATATGCCGATGTTCCTGACCCGTCGCGACCGCAAGAGCGCGCGTGACCTGCACGGCGTGGTGCGCGTGGAACTGACTTCCGATGAAGCGTACCTCTTTGCGAGTGACGTAGATGACATCACGGCGCGCGACTGGTGGACCGCACAAGCCGGCGGGGACGTGTGGCAGGGCATTAAGATGGCCGTCGATGGCGCGACCGGGATGGAGGCGACCGCATGAAAGCCTTACTTTTGACACTGATCCTGGCGGCCGCGCCCGCGCCGACGCACACGGCCCAGCCCACGCAAACGGCGCGGGTCGTGGTCGTGGTGGCCACGGCGCAGCCCAGCCCCTCGCCGACGCCCAGCCCCTCGCCGACGCCGGCGGCAACCATCGGCGGGGCGGTGTCGTCAGGTAGTACGTGTGGCGCGACGGCGCTCGCCATCCCGCTCCCACTCGGAAACGGCGTGTGCATCGACATATGGGGTGTCCTTCAGCAGGGCTTTTCGTCGGTGTGGAACGGCCTGGTCACGATCCTGGCGACACAGATAAAGGACCTGACCGACGCCATTATCGGCCCGCTCACGCGCACGGACAATCCAACAGGGAACGCGGGCCTCGTGGCCGTCGAGAACACGCTGGCGACCGACGCGGGCGACGCGTTCGCGGTCGTGTTCGGGATCGCCGTCCTGTGGACCATGAAACCGGCGTGGTTCGGCAACGTCGCCGAGGGCGTCGCGTTGCTGTGGCGCTCCGGCCTCGTGCTGGCGGCGCTCGCCAGCTACGACACGTTGATCAACGTCTGGCTCGGCGCGGTCAACGGCCTCGCGAGCGACATCGGCACGAGTACGATGCACGACATGGGGCATTCCGGTATCGCCCTGCTCCTGGCCCCCGTCCTTCTCATCATCGTGGGGATCGAGCGCGCCGTCACGCTCCACGTCTTCGCGTTCCTGTACGAGATAGGCCCACTGGCGATCATCCTCTTCGCATGGCCGCCGGCGGCAGACATTGCCCGCGCATGGTTGCGCGCCTTCGCCTATCTCTCGCTACTGGGGCCAGCCTACGCCTTGATGTTGAGTGTGATCGTGTCACTTGAGGGGCAGGGTAACGGACGCGCGGGCGGCATCATCGGCACGGTGTTGTGGAACGACATTATGCTCGTCGGGGGGCTGCTGGTGTTGGCGCTCGTGCCGGGCATTGTGGCGGCGCTGCTTTCCGCTGTGTCGCACGCGGGCGCGGGTAGTTTATCGGGTATCGCATCGAAGGCGGCCACGTTCGCTGGGTTTTTGTAAGGAGGAGGGACAGACATGGATGGTTTTGGAGCGGGGTACTTTGTGGGTCGACGGAAGGAGCAGCGCAAGAACGCGCGGAACCTGGCCGCGCAACGCGACCACATGGAGCGCGCGTTGCGGGCACAGTACGGGCTACCGGCGCTGCCTCCACCGCCCACTGTGGCGGTCCCTGTCGTGCGCCTGTCTAGGAGGATCACCGGCTGCATGGTGCGCCGTCTGGTGTTCACGGTGATCCTCCTGACCGTGCTCCTTGTGGTGCTCTTCGCCGTCTATGCCATCGGCTACGGCGTGCAGCATCACCTCATCTATCCGGCGCGGAGTCGGTAAGTTATGTCGAGCGTGTGGGGGCCATCGCATGATTGGAGCGGGCGTGTAGGGACCCCCAAAAAGGCCTCCGATCATGTCACAAGGATAAGCGCCTCTGAACCCGATAAATGGGCCTCCGCCAACGCCTCCACCCAACCATACGCACACATGGAAAAGCCCCTGCCTGGGTGACGGTTCAATACACCCAGGCAGGGGCCACGCGAAGAGAGACCCCATGAAGGTCCACACCACATATCACCGAAAAGGCGAACGGCCGCTATAGCACATTTGGGCTACCACTCCGACGGCGGAGCACAAGCCTGTTCTCTGGTGGCGGGCAGACGTGCTTTTGCGCTGCAAAAGCCACGGACAAGATAAGCGGGTTCCCTGACGTGTGCCCATCCTCCACCAACCACCAGCCCCTACCACGACGACAAACACCCGCCGCTACGCGACGACCATAGAGGACAGTAGAGAGCCATGTGGGCCGACAGGGACGACACGCTTGACGACGCGAGGGAGCGGGATCAACGCGGGGCGACCGACGCCGGACCTTACTGCGCCGCCCACAACGTCTTTTGGGACGCGAAGGTGGAGCACCCCCGTGAGGTCATCCAACACGCGGTCTACTACCTGGAGAATCGAGATCCGCGCAAAGATGGACCACCGGAGGACGCCACGCGGGAACTGTTCACGGCGACGGAGGGCGCCGTGACACGCGCCGAGGCCCGCACGCTCTTATGGGCCAACCGCAGCGGCAAGGGGAAGCTGATGCACCGGCTCGTCATGTCCCCGTCGAAGGGGTTGGGCATCAGGGGACTCGACGACATGCAGGCGTGGGTACGGACCTGCATGGCCGACTACGCCGCGCACCTCGACCGCGATATCCAGTGGGTCGCGGCGATCCACTCCAACACGGAACACCCGCACGCGCACATCCTGATCGGGGGCGAGGCGGCCGCGATCTGCAAGGAGGGGGGTACGGGTCGGGGTCCGCTTCGGGCCGGGGGACTTCAAGGCCCTGCGCGAGATCGGCGTCAGGAGGGCGGCTCCCTTACGCGAGGCGGCGCGCGGACGTGACCTGGCCGCGGCACGGGAGCGCCAGGCGGCACGCATGGCCGACCTGGACCGACGGCTGGGGGTGGTGGACCTGCCCACACCGCCGCACGCGGCCTCAGCGGAGGGCGAGCACGCTGTACCGCTTGCTCCTTCGTCGCAAGCCGCGCGCAAACGCCACTGGTGGCAGCGTGGGGCCTAAAGGCAAAGACCGACTACTTGGAAAAGAATGAGGGAGGTGCGAGATGGTGACACGACGACGGGTGATCGCGGCGGGGGTGCTCACATTCCTGGGCGCGCTCGGGGCGCTGGCCTGGCGGATCGAGGGCGCACAGGTGATGCTCCTGGCGCGTGAGCTGGTCTGGTACGGCCCGGACAACGCGGCGCGGGCCTGGGAGGCGTACACGCGGCCGCACAGCCTGCGTGGTCTCGTCACGATAGGACCGAATCACAAGCTAGAAGGCTGGCCGCGCGTGCGCTGGCTGCTCTGGAAGGACAGGCTAGCGACGCTACGAGAGCCCCCGTGGCGACGGCACGAGATGGTATGGGCATTGGGCCTTGGTGGAGGGATGGTCGTCCTGGGGCTGCTCAGGGCCATACGCGGTCTGCTGGGGGCGCTGTGGTTCTTACTCCGTGGCATTGGGCGGCTGACGCCGGGCACGACGGCGGGGAGTGCGCGGTGGGCGACGGCGGCGGAAGCGCGGCGCATGTACGGGCCACGGTGGACGCTGCTACGGCGCATGGGTCTCCTTGCGCGTGAGGCGCCCTTTGTGGTGGGGCGCGTCGGCCGGCACACACTGAGCCTATCGGCGAGGCGGCAGAATCTCAACATCCTGGCGTTGGGCGTCCCCGGCGAGGGCAAGACGGCGGCGACGGTCATCCCCGGCCTACTGCGCGAGGGAGAGCGCGGGCGCGTACGGCGCTCGCTCATCGTGGCCGACCCCAAGGGCGAGAATTATAAGACGGCAGGCGCGGTGCTGGCGGCGCGCGGCTACCGCGTGGCGCGGCTCGACTTCTACGACACCAGCCCCGACGCGCCCGGCTACAACCCCCTGGCGCACATTCACACGGCGTCGGAGGCCCTTGTGTTCGCGCAGAGTTGGATCGCCAACACGCGCGGGCAGGGCGAGGTCAGCGGGTCGGATGCGTTTTGGGATTCGACCGGCTACCTCTTGTTGCAAGCGGGCATCCTGCACCTCAACAACCAGTACCGCACGCGGACAGGGAAGGCGGCGCCACTCGCGCAGCTACGCGCGCTATTCAACACGGAGAGTTGGGACGCGCTCAGGGATGAGCTGCTGCACTCACCCTGTCCCAAGGCGGTGGAGGCGATACGCGGGTTCATGGGCGGGATCGAGATGGTCCCGCGCGTGGGCGGGTCGGCGCTCGTCGGCTTGATCGTGAAGTTCAGCGTGCTCAACGACCCGGCCATCGCGCGGGTGACAGCGCGCGACGACATCGACATCACGGCCATAAGCGATCCGGCCGCGGCCCCGCTCGCGCTGTTCGTGATCCTGACGCCTGGCCGCGAGAACGTGCTACGGCCGCTAACCGGATCGCTGTTCATGCAGCTGTTTGACGAGTTAGTCGACATTGCGAACGCGCAACCAGACCAGAAGCTCAGGCGGGGGCTGTTCTGCTACCTCGACGAGGCGGGCACGATCGGGGTCATTCCGGGGCTACCGGAACGGCTAGCGACACTGCGCAGCGCGGGCGCGCCCATGTTGCTGGCGTGTCAGGACAGCATCCAGTTAGACCGGCTCTACACGCCGGAGGGGCGGCGCATCATCACCAGCGTCTGCCAGTGTCATCTCATCTTTGGCGGGGTAGGCCAGGAGGATGCGGCGTGGGTGTCGGCGCGGTTAGGCACGTCCACCGTGGTCGGACGCGCGGCCAACGCGGGCCGCAAGCGCGGGGACGTGTTCGTCGACCAGGGCGGTTACACGCGCGGCGAAACGGGACGGCCGCTGCTCACTCCGGAGGAGATACAACAGTTGCCGGAAGGTTGGCTGATCTTCAACGGACTGCACGCGCGGCCCGTCCTGGTGCGCGCGCAGCCGTGGTACAGATCACGGGCGTTGCGGCGGTTGGTGGCCCGTGCCCAGGCCGCGCACAGCGTGCAGCCAGCGTCGGCGCCCTTGCCGACGACCGTGGCGGTCCCCGACGAGCCAGCCGTCCTCGATGAGTCGGCGTGACGCGGGTTTATTTTTCCAAGGAGAAAGCGGTCGCAGGCAAAGGAAAGCGTACGAGCCGCCCCATGACCGTGCATGGGGCGGCTTTTCGCGTGCGGGAGGACGCGACGCTTCCCCCCCCACTGGCAGGGTGTCGCGCCAGATACCGTGTCGTGACACCTACCTGTGCCGAGGCCCGCCTGCGCCCGCCCCTTCGGAGTGCGAATGGTCGACGCGGTGGTACGCTGAGATAGGGCGGCTCGGCATGCACGGCCGCTGCCGCTTTACCAAGCGATGGACACGCCACCGCAGTGCACGCCGAGAGGAGGAAGCCCCCAATGTCCCGGTCCTGGCAGCGCGCCCTCTACATCCCCCTGATCGTGTTGGCCTGGTTGGCTATCCTCCTCATCGGGGGCTGGCTGCTCTCCCACATCGTCAAGACTCTCCTGACGCTGGTGCTCAGCGGCATTGTGGCTTTCGCGCTCACCCCGCTGGTAACCCTGCTGGCGCGCCGGCTGCCCCACGGCCTGGCCATCGTCGTGGCCTATGTCCTCGGCTTCGTCGTGCTGCTGGGCCTGGGCGCCTTCATCATTGCCACCGCAGCCGCGCAGGTCACCGCCCTGGTCGACTACCTCCCCCAGTACACGCGCCAGGCCCAGCACGCCGAGCCGCGGCTCCTCCCCCTTCTGCGACCGTTCGGAGTCACGCTAACCACACTCCACACCACGCAGGATCAGGCCGTCGCCGCACTCCGCGAGGTGGGCACCACGGCGGCAAAGGAATCGCTGGGCCTCGCCTCGGGGGTCGCCTCCACGCTCATCGAGATCGTGCTGATCCTGATCCTGAGCGTGTACCTCACCGCGAATGGCCCGACCCTCGCACGGAGGCTGCGCCGCGAAACGCCCGGCGCCCAGCGCTGGCGCACCAGCCTGCTTATCGCGATCGTCAATCAGGTGGTTGGCGGCTACATCCGGGGGACGTTGACGCTGGCGACGCTCATCGGGGTCCTCGTGGGCGCGGGGATGCTCGTCCTCCACATGCCCTACGCCGTGCTCCTAGGCATGCTCGCGTTCTTCATGGAGTTCATCCCCATCGTGGGCGTCCTCATCTCCGGTGCCGTGTGCGTGCTTATAGCCCTCTTCCAAGGCTGGGTGATAGCGGCCCTCGTGCTAGTCTACTTCGCCGTCGTCCATGTCATTGAGGGCGACGTCGTCGGACCGCGCATCATGGGCAAGGCGGTGGGGATCCATCCGGCGACAGCGCTACTTGCGCTGGTGGCCGGCACCGAACTCTTCGGCTTCTGGGGTGCGCTCTTCGGGGCACCGCTGGCGGGCGTGCTCCAAGCCGTCGGCACGGCGGCTTGGCGGGAGCTGCGCGGAGGCGACGCACAAACCGTGGTGCAGGCGGTGATGCAGGAGAAGATACAGGAGATCGAGGAGGAGCAGGCAACGACGAACGGGGCCAGCACCAAGCCGGGGGTGCCCTAACGCCCGCCGCACGCTTTTTACGCTTGTGCGCACGCACCGCTTGTCCCTGGCGCAATCCACCCTGAACGTGGCACTATAGACATAGCCGTCATGCACAGGAGAACGCGTGTCGTAGCTGGGCGGCTGGCGACGCCACCAACTGCCCGTCACGCGTGAGTTGGCCGGCAGATGAGGACACAGGAGAATATCATGTCAAACGCGAACGACGACGAGACCAGCAAGCCCGGCTTGACCAAGCCCCTGATCAACAACATCGGCGGCATGATCGACCAAGATGCCCCGAGCGCCGATCAGCTCCTCGCGCACAGCCCTGACGGAACATGGGGCGAGGCGGACATTGTACAGGGAAGCGCGGGCGCGCGTGACCACAGCGGTACCGACGACGAGAGCATCATCCCTGGATTGGACCGACAGTGAGGAGTAGGACACGCGACGACTCGTCTGTCAACGATCGCGCTAGCCGCTAGCATCGCTCCGCTGGTATGGTCGCGCTCCGCGCTGTAGGGGGACGCCTCCCCCTACGCGGTAGCCCTCGCTGCGCGCTCGGGTCTACCTACCCCCTCGGGAGCCGTCGTGCTCCCCCCACGCCGGCCCGTAGGCCGGACCGACGCGGGTCCCCCCATGACCGGGCGTGCCGCCCTGGACCCTGCGGCCATGAATGGATGTGAGGCGGCACTATCGCTGCACGGATTATGCAGTAACCCGCTGGGAGAAAGGAGTCCATCGACCCGTGACGATAGCAGCAGCAATCTTTCCTGTGGCGCTGTCCCTTGCCCTCGCGTTGGTGGCGCCCCGCCCTACGACGCTCACGCCCATACCCCCTGTATTCCACGCGGCAAGCGTCCCCTTCATGCTCCGCCAGTATCCCGACGCCGGCTACCCCGGCGACCTCGGCTTCGTCGCCATCCAGGTGTATCACACCACGCGCGCCGCCGCCGCCAGCGACACGACGAACAACCGTACGTCGACGTTCCAACCAAACACCCGCGATCCTGGCGTGACGCTGCCATCGCCACGCGGCACCTGGACGCGCCTGACCATGACGCCCTATCTGTGCGTGGCCGTGGCCGGTGGGGTGAGAGGGAGGACAACCGTCATGGCAACGGATGAGAGCGTGAGCGGCGTGGGCTCGCCCAATTGCGCCGCCGAGGTGCGCTGGGCACAGGCGCACGCCGTCGCCGCCCTACGCGCTATCAAGGCATGATAAGGGGGCTATGCTCATGGGCCGATTAGGACGAGACGACGTGCCCGACCGCGTGCCACAGACCCCATCTCAGAAGGTCGCCACGCCCAGGCGCGTCGCCTGGCGCTATTACGCGCTGGCCGTTCTCGTGTTCCTCCTGGGTACAGCGATCGTGCTGCTCATTTTCGGGCCACCTCCGCCACTTGAGATAGCAGGGATGGCTATGACCGCGGTCCTGATCGCGTATACCATCCAAGCCAAGTAGCGCCCGTGTAGCGGCCGTGGCCGCTACACGGTGGGCATAAACGAGACGACAACGAGGGGAACATGTGAGCGCACGATCTATCGCCCACAGCACTGCGGCTCGGCTCGCGCAAGTCACCATTGCGGCTAGCCGGCGACCGTGGGCCGTCCTCTGGATACCGATCCCGACCGCGTGGCAAGTCGCGGCGCGGTCTGTCAGCGCCAACCGTGCCGAGGAGGTCCTGGCCGTGCTGCTCAGTATCCCTGAACTGATAGGGGTTTTGTGCATTGTGGCGCTGATTGGGTGGCAACTGTGGGCAGTGGGGAAAACCATTGTAAGCGCCAGTTTCGATCTGTTACAAAAAGCCGGTTTACGGTGTTACAGATAGGTCGTGCTGGTCAAGGCGGTTAGAACCCCATTTTACGCTCACGGGACGCCCACTCCTTGAAAAAAAGACGGTGCGCGGGTGATACACCTTAACCCGGCAAAGCGTAACAGTTCAAAGGCTCTTGGGCGCTTTTGATGATGCTGTCCGAGAGGGACGTTTGCACCATAAGGGTGAAAACCAGAACGTTTGTCTTCACCTCTGACGATAACCACCCTTTAGACAGCCGAAACGATCGAGCGGCCTTGCACTATCCCGACCATGGCAGTCGGCGACGAAGCCCGGCAACAAAACGAGTGGTCGCGCGTCCCGCGAACTCAAGCGCTCTTATTCCTGATTTGTCATGTGTTCTGTCGATACGACGTCCGCTAACCACCACGCGCCTAATTTCTCGTCGTTGCCACCGCACATCGCCATGACATCGACATCATCAAAAGAGCCCATGAGCCAGTTCAAAGCCGGCACTTACAACCATAGCCAATCGTCGCGCGCACCGACCACAACGACCGTGGGCGTACCCCTGGTTCGCGCGCATGGGGCTGTGGTTTAGTGGCGGCCTGTGGTTGACTAGCGTCTTCGTCCACTAGGGCACTCGGGGAAACACAGGAGGGCGCTATCCCGGCGCGCATCAAGCCGCACGAGGGATAACGCCCTCTCTACTTGAAAAGATAGAAGTGCTAGGTATCAGCGTGCCACGCGTCCCCTGCGGTACGCTGATACTGCGGACGGTCCGCGGTGTGTTGTGTTGCCACCGTGGGCCGTTCGCCTGTCCTGCGCGCTCCTGGTACGTAGGACATGAGGTGAGGGATTACTACACCTCATACTCATCATGCGCCATGTCGCCGACCTCCTCACGCGTAACCGTGACGTTTGTAGCTCCACATCTACGATAGAGCCAATATGTCGAGGTGAGGCGAGCGACGCGCCGCCCATACCTGTCCTGCTCCTCGCCCGTCCTATCAACGTGGTCTACAACCCACACATGGTCGCACGTCTGTCCATCATCCATAGTGTCCTCCCTAACTCCGCTCTCCCGACGATTGCTTACCTAGATTTTGTACAAACGGGTGAATGACCCCCATACGGTAGGCTTTGTGTGCGAGAACAAAACCCTATCACAGGAGGTCATTCGATGAGAATAGTAGCGTTTGAGGACGGTGGAGAGCAAGA
>JAABUJ010004275.1_pt1 | contig 15160 bp, 11 predicted proteins | sample 5559131 | NCBI WGS metagenome assembly JAABUJ01 (sample SAMN10711875, study PRJNA513366) | rock metagenome | isolation source: Antarctica rocks | place: Antarctica: Victoria Land, Mt New Zealand nord | collected 2016-01-07 | reverse complement strand
CTACTTTCCCCTTTGGCTTTCGCCGCTAGGTAGGACGGGTGACCCGGAGGTCTGCTCTTCCGTACCTCCCTTCTCTGCGAGAAGGATCGAACAACGGGTGATGCGGCGCACCGTTTCGATGCATCCGGCTCTCCAAGAGTCACTACACACAGTCGCTGTGCGTAGGTAGTCCCGTCGCTCCGAGATCGTCTGACTCATCCGAGTCAACCCCTTCGAACTAGACCTGACTCTCTGGCGCCCTTCCCCGTGTCTCACCCATTATAGTGAGCGTTTGGATACTATGGCGCCTCCGTCACCGTCTCCCTTGCGGGACGTCGGTGATCCCTTGGTTGCTTTGGAGACGCGGTGTGTCCGTCGGCCCTCCGTACGTCGTGTCCCCCTCCGTGGGGGCGGGCTCTGGCCGGAGTGCTGCACCGACAGCCGGGGTGGTGTGCAGCGCCAGATACAGGCATCAATCTCCTTTGCGCCTGCAGGTCCTACCCTTACCGCCCTGACGAGAGTTCAAGCAATCAGCCGTGACCAGAGACACCCGTCCTGACCGACATGTGGCCTGTGGGATTCAGGCGTCATCGGCCTTTTCGCACCATGCTATTGTCCCCTTTCCCTTTCGAGATTAGGTAAGGTGCTGGATGACCGGCATCACTCCAATCGTGCCGCGCTCCGCAGCAACGTCTCCAAAGCCTCGCAAGGCGCACCCGCCTTTTTAGTGCTCTCCAACACGTGGCCCTGGCGCGGCGCCACACTCCTGGACGTGATAAATTAGAGGAGTTAGGACTTGTGTTCAAGATGGGAGCCGCCATGGATCAGTTGTTCTCACGTGCTACCACGTCGGAATTCTTTTACCGCCTCAAACAAAAGCTAGATGCGGCGATTACTGGCTTGGAGCCCCACGACTTCAGCGCCAGCTCGGATGAGCAGATTCTCACAGATCTCCTCCTTCGCCATGGTGTACAGGCTGTGACACTGCATCGCGATCAGGAGCATATCGACGGACCTGTTCAGGTGCAGATCGATGTCAGTCGCAACTTCAATTATGTGCCTACCTTTGATGGGCGACCGAGTCTCGTCTCCGGCGTTCGCTTTACCCTGATTGTCCCCTTCAGCGGGTCTGCCCATCTGCTTGACCTGCGTCCGTCGACGTTCACCGCGAACTTCCCGCAGGCGACGATCGCCGGCAAGACTCTGCAATTCGTTGTTGAAGAGGCACAACCGGATGCCACGAGCATTCAGCAACGCTTCAAAGGCCTGGTGGCCTCCGTGGAGCAGTGGCTTGGTTACGTCAACGCCGATGTCATCAATGAAATGGCCGGTTGGCACCAGGAGGCGGTCGTGCGGATCGCCACCCAGCGGGCTCGGCTCAGCACGTACGATCAGGTCGGTGACGATCTACGGCGCGGCTTGCGAGCTTGATGGGCTACCGTGCGGATGCGTGCAGCATGGGCCGAGCATCCGCAGGCGCGGAGCACACTGGTAGTCCGCCATTAGGCTTCAGAAAGACGGAGACAGCGAGGTGAGGTTTCGAGGACTGTTCATTGGCATCGACAGGTATGAGTCGGCGCGGATCAGGTGGCTGAATTGTGCCAGGCGCGATGCAGTAGCCCTGCATGCCCTCTTCAGCGACACGCTGGGCGATGGAGCAGAGCTGCTCATTGATGAACAGGCCACCAGCGCGGCCATCGAGGCGGGCTTCGCCCGCCTTGCCGCCAGCGCCGTAGACGACGTGGTCGTCGTCGCCTTTTCCGGCCACGGCAGTGAGACGCACGAGTTAGTAGCATATGATGCTGATGACAGGGATCTGGCGGCAACCGCCCTTCCCCTTGCTACGATCTCAGGCTGGTTGGACCGTATCCCTGCTCGCCAGGTTATTCTGCTTCTAGACTGCTGCTTCTCAGGGGGCATGGGGGCGAAGGTCGTGGCAGTACCCTCCGCGCCGCGTAGCCTCGCATCAACGACGCAGGCTCTTGAGCATCTCTCCGGCAGTGGGCGCCTGATCATGACCGCGTCCACGGCGACACAGGAGGCGTGGGAGCACATACCTCTGAGGCACGGCCTCTTCACGTACCATCTGCTGGAGGCTCTACAGGGCGCTGAGGAGGTGCGCCAGGCGGGCAAGGTGTCGGTGTATCGTCTGCTCCAGTACGTTGCAGCGCGTGTCAGCGACGCGGCCACCCGTCTGCGCAAGTCCCAACATCCCACGATGCGCGGGCAGATTGATGGAGAGCTGCTCTGGCCGCTCTTCCGCCCCGGCCCACTCTATCACATGGCCTTCCCGGAACGGGGCCGTACACCCGTCACAGCCGATGTTGTGAGCCTCGCGTCGTATGGCTTCCCTCCCGACCTCCTGCACGTGTGGGCAGGCGCGATCCCGTCCCTTAACCTCCTCCAGCAGGAGGCCATCAACGACTTCAACCTGCTCAAGGGCGAGCACCTCGTCGTCTCAGCACCCACGTCATCGGGCAAGACACTGATCGGGGAGCTCGCCGCCCTCCAGGGTGTCCTGGAGCGCAGGCGCGCCCTCTTCCTCCTGCCCCTCAAGGCGCTCGTCAACGACAAATATGGACAGTTCGTGCGCACGTACGGCCCGTTCGGCCTACGCATCATCCGAGCCACGGGTGAGATTGCCGACGATATCCCACCCTTGATGCGTGGCCAGTACGATATTTGCCTGATGACCTATGAGAAGTGCGCAGCCCTCCTCCTCGGTAACCCCTATCTCCTCGACCAGGTAGGCACGCTCGTCGTCGATGAGGTACAGATGATCGCTGACCCATCGCGCGGCGCAAATCTGGAGTTTCTCCTGACACTGCTGCGCGTCCGAGGCAGCCAGGAGGGCGGGCCGCAACTGATCGCGTTGTCGGCGGTCATCGGCGACACGAACGGCCTGGAACGCTGGCTTGGCGCTCGCTTGCTACGCCGCACTGAGCGGCCTGTCCCCCTTGATGAAGGAATACTCCGTGGGGACGGCACCTTTCGCTTTCACGATCCAGGCGGCGCCGAGAAGGTCGAGCCGTGTATCCAGCCCGAGCGTGGCAAGGGCACAGGCCAGGACTGGGTCATTCCCCTGGTCCGCAAGCTCGTTGGCGAGGGGAAGCAGGTGATCGTCTTTCGAGAGACAAAGGGCGACACCGTGGGGTGCGCACAGTACCTGGCGCGCACGTTGGAACTGCCATCGGCCCAGGCAGTGATCGCTGCCCTCCCCGGCGGCGATCCGTCCGGCGCTTCAGAAAATCTGCGTCATGTCCTCGCGCGTGGCGTGGCTTTCCACAACGCCGATCTCGACCGGCAGGAGCGCCTTGTTATTGAGGAAGGCTTCCGCGCTCCCCAGGCACGCATCCGCGTGATCGTGGCCACGACCACCCTGGCGATGGGCATCAACACGCCGGCCGAGGCAGTGGTTGTCGTGGGCCTAGAGCATCCTGGGCCGGAACCCTACACGGTGGCGGAATACAAAAATATTGTCGGACGCGCTGGTCGGCTGGGCCTGAGCCAGCGCGGCACGTCCTACCTGCTTGCACTAACGCCCCGGGATGAGTTTGACGCCTGGACCAGATACGTGTGCGGCGCGTCGGAGGACCTGCACTCGCGATTCCTTGCCGAGGGCACCGATCCGCGCACGCTGATCGTCAAAGTGCTGACGGCCGCCACGCAGGTCAGTGGGCAGGGTCTGAGCGCTGAGGATCTCAGCAGCTTCCTAGAAGGGAGCTTCGGCGCTTTCCTGCAGAGGCAGACCAGTGGACAGTGGACATGGGACCGCCAGAGCCTGCGCCAGGCTCTGGACGACCTGGCAGCCCACGCGCTGGTCGAGCGCAGTGACGGGCAGCACTATGTACTAACCCCGCTGGGGCGTCTAGCTGGCGAGGCCGGGGTCGAGGTGGAGACTATCACGCGCCTTGTTGACGTGCTGACACCCCTTCCCCCAACCGTGCTGACGGATGCCACCCTGGTAACCCTAGCGCAGCTCACCGTCGAGCTAGACGACGTCCTCTTCCCCTTCAACAAGAAGAGCACGGACAAGGAGCCCCACACGTGGCCGCAGCAGCTTGTACGCCAGCGTGTGCCATCTGCCGTCGTGCAGTGGCTAGGCCGTGTGGTACGCGACCAGCACATGGCTACACTCCGGGCAAAGCGCGCGGTTGCCTGCTTGCTGTGGATGACCGATCAGCCGTTGGCCCAGATCGAGCGGGCACTGACGCAGTTTGGCGGGGGATCCGGCGGGGCCGCTGGCCCCATCCGCGCTGTGCGCGCCCGCACCTGTGACGTGCTGCCGGCCGTTGTGAGAGCCGCGGAACTGCTCCATCCCGGTCTGGACCTATCCGCGCAGCAACGGCGTCTGCTCACGCGGCTAGAACTGGGTATCCCAGCTGCCGCGACGGATCTCGCGCTTTTGGCTGCTGATCACCTGACACGCGCGGACTATCTGCGCCTGCTTGGTGCAGGACTATGCGAACTTCAGGTGATCGAGCAGAGCGAGGACGCGCCGCTCCTTGCCTGTGTGGACGGAAGCGCGGACAAGTTACGTCACCTGCGCCGGGCGGTCTATGCCTCAAAACTGCAAGAACCTAAGGAGATCCCGCTGGATGCTCTGCTTCCCCTGCCCAATGAGTAGAGGCGGCACACCTGTGCTGTCGCCACGCCACCGTGTGGGTGTAGCACTGTAGGAATGATGCCCTGGGTCAGTGCTCAGATGGTAGCCACACTCCGCCTGCGACCAAGGGTTGAAGGCAGCGGCGATGGATGAGGGTGCCTGGTCGGGATAGTCCCCCCTGTGGGGTATGCTACAGAGATGGATGGACATTGCCCCGCGCACGAGAGATAAATGGTCGTGCTGGTCAGGGAGGGAAGGTATGGAGTTAGCAATGTTGCGTGTCACTGGGAGCTGTCCTAGATTGGTCGCGGCCGCCCCGGCGGTCTTTGCCGCGCTGCATGCTGAGAGCGGAGGCCCTGATGGCTCTGTGCAAGGTCGCAGTCTGTCCGCGGCAGGGCCCTCACCGGCAGGAGAACCACACTCCTTGCCGGGGCTGAACAAAGGGGTCTTCTATCCACCGGAGGTGAGCCCGCGCGGCGTGCGGCCTGTGCCCCTGGTGGCCGGGCGCTCACGACCAACTGTGGGCAGGGTGCATTGCCTGGTCCTGCTGGTCGACTTCACGGACAACGTTGGCCAGCGCGATCCGGGCGAGGTGCGCGAGATGCTCGTCTCCCGTGGGGCCTATCCAACGGGCAGCATGCGCGACTTCTACCATGAAAACTCCTATGGGCAACTGGACCTGGACGGGACGGTCGTGGGGTGGTTGCGCATGCCCCAGCCGTACACCTACTATACCGGGGGCCAGCGCGGCCTGGGTGCCTATCCCCACAACACCCAGCGGCTGGTGGAGGACGCGCTGACCTTGGCCGCCCAGCAAGTCGATTTCCGGCGGTTCGACGCTGATGGTGATCTGTTCCTCGACGGTCTCTTTGTCGTCCATGCTGGAGGTGGCGCTGAAGCAGAGGTCAACCCTGTGACGCGCCTTGCTAAAATCTGGTCGCACCAGTGGACCATCCCCCAACTATTCGTGTCGGCAGGCATCACCGTGTATGCTTACTGCGCCACTCCCGAGGATGGCCACATCGGCGTGTTCTGCCATGAGTTTGGTCATATGCTCGGGCTGCCCGATCTCTACGACACGAGTTACCGCTCGTCGGGGGTCGGGCAGTGGTGTGTGATGGGTACGGGCAGCTGGAACAAGAGGGGACTCACCCCCAGCCACTTCTGCGCTTGGGCGAAGGCACGGCTAGGCTGGGTATCGCCGACGGTGGTCACGACCACGCAAACGCTACGGCTAGAGCCGGTCGCACGCCCGAAGACGAACGTGTACCGCGTGCGGATGCGAACAGCGACCGGGAGCGAGTATAGTCTGGTCGAGGCGCGTCAGCTGGTGGGCTTCGACAGTGCGCTGCCTGGCGCGGGGCTGCTGGTCTGGCGCATCGACGAGGCACAGCCCGACAATACGCGGCCGGGCCACTATCTTGTCGGGCTCGAGCAGGCAGATGGTCGGCACGATCTCGAACTAGGCCGCAACACGGGCGATGCGGGAGACCCTTTTCCAGGCACCGAGAACACGACCGAGTACGATACCGCGACTGCACCGACCTTCGACCCCAGGCGTGCGCGGCCTAGCGGCGGCACCATCACGGAGATTCAGAGCAGGGACGAGATTGTTACATGCACGGTCACCGTATAGCGCCGGCGCTCCGCCGGCGCCCTACAGCCTCTGAACGTCGTCGTCGATGAGGACGAAGCATCCTCCGCGCTCGTCGCCACGAAAGGCGACACGGGCCTGCACCTTATCATTCTCAGCGATGGGAAAATGTAGCTGGGGATGAATATAGGTGTGAATCGTCGTGCCGACGTACGCTTGGGCGAAGTTTGGCAGCCCGTCAACGTCGCACGCTTCATCGACGGCAATCTCCCACGTGGACCCGCGTCCATTCCCTTCAGGCATGATGTGCTTTAACGTGCCACGTACCTGGCTAGCATTGGGGACGACGGAGATACTAGCTGACGGCATCTGGAGCATAATCTCATCTTCTTCCCATATCTGCTCACGGGACATTTCTACGATCCGGCGTAGAGCGCATCCGCGCTGTTTCCCCACCTTTGTATAGCATAGCGTACCTGTCAGAAAACAGGCGGCGATGATTGCCTCGTCGCGTTCGATGGGCACGGGGAAGCGGCTGTAGCGGGAGACCAGGCCAAATCAGGGGCAGACGGCACGACTGGGGAGTGCCTCTGTTGTGGCGCAATGCCTAAGCGCGCAGAAGGGCTGGGTGACGGGAGCCAGACGGTGGGGCGACGGCGGTGCGCTGGCACGGTGCCCAGAGAGGCGGCCGACGGAACCAGCCTCAGTCTGCGCCCGGAAAGGACGTAACCCAGCTCTTATGTGTGCCTAGCGGCAGCCCGCGCGGGTCGGCTCCAGGTCATCCAACCACGTCCACGGGTGATCCAGACCATCCATGCTTGGCTGAACGCGTACGACATGAGTGTCGCGGAGAAAGGGGACACCCGCGCGGCCACCCACGCTCCCCAACGGAGACTCTCCGCGCTCCTTTCCTCGTACTCTTATATCTTGTGGTGGGTGAGACTCAGCCACCACAAGATAGGCAAACCAACCTGGGGACCTACGGCTTCCCAAAAATGGCACCTGACATGTGAGCAGATGCCTATACGGTAACAGGGAGTGGGTGTACAGTAGAGGCAGCGGAGGCCACCATGCTTCCGCGCGTCATGGTGTGCGCTGGCCCGCGGGGTGGGCGTACCTAGCAAGGTCCGCCCCCGATGATAGCGTCTCGCCTCCCCCGCCTGGGCCTGCTGGTGCTGCTGGTCGGCCTGCTTCTCGTGGCCCCACGCACCGTGTCTATCCTCCCTGCGGCAGCGGCCACCACCTCCGCGGCCTTCCTGGTTACCAGCACGACGGATGCCCCCGATGCCGCGCCCGGGGATGGCGTGTGCGCCAGCACGGCTGGCGGGGCATGCACAGTGCGGGCGGCGATCCAGGAGGCCAACGCGCAACCGGCGGGCAGCACGGTCTACATCACCCTGCCTGCGGGCCACTATCTGCTCACGCTGGGGGAACTGGACCTGATCACGAACACGGTGGTGATCAGCGGCGCGGGGGCGCGCCGGACGGTGGTGGACGCCGGCGGGCGCAGCCGCGCCCTGCATGTGTTCCCGCACAGCCGTGTCTAGCTCGGCTTAGGGCCTGTCAGCGAACAAAGTATGCAGTAATCCGGCCTCACTCCAGAGGGGAGGCTTCTAGATTCAGCAACGTTATTCTTTGGCGGACCCTTAGTCACCGTGACGGGGGGCCAGGCCGGCTTCAGCGCCCCCTATGGTGACGTGGGCGGGGGCATTCTCAACGCGGGCCAGGTGGCTGTGGTGGAGAGTAGTGTCCGCGACAACGCCTCCTCGTCGAGCGGGGGCGGCATCTACAACCTGGGCACAGTGACCCTGACCAGCAGCAGCGTCGGGGGCAATACGACCCTGAGTGAGGGGGGCGGCGTGACCAACCATGGCGTCGTCACCCTGATGACCAGTACCGTCATCAGCAATACCGCCACAGATACTGGCGGGTCCGACGGGGGCGGCATTGCCAATTATGGGGCTGTGACGGTGACGAATAGCGCCCTCATCAGCAACACCGCCTACTATGGTGGCGGCATCTTCAATGTCTCCTTCGGCACGGTGCGGCTCAGCCAGAGCATTCTTCGGGGGAACAGCGGCTACATTGGCGGCGGCATCGAGAACGCTGGCAGCGTGACCCTGACGAGCAGCACCGTCGTCAACAACAACGGCGTCGAGGGGGGTGGTCTGCACAACTTCAATATGATGACGGTGACCAACAGCTCCATCATCAGCAACACCGCCACCAATGATGGTGGCGGCCTGGCCAACTCCGCCCTGGTGACCCTGACCAACAGCCTCATCCAGGGCAATGCCGCCGCACTCCCGGGCAGCGACGGGGGTGGTCTGAGCAACTTCGGGACGATGACCCTGAGCCACAGCGCCGTTGTGAGCAACACCGCGACCTCCCGGGGCGGCGGCATCGCCAACCGCAGCGGCAGGCTGAGGGTGACGAACAGCACTATCAGCGGCAATGTGGCCACACTGGGAGGCGCCCTCGCCGTGGACGCGCCCTGTTGCAGCAGCGTCCCGCCATGGGTCGTCATCGCCTACAGCACGCTCAGCAACAACACAGCAGTCCAAGGGGGAGGTCTGGCCAGCGATCCTGGCACGCCTGTCGTCGTGCTCGGGACCATTCTGGCCCAGAACACACCCAGCAACTGTGCCGGCACGCTGCCCACGGAGGGGGACGGCTACAACCTGGACAGCGGCGTCTCCTGTGGTCTGACCAGGACCACGGACCTCACCGCGACAAACCCGCTCCTGGGTCCTCTGACCGACAACGGCGGCCCCACCCCCACACAGGCGCTCCTGCCTGGTAGCCCCGCCATTGACCACGGCGGCTCCAGCGCCGCCGGCTGCCCCGCGACCGATCAGCGCGGGGTGGGGCGGCCACAGGGCGCCTCCTGCGACATGGGGGCCTATGAACGCGTGCCTGCCCCAGCCGAGCGCTAAACCGTCGTCAGCCAGGTTGCACGGTGTCCGCTCCGTGGGTGATGGCCCCCTCAACCCTCCGTCTTGTGCGTGCTCGCCGACCAACGCCTTTCTCTCGCCCGCCGCGCGGCACGGTGATCACTAGGAAGGTCACCGCGCCCGTGCTCGCCCTCTCCGCTGGCCTCACAACCCCACCTTGGCGGCGGCATTGTCCTGGAACAGGCTGCCGGCGCGGATATACTTGCGGACCATGGGCAGGCTCTTGTGGCCGGTCTGAGCCATGATGGAGCGCTCGCTCACCCCTGCAGCGGCCGCCGACGTGGCCAGGCCGGCGCGCAAGCTATGGCCGGCATACAGCGTGGGGTCCAACCCCGCCCCGGTCGCCGCAGCCTTGACTACCTGGGCCACCGCCCAATCAGAGAGGCGGCTCCCCACCCGGCCATGGCGGGTGATGCCACGAAAGAGCGGCCCCGCCGTCAGGCCTGCCGCAGCGATCCAGCCAGTGGTCGCCCGCACCGGGCAGGTGGTGGGGTCGGAACCGTAGGGGATGCCCACCGTGCGTCCGGCCCCTTCCTGGTCCGTCTTAGAGCGGCGTAGGGTGACCACCAGCCCATCCCCTGTGACGGCCACATCGGCGATGTCGAGGCCGACCAGCTCGGAGCGGCGGAAGGCACCGGCGAAGCCCAGCAGCAGCAAGGCGCGGTTTCTCTTTCCTATACTACTGGTCTGGGGCAGCGCGCGGACCATACGGCGGAGATCCTCAGTGACGGCGGCGGTCTTGCCGTGCTGGGCCGTGCCCTTGGTCCGCTTGATGCCGGCCCACACGGCGCGCACCGTGGGGTCCCCCGTCGGGGAGGGATGGCGCTCCGCCTTGTGCGCCTGGGAGATCGTGGTCAGCCGGCGTTGCAGGGTGCTGACCTTGCAACGCTCAGCGGCGTCGGTCAGGTAGAGCAGCACTGTCTGCGGCGCGGCCGGCAGAGCAGGCCGCCCATGGCCGGCGCACCAGGCGCTGAAGTCTGCCCAGTCGGCGCGGTAGGCCCGCTGCGTGTTGGTCGCTCGGCTGAGGCGGGCATAGTCCTGGGCCTGGTCCAGCATGGCGGCAAGCTGGAGGGCTTGCTGTGCTCGGTGGGTCAGCACCCCCATCTCGCCCACCGTCTCTGCTGTTGTGTCCCTGTCTGCTCCCTCTTCTTCTGCTCCTGTCTCCCCCGTATCCTCCTGCTCTTGCTCCGGTGCCAGGCTCACCTCCTGCTGTGTGGCCACCCCTCCTACGTCCGCCTGATCCACAGCCCTGCTCCGTCTCCGTCCCGTCCACGGCTCACGCATGCGCGTCACCCCTCCTCCGCCCTACCACCCGTATCGTCCACTCGGCCGCAGCCGCCGCCCCTAAACCTGAGCCCCGATACACTCCTGTTATCGTAGTCTAGAATCACGGGGCTAGGGGAGGGGGTTGTCCACCACTGTTGGTTCTCACACGTAGCGCGCCGTTTCTCACAGGTATTGCGCTGACATGTGTGCCCACCGCCTGCACAGCCGCTACTTTGCCCGATAATGCCAGATCGCGCCGAGAAGCGCGGCAGACACCACCAGAGGAGACAGGTCTATCGTTGCCCTATAACGTGGGTTATTGGGCAAGATGCGCCCGCGTGGGGCGCGTGCAGGGCAGCAGCATTGTGTCTGAGAATGCGGCCGGTTCAGCACTATGAGTGAGAACCAACATCCACTGCCGGTGGGCATGCCCTAGAGGTACGGCATGGAGATGGAGGTGAGGTTGACTCATCCAGGTTGCACCGGGCTCCAGAGATGCGACATGGGAGCCGGGAGTGATCCATCAATGCAGCTGAGCAGAGATCACCATGGCCGTGCTGATAATGCCAAGCAGCCCTCCCATCACGCTGATAGGTATCGTCAACATCTGCAGCCGAGCTTGCTTGTCGGCCCACATCTGCGTTCGGTCTTTGAACGTGATCCTGGTTGGATTAAACCAGAAGATGCTACCGAGAATGTAGGCGGCAAGAACCAGGGTGGCGACCAGTAAGGGACGGCTATAGAGGTAGCCGATGGTGATGAGAGCGAAGCCGTAGCCTACCGTCACCAGCGGCGCCTCAAAGAACGTGCTATAACTAGGCCACAAGCGTGGCCGCGTGCTCATCAAGAAGTTCGTGATCCGGCGCTGGTAGCGTCGCGCCTCGGCGGCGTCAGCCCCGGTGAGCAGCAGTCTCGTCGTTCGCCTCCGGAAGTCGATCTCTAAACTCTTGGTGGTGGACACCACCTGCAGCGTCATCACCTGGGCGCGATCAAGCCGTGGGCAGTGCTCAAGAAAGCGTGTGAGGTCATCCCACACGTAGCGGCGACTCCCCGAGACCCTGATCAGGGTGACACCCACCTCAGGACCAAAGTACGCCTGGACAAGTCCAACGAGAAGGAGCACATCATCATAGGTCATCGTCACAGTTAGCAGCCTTGTCGCTCTCTGCTTCCGCGGCCGCTGTACAGGGCACACCCGTGTTGCCTTCATCGCGCGCGCCCCAGTGCCCCAGACCACGCGCCAGCATTCCCCTCCTGACCCACCACGGCGCATGATCGTGACTCTAGCTCCCCACCGCGTAGATCAGCGCCGCTTTCCCCAGGGGCGACGGGCATATCAGGCCGCCATGGCTGGAGGAGGAAGAGCGCGCGACCCATACCTGTGCCCCGCGCCAGCGAAACCCCTTCTAGCCGCCAGTCGCGAGGAATACCCCGATCTGGTAGGGTCACCACCTCATCAATCCATTCTCCGGCCACTGCTCTGGCCACCGAGTTCTGCAGAGGTGGCGCAAGCGTCCGCACGATCCCGTGCGCCCAGGTAATCATCCCTCTCTGGACCTCGAAGGCTGATACCTCCCCAAGCTCACAGCACCGAATGGTCGTCGCCGCCAGTGAGGCCTCAAACGTTTTTGCTAGAGCAAAGACTTGGCGCAGCGAGGGACGCGAGCCAGCCTGCTGCTTGAAGCACGCGGCCGGCAGCAGGATCTCCGTCGCTAGCATGTCGCATAGCCGTTCCAGTTCGCGCCCAACGCGTGGCGGGTTTGCCCCTGTTTTCTCGAAGATCAGGTGCCCTATCTCATGAGCAATCGTGAAACGCTGCCGCGCCCAACGCGCATGTGCGGCATAGACGATGACGTACTCGCCCCCCTCACGGCGCAGCTCTCCTGAGAAAGGCAGGTCCTCGGGGAGCAGACGTGCCGCACCGGCGCGCGCGCTCACCGCTTCTAGGTCAGTCGGTGGGCAGACTACGCCGGCCAGCACATCGGCGGCCACGATGCGCACGGCCTCGTCAATGGTCGCGGGGTTGCCGGCGTGCGCCAGAAGCCGGCGTGCGGCGGCGCTCGTCCAGTTGCCCCTCTTGGCTAACGATGCGGCTCGTTTCACCATCGGACTGTCGCCACCGTCGCGCGTGTCCGTGCCGTGTTGATGAGATGGCTCCAGTAGTCATCACCCGCGGCGCTGCGGCGCGGGCCGCGCGCCCGCGCGGGCAGACGCGCGAGCCGTGCCGTGTGTTCGGCCAGAGCAGCCATGCGCACTATTGCCGGCGCGGCTTCCAAAAGGGTCCGCGCGTCTCGGGGGACATCGTCCTTGAGCAGAGCAACCTGCCACTGTGCTCGCGCCGACGCCTCTCTCTCCTCAAGGCTCTGATAGATCTCCGCAGCGTGGCTAAAGTCGGCCACGGCGCGCTTAACGGAGTGTCTGGATCGGTGGTACTGGGCACGCGCCATATAAGCGCGGGCACTCACCTCAGACGGGGCGGGACCGCTCTTTTCGGTCAGCGCGATGGCCTGGTTATAGTAGTCGAGAGTCGTGGTATCGTTCTGATCATGCCCTTGGTGGTTCCGCAGGTCACCCTTCAAGATGATGAGATCGATGTAGTCCTTGTCTGTATCCGGTGGGATGAGCCGCTCAGCTTGCCGAATAGCCTCGGCGGCATCCCCCGTACGGTGGGCAAGGAGGTAGGTACGTCCAAGAAGGCTATAGCAGTCTCCCCTCTCCTTTGCATCTGCGGTGTCTGCTCGACCACTGTCCGCATCGAAGAGCGCGATGGCCTCGTTGAGCGACGCGACACTGGCGGTGATCTTGCGCGCACGCTCCTCACCCTCTAGCTTTTCCGCTTCAAGGCGATAGAGGCGCCCGATGCACTTCTTGCAGAAAGCCGTGTTGCGCCGCCAGCCGATTCCCTCCCCCAACTCAAGGCTGGTGTGGGCCGCCGCAACAGCTTCTTCCAGTTCATCAATGCGCTGATAGACCCAGGCGCATCCGCAGATGAGGGCATGGGCTTCTCCTTGCACGTCTTGCATCGTGCGCCCAGGTCGCCGCGCGGCTTGGACTGAGAGCTTGGCCACATCAAGCACAAGGCGCTTGTCGCCCAGGTTCTTGAGCGGCTTATCCAGTCGCGCGAAGACTTGGGCGACGAGGCTGGGCTGCGCGACTAAACAGCGCTTGGCCAGGATCGCCGCGTTGTAGAGTTGGGTGCGCGCGCCCTCCTCCTCTCGGTGCCTCTCACTATATGCCAATAACGTCTCCAGAGCCCGAATCAGAAGAGCTGACCCTGGAGGAGGGGCAGGTTGGTCGAGAGGAGCCGCAAGCACATAGGTGTCGCCGTGAACGCGCATGGTCTGTTCTTGTACGGCTGGGGAGAGAGCGTCTACTAGTGTGGCGCGCGAGACGTCGAACGTAGCAGCTAAGACCTCGAGCGGTAGTCCAGGTGTGGTTGCCTCACAGAGAACCAGGAGACTACGGACGCGAGCACCTAGATCAGAAGGTTGAGGTAAGGAGACCTCTTCCGGCAGGAACGAGAGTTGCACCGGTAGACCATCAGCCACACCGGGTGTTTGGGGTCGTGACTGCCGTGAGTGGGACGGCACAGATGAGGATGCGGCCTCATCTCCAGACGGAGCTGGCATGGGGCCCTCCGCCGCACCAAGATCAGTGCTGTACCCGCGCGGGCGGGGGGGCAGTCGCTTGAGCTGCCCGAGGGGTGGCCGGGGAACCTCGTGCTGGCCGGTGAGGCGCCGGTAGAGAGTCGCGTAGCCCGGGTCCGTAGCGATGTAGTAATGGGTGCTGCCTTGCAATACGTCGGGGATAAAGCCAGTGTCTGTACGCTCGAAGATGATGGGAAGGAGTCGGGTGTTCAGGGTGGCATCCTGATAGAGATGGTTGTAGCTAAGCATGCTCTCCCATTTCACCCCCTGCCCCTTGCCAGGCTCCTCTTGCAACCTGACTCGCCGGATATAGGTCTCAGTGCAGACGATCAGCACAAAGTCGTCCTCCCGCACATGCCGCTCCATCCAGCGCGGCCATCCCTCAGGGGGAGCCTCTTCATACTGGTCCAGGTAACAGGTGATACCATCGCGGGTCAAACGGTCGGCCAGTCCTAGGACACGTTCCTCATGAGCAGGAGTATCATGGCTATAGCTAATAAAGACGGAGGGATTACCTCTTTCTGGATGGAGCACCTGACGATAACCTCCAGTCAACCGTCGCTTTGTGGAAGCACACCGTTGGGTCGTACACCGCGATAGGACCCCTCCTCGTCGGAGCGAAGACGAGAACCGGCCCGGTGTGTGCCTGCCGAGAACCGAGAAGACCATCCTTGCATGTGTCCTCCCTCTATGCTGTTCAGAATGCACGATTAGCACAGACAGCGCAAGGGAATTGTCAACATGTGGGGTCATGCTCCTTTCAGCGCCTATATGTGGGGCTGGCGGGGTGGCCGTGAGGAGACGTGCAGTGTGGCTCATGTGCGGCAGGCAAGCCAATCCGGGGGCTTTGCCTGCTGATACCACCGCGCCTCTCGCAATGGGTTCCGTTGCCCACCATTTCTACAACGATCATCTCGCCCCTTGCCTCAAGAAGGAGACGTGTAATGGGGAGATCGAGCAGTACAAGAACCGCATTGGTAGGCGCCATCGCGTCGGCGTGTCTCGCCGACGCGATGGCGCCTCTATGACGCCGCCTTACCTTGCCTTGGCTGCAACTTGCGTAACACTGGGCTCTCGTAGGGAGAGGCCCATCTTAAGGGTGTCATAGTGAAGG
>JAABUJ010004273.1_pt1 | contig 15168 bp, 15 predicted proteins | sample 5559131 | NCBI WGS metagenome assembly JAABUJ01 (sample SAMN10711875, study PRJNA513366) | rock metagenome | isolation source: Antarctica rocks | place: Antarctica: Victoria Land, Mt New Zealand nord | collected 2016-01-07 | reverse complement strand
TCTACAGGGATGTCAGGGGAGGGAGGGAGATCACTCATGCGCATAGTATAATGGAACGGCCGGTAGCGTGGTGGGCACCTTGCCTCACTCCCCTACCCGTCTCCCTGCTACAATCTGAGCGATTACCTTGGATCTAGCCGTCGCGCAGACCGTCGGCGGGTACGTGCGACGGATAACGGACGCCCAAGCGCTACTCGTGCCCTCGGTGGTTATGCTCGACAAGCCCCTTCGTTGGAGCCTCGTCCTGTTCCTCGATAAGCTACCGGACGAGCCCCGGCAGTTCATCACGAGCGTCCGGCGTTCCGGCGCCTTACGGGCGCCAACTGGTGTGACGAGCCTATAACTGTTGCGCGTGTACCGCGCTTTCAACGGCATGTCCGCGCGCTCGCGGCCGGGTCGAGCCTCCAGCCGCCGTTGAGGGCAAAGAACCCGTGCCAGCGCAGCGTGATCGTGCCGTGGCAACCTGTGTGGTAGTGGGCCATGTCGCGGTAGGCGATGGGGTAGCGCACGACGCCGGAGCCCCAACGCGGCGCGCCGAGGGTGGACGCGACGATGTTGTCGCGGTCGAACAGGCTGTTGGTGTTGACGAGGCTCTGGATCACCAACGGCGGCCGACCAAAATAGGCGAAAGCGCCGCAGCCGAGGGCGAATACGGCGCAGCCCACAATCAACAGCAATAGACGCCGGCGCACCTGGGAGGCCGGCAGATAGGCCAGCGGCGCCGACGCGGCGCTCACCACCAGCGTTCCGGCCAGGCGATCGCCCAGGCGCTGGCGGCGCGGCGAGGTCAGCGCCGCTACACTACCGACAAGGTAAAGAATGGGGTAATACTCGACGACGCGCAGGACGTTGCGCACCACGACCATACCGATAGTCGGACGCAGACCGCTCTCGGCGTCGACCACGCGCAGACCCGCCACGAGCTTGCCCCATGTCGCGCCGAAGAGCGCCTCCTGCACGGAGTACAGCACGACGACGATCGGAATCAGCCACAGTGGATTGAGGGTGTTGGCGGTCGCGGAATAGGTGAAGTCCACGGCCGTGCGCAGCGCCGTGCCGCTCGTCGCGTGGGTAACGCCGAAGACATCGCCGAGCCAGATGGTAACGATGACCAGGATGATGAGGTCAAGCAGCGCCGCGCCGAAACGCCGCACTTCGACGTGGACGTCGAGGCGGCGCAGTGGTATGACGCGCCCCTCGCGTCCCTCAGGTAGCCGCTCCCATGAGCTTTTCAGTGTCGCGCTCCATTCCCGAACCGCTGCCGCGCGTCGATACCCCTGTTGCAATGTGAGGCGCTTCTTTCAATGTACTCCTACACCCCGCGTCGCGCCAATTACATAGTAATAGCACCGTAGCGTAATAGTCTATTTATGCCACACTGTATAATTATTTCCGTTAGCGCAATATATTTACAAACAAAAACTATCATGGTAGAGTTGTGGTGAACGGAAAGGACTGTCCATGCCGCGACACGACGAGAGCCTCGTCGAAGAGGCTTTGAGCGCCTACGAAACGGTTATTCAAGCTTTCCACGCGACGACGGAGTCGCACTGGCTGCACCTCGATCTCACTATCACACAGTTAAAAGGGTTGTTTGTCCTCGCGGACGAAGGCGCCCTCATCGTCGGACGTATGGCCGAACTCCTCGACATTGGGAAGCCGGCGGCGAGCGTCCTCGTCGAGGCACTGGTCCAGCTTACCCTCGTCGAACGGGCTGAGGACCCGAGTGATCGCCGTCGCACGATCGTACGGCTGACCCCACAGGGAGAAGAGTTGGTGTCGCAGCTCCAGCATGGCGAGCGCCGCCTCGTGCGCGCGCTGTTAGGCCGCCTCGCTCACGACGACCTCGCGGCGCTGACTCAAGGGATGCGCGCCCTGGCCGCGACGGTCGCGGACGGCCTGCCGGACTGTCACGCGTCACTGGACGGGGCTGTCCCACGGCTGTCAACCTCCGAACCGCTACCATCGACGCGGACGCATAGTAAAACTCTTGATAGCTGATAGCTTCTACAAAACAAAGGATAACGACAACGTGACCTCTTTCATCCGCGTCATCGTCCGCCAGCGGGCGGCGGTGATCCTGTTCGCGCTCATCTTATTGGCGGCGGGTGGTTTCACCGCTACGCGCCTGCAGGAAGAGTTGCTGCCCAACGTCAGCTTCAATACCGTCACCGTGGTGACGGCCGACCCCGGCGCTTCCCCCAACACGGTGCTCAAAGACGTGACCAAGCCCATCGAGGTCGCCGTGGCCGGCGTGCCGGGCATCAACACGCTCGCCTCGACCTCGGCGCAGAACGCCTCGGTCGTGACCGTACAGTTCAACTACGGCACGGACATCAACCAGGCCGAGTCCAAGATCTCGACCGCCGTCGCGGGGCTGCCGTTCCCCACCGGCGTGCTGGCCCCCAAAGTCTCCACGGTCGACTTCAGCGCCTTCCCGATCCTGTACCTCGGCGTCAACAACACCAACGGCAAGGCCAGCTTGCAGGACACCTACACACTGGTCAATACCCAGGTCAAGCCGCAACTCGAGCAGATCAGCGGTGTGGCCGCGGCCGACGTGGGCGGCGGCGCCAACCCGCGCGTCACCGTCACGCTGAGCCCCACCTTGATGGTTAAGTACGGGGTGACGCCGGCGCAGGTCAACCAGGTCCTGCAGGCCAACAACGTCGGCATCCCCGGCGGCAACGTGACGAACAACGGCGTCACCGAGCCGGTGGTCACGAACGGCACGATCGACACGCTCACCGCGATCCGCGACCTGCCCATCACGGTGCTGGCGGCGAGCGGCGCGAGCGGCGCGTCGGGTCAGGGCGGCTCCGGGAGCTACACGGGCGGCCAATCTGGCGCCTCCAACTCCGCGCGAGGCGGCTACGCGAGTAGCGCGGGCGCGAGCGCCTCCAGTACCACGCGGAGCGGACAAACGGGCAGTACGAGCGCCGCCGGCCGCGCCGGGGCTGGAGCGACCGTCCAGCCGCGCGTGGTCTACCTACGCGACGTGGCCACGGTCAGCGAGGGCGCGGGCGACGTCAACGTGCCGGGCAATACGCCGGGCCAGATCGCCGGCATCGTGCGCTTCAACGGCAAGCCGGCCATCTCCATCACCATCCGTAAGAACAGCGACGCCAACATCGTCAAGGTCGCCGACGCCGTGCAGGCCAAGATCACGAGCCTGGAGAAACAGTACCCGCAACTCCAGACCAGCACCCTGTACGATAGCTCGACAGGCATCGTCGACTCGGTCAACGGCCTCGTGCGCGACGGGCTTTTCGGCGCCCTCTTCGCCATCCTGGTCATCTTCCTGTTCCTGCGTACCGTGCGCACCACGCTGGTCACGGCGGTCAGCATTCCGCTCTCCATCTTCACCGCGCTGCTCATCCTGGGCTGGCAGGGCATCACACTCAACATCATGACCATCAGCGCCGTCGCTGTGGCTATCGGCCGCGTGGTCGACGACGCCATCGTGGTGCTGGAGAACATCTACCGGCACGTCCAGGAGGGCGAGGAGCGCTTCGAAGCCGTCGTCAACGGCACGCGCGAGGTGGGCCGCGCCATCATCGGCTCGACGGTCACCACCATCGCCGTGTTCCTGCCGATCGGCTTTGTCGGCGGGATCATCGGCCAGTTCTTCCAGCCCTTCGCCTTCACCGTCGCCTTCGCGCTGGCCGCTTCGCTGCTGGTGGCCCTCACCGTCATCCCCGCGCTGGGCAGCCTGTTCATCACGCGCAAAGTCCGCGTGGAGCGCGAGACGGTCATCCAGCGCGTCTACACACCGGTCCTGACCTGGGCATTAGCCCACCGCGCCATCACCGTCGGCGTGGCGCTCGTGCTCTTCGTGGGCAGCCTGGGCCTGGCCGTCCGCATCCCCAAGGGCTTCCTGCCGCCGAGCAACGCCAACCTGGCCCAGGTATCGGTCGCGTTACCCGCCGGGGCCTCGCTGGGGCGCACCACCGCCGTCGTGGCGCGCGTCGAGCAAAACGTGCTCACCAAGGCCAAGCAGCCGGGCCTCAAGGAATATGAGAGCATCATCGGCTACGACAGCGCCGGCGCGCAGCGCGCCGGGACCGGCAGCGCCGACAATGCCGCGACGATGCTGGTGGTCTACAACAGCAACGTCGACATGACGCAAGCGATCAAGCGCCTGAGCAATAGCCTCGCGCCCTATAATACGGGCGGCGTGTCGATCAAGGGCGCGGCGGTGCAGAACGGCCCGCCCACCAACGTCGACGTACAGGTGACGGGCGCCAATCAGGCCGAGGTCACCACCGCTACTCAGCAGGTACTCACCAGCCTGGCGCGGGTCAAGGGCCTGACCGACCTGCAGTCCAACCTACAGGCGCGCCAGCCGCAGCTACAGATCACGGTCAACGCGCGCAATGCCTTCCTGCACGGCCTCACGCCGGCCACGGCCGCCCTCGCCATCCGCGGCGCGCTGACCGGGCAGACGGCCACAACGGTGCGCCTACAGGGCCAGAACCAGGACGCCGACATCTACGTGCAGGTTGATCCCAACGCCGTGAACACGGCGGCGAAGATCAAGAGCCTGACCATCGGGACGCCGCCCGTGGCCGTCGGCCAGATCGCCAGCGTCACGCCCACGTTCGGCCCGGTGTCCATCGCACGACAGGGCCAGCAGAACATCGGCGACGTCACGGCGGGCGTCGACCCTGCCGCTAGTTCCGGCACGGTCACGAGCAACGTGGCCAAGGCGATCAAACCGCTAACCGCGACCTGGGCCAAAAGCAACATCACCGTGGGACAGGCCGGCGTAGGCCAGCAACTGATCGACGGCTTCATCAACATGGGCATCGCCATGCTGGTGGCGATCGGGCTGGTCTACCTAATCATGGTGGTCTTGTTCCGCTCGCTGCTGATCCCGTTCGTGATCCTGTTCTCGCTGCCGCTGGCCGTGATCGGCGCGCTGGTCGGCCTGGCCGTGACGGGCAAGACGCTCGACCTCTCGGCGCTGATCGGCATGCTGATGCTGATCGGCATCGTGGTGACCAACGCCATCGTGCTGCTCGACCTGGTGCAGCACAAGCTAGAGGCGGGCGAGGAGCTACACCAGGCGCTGATCGAGGGCGGGCGTACGCGCGTGCGGCCGATCCTGATGACAGCCACGGCCACCATCCTGGCGCTGGTCCCGCTGGCGGTACAGACCCAGAGCAGCGGCCTGATCGCGGGCAACCTGGCCACCGTCGTCATCGGCGGGCTACTCACCAGCACGCTGCTCACGCTGGTGGTCGTGCCGGTCATCTACAGCCTCTTCAGCGGGCTGCGCCGGCGCGTCACCGGCGGCGGCGTCACGACGAACGCGCCCTTTGTGGAGCGCGCGGCCACGGTTCGCGGCGCCCGCACACCTGAGCGCGTGGCGTTCACGACCGAGTCGTAGCGAAACGACTGGCATGGGGCTCCGTGCGTCGAGCCAGCCATACAGCACTGCCCCCGCCCTATCCGACCGACCGGAGCTGGAGCATTGTTGTACAAGGGAGCTAACGGACGGTTTTTATGACGAGGGCGCTCCCCTTGCCGCCTCCTGGATAGCCGCGTCGAGGGTCATGACCGCCCCTTCTGTCCATGCTGCCGCAAAGTCGTCCTCGCTTAACGGGGCGCGGAGCACCGCCAGGCGCCCATCCATATCCGACCGATGCGCGGCCGGCCACGGCACGCCGACGACGGCGAAGAGAGTCTCCGCCGCGGCGAACAGGCGCACACCGCGCCGTGGTTCCCCCCGCGCGCCCACTATTAAGGCCAGCGCCTGGAGCATACGCGCGATCATCGCCGTATCCCCGAGGTCGCGCAGAGACGTCAGCGCCTCTATCGTGAGCGCATAGGCCTGGTTATGCTCACCCCGGAGGAACGCGAGCGTCCCCAGACAGGAGAGCATCACCGCCGCGCTCCAGAGGTCGCCCTCCAGGCCGAACAAGGCGTGGCTCTCCCCCAGGATGTCGGCAAGCTGTGTGAGGGTGTACGGTGCCGGACCGATCACGGTGAGCGATGCGGGGGACCCGCCAGGGCCGCTCAACATCCGCTGATGCGTGGCAACGACGTAGAATGCCAGGCTTATCGTCCCTACCCGAAAGAGGGTGTCGGCCAGTCCCCAGCGGTCACTGCGCTGCCGGTACAAGGCGAGCGCCTCTCCCAGCAACCCATGCGCGCGCGCATGGTCGTTGCGCTGGAATGCCACCCCACCCAGGCCGACCAGCGCCAGCGCCCGCCCCGCCGCATCCTCCGCCGCCTCGTAGATGGCGAGGGCTTCCCGCAGCAGGTCCTCCGCACGGTCGAGATCGCCCATATCGGCCACGAGCGGACCGGCCGCGATGAGCGCGCGGGCGCGCACAGGAGTCGGACCCTCGGCACGCGCCAGCGCGGCCTCCAGCCAGCGCCGCCCCTCCGCGAGGAACCGTCCCCGTATCCAGTACCGCTCCAACGCGGAGGCCAGGCGTAACGCTCCGGCCACGTCGTCCCGCAGCAGCCACTCCAGCGCCGCGCGCACGTTGCCCTGCTCGGCGTCCAGGCGCCGTGTCCACGCCACCTGCGCCGGACCGAGCAGATGCGGTGTGGCCGCTTCGGCCAGCATCACATAGGAGCGAGCGTGCGCACGGCGGATGCGGTCGGCGTCCCCGCTCTCCGCGAGCCGGGCCAGGGCATAGTCACGGATCGTCTCGAGCATGCGGAAGCGCGGCGCGGTCGGCCCATCGACGACATATTCGAGCAGACCCGCGTCGGCGAGCGCTTCCACCTCCTCCGGTCCAGGGCAATCGCATTTAAATTATAGCATAATTATGGCATTGGGAGGCCCAAACCAAGCAATTAGTGCGACAGAAATTCCTTATGCATTGCGTTTCTGTTACACGTAGAATTACGGTTGCGGGTTCGTATGGGCCAATTGCGAGATGTTCGGCCGGATGAGCTGCATCATTCCCATTTAGTACGGAAATTTGTGGCGCTAAAGCGAATTTAAATGCGATTGCCCTATCCTCCGGTCCCGCCGCATCCTCGCGGTCGTACACCGCCGCGGCGCCGTCCAGATCCCAGCTACCCGCGAAGACGCCCAGGCGGGTGAAAAGGCGCCGCTCGCGGGGCGTCAGCAGGGTGTAACTCCAGTCGAGCAAGCTGCGCAAGGTCTGCTGGCGCACGGGCAGGTCGCGCGGCCCGCCCACCAGGAGTGCGAGACACCCGTCTAGACGTTCTCGCAAGTGCTGGGGCGAGAACATCTTGACGCGGGCCGCGGCCAGTTCGATGGCCAGCGGCAGGCCATCCAGTCGGCGGCAGATCTCCGCCACGTCGGCCGCGTCGTCGTCCGTCAGCGCAAGGGAAGGGCGGGCCGCGCGGACGCGCTGTAGGAAGAGTTGCGCCACGGCGTAGCCCCGCAACTCATCGAGCGTCCATTCCCGCCGCTCCGGTGTGTCCAGGGGCACCACGCGCACCTCGTGCTCACCCGACAGGCGCAGCGCGCTGCGGCTCGTCGCCAACACGGTCAGGTGCGGCGCCGCGGCCAGCAGCGTCCCCACCAGGGGCGCGGCGGCGAGGACGTGCTCATAGTTGTCCAGCACCAGGAGCGTCTTCCGCTCACGCAGCGCGGCCACCAAAGCGGCGGCGACCGGCCGCCCACTCACCTCGCGCACGTCGAGGGCCTGGGCGATGAGCAGGGGGACCAGGGCGGCGTCGCCGGTCGCCGTCAGATCCACGAAGACGACCGCATCGGTGCCGCGTTCCCCGACCTCTCGGGCCACCTCAAGAGCCAAGCGCATCTTGCCGGTCCCGCCGACGCCGGTGAGGCTGACGAGGCGCGCCCCGCCCGCCAACAGGTCGCGGACGAGCGCCATCTCGCGCTCTCGCCCCAGGAAGCTCGTCGGTGGCAGCGGCAGGCGCGACGTGAGCAACGCGGGTGCGGACACCGTGATGGGCGTGTCAGAGGGCGTGTGGCGGCGGGGCGCTGCCGTGGCCAGCGCTCTGAAGGACGCGCCCTCAGCGGCGTCCAGCCCCAGCGCGGCGATCAGCCGCGTGGTCGTGTCGGCCAGCGGGCGGTTGCGCGCGCGCTCGAGGTTCTGGATGTTGCGCGTACTCACTCCGGCGCGCTCGGCCAACGCGTCCTGCGTCAACCCCGCGCGCTGCCGGCATGCCCTCAGATAGTCGGCGAACGCCGGTGTCGTGTCCCCGCCCATATATCCCCGCCTGCCCCACCGTCTGGGTGTACCGCGCCCCGCTAGACAGGGTCTCGCGCCTTGCGATTGCTCTGCGCATCTGACATGAGACTGCCGCTTATCGCTACGGCCGGCTTTGCCGTCATCACCGCAGGCGACAGTGGCCTGTAGACGCCTGCTGTATGCGCCGATGCTGTCTCATGGCAGATGCGCAACGACGGCCAGAAGCGCGAGACCCCGGCTAGACTAGCTCCTTGTGGCGTCATGATAGCATGAGCCTCACATCCTATGCACACACGGTCGCTAGCGCCGTAGCTCCGAGGCGGTCACGCACGCACGCAATCTGGTCACACTCCGGCGCCTTGGTGGCTAACCTTTCCGGTTTGCGTGGCGCGTATCCGTGTGAGCGTGCAGACTGGGGAGCAGGCGGACCGTGTGGGGACACGGATGAGAGGAGGGGATATGGCGATCAACGCGACGCACAGCGTCACCATCCGGCGACCCATTGCCACCGTCTTCGCGGGCCTGACCCGCGTCGACGCCTGGTCGGCGTGGCGGCCGGGGACCCTCGGGGCGCGGCTCACCTCCGCTGGCCCGCTCGGTGTGGGCGCGACCTTCGAGCAGAAGATCGCCGTCAGCGGGGGAACGGTCATGCTGATCGGCGAGATCATCGCCTACGAACCGCCGCGCACGCTGGCTTATCGCGTCATCGCGGGTCCCCTCCCGCTGACCTACCACTACATCGTCGAGGTGACGGCGGATGGGACGCGACTGGCGGTGCGGGCGGAGATCGGAGATGCGCTGGTCAACCCGGCGGTGGCGACGGGGGCGGTGCGGCGTGAACTCGACGCGCTGGCCGGCCTGCTGGACGAAAGATCGCCCGTGAGCCCTGCGTCGGTCAGCGTAGAGTGAGATGGTGGACCAATCGCGGATGGGCTGCTGCGGGCGAACCAGGGACGAACGATCGGCGGGGCAAGAGCAACGGCATGGTCGTGGCGAGCCGGCCAGCGATGTGTAACACGCACACATCAGAGGCAGCGTAGAGGGCAATTGACAGCGAGAGAAGGAAAGGAAGGGAAAACCGATGCGTATCTTGTTCACCATTCAACCCGCGGTGGGTCACTTCCATCCCATGGTCCCCCTGGCGCACGCGCTCGAGGCCACGGGCCATGAGGTCGTCGTGGCCGCCTCCGCCGCGTTCCGTCCCACGGTCGAGGCAAGCGGCTTGCGCTGCGTCACCGCCGGCCTCGACTGGCTCGGATCCGAGGGGGCCACGGCCTTCCCGGAGGGGTATGACGTGTTCCTGCGGGACGGACCGGAGGCGGGGGACCTGTGGGCTATGGAACATTGCTTCGCGGGAGAGACCGCCCGCCGGATGGTCCCCGACATCCTCACTCCGGCGCGGACGTGGCGTCCCGACCTCATCGTCCGCGATCCAGTCGAGTTTGGGGGCTGCGTCGCCGCCGAGGTCCTCGGCATCCCGCACGCCGTGGCCGGCTTCGCCCTGCTGCAGGCGCGCGAGGCGCGCGCTGTCTGGCGGCGCCATGTACTCCCGCCGCTGGACGCGCTCCGTCAGGATCACGGCCTGCCGCCCGACCCAGAGGGCGCGATGCTCGACCGCTACCTGACGCTCGCGTTCATGCCGCCCGCGCTGCCCGCGCCGGGGGATGACGTCGCCCCGACGTTTCACTTCCTGCGCCCGGTTCCCTTCGACCGTTCCGGCGACGACGCCTTGCCCTCCTGGCTTGACGACCTCCCCACGCGTCCGACCGTCTACGCCACCCTCGGCACCGTCATCAATCGGGTACCCGGCGCGTTCGACCGCATTCTGGCCGCCCTGGCGGGCGACGAACTCACGCTCATCCTCACGGTCGGTCGGAACGTGGACCCTGCGGACTTCGGGGCGCAGCCGCCCAACGTGCATCTCGAACGCTATATCCCGCAGACGGTGCTGCTCCCACGCTGCGACCTGATCATCACCCACGCGGGCTTCAACACGGCGATGGCTGCGCTCGACGCCGGGCTGCCGGTGCTGGCGACGCCGCTGGCGGCGGACCAATTCAGAAACGCGGCCTTCCTCGAGCGCCTGGGCGTGGCACGAGTCCTCACGCCGGACAAATGCACGCCGGAGAAGCTGCGCGCCATGACCTGGGACATGCTAGCGGACCCGCAGTATCGGGAAGCGGCGGCGCGTCAGCGCGCGGAACTCGCCACCCTACCGGGGCTGGAGGATGCCGTGGCCCTGCTCGAGCAACTCGCCGCACAAAAGACGCCGATCATGGCCGCGTGACAAGCGAAGCTACCATATGTGTCTTTGCCGTAGTAGCTCATCCAACGGTTGCTCCTGCCAGACCGCCGCCCAGGTCCAGTACATTAAGAAACTATCTACTTTCATTCTATAGAATGTACTATTATAACCCTTGACGACTAGAATAAAAGGGTTATAATATGGTCGTGTGGACCGCCGAGTTTACCGACCAATTTAGGGCATGGTTCGAGGGCCTATCCGAGGAGGAGAAGGCGTCGATCCGCGCGTCCGTCCGGGTGCTGAGGGAACGCGGGCCGGCGCTGGGGCGCCCGCTCGTAGACAGGGTCGAAGGTTCGGCCTACCATAACATGAAGGAACTGCGGCCGGTTGCTACGAACATACGCATCCTGTTCGCGTTCGACCCGCGGCGCACGGCCTTCCTACTCCTTGGAGGCGACAAGACGGGCTTATGGAACCGCTGGTATGACGACAACATACCAATAGCCGATGCCCTTTATGCCGAACATCTACATTCGCTCGAAGCCGAAGCGAAGAAAGCGGAGGAGATCAAAGGCGCCATGGGCAAAAGGGACGCAAAGAAGGGGAGGAAACGGTGAGCAGACACCACAACTTCGACGAACTAGAGGCCAAGACGCGGGATGAGCAGGCGCTGGCGGACCGCTACGAGCGCCTGACTCGCGCCGTGCTGCGGCTGGCGGAACTGCGCGAGCAGCGCGGCGCCACTCAGGAGCAGTTGGCGCGCGCCATGGAGGTCTCGCAGCCTTTCGTGTCCAAGATCGAGCGTAACGACGATTGGTACGTGTCCACGTTGAGCAACTACGTGGGGGCGCTCGGCGGCGAGTTGCGCCTGTGCGCGGTGTTCCCCGATCAACAGCAGGTCGATCTCGACGTGCTGAGGAGCAACGAGTGCACGGCTAGCGCGATGTGACGCTTACACCTGAACCAGGGCTTCAAGGATGCGTTGGCAGCGCTTTGGGTCTTCAGTCAAACCATGGTCCACCCCCCAAAGCCAATAGTCCACGCAGCGCACAATGGCCCAACCGCGGGCCAGTTCCGCATCCAATGCGCCACTGTCGACGAGTATTGCTAAAGAGGAGGCGAATCCCCTCGGCGCCTTCACCGTCCGCCCGCGTCCATAGTAGTTCGGGGACCGCGTGCTCCGGGTCACCGGCAACCGGCTTCGGATCAATAGCCAACCAGGGCTCCCGTTCGCCCGCTAGCACATTGCCATAGTGCAGGTCGGCATGGACAAGCAGGTGGCGGTCGGCATGATTTTCGAGTTGTTGGGATAGACGCAGCGCCGCGTCGAGCCAGCGCTTGGGCACGAGATGACCAAGGCGCTCCTGTCGCGCGACGAGGGAGCCTGCGATGTCGCGGGCTAGATCTTGTAGTCCGCGTAACCCAGACGGCGCGGGGACCGCCAGTCGTCGGAGCAAGCTGCCCGCCACCGCAGCCGCATCGAAAACATCCAGGTCGCGCAGCGTGCGGCGCGCATTCAACTGCTCCAGGAGCATGGCCCCAGTATAAACGTCTACTTCAAGCATCCGCACGGCGCCATGGCCGTCCCATGCGGCCAACGCCCGCGACTCATCGACAATCCTGTCGGGCGGCCAGGTGAGCTTGAGCACACACGGCTCACTGCCACGGCGGACAGGCGCCACGACGGCATGATACCCTGTCCGGACCGCGCCATCCCCGACCTCAAGCCCCCACCGCTGACACATCGTGCCCGTGAGCGCGGGCAACTCCGCGATCCATGTTCGGCCTCCGGGATCGCCAGTCGCGGCGAAATCTACGGGTTCACTCGTGCGCTCAAGCTGATCAGGGCTCGCTCCCTGCGCTTGTGCTAAACCGTGTGACCCGTTGCTATGGCGCTCGTTGCTCACGTACATGCCCCTGTCGTCTGCTTTGGCCACCATGACACGATCAGGGGCGAAGGGGTATGCTGTATCGGGATCGACCAAGTCACGTAGGCAGCAGCGCCTGTTCGCGGTTATAGACATCCAGCACGCCCCTGAGTATGGCGGTAATCGGCCGCTGGTCGTGCCTGAAGAGACGCATCGCGCCGGGGTCACGGAACATGGCGTACGAGATCGGAGCGGGGCCGATCTTCCCGGTGGCGACGAGCGCCTCGAAGGTACGATCCTGATCGTCGACCGTGGTCTTGACATCGTACGCGGCCACGCGCGGGCCGCTAGCCTTGTCGTTGCGCTCGATGCTCAACACGTCTACCTCCATCCGTCGCCTCCTCTACGGTTGCTCCTGCCAGACCGCCGCCCATATCCATAAACGGCTCAACAGGACGACAGCGCGTGACGCGGGACATAGTGGGCGTGGTCCTGATCCGGCTACGCGAACAGGGCGGCGACGGGATACGTGAAGCCGGGGACAACGTTCTCCCCGTCGAGCACATCTCCCGCATCCAATGTTGCCGGCGCACTGTCGCCAGGGCGCCACACGTCGACCTGGCGGCGCTTGGGCCACACGACCCACACCAAGGCCGTCCCCCCCACGAGGTATCGCTCCGCTTTGGCCGCCATCCCTGGACGGTACTGGTGCGGCGACGCGACTTCGACGGCAAGATCAGGGGCGAAGGGGTACGCTGCGTCGGGATCGACCAAAGGCTCACGGGACGCTCTGTAGAAACTGATGTCGGGCAGCAGCCCCGTGTCCTTCTGGCCTGTGTGCTCGAAGTCGTAGACAGCGTCGGCCCCTCGTGTTTCACCCAAGCCATGCGCCGCGACGTATGGACCGAGCGCGATGTACAGGCGGTTCGTGATGCGTAACGCCCTGTCCCTGCTCCCTACCATGCGGACAAGTACTCCCTCCACCAACTCATAGCGGTAGCCATCCTCACCTGGATAAGCGAGGAACGCGTCCAGCGTCATATGGGGCGGCGCGTCGGGCGCCACCTCAGCCCATGGCGCGACGGGCTCCGGTGGGAATGCGCGTGCCTGGCTCATACGTTCACTGTCCTCCTCCCGTCTTCCGTCGCCACCCTAAAAAGTCGCACACCGTCATGTCTCTTCGCCATCGTAGCTCATCCAGCCGTGAGTACACCGTCACGCTCATGGTACGCATCCTTGTTGCCTTCTACCGCATAGTGTACTCTACGCATGGACGTTTCGCAGCCGTTCGTGTCCAAGATCGAGCGCAACGACGATTGGTACGTGTCCACGTTGAGTCACTACGTGAGCGCGCTCGGCGGCGAGTTGCGCCTGTGCGCGGTGTTCCCCGATCAACAGCAGGTCGTCCTCGACGTGCCGCGGAACGATGCGCGTACGGCTAGGGCGGGGTGACGCTATTTATTCGGTATCGATTATCGACAGAGGGCGGCTCAGTCGAATTGATAAGCAAAGTACCGCCCGGCGAAGCCGCGCCCGCCGAGTTGGTCCAGCGTCAGTGCGCCGAACTGGAGCAACGGCTGCTTGTTACCCTCGCGCAGGGCTACCAGCGCCTGCGTCACGTCGCGCGCGATAGAAGGGTTAGCCTCATGTAACTGGCGCATCCGCCACTTGCCCTTGCCCAACCACTGTTGATGAGCGAGCAGATAGGAGTCCACCGCTTGCTGGGCGAGATCGTGCCCGATGAGGCGGAGGTCATCGGGGTCGCTAGCGTCGGCCAGATCATCCACCATCCAGGTCAGCGTATAGCGCGCGGCGGCGATCTCGTCCGCGCTGAGGGGAGATGGCCCTTGGGCATACCATGTGTGCGCCTCGTCCCGCATCGTCTGGGCGAGGCCGTCACGATCAGTGAGCGCTATGGCTGTACGGCAGAGATTCAGGTGCAGCGGCCAGCGGCGGCGCTGGTCAAGGGTGAAGGCGTGACGATAGGTATCCGGCGTCAGGGCAAAGATCTCGATGGGCCAGCCAGCTAGCTCATGCGTCGCCCAGTGGGGCGTGACGTGTGGATCGACAATGACGATGTCCAGATCCGCCCCCAACCCGCCCCCCTGCCCGGCCACACTCCCTCCCAAGAGGGCGACCAAGCAGGTGGGAAAATGAGCGGCCACGAACTGGCGGGCGACCGCCTGTGCCTCTGGCCGTGGAGCACTCTGCATTATCGCCGTCCCTTTCTCTGTCGAGACTGCAATCCAACAATGCGCCTGTCGCGCATGGGCATATGATAACACAGCCCTCCTGCTCCTCGGTGGCGACAAAACGGGCCAGTGGAACCGATGGTACGATAATAACATACCGATAGCCGATGTCCTCTATGCCGAACATCTGCGTTCGCTCGAAGCCGCAGCAAAGAAAGCGGAGGAGGCTACAAGCGCTACCGGCAAAGGGCGCGCAAAGAAAGGGAGGAAACGGTGAGCGAACACTACAACTTCGACGAACTAGTACTACAACGTCACTTATCGACCCAAGGCTATCCGAGTCCGGCTAACGGTTGCGGAACAGGCGTGCAACCGCCCTTTTTTCGCGGCTAAACGGCCCCGTTCAGCAGCTGCTACGAGCGATTCTGGCGAAGTGACGTTGTAGTACTAGAGGCCAACAGGTAGAGCACATGCAGGACCACGCGCAGCCGCTCCGCCGCCTCAATCGCTGGGGGCATGTGGAACGGGAGGCCGCTGACTGTGATGGTCCGTTTAGCCCGGCTGATGCGCTGGGCCATGGTCGCCTCACGAGGAAGGCGCGGGCGATCTCCGCCGTGGTCAGGCCGCCGACAGCGCGCAAGGTCAGCGCGACCTGCGAGGCCGGGGAGAGCGCGGGATGGCAGCACAGGAACAGCAGGGTGAGCGTATCGTCC
>JAABUJ010004272.1_pt1 | contig 15170 bp, 19 predicted proteins | sample 5559131 | NCBI WGS metagenome assembly JAABUJ01 (sample SAMN10711875, study PRJNA513366) | rock metagenome | isolation source: Antarctica rocks | place: Antarctica: Victoria Land, Mt New Zealand nord | collected 2016-01-07 | reverse complement strand
CATCACTGTCATCCCCCACTGGGCGCCGCCAACGCACGCCATGCAGATCTTCCGCTACGCCGAGCAGGGCAGTATCAAAATGCTCTGGATTCAGGCCACCAACCCCGCGGTCTCCATGCCGGACCTGCCCCGCGTCCGGCGCATCCTCCAGCAGGACGACCTGTTTGTGGTCGCACAGGACGCGTTCATGACCGAGACGACGCAGTACGCCGACGTGGTGCTGCCGGCGGCGATCTGGGGCGAGAAGACGGGCTGCATGACCAACGCCGGACGCACGGTCCATCTCTCGCACAAGGCCGTTGACCCGCCCGGCGAGGCGCGCGCGGACCTGGATATCTTCTTGGACTACGCCCGGCGCATGGACTTCCGCGATAAGGAGGGCGCGCCGCTCGTCCCATGGAGCGACGCTGAGGGCGCTTTCGAGGCCTGGAAAGAGTGTTCGCGGGGCCGGCCGTGCGACTATAGCGGCATGAGCTACGCCAAGCTGACCGGCGGATCGGGCATCCAGTGGCCGTGCAACGAGACCTACCCTGACGGGACGGCACACCTGTATACCGACGGCGTCTTCAACACACGCGCCGATTACTGCGAGACCTTCGGCCAGGACTTTGACACCGGCGCTGCCGTCTCGGAAGAGGAATACCGCGCGCACGACCCACAGGGGAAGGCCTTGATCAAGCCCGCGGCGTACCGCGCGCCGGCCGAGGAGCCTGATGCCGACTATCCTCTGTGGCTCACGACCGGCCGCGTCGTCTATCACTTCCATACCCGCACCAAGACCGGACGGTCACGCCAGTTGCGGGACGCCGCCCCCGACGCCTTCGTGCAGATGGCGCCGGAGGATGCGCGGCACTACGGCGTCGCGGAGGGCGACATGGTGCAGCTCGAATCGCGCCGTGGCCTGATGCAGGCGCCCGCGCGTCTTGGTGACATCGAGCCTGGTCTCGTCTTTGTACCCTTCCACTATGGATCCTGGGACGATCCAGGCCGCCCGCGGGCAGCCAACGAGTTGACGATCCCGGCATGGGATCCGGTGAGTAAGCAGCCACATTTCAAGTTCGCGGCCGTCCGCCTCAGCAAGGTTACTACCGGGGTGGCTCCTGTCACTCAGGCTGAGGATCCAGCAGATGTCGCACGCGACCGTGTCCAGGGCACGATCTCCGACGACGCACGCGGCGTCCAGATCGCGGGGCAGGTGTAGCATGCATGTCGGACATTATTTGGGCCTCGTTCAGTCCAGCGAGGATCACCTGGCTCGTGCCTTGACCACCGTCGCCGACCACCATGGTGACGAGCCTGATATCTACGACACCTGCCTGCTTCTCGCCTCCTGGTCGCGCCACCATCGCGCGATGCTCGTCCCCCTGATCACGCGTTACGAGGATCAGACGAGCGACGAACCAGCGCGGCTGACCCGGGCGCTCTTCGACGCGCCACGTGCGGGTAGTTTGGCGCTCGTGCGCGATCTGCACGATCTGTGGCTCCTGGCGAGCGAGGTGAGCTTGTGCTGGGTCATCCTGACCCAAGCGGGACAGGCCCTCCGGGATGCGGAAATGCTCACGGCCATTGAGGTTATGAGCGCGGAGACTACGCGGCAGCGCACCTGGCTGCAGTCGCGTATTGCGCAGGCCGCGCCCCAGGCGCTCGTCGTGGCCTCATGAGCGAGAGGACCGGGCTACGGCGACGGGTCCGCGCGCTACGGCACGAGATTTGGGCACCGCTCACGTCGGGCCTGCTGATGCTCCTGGTCGGTCTCATCGGCCTGGTCACCGCGCAGCCGTTGCTCTTTCCGAGTCTGGGGCCAACGGCGTTTTTGCAGACCGAAGCGCCAGATCAGCCGTCGTCCCGCGTCTACAACGTCCTGGTCGGCCACGCGGCTGGGCTCGTCGCGGGCTACGCCGCCGTGCTCGTGTTACACGCGGACGGGGCGCCCGCCCTCTTCGCCGTGCATCAGCTCGTCGCCGTGCGTGTGTGGGCCAGCACGCTGGCCATCGTGCTCACCATGCTCGGGAGCGCGCTCCTGAAAGCCTCGCATCCGCCGGCTGCCGCGACGACCCTGCTGATTTCACTGGGTGGCTTCCGTCCGACCGTCCATGACGCCCTCACCATCGTCGTCGGTGTGCTCATTGTCGCCGTGGCCGGTGAGGGGCTGCGTCACCTGCGGCGCGACACGAGCGTGGAACCATCATCATAACCGGCGGCCGACACGGTGGGTGCGACGGGTTTGGCTCCCCCGTCACACCAGAGACGCTGACCGCCGCTACTGCGCGTCCGGGTTGTCGATCCGTCGGGCCTCGACGACTCGTCCAACCCCGCCACGACGGCTGTCAGGTACGTGTGCGAGAGGGCGTCAGCGACGGTGAGGCGCCGTCGGATCGGCCCGTCTCTGCTGGCCGTCGTCGCACAGCCCCATGTCGGGCGCCGTCGTCTGCTCTATCCCACAGGCACAGGCTCCCTGCCTGTCTGCCGGACGTCGTGGCGAGGCGAGGCATGCCGCGACGAGCGCGGCATCCTCGCCTGTTTGACGGCGACGTTCGATGCGGGTATGTCTTAGGTGAGTGGGTAACAGCGCAGGGCGAAGGAGGGGATGGATGATTCAACGCGCAGGTGGGGGACAAGTCCTTGGTCTGTCCATCGGGATTATCGTGGGGTGCGGCACAATCCTCATCCTCATTTTTAGCGGGCGGCTCGTGATCGGTCCGGCCCACGCCGTCAACGCTGTCCCTGGGGAGCGATGACGCCTGGGTCACAACGCGGCAAACGGGCCGTCTGACCGGTGGACAGACCAGTCCGCGCCCCGTTCCACCAGCAGGGCAATCCCTGACACCCGGCCTCTGTCGCCACTGCCCCCTCACCCTCACGGGCTGCCGCGCCGCGGCGCCCCTCATCGATGAAAGGACGACATGTATGAACAACGACAACCCGCAGCAGGCCTATTTCCTCTCGCTGGAAAAAGTGCCCACCCCCGTCTGGTACTGGCTCGGCATCGGCTCCATCGCCGCATCCCTCATCCTCAAGCTCCAAGGCCGTGGTCAGGATGCTCTCTTCGTGGGCCAGTGGCCCCCCACCTTCTTCATCCTCGCCATCTTGTTCAAAAACCTGCGCCCCAGCCAGGAAAGCTAAGCCCCGTCATCGGCGCGGACGTGGGGTCCAACGGGGGGGAACCCGGCCGGCGACCACGACCAGCAGGGTGCGCGTCGAGCGCGGCCTAGCAACGGACGTCGACTGCGCGCCGCAGCCCCTCGAACGCCGCGTCGAGGGGCGCGATCGCATCGGGGGCACCGAACAGGGCGAGCACGAGGATGGCGGAGCCGGGGCGCGTCAGGGCGACGCGCTTGACGGTAGCGAGCGGCTCCCCGGCGCGCGTCTCACCGGGACCGAGGGGAACGAGGACGCGGCCCCGCACCACCAGACGGTGCCACGTCAGATCCTGCTCCAGCTGCTCGTCGAGGCGCTCGATGGTGGGCTGGCGCAGGTCGTGGGTCAGGAAAAACAGGCCTGTGCGCAGCAGCACATCGAGCGCCAGGCCGGTCTTGGGGAGGGTCATCATGGCGATGCCGGGCGGATAGGCCGCCACGTGCGCGGTCGGAGGATAGAACTCGGTCACGCCCACCGACCGACACGCGCGCACCGTCCATCCCGCCGGGCGGTCGAGGTGGAAGACGTCGCACGCAGAGGGTCGATCCTCGCCGATAGCCATGCTAGTGAGTATAGCAGGGGTATGAGCAGGGTACGGGGTTCCGCTATCAATGGAACGAAAAGTCGGGATAAGCCTCGGCGTTATAGGTCGGCTTGGTGACGCCTCTCCCATGCACGGGCTTTGTGCTTGGCCGCCTCACGGTTGTGCGCGATGTACACCTCCAGGCTACGCAACGATGTGTGCCCGCTGAAGCGCTTGAGTTCGACCTCGGTGTAGCCCTTGGCGGCACGGGCGGTGATGGCCGTGTGGCGCAACTGGTGCAGATCCCAATCGGGCGTGTAGCGTTTCCAGAGCGTGTCCGCCTGCCGATAGGAGAGCCGCGCGTAGCCCTCCACCGTGAGATCGGCCTGGCGCGGGTTCCGGGCACGCCGCGCCGTGACGAAGAACGGACCGTGGGCCGGCTCACCGCGCTCTGTGAGGTAGGCGTCAAGGTAGCCCGACACGCGGCGAGAGAAGAACATCTCGCGCGGCCGGTCGCCTTTGCCGTGGATGCGGATTCACCGTTCCGTCCAGTCGACGTCATCCACGTCGATGGTCAGGGCCTCGCGGCACCGCAGGGCGCCGTCGTAGATCAGCTAGAACAAGGCGCGATCGCGCACATCGTGGATAGTGCGCAGCACCGCCTCGACCTGCTCCGGGTCCAGGGCGCGTGGCCCGCGTCGCGTTTGTGGCCGGAGCTCCAGCCCCATCAGAGGATCGTCGTGCAACCAGCCTTGGGTCATGCACCAGCGCACAAAACTGCGCAGCGCGGCGTACCGACGGTTGACGGTGCACGCGGCCAGGTGTTCGTGTGCCGCCAGGTACGCTGACGCCACATCGTGGGTCAACGCCGACACGGGCTGCTCGCCGGCGTGGGCGAGCAGGGGCGCGAGGTCCTGGGTGTAGCTATCCCGCGTCCGCGCGGCGAAGCGCGACTGGGCGAGGAAGCGGTCAACCGCCACCTGCAGCGACGGCATGAGCGCAAGCGGCCGCGCCGCGGATGTCATCGGCTATCTCCGCTCGCTGCCTAGCGCACCGCTCGGGCCGCCCGCGTCGTGACCAGCCGCCGTCCCTCCCGTCGTCGCATCGCCCACGCCGCCCTGTCCCTCCCGTCGCACCCTGACGACACCCGCCCTTACCTGCTATAGTCCCCCCAGCAGCCTCCATCGTCCACGTTCCGTGTCGTCCCCGTGCCGCCGCTCGCCGCACTCGGGGACGCCTGGGCCGACGCGCAAAGGCTGCCGCCATGCTTCACCCCTGCCCACGCCCCCCCTGCCCCGACTGCGGCGCCAACGACGCCCTCGCCCTCCGCGCCATCTACCTGTGGTGGCTACCGTCGTCATCCGTGCGGCAGTAATAATAAATACGCCGCACGGATAACGACGGTAGCCACCACACGGGGTGCGCCAGACGCATCAGAGTGGGTGCGCCACCCCACACGACGACCCTCTCGACGGGGCGACCGTCCTCTGTTATGCTCACAAGGCCCGCTAGCGGGAGGCCACGGACGAGAGCGACGCGCACACACGAGGCGCGGATCGGCGTACGAGTGGATGACCGACGAGAGGGATGACCCCATGACGACCACGCCCCAGGAGCACCGCTATCGCACCGCGTGGCGGGCCTGGGAGGCCGCGCTACACCGCCCGCTCACGCCCCAGGAGCGGAGCCTGCTCGTGCTCGTCACCGCCGACGCCGGGTTGTGGGCCTGGGTCCAGCCGCGGCTCGACGCCGCCGAGGAGCGCGTCGATCTGCACGGCGAAGCGGGCTTGAACGCGCCGCAACGCCTGCTGCTGAGCGTGGCGCGCACCCTCTATGGGGAGGAGCGTTTGGTCGACCTCGCCGCGGTCGCTGCGACGCTGGATGAGCCGCAGTTCGCGCTGGTGCTGGGCGCGCTACGGACCTATCGCGGGGGCACGGAGCCGCCGCACGCTGCGCCAGCCGACGCCCCAGCGGCCGAGCCGCTGCGGACGCGCGTGCCCGAGACCGCGGCTGACGATCCTGGCCGCACCGAGGGTGCCTAACGGGGGATGTGGTCCTGGGCCGTGTGGGCCGCCGTGCCCAACCATGCGGTCCCGCCGTGCCTGAGCGATGATGCGGCACGCGCGTGGCGTCGGCCCCAGACGAGGGGCGCTAACGCGGAGACGCAGGCCGGTCGGCGTGAGAGCAGTGACAACGGGGTCAGCGCGGCGGTGGAGGGGGGAACAGGGAGACCCTGCGGCGCGTGGCGCCACGCGCGCCGATCGCCAGGAGGACCGACGCTATAACTGGTGGGTGGAGAGGGACGCGGGCTGCGCCCAGTGCTGGACGGTGTCGACCAGCGTGTCTAGGTCAAACGGCTTGGACAGGTGCGCCTCGGCGAGCATGGCGCACGGTGTGCGCCCGCGCATATGGGCCGACATGCTGATGATTGGGATGTGAGCCGTGGGCGGCTTCGCACGCAGCGCGTGGCTGAGCTCGATGCCATTCATGCGGGGCATCAAGACATCCAGGAGGATGACATCGGGCTGTTCCTTACGCGCCACGCCCACACTCGCTGAGCCGAGAGCGTGCACGACACGGCATCCGGCGTCCTCCAGGGCCGCGCGCATAACAGCGATCAGCGCTTCGTCGTCGTCGATGACGAGCACAGTGACGGGATGAGTCATAATGGGCTTTCCTGTGGCGTCCCACAGCGAGCGGTCACACAGGGGACAACAGAAGACGGAAGCAAGGACCATGCCATGTGGCGCGACCGCCGCGTGGCGGACCTCTCCGCCGCCTTGCAGCGCGCCGGCCATGCCCCCGTCGTCACCCCGGCGCGCGACGACCGTCGCGGCGAGGCTTCCCAGCGCCAGTCCGTCGAGACGCTGCATGTAAGGCGTCACACACAGTACCTGCGCCGAACGTCACATTCGCTGCGTCGCAGTTTCCGAGAGTGCGTACTTGACGTTGGCGATGGCGCAGCGCCATGGGGCAGACCTTGGAACAGATTGTGTTCATCGGGATTGCTACCAACGTCAAGTACGCACTCTCGGGAAAGCTGGCGCAACTCGGCTGGGAAAGCTGGCGCAACTCGGCTGGAGAACGGCTACTAATGAGCGTGGGATTGGCGCAGGACGCGTGGGAACGTACCGTTGGAATCGCGCGCGCTGTCAGCCTCGATGCGCAGGCGATGGGCTTCTCGTACGGCGTCCTGCGCGTCCACGTCGCCGACGAGATCCGGGTGCGCGTGTGCGACGGGGTGTCGTGCCGTTCTACTGACGTGACCCATGATGGCCGTCAGAGCGTCCCACGCCTGCCGCCCTAGCGACCGCCCGTCGTGGATGGGGCCCATCGTGGCACCGGCATATACAGGCGGTCCGCTAGGGCACAAAGGGCCGGCTCATAATCCCGACGCACGCCCGCCAACCTGGCCACGGCTTCGTCGATGCACGCAGTGTCCCTGGTCGGGCGATGGGGTCCCGTGGCGCCAGGCGCCGCCACCCCGGCAACGTCGGCGTCGCTCCCACGTCTGGGCTTGTCCTCATGACCGTTGACGTTTTTGGGGCGATCACCTTCAGCAGCCATCATGAAACAAATGGTGAGATAGATACATAAAGGTGAACAGTTAGGGTAGGACATATGCAACATTCACAGCTCAGAGTAACCTTTCTTTATGCTAAATCCCACCTAATGTGGGATATCGGCGCCCCAAAAACGTCAACGGTCATAAGGACAAGCCCACCCACGTCCCCGTGCGCTTGTAGCTGCGCCCTCCCCGCGCTCCACGGCCGCCCACGTTGCGGGGCTGCCCCTGTGCTCCCCCATCGCCAGGTCCGCCTGCTCTCCCTCTCTATCCCTGCTCCCGTCTCCGTCCCCGCCCCCGTCTCCATCTATGGCGCTACGTGAGGCCAGCCACGCTCGTATGGCGTGCTCCTCCGCCGGGGTAAAACGGGCCTCGTCGCAGGATTTGTCCAGGACATCCCCCCGGATGACGATCCCAGCCAGCGTGGTCGCGACGACGATGGCCATTTCGCAAGTGAGTTGCGCCTGCATGCGCAGACCACGTCGCCAGGCAGGGGCGCCCTGCACCTCCACGCTCAAGGCGGCGGCGGTGTCCAGGACTATGGTCAGCGCCGCCAGCCAGGATTGCTCGGCCTGATGCGAGCGATAGAAGGCCAGGAGGGGATACGAGCGGTAGCTCTCCAACAATTGCGCGGCCCAGCGCTCCCAGTCCTCGAGCAGCGCCAGCAGCGTGGCGGCCTGCTCGGGCGCATCGTAGCGGCGCAGGATGGCCAGGGCGCTCGGCGCGCGATCGGGCCGACGGGGAGAGGCCCCGGCGCGCGCGAAGAGCGGCGCGATGCTCACCCCCCGGCGCGAGAAGGCCCCGTAGAGGACCGGCAGGTAGCTGACGACCACGGCAAGATAGGTGAAGCCAACACCGGCCTCCATCACCGCGAGGGCGCGCGGGCCCGCCGTTGTCGGCGTGACATCCCCGAAGCCGAGCGTGTAGAAGGTCACACCGCTCAGGTAGAGATCGGTCGCGAAGCCCCCCTCCGCCTGCCGCGCCTGGACGGGGACCTGCAGCCCCCCGTAGATCAGCGCGAACCCGACGATCAGCAGGACGGCCCAGAGCACGATCAGGGCGAGCAAGGCCAGGGGGCCGAAGGCGCCCAGGTAGATCTCGCGGACCCTGCCCCAGTGCAGGCCGCGCACGGCCGCGCGCCGCCAGAGACTCCAGGCCAGACGGTAATAGGGCCGGCTCAGGCGGAACGCGCGCATGAGCGTGCGCGGCACGATGATGGTCTCGAAGGTGTCCCAGAGGGTCAGGAACACCATCACGGCCCCGATAGCGGAGATGATCAACAGCATGGGCTCCCCTCCCGGAACGCCGGCTGGCTACCCTGGCGCTCGTCGCGCTCCTGGCCCTCGTCTCTGTCGTCGAGCAGCAAGCCGCCTGAGCGGCGTTGTCGCGTCGCGGGCGGGCGCGTCGGTAGCGCTACTGCTCCTGCGGCAAACAAGGAGATACAGGGTGACATCGCAAGCCGTGGTGGCCCCGATTCAGTAGTATAAGGGGTTTTTCGTGCAACCTGTCTGGGGCAAGACGTTGTTGCACCCAAGCCAGCGCGCGTGCTGGCCCACGCCGCTCCGCAGGGCAGCGCCCCGCACACATGCGCCTGTAGCTGTGGCGAGCGCGCAAACGGTAGGGCCATTGGGCCACCTGTCGCGGGGCTGTCAGGGGCCTGGGCGAAGAACGGGGCGATCGCGGGCAGGGTGATCGCCCGGGAGGCTGCGGCCTAGTCGCGGGCATGGCGCGCGGTGCGCGGGCGCAGGGTGATTCAGGCGGCAGACAAGGCGGGGGCGTGGGCCCGGTACGCGTGGTCGTCGCGCCGACAGTAGATAAGCGGCCGAATCAGCCAGGTGGCCACGGCACCGCTCCCCGGTCGCGATGAGCGGCCCCTGCATCTGGCTCGACGACCGCACCCTCCTCAGCTCCCATGCTGGCCAGGAGATCATGCGCGCACGGTGCGTCGTCGTGACCGATGGGGCGATCGGGTACCCTGTGGAGAGACCCCTCTCGCTCTCACTCATGGAGGACACGGCCGTGGCCGGCGATAACCGACGGCGGGTGGGACGCCCGCCCGGTCGGCCGGCGCCCCATCCGGCCGCGCACCTCTCGAAATGGCCGGTCGTCCTCGCCTTGCTGGCGCTGGGCGGCGTCTATCTTGTCCTGCCCGCCGATTTGACCGCCGGCCCGCGCTGGCTGCTGCTCGCCATCGAGACGCCCGTCGTCGCCTTTTTCCTCGTCGCGCATCGCATGAACCTGCCGGTCCGCCCCCAACAGGTGCGCGCACTGGTGATCGCCCTCCTCAGCGTCGCCACCCTGCTCATCGCCTTCTCCATCGCGCAGTTGCTCGGCGACCTGCTGCGCGATCGGATTACCGCGACGCGCCTCCTGGGTGCAGCGGCCGGCTTGTGGGTCGCCAACGTCCTCATCTTCGCCTTGTGGTACTGGGAGATCGACCGCGGCGGCCCCCATCGCCGCTACGAACCCGCTCCGCCCGACCCGGACTTCCTCTTCCCGCAACTCTCGGGGCCGAATATCGGACCGCAGGGCTGGAGGCCCGAGTTCGTCGACTATCTCTTCGTGGCGTTCACGAGCGCCACGGCCTTCAGCCCGACCGACACGTTGCCGCTCACGCGGCGCGTGAAAGCGCTGCTGATGGTGCAGGAACTAAGTTCGCTGATTATGGTCGCCCTCCTTGCGGCACGCGCCATCAATGTGCTCCCGTAACACCGTCGCTGTGGTGGCTATCCCCATCCATGGACTCACACACGGGGATGGTAGCCGGCGTGCCGAACGTCACAGTTGCTGCGCCAAAAACGTGAGACTGTGTAATTGACGTGGGGTGCTTGCATAGGCGTGCATACAGCCGCTCATCTACACACCTGTCGGCCCCCGTTCAACGGCTGCGTGTGTAAGGCGTCACATTAAGTGCGCCGAACGTCACAGTAGCTGCGCCATCCTCCACCCACCCCCTCTTCAGGCCCCTGCACCCCTCTCTTTGAGCGTGAAAATGCCTCTACACCGTCCCTACAACACCGTCGCCTGACGACACATCGTGCGCGGATCGGCGCACCTAATGTGACGTTTGTGCAGGATCGGCGCACCTAATGTGACGCTAACGGCGCACGTAATGTGACGTTCGGCGCCGCTCCAAGTGTAAGGCGTCACATTAGATGAGCCAAACGTCACATTACGTGAGCCGGTTGCGTCACATTAAGTGAGCCAACCCGTACGGAGCCCTCCTCCCGCCCATCCTCCCCGTCTTATCCACACTCACAAGACCCCCCAGGGGGACGCCGTGGACGCGAGGAGCGCGGACACGCCGCGCGCGGATCGGCTCACCTAATCTGACGCATCGTGCGGATCGGCTCACCTAATCTGACGTTTCTCGCTCACTTAATCTGACGTTCCACGCCGCTGTAAGGGTGAAACCCGCTCACTTAATCTGACGCCTTACAGGGCCTCCCCGTGCTTGACCCGTCTGCAGCAGCCGCGGCGGTGCGGGCGCGCTCTCCCGCCTGGCCCCCGGATCGCCGGCGCAGCTCGTCGCCCGGCCGAGGTCCCCAGCTCCCCCCGCCCACTAGGCCGTCGCGGGCACGGCCTCACCACGGCGCAGCGGCGCTGCTTGTCGCCGGCACCCGCGCGCGGCCCCGCACCCCATCATGGCGCGCGCCGCGCCCACCGCCCCCAGGAGCCCCGCCAGGGCCACACGGGCAGAGGATGGCATAGGTAGCACGCGCAGCACGCCTCGCACAATTTCATGTTTATATGTTTATGAGTATATGATACAATAGAAGATGTGAGGGGCGTATGGCTCCCACGGACGGCGAAGCAGTGAAGGAGCTTCCACCATGACACGGCAAGAGCGACGACGACAGAGCAAGGCCACCGCTCGCGCGGCCACCATTCGCCGGACTGGTACATACACCTTCGAGATCGACAGCCGCACCCGCCCCCGCCACACCCACACCATCGACGCGCTACGCCTGCAATGCAGTTGCGAGGCGGGCCAGAAGGGCATGCGCTGCTGGGCGCTCGCCCTCGCCCTTATGACGGAGCAGGGCTACCGCGCCATCACCCCCAAGCGCGCGCGCGCCACGCCGCCCCCCGCGCTCACCCGCACCGCCGGCGCCGCCCCCTTGCTCGAAGCCTTCGGGGCCTAGCCCCACATAAAAAAGTGGGCGGGGGGTGAAGGCCCCCGCCCACTTAAACAGACCACGGAAAGGATTTATCGAGATGACTACTCACACCATACCCGCTCTCCACCTCGCGGCCAGCATCCCCAGTATACCGCCCCGCACCGCCATTGCTCTCGACGACGGCGATATCTCCGTCACCGCCACGTTTCGCCCCCATGACCCCATTGGCGCGACGGAGGTTGTCGCCTCCATCGACCTCCCCGACGCTAGCGCCCTCCTCAATCTCCTCGACGCGACAATCGCGCGCCTGACCGTCTACCGGGATGCTTACCGTCAGGCCATGACCGGGAACGATCAGCCGGTCATGGAGGAGGATGCGGACCCCCTGCCCGTCCGCACCCCGCTCCCCCTGCCCGTCCCCTGGTACGCCTGGTAGCACGCGCCGAGGGCTGGCAGCCCCGCCAGCCCTCCCCCCCTCATAGTTGACGGAGTGTACACCGATGATTATTTTGCTCGTGGACCAGTTAGGCCAGATCGTCGCTACGCCTGGGGCACTCGTCGCCCTCGCCGCCGCCGACACCTCTCCCTCTACCCTCCTGCGCCGCCACGCTAGCGGCGATTGGGGCGACCTCGACGCCCATGACCGCGCCGCCAACGACGCGGCCCTCCGCAACGGCTCCCGCCTCCTGAGCGCCTACATCGTCGCGGAGGGCGTCAAGATCTGGATCATCACCGACGCTACCGACGAGAACGGCCACCGCGCCGCCACGACCCTGCTCCTCCCCCAGGAGTATTAGTTATGTCGAGGGGAGCCGGCCCGCTCCCCTCCCCCCGAAAGGACCTCCCATGACCACCAAGACAACCGCCCCCCTCCCCGCCCCCGCCTGGTGCGAGATCGCCGTGGCCGACATCGCCACCGACGGCACGAACCCACGCACCCTGTTCGACGCCGACGGCGACGCCGGGCTGGCCGACCTCGCCGCCTCTATCACGGCTCAGGGCCTCCTACAGCCCGTCATCGTGCGCGCCAACGCTCAGGAGGGCCAGCCCCCCTACCTGCTCGTCGCGGGCGAACGCCGCCTGCGCGCCACCAGGGACGTGCTCCAACGCCCCACCATCGCCGCCATCCTGCGCCACGACCTGACCGACGACACGGCCCTCGAAGCAACGGTCCTGGAAAATCTCCAGCGGCGTGACCTCCACCCCATGGAGGAGGCGCGCGGCCTGGCTGCGTTGCGCGCTCGCCCCGGCTACACCGTCGCACACATCGCCAAAAAAGTGGGGCGCGGCAAGGAATGGGTCAAGGACCGCTTGAAGCTGTGCGACCTCCCGGCCACGACGCAGGACCTCTACCTACACGACACCGCCGGACGGCTGACCCTGACCAAGATGCTCAAGCTGCACGAGTACACCCACGGCAATAAGGACAACACAGGCTTCCCGCGCCTGATCGAGGCCATGGCCGAGGACATCGCTACAGGGATCAACTCCGACGCGCACCCAAGCACCACAGCAAGCCTGCACGCGAACCTCGTCAAGCGCCTCACGCACTGGCACACCGACCAGGGTGGCCGCTATGGCGGCAACTACTTCGACACCTACACCGTCTGCCGCCATTGCCCCTTCGCCGCCTACCGCTCGCCCTACGGCGACTACGAAGGTTTCTGCCTCATGCCCGACCACTACGCCACGTTGCAGGCGAAAGGCAAGGCCGCGTATGAGGAGGCCGAGGCCGCACGCCAAAAGGACGCGCCCGCCGTCATGCCCGGCGCCGCCCCCATCGGGTCCAGCGGCTACACGTCGCCCGTCGAGAAAACGGCGGCGCAGAAGGGCCAGGAGACACGCAAGCGCCGCCTCGCCCAGAAGGCCGACTACACCCCCAACCTACTCGCGGTGCGCCGCGCCGTGGACCTGATCGCCAACGTCGAGGCCCAAGACCTGGCGACCCTGGCCGCGTACACCCTCTCACACGTCAGCCTGAGTAAGGAGGAGTGGGGCGAGATCGCGCGGCGGCAGGGCGTGGACGTGGCCGCGCTCATGCGCGCGGGCGGCAGCACGCGCCCCAGCGCCGTGCACATCACGGGCTTGCGTGCGCTCGATCCGCTTGGCTTGGTCAAGGCCACGGTGGAGGCGCTGCTAATCCGGCAGGCCCAGGCTGCCCGCGATTACGAGCCCGACAACCACTACAGCGCCGGTCCCGATCCCGTCTTCAAGCTCTACACCGGCGATCAGACCAGCGCGCCCCCTACGGTACCCGCATTGTCCCCGCCGACCGTCGAGGACGTGCCCGGCCTGGCCCACGACGCCGCCTGACCACCACCGCCCACGCCGGGCTGTCGCCCCACAGCCCGGCCCCCACCCCCACAGGAGGACCAACATGACCACCAGCGGCCACACATCAGACGACACCGATGCTCGGACCGGGCGGGAGCGACACGCACTGGATACCGTTGACATAACGCCGACCCCCGAGGCATGCCGCCAGATCGCCCGGCTCTTCCGAGCGCAGCGCGCGGACGCGGAAGCCCTGGCCGCGCGCGCCGTGCAGGCCCTCGACGCCCTCGACGCCCTCGACGACGACGCCCTGGCGCCGTGGGGCCGCAGCCTCTTAGCCGCCGCCTTCGAGGCGTTGTACGAGGATGAGCGGGCGCGCGTCCGCCACATGGACGAGGGCCTGGGGGCGTTGGGTCCCGACGCCGACGACGGGGAGGGCTCCACCAATGGACCCTAACACCCACGACGGGGAGCGCCGCGCGGCGCTCCACCGGCTCCGGCGCACGCAACTCGCCGAGGCCCGCCGCATTCGTCAGGCCGTCGCCGACGCCTACACCCTGACACCGGCGCACCTGTGCGCCCCCTGCCGCGCCCACCCGCTCGCCGAGGCCCGCCAGGTGGCGATGTACCTCATACGGACGCGCCTCCTCTGGCCCACACCCACCCGCAACGCGGCTTTCCCCAGTGAGCGCATCGGTCGGCTGCTTGGACACCGGGACCATTCAACGGTCCTGCACGGCGTCGCCGTGATCGCGGCGCGTCTGGTCACTGGCCGCCCCGAGGACGCTTGTCTGCGTCAGATAGTCAACTCCCTCGGCACGGCCCTCGATGCCATCGACGAGGGCCGGACGCACGCGCCCCGCCAGCGGGCCGCGTAGCGGGGGATGAGCATGAGGGGGCCAGCCTCCGCGGCTGGCCCCCACCGACAAACGGAGCGACGTGTCGGTCATGAAGGCGGGGCGGCCGGAATCCCCCCGCCTCGCACCTGTCGGACACCATAAGCAAAGGAAGGAGAGACAGAACGAGGTGACAAACGCGTATGTTTTCATGGACGATATAGCAGATGAACAGGAGCATGCGTTACCCTCCAATGAGGAGGGTTCCATGTCACTGACGATCGACGGCATCACCTATTACACCACCAATGAGGCGGCCCACGAGTTAGGCGTGCAGCCCAATTCGCTGCGCACCGTGGTAGCGAACGGGACCATCGCCGTGCGCTACATGGAGGAACTGGGTCGCAATCTGATCGCTGCGGACGAGTTGGAGCGCTATCGCGCCGAAAGGGCTGGACAGAAGGGCTGGACCACGCGCAAGGACCCCAGCTACCAGCCCACCAATTCCCGCGCCGCCTACTTCCGCGAGTACCGCCGGCGCAGGCACCAGGAGGCCGCAGAGCAGAAGCAAACGCGCGAGCAGACACAGACACAGACACACACCACCACCGAGCTTGAAGAAGAGCACCGATGATAGATCAGGAGACACGCGCAGTGTTGTAAGTTTGCCGTCATCACATTAGTAAGTAAAGGGACAACCATGAGCACAGCTA
>JAABUJ010004271.1_pt1 | contig 15176 bp, 11 predicted proteins | sample 5559131 | NCBI WGS metagenome assembly JAABUJ01 (sample SAMN10711875, study PRJNA513366) | rock metagenome | isolation source: Antarctica rocks | place: Antarctica: Victoria Land, Mt New Zealand nord | collected 2016-01-07 | reverse complement strand
GACAGGTTGTTCCACTGATTCCAAACGAAGTAGCCGATCCCGGTGCCGCCCACGAGCATCTCGGCCGCGACGATCACGAGCCAGGCGATGCCGATGGATATGCGCGCACCGGTCATGATGGTGGGCGCGGCGGCGGGCAGGATGACGCTGAACGCCGTCCGCCACGGCCCGGCCTCGAGCGTGCGCGCCACGTTCAGCCACTCGCGCCGGACCGAGCCGACGCCGTACGCCGTGTTCAGCAGCATCGGCCAGATCGCGCAGATGAAGATGACGAAGATCGCCGAAATCGAGCTGTCCTTGATGGTGTACAGCGCCAGCGGCATCCAGGCGAGCGGGCTGACCGGGCGCAGCACCTGGATGATCGGGTCGAGCGCGCCGTTCAGCAGCGGGCTCATGCCGATCAGGAAGCCGAGCGGGATCGCGACCAGCACGGCGAGGCCGAAGCCGATGCTGACCCGCAGCAGCGACCAGCCGAGCTGGATGCCAATGCTCTGGTCGTTGGTGCCGCGGATGTAGAACGGGTCGCGCAGCAAGGTCCAGGCGCGCACGGCGACGTCGGAGGGGCGCGGCATCGGCGATATCCGCCCCTGCGCCGCCGCCGCGCCGACCAGGGCCGCGTATTCGGGGTCGACCGTCTGCGGTCCGGCCGTGGGCGTCGCCGCGACCTGCCAAGCGCCCAGCAGCACCGCCAGGATCGCGGCGGTAAGCGTCAGGGATCGAAGCCGCTGGCTCATGCGCGGCGGATCGGGAACGAGGCGAGGTAGGCGTCGGGCTGCGCCGGGTCGAAGGTCTTGCCCATGATCGTGTAGGATTTGTAGGGCGTGTCCGGCGGCACGAGCCCGGCGTCGCGCATCCGGGCGGCGGCGTCGGTCGTCAGGTACACCTGCTGCGCCACGTCGCGCCAGGCGATGTCGCCCTTGACCTGCCCCCAGCGCTTCATCTGCGTCATGATCCACACCGCCATCGACGGGTAGGGGAACGGGTCGAAGCCGACGCGGCCAGGCACCCGCTTCACGCCGCCGAGCCCGTCCGCGTAGGTGCCGGTCAGCGCCTGTTCCACCACCGTCACCGGCTGGTTCAAGTAGTTCTGGGCGCTGATGACCCCGGTGACCTCCTTGCGGTTCTCGGCCTTGTCGGCGTAGGCGGTCGCGTCCACGATCGCCTGCAGCAGCGCCTTGTAGGTGTTGGGCTGCTCGGCCACCGTCCGTTTCGAGATGCCGAACGCGCAGCACGGATGCCCGTCCCACAGCTCGCGCGTCAGCAGGTGGATAAACCCGACCCCGTCGTACACGGCGCGTTGGTTGAACGGATCGGGTCCCAGGAAGCCGTCGATGTTCCCCGCGCGCAGGTTGGCCACCATCTCCGGCGGCGGCGTCACGCGCAGCTGCACGTCCTGGTCCGGGTCCAACCCGGCTTCGGCGAGGTAGTAGCGCAGCAGGTAGTTGTGCATCGAGTACTCGAACGGGATGCCGAGCTTGAAGCCCTTCCAGTTTTGCGGGTCACGGTTGCCCTGGTGCTTCATCGCCAGCACGATCGCCTGGCCGTTGATGTTCTCGATCGCCGGCACCGCGAACGGGACCGGGTTCGAGCCGACGCCCAAGGTCAGCGCGATCGGCATCGGGCTCAGCATGTGCGCCGCGTCGTATTCGCCGTTTAGGGCCTTGTCGCGCACCAAGGCCCAACCGGCGGTGCGCACGACCTCCACGTTCAGGCCCTGCTTGGCGTAGAAGCCCATCGGCGCCGCCAGGATGATCGGCGTGGCGCAGGTGATGGCGATGAAGCCGACCTTGAGATCTTTTTTCTCGGGCGTGCCCGGCGTCTCGGCCCAGGCTTCCTGCGCGCGCAGGATCGGGAAGGCGCGGTCCAGCGCCGCCGCCAGCGTCGCCGCGCCCAGGACTTCCAGCATGCGCCGGCGGCCCGACTCGCCCCCGAACACCGCGCGTTCGACCGCTGTGCGCACCATTTCGGGGCCGGTCCCCTCGCACGCCATTTCGCTGCCGCCGCAGCCGCATCCTGGCGAGTGCGGCCCGCGCAGGCGAACGTCCCTGACTTGGTTCAAAAGAAGCCTTTATCGGTACCAGTAGGGAGCGGCAAAGGGCGTGCCACGGACGGCTCCGCCACTGCTGGGCGAGAGGCCCCGTCGCTGCTCAATTCCTAGCCGGACAGACCGGTCTGTGCGCATAAAAGCGGCATCCGCCCGCGCGTGACCTGAGCGAGGACCGATGTTACCTATGCGTTGCATATCGGGAGTAGGCCCATCATGAGAGCGCCCATCCGCGCACCCGGCTGGGTGTCCGAATTCAAAGCGTTCATCATGCGCGGCAACGTGGTGGATCTGGCGGTCGGCATCATCATCGGCGCCGCTTTCACGTCCATCGTGTCCAGCCTGGTGAAGGATATTTTCACCCCGTTAATCGGCCTGCTGATCGGCGGGATCGACTTCACCAACCTGTTCCTGACGCTTAAGGGACCTGTGCAGCCAACCCTCGACGCCGCGCAGAAAGCAGGGGCGGTGACGCTCAATGTCGGGCTGTTCCTGAACGCGCTCATCCAGTTCATCATCGTGGCGTTCGCGATTTTCTGGGTGGTCAAGGCCATCAGCCGCTTCCAGCGCAAGGAGGACATCGCCGTCGCGCCCCTCCGCAGCGAGCTGCTGCTCGAGGAGATCCGCGACGCGATCCGGGCCACGCCGGCGAGCTACGCGGCTACGCCTCCGCGCCTGCCTCCCGCAGCAGCTCCGTAACCGCCTCGGGCGGCACGTCCGCGCTGGTGAACGCCGCCCCGATGCCGCGCGCCAGGACGAAATGTAGCCTTCCGTCGCGCATCTTCTTGTCGCGCCGCATCAGCTCGACTAGCCGCGACGCCGAGAACCTCCGGTTCAGCATCGCCAGTTCCGACGGCAGGCCGACCGACGCGACGTGGCCGATCACCCGCTCGGCCACCGCCGGGTCGCACAGGCCGAGCTTGGCCGACAGCTGGAACGCCAAGCCCAGCCCGATCGCCACCGCCTCGCCGTGCAGGACCGCGCCGCCGTAGCCCAGCTCCGCCTCGATCGCGTGGCCGAACGTGTGGCCCAGGTTGAGCAGCGCGCGGCCGTCGTTCGGCCGCTCCTCGCGCTCGTCGTCGCCGACCACCTCCGCCTTGAACGCGCAGGCTCGCAGCACCGCCTCCGCCTGGGCCGCGCGGTCGTCGGCGACCACCGCGCGGCCGTTCGTCTCGCACCACTGGTACAGCCCGAGATCGCCGATCAGGCCGGCCTTCACGATTTCCGCGTAGCCCGCCCGCTTCTCTCGCAGCGGCAGGGTCGCGAGCGTCGCCGTATCGGCCAGCACCATGCGCGGCTGGTGGAACGCGCCGACCAGGTTCTTGCCGCGGGCGGTGTTGATGCCGGTCTTGCCGCCGACGCTCGAATCGACCTGGGCCAGGAGCGTCGTCGGCACCTGCACGAACGGCAGCCCGCGCAGCGCCGTCGCCGCGGCGAAGCCGGCCAGGTCGCCTACCACGCCGCCGCCGAGCGCCACCACGGTCGTGTGCCGCTCCACGCTTGCGCCGAGCAACGCGTCTATGACCCGGCCGAAGCTGTCCAGCGACTTCGAGGCCTCGCCGGGCGGCACGGCGATGACCGCAGCCGTCACCCCGGTTTGCGCCAAGCCGTCCAGCAGCGTGGCCAGGTGCAGGGCGGCGACCGTCGTGTCGGTGACGACGACGCAGCGTTTCTGCGGCAGCACGGGGGCGAGCAGCGCGCCGGCCCGCGCCAGCAAGCCTTCGCCCACGACCACGTCGTAGCGGGTGCTGGCCAGGCGCACCGGCAGGATGTGCGGGGGCGACCAGGCCTCGACCGCGCGCGCCACCTTGTCCGTGGTGATTTCGGGCGGCTCGTCGCTGCAGTCCACAACCACGTCGGCCTCCGCGTAAACAGGGTGTCGCACAGCCATCAGGCGGCGCAGGATCTCAGCCGGGTCGCCACCGGCGAGCAGGGGCCGGGACGTGCGCAGGGCCACCCGGCGCAGCAGCACGGGCAGGGCGCAGCGCAGCCACACCGACACGCCGCGCGCGCGAATGGCGGCCCGCGTCACGTCGTCCATGAAGGCCCCGCCCCCGGTCGCCAGCACCAGCGGCGGCCCGTCCAGCAAGCGGCGGATGACCCGGCGCTCGCCGGCGCGGAAATGCGGCTCGCCGTAGCGGGCGAACAGCTCGGGGACCGTCAGGCCGGCCGCCAGCTCGATTTCCGAGTCGGCGTCGCGGAACGGCAGGCCGAGCCGCGCGGCGAGCCGGCGGCCGATCGACGTCTTGCCGGCGCCCATCATCCCGACCAGCACAATGCTGCGGGAAAAGGTCAAGGAACGAGGCCGCGCCGAAGTGGCGTGAGCGGACTCGCTCCGGGCGTTGTTGCGTGCCATGACCGTGAAGGTTAGCACATCGTTCCCGATAACGGCCAAGGATGGCGGATGCGTCAGTTGTTCCTCATCATCGCATTGGTCTTTATCTTGGTGCTCGGCGTCGGCGTCGTGCTGCTCGGCGCATTCCCGCCGTCGCCGCATCCGCAGCAGGTGCAGCACGTCGTCCCGCTCGACCGGTTCCAGCAGCACTGAGCCGCCTTGGACCGGCATGTCGAGGCGTTCCTGGAGATGCTGGCGGCCGAACGGGGAGCCGCGCGGAACACCCTCGCCGCCTACGCCGCCGACCTCGCCGATTTCGCCGCGTTTGCCATCGCACGCGGGCAGGGCGCCGCGTCCGCCGCCAGCCCGGCGCTCAGCGCGTACATGGCCGGCCTGCACGCCGCCGGGCTGGCGCCGCGCACCGCGGCCCGGCGGCTGTCGTGCCTGCGGCAGTTCCACCGCTTCCTGCTCCGCGAAGGCATCCGCGCCGACGATCCGACCCAGCTGCTGGATGCGCCCCGGCTGCCGGCGCCGTTGCCCAAATATCTCAGCGAAGCCGAGGTGGACGCCTTGCTGGCCGCCGCCGCGGCGCGGCCCGGGCGGCCCGGCCTGGTCGCCACGGCCGCGCTGGAAATGCTGTATGCCACCGGGCTGCGCGTGTCGGAGCTGCTGGGCCTGCCGCGCCGGTCGCTGTCCGATGACGCCGAGGCGCTGCTGGTCCGCGGCAAGGGCGGCCGGGAGCGGCTGGTGCCGCTGTCGGAGCCCGCGCGGCGCTCGGCGGCGGCCCTGGTCGCTGGCAGCGCCGACAAGACGGACTGGCTGTTCCCCGGCCGCGACGTACGCCACGCCATGACGCGGCAGGGCTTCGGCCTGCTGCTGAAGCAGGTGGCCCTGGCCGCCGGCCTCGACCCGGCGCGGGTGTCGCCGCACGTCCTGCGGCACTCGTTCGCCTCGCACCTGCTGGCCCGGGGCGCCGACCTGCGCAGCTTGCAGATGCTGCTCGGCCACGCCGACATCGCCACCACGCAAATCTACACCCACGTGCTGGCCGAACGCCTGCAGCGCCTGGTCGAACTGCACCACCCGCTCGCCCGGCGGCGCTAGCCCGTTGCCGGCTCTCGTCCGTTGCCGGTTCTCGTCCGTCCCAGTTTCCATGCTACAGGGCGCGCATGCGTCATTTCCTGGAGTTCGAGAAGCCGGTGGCGGAACTCGAAGGCAAGATCGAAGAACTCCGGCGCATGCAGGAGCCCGGCGGCCTCAACATCGCCGAGGAGGTCGCCCGCCTCACCGACAAGGCGGACAAGCAGCTGCGGGCGACCTACGCGCGGCTGACGCCCTGGCAGAAGACGCAGGTGGCCCGGCATCCGGACCGGCCCAAGGCGCTCGCCTACATCGCGGCGCTGATCACCGACTACATGCCCCTGGCCGGCGACCGCGCCTTCGCCGAGGACGCGGCCGTCGTCGGCGGCCTCGGGCGGTTCAACGGCCGGCCGGTGATGGTGATCGGCACCGAGAAGGGCACCGACACCGACAGCCGGGTGCTGCACAATTTCGGCATGGCCCGGCCGGAGGGCTACCGCAAGGCGCGCCGCCTGATCGAGTTGGCCGGCCGGTTCCGCCTGCCGCTGCTGACCTTCGTCGACACCGCGGGCGCGTTCCCCGGCATCGACGCCGAGGCGCGCGGCCAGGCCGAGGCCATCGCCCGCTCCATCGAGGCGTGCCTGGCCGCCCCGGTGCCGGTGGTGGCGACGATCATCGGCGAGGGCGGCTCGGGCGGCGCCATCGCGCTCGCGGCTGGCGACCGCGTGCTGATGCTGGAGCACTCGATCTACTCGGTGATCTCGCCCGAAGGCGGCGCGTCGATCCTGTGGCGGGACGCGGCCCAAGCGCCGCTTGCCGCCGAGGCGTTCCGGCTGACGGCCGAGGATTTGCGGCAGTCGCGCCTGATCGACGCCGTGGTGCCGGAGCCGGTGGGCGGCGCGCACCGGGCGCCGGAGGAGGCGGTGGCGGCGGTGGGCGAGGCGGTCGAGCAGGCGCTGTCGCCGCTGCTGGAGCTGGACGGCCCGACTTTGCTGGTCCGCCGCCGCGAGAAGTTCCTGGCGATGGGGCGGGAGGGAGTGGCCTAGCACCGTCGTGAAGGGGGCAGGCTGCGCATCGAGGACCAGTGGGGCCAGGCCAATGTCGAGCGGATCAGCGAACTCCGGCCAGACGGTTTCACGGGCACGACGGTCGCGTCCATGTCGGGCGAGCCGGCTGGCAGCCGGTGGCGGCGCGCGTTTTTCGGGGACCAGGTCCGGATCATTGGCTCGTCGCCGTCCGAGCCGACCGTGCAGGCGCGCTGCGAGCCTGGAAGCGCCCTCGAGTCGAACGAGCGATCTGTCGATCCGGCGAGCTATGATCCAGAGCATCATCGGCACCGCTGAAACCTGAGTCGGACCGCCTACCGTGCGAGCAGCCGGGAGAAGCTGGCCACGCTCGCCCCGCCGGCGAACGCGGCGCCCAGCCATAGCGCCAGCGCCGGGCCGTGCAGGACCGAGAGGCCTAGGCAGAGCGCCACCAGCGCCGCCCCCGTGGCCTGGCCGAGCAGGCGAGAGGTCGCGACGATGCCGCTCGCGCCGCCGCTGCGCTCGGGCGGTGCGCTGGACATGATCGCGCGCAGGTTCGGCGACTGGAAAAAGCCGAACCCGGCGCCGCACACCACCATGCGCCAAACGATGTCCGATGTGGCCGGGTCCGCCGGAAGCAGGGCCAGCGACGCCATCCCAGCGGCCAGGACCGCCAATCCGCAGCCGCCCAGGATCGCCGGCGGATACCGGTCCGACAACGGCCCGGCGATCGGCGCCATGATCGCGACCACCACCGGCCAGGGCGTCAGCAGCAGCCCGGTCTCGACCTGGCTGCGGCCCAGCACGCGCGTGAAGTAGAACGGCAGCGCGACATAGGCCAGACCCTGGGCCGCGAACGAGCAGACCGACGTCAGCGACGACAGCGCGAACATCGGGCGGCGGAACAGGTCGATCGGCAGCAGTGGCGCCGGCAGCTTCGCCTGGCGCCGGACCAGCAGCACCGCGAACCCCGCCGCCGCCGCAAACCCGGCCAGCACCACCGGCCACGGCGCCTGGTGCGCGCCTTCCCCGATCGACAGGATCAGCAGGCCGAACGCCGCCGCGTTGAGCAGCGCGCTGGCGATGTCGAAGCGGTGCGTGGCCTTCGTCGTTTCGGGCAGGCTGGGCAGCGCCAAGGCCACCGCCGCCAGTCCCAGCGGCACGTTGACGGCGAACAGCCACTGCCAAGGCCCCAGCGAGAGGATGACGGATGCCACGGTCGGCCCGAGTGCCGTGGAGACCGCGACCACCAGGGCGTTGAACCCGACCCCACGGCCGAGCGAGCGGGAGGGGTAGATGAACCGCACCAGTGCGGTGTTGACGCTCATGATCCCGCTGGCGCCGAAGCCCTGCAGCATCCGGGACGCGGCCAGGCTCGGCAGCGACCAGCTGAGCGCGCAGACCAGCGACGCCGCCGTGAACACCACGACGCCCGCCACGTACACCCGCCGGTATCCCAGGATTTCACCCAAGGCCGCGAATGGCAGCAGCGACACGACCAGCGCCAGTTGATAGGCGTTGACCACCCAGATCGACGCCGCCGGACTCGCTTGCAGGTCCGCGGCAATGCTCGGCAGGGCGGTGTTGGCGATGGAGGTGTCGAGCGACGCCATGCCGACCGCCAGCGTGATCGTCGCAACCGCCCAGCGTCGCGCGGCCCCCGGCAGCCCGTCGAGAGGGATGCGGGGTACGGTCGCGGCCGGGTCTGACATGCCTCGAACATCGCCCGGCAACTTGGCCCTGTCCATGCTCACGGTCTCGTGTAAATTGGGCTGGTTACGACGCGCGCGCTGCACACCGAGAATGGATATCCCTCCAGGTCGGTGCATCGTGTCCAGTCGCGTCGAGTCCATAGAGCCCGCTGCCACGTCGTCGCGGGCCTTGTTCTTCACCGTTTTCCCCTCCGTCATGCTGCCGATGTTCATGGCGGCGGTGGACCAGACCATCGTCGCCACCGCCTTGCCGGCGATCGCCGGGTCATTGGGCGAGGTCAGCCGGGTGTCGTGGGTGGTGGTGTCGTACTTGGTCGCGACCACCATCGCGGCGCCGGTCTATGGCCGGCTCGGCGACGCGCTCGGGCGCAAGCGGCTGCTGTTCGTGGCGCTCGGCATCTTCATCGCGGCGTCGCTGCTCTGCGCGGCTGCCCCGAACATCCTGTGCCTGACCGCTGCGCGGCTGCTGCAGGGTGCCGGCGGCGGCGGGATCATGACGCTGTCGCAGGCGCTGGTCGGCGAGGCGGTGCCGCCGCGCGAGAGGGGACGCTACCAGGGCTACCTGGCTGCCGTGTTCGTGTCGTCCTCCACGTTCGGCCCGGTCGCGGGCGGTTGGCTGACGCAGCATTTCGGCTGGCAGGCGGTGTTCACCATCAACGCGCCGCTCGGCGCGGCGGCGCTGCTGCTGGCGCTGCGGCTGCCGTCGCGGCCCGGCAGCGGCGGGCGGCTGCGCTTCGACACCCTCGGCGTCGTGCTGTTCGCGGGCTTCATCACGCCGTTGCTGCTGGCGTTGCAACGGCTGCAGCGCTTCGACGCCGCCACGCTGCCGGTCGCCGCCGGGCTGGTCGCGCTGTCCTTGGCGGCGCTGTGGCTGCTGCTGCGGCAGGAGCGCCGGGCCGTGTCGCCGCTGCTGCCGCTGGCGCTGCTGAAGCAGAGTGCGATCTGGCGCTGCGACGCGTTGGGCGCGTGCGTGGGCGCTTGCCTGATCTCGATGGTGACGTTCGTGCCGATCTACCTGCAGGTGGTCCGCGGCGTCGGACCGTCGAGCACGGGGCTGCTGATGCTGCCGATGACCGCGGGAATTGCGTTCGGGGCGCTGTTCACCGGCCGGATGATCGCGAAAACCGGGCGCACGGCGGTGCTGCCCTCGATCGGGCTGGTTGTGACGGTGGCCGCCCTGCTGACCCTGGCGCTGTTCGGCGGCTGGATTCCGACCCGCTGGATTCCCGTCGTGTTCGCGGTCTACTCCCTCTCGCTCGGCACGGCGATGCCGGTGGTGCAAACGACGGTGCAGCAAGTCGCCGGCCGGCAGAACCTGGGCGCCGCGGCGGCGTCGGTGCAGTTTTCCCGCTCGGTCGGGGCGGCGTTCGGGACGGCGATCGTCGGCTGCGTGCTGTTCGCGGTCGTCAGCCGCACGGACGCGCAGACAGCGGCGCTGTTCGCCGAACTGGTCCAGCGCGATCCCGCGGCCTTCGCCGGCCTGGATGCCGGACGCCGAGCCGTGGTCTCGGCGGAGATCGCCGGCGCGTTCCGGGCGGCGTTCCTGGCCATCGCCGGCTTTGCCGGGATCGGCCTGGTGCTGGCCTGGACGATCCCAGTGCGGCGGATTTAGGCCCTTACACCGGCGGCTCCCCGGCGACCGGCTCCAACCCCATCTCGCGGATCAGCGCCGTCGTCTCCGCGATCGCGGCCTCCGCGTCGGCCGCATCCGGCCCCTTGGCCACCAGCGCCACCCCGCTGCCGGTCTCGCGGTAGAACGGGTAGCTGCCCAAATCCAGGCCCGGATGCCGGTCCTGGATCGCCTTCAGCCCCGCCGCGACCCGGCCTTCCAGCAGCCCGATCGCGTGCACGCTGCGCGAGGCGATCGGCGGGCCGCCGGCCAGGTGCGGGGCCAGCGAGTCGAACATCGACTGCATGATCCGCGGCACCCCCGCCATCACGTGCACGTTGCCGATGGTGAAGCCCGGCGCGATGGAGATCGCGTTGTCGATCAGGCTGGCGCCGCGCGGCATGGTCGCCATGCGCTGGCGGGCGGCGTTGAACTCGCCGGGCTTGTAGTGGCGGTCCATCCGCGCCCAGGCTTCGGGATGCGGCTCCCACGGCACGCCGAACGCCTGGGCGACGCACTCGCTGGTGATGTCGTCGTGGGTCGGGCCGATGCCCCCCGTGGTGAACACGTGGTCGAACCGCGCGCGCACCTCGTTCACCACGCCGACGATGGTCTCGGCCACGTCCGGGATGATACGGACCTCCCGCAGCGGGATGCCGACCTGGCCCAGCCGGGTCGCCAGGAACTTGATGTTCAGGTCCTGGGTGCGGCCCGACAGGACCTCGTTGCCGATGACGAGCAGGCAGGCGGTGGGGTTGATTACAGGAAATCTCGCAGCAGGGGGATGAGCGGCAGGTCGGCCGGGGGCATCGGATAGTCGGCGAGCTTGTTCGGCCGCACCCAGGCGAGGGTCTGGCCCTCCAGCCCGGCCGGCAAGCCGACCCAGCGGCGGCATAAGTATAGCGGCATGAGCAGGTGAAAGCGCTCGTAGTCGTGGGACGCGAACGCGAACGCCGCCAGGCAGGAGGTGGCGACGTCGATCCCCAGCTCCTCCTTCAACTCGCGGATCAACGCCGCCTCCGGGGTTTCCCCCGGGTTCAGCTTGCCGCCCGGGAACTCCCACAACCCGGCCATCTTCTTGCCCTCCGGCCGCCGGGCGAGCAGCACGCGCCCGTCGGCGTCGACCAGGGCGCAGGCCGCGACCAGCAGCAGCGGCTTGCCCGCCGCGGCGTCGGAGGCCGGCGTTTCCACGGAGCCAAACAGGTCGTCCCGCGTTGCTTCGAAACGCAGCACCGGGTGCTTGCCGCCGCGGGCGCGAAACGTTTCCAAGCCGCTGCCGACCTCACGCAGCCCGATCCGCCGCAGCACGGCGGCCGACCCCGGGTTGTCCTCCGCCACGTGCGCCTCGATCCGGTCGATGTCGAGGTTGGCCAGGCCCCAGCGCGCGAACCGCCCGGCCGCCTCGGTCGCCACGCCATGCCCCCAGTAGCGCCGCCCGACCCAGTAGCCGAGATGCCCGGTCCGCGGCTTGAGGTCGAGCCGCAATCCCACGCAGCCGATCACCAGTTCCTGCCCATCCTCCTGCCCGGTGATCACCAGGTGCGTCGCCATCCCCGCCTCGCGCTGGGCCGCGGTCGAGCCGATCCACTCGTCCGTCAGATCGCGCGGGTAGGGGAACGGCAGGCGGGAGAGCATCCGCACCACCGCCCAGTCGTTCACCAGGCGGTGCAGCTGCTCGGCGTCCTCCGGGCGGGGCGGGCGCAGGGTGAGGCGCTCGGTGGTCAGGGACAGGGGAGGCGTCGCGCGCGGCTCGAGGGCGGGTGGTTTCTTGCGGGGCGCGCGGGTCATCGAGGGGAAACTGGACCAGCCCGGGCCGCCGTGGCAAGCGTCCTCTCAGCTGCGGTAGCTGCCGTTGATGTCGATGTAGCCGTGCGTCAGGTCGCAGGTCCAGACCGTCGCCTTGCCACGCCCCAGACCGAGGTCGATCGCGATCTGGACCTCGTGGCCCTTCATGTGCGCCACCACCGGCGTCTCGTCGTAGTCCGCCACCAGTGCGCCGTCCCGCGCCATCCAGACGCCGCCGACGCCCACCGACAGGCGGTCCCGCTCCGCCGGCTGGCCCGCCTTGCCGACCGCCATCACGATGCGGCCCCAGTTCGCGTCCTCGCCGGCGATGGCGGTCTTCACCAGCGGCGAGTTCGCGACCGCCATGCCGATGATCTTGGCGGACTTGACCGACACCGCCCCGGTCACGTCGATGCGGATCAGCTTCTGCGCGCCCTCGCCGTCGCGCACCACCTGCAGCGCCAGCTCCAGCAGCAGCTCGCCCAGCGCCGCCCGGAACTCCCGCAGCATCGGGCCGCCGCCGTTGTCCACGGGAACGGGAGGGTGCTTGGCCTGCCCGGTCGCGAACAGCAGCACGGTGTCGCTGGTGGAGGTGTCGCTGTCGACCGTGGTCCGGTTGAAGCTGGTTTCCACCCGGCGCTCCAGCATCGCCTGCAGCGGGATCGCCGGGATCGCCGCGTCGGTGAACACGAAGCACAGCATCGTCGCCATGTCCGGCGCGATCATGCCGCTGCCCTTCGCGATTCCGGTGATGCGTACCTCCACGCCGCCGATCAGGGTGGTCGTGGTCACCGCCTTGGGGAACGTGTCGGTGGTCATGATCCCGCGCGCCGCCTGCTCCCATCCGTCCGGTGTCAGCGAACGATGCAGGGCGGGCAGGGCGGCGGTGAGGCGGTCGTACGGCAGCGCTTCGCCGATGACGCCCGTGGAGGCTAGGAACACCTGGCCGGCCGGGCACTTCAGCAGCTTGGCCGCAGCAGCCGCGGTGGCGTCGACCGCCGCCGTGCCGGCGCGGCCGGTGAACACGTTGGCGTTGCCAGCGTTCACCACCACGCCGCGGGCCACGCCGCCCTTCAGCACGGACCGGCACCACTCGATCGGCGCGCCCGGGCAGCGGTTGCGGGTGAACACCCCGGCGACCGTCGAGCCCGGCGCGAGTTCGGCCATCACCAGGTCGGCGCGCCCCCGGTAGCGGATGCCCGCCTCCGCCGCGCCGAGCCGCACGCCGGCCATCGGCGGCAAGGCAGGCAGCGCCACGGCGAGCGGCGAGACGGGCAGGGGGCGGGACATGCCTTAGCGCACGGGCGGCTGGGCCGGCGCCGTGACGCCGGGCTGAGGGGCAGTGCCGGGAGGCGCCGTCGGAACCAGGTCGATCGGTGCGCCCGCCGCCGGCATGGGCGAGCCATCCGCCTTGAAGCGTTCGATGGCCAGCCCCGTCTTAGCTTTCTCGACGACCTTGCGGATGCCATCCTGGATGATCTGCTGGCGTATCTCGTCGCGGGCCTGCTCAAAGGTCGGCGCCGGCGCCACCCGCCGCTCGATCACCTTGATGACGTGCCAGCCGAACTGGGTGTGCACCGGCGATTGCGCGACCTCGCCCGGCTTGAGCGCGAAGGCGGTGTCGGCGAATTCGGGCACCATGTCGCTTCTCTTGAAGAAGCCGAGGTCGCCGCCCTGCTGGGCCGCCGGGTCGGTGCTGTGCTGCTTGGCGAGGGCGGCAAAGTCGCCCCCCTTGTTCAGGTCGGCGATGATCTGCTTGGCCTCGTCCTCGCTGGCGACCAGGATATGGCTGGCGTGCACCTCCTCCTCGCCGGTCTTGCCGGCGATCGTCTGGTCGTAGCGGGCATGCAGCGCGGCGTCGGTCACTAGCGGGCCGATGTCGCGCGCGAGCACGGCGTTCTGCAGCGCCGTGTCGGAGGCGCGGGCGATGGCGCGCTTCACCTGCGGGTCATCTTGCAGCTTTTCCTTGCGCGCCTCGATCACGATCGCCTTGCGGTCGATCATCTGGTCCAGCAGCAGCGGGTACAGCGTCGCCGGCGGCATGCCGCGCATCTCTTCCGGCAAGGTTTGCGCCGCCTCGGACAGGTCGCTGAGATGGATGTCGTCATTGCCGACCTTGGCGACGACCGGGTCCGGCTGCGCTGCCGCGGTCGGGGGAGCCGTAGCTGGCGCCGGGGCAGAGGCGGGGGCCGAAGCTGCCGGCTTTGGGGCCGGTTTCGCCGCGGGCGGCGTCTGCGCAAGGGCGGTGGCGCCGAACAGGGACGCTGCGAACGCTGCACCGGCAAGGCGGGAGGGGCTGGTAAGCCGCATGGATAACCTCGGGTCGGGGAAGTCCCGATCATGGCCGAACCCTGCCATGAAGCCAAGTTACGTTGACCCGGCGGGGTCCGAGTCCTATCTGCAATGGGCCTATACAAGGCGTTTCCTAGAAGGCTTCGCATGTTCGCCAGTCTCGCCCGCACCATCTTCGGCTCCGCCAACGACCGCTCGCTAAAGGCCTATCAGCGCCGCGTGCCGGAGATCAACGCGCTGGAGCCGGCGACGCACGCCCTCAGCGACGACGCCCTGCGCGCCAAGACCGCGGAGTTCCGCGAGCGGCTAGCGGCGGGGGAGACCCTGGACGGGCTGCTGCCGGAGGCGTTCGCCGTGGTGCGCGAGGCCGCGACCCGCACGCTCGGGATGCGCCACTTCGACGTGCAGCTGATCGGCGGCATGGTCCTGCACGCCGGCAAGATCGCCGAGATGAAGACCGGCGAGGGCAAGACACTGGTGGCGACCCTGCCGGTGTACCTGAACGCGCTGCCCGCGAAGGGCGTGCACGTCGTAACGGTCAACGACTACCTCGCCCGCCGCGACGCCGAGTGGATGGGCCAGCTGTACAGCTTCCTCGGCCTGTCCACGGGCGTCATCATCCACGGCCTGGACGACCAGCAGCGCCACGCGGCGTACAACGCCGACATCACCTACGGCACCAACAACGAGTTCGGCTTCGACTACCTGCGCGACAACATGAAATATCGCCTGGAGGACATGTCGCAGCGCGACTTCGCCTACGCCATCGTGGACGAGGTCGACAGCATCCTGATCGACGAGGCCCGCACCCCGCTCATCATCTCCGGCCCGGCGGAGGACAGCTCCGACCTGTACCGCCAGGTGAACGCCGTCGTGCGCGAGCTGGTGGCCGACCCCGAGACCTACGAGAAAGAAGAGAAGTTCAAGACGGTCACGATGACCGAGCCCGGGTCGGAGCGCGTCGAGGACATGCTGCGCGCCGCCGGGGTGATCACCGAGGGAAACCTGTACGACATCTTCAACGTGTCGGTGGTGCACCACGTGCAGCAGTCGTTGCGCGCCCACACGCTGTTCGCCCGCGACGTCGACTACATCGTCCGCGACGACAAGGTGGTGATCATCGACGAGTTCACCGGCCGCATGATGGAGGGCCGCCGCTACTCCGAGGGGCTGCACCAGGCGCTGGAGGCTAAGGAGGCCGTGACGGTCCAGCAGGAGAACCAGACGCTGGCCTCCATCACGTTCCAGAACTATTTCCGGCTGTATCCCAAGCTCGCCGGCATGACCGGAACGG
>JAABUJ010004269.1_pt1 | contig 15180 bp, 16 predicted proteins | sample 5559131 | NCBI WGS metagenome assembly JAABUJ01 (sample SAMN10711875, study PRJNA513366) | rock metagenome | isolation source: Antarctica rocks | place: Antarctica: Victoria Land, Mt New Zealand nord | collected 2016-01-07 | reverse complement strand
GTTGCGCAACGAGATGATCATCGGCTACGTCATCGCCGGCTTCCTTGCCGTGCTGGTCCCGAATGGCGTCTGGCACGACGTGTTCCTGCACGGCCACGGCGCGCTGACGACGGTCGAGAACGTCGTCGTCGGGCCATTCATTGCACTGATCAGCTTCGTCTGCTCGGTCGGAAACGTGCCGCTCGCGGCAGCACTGTGGAAGGGCGGGATCAGCTTCGGCGGGGTGGTCAGCTTCATCTTTGCCGACCTCATCGCGCTGCCGCTGCTGTTGATCTACCGCAAGTTCTACGGCGGCAAGCTCGCGCTGCGGCTACTCGCCCTGTTCTGGGTGACGATGAGCATCGCCGGCCTGGCCGTCGAAGCGATCTTCTCCGCCGCAGGCCTGATTCCTCGCCACCGTCCAGTCCAGGTCGTGACGCCGCACTTCACGCTCAACTACACGACCGCACTCGATATTGCCTTTCTGCTCCTGTTCGGCGGGATCGTGTGGCTCGCGCGCCACCGCGAGCACCTCGGCGGCAGCGCGAGCTACGCCACCGGACCCGGTATGCGGCATGCAAGTCCAGACCACCAACGCGCCTGCCAGCCGCCACCACGAGGGTCACCGGTTCTACTTCTGCGCAGACCGATGCGCCGAACGGTTCGACACCGACCCGGCCCGCTACGCCGGCCCTAACGCGCCGCCAGAGCAGAAGCAGACCCTCGATGACCTCGACCAGTCGCACGAGCTCGCGACTGACCCTGTCTGCGGCATGAACGTCGACCCCCACACCGCCGAGTTTGCGGAGTGCCACGGCCAGATATTCCACTTCTGCTGCTCAGGTTGCCAGGAGCGCTTCGCCGCGGACCCCGGTTGCTTCGTCGCAACCAAGGCAGCGGACGCCAGCCGTAGTTACCCGGTTCGAGAAGCCGCGCCCCGGGAACCTCGCCCGCCGAGGGAGCACTGAGGTCGAGCAACCTGAGCGGGATAACGCTCCGGCCCCAGTCGTTACGAGCCTAGATCGCGGTCTCGTGTATGCAGCGTTGTGACCTGATGTGCCGGGTAGCCGAGGTCTGCGAGAGCTTCGAGCATGTCCTCGAGCGGCGGCTCGCCGGTGACGGTGATCCAGGCCTGGCCCTGTCCGGGGTCGACGTGACGGCGGTGACCCATCGGCGCCAGGACCGCAGTTCGTCCTCGATGAGGTCAGCCGCGAACAACCGCGAGCTCGCGGTCTTCAGCGCAACGCTGCGACCCTCAATCGCGCTGGTTCGGACCCTGCGGGGAGCGCTGCCGGCGCTTCTGGGCAATGCCGTGAGCCGAACTGCGCTGCTGGCGCAGTTGTCCGCTCGCCCGTGGGCGCTCTCGCCGGAGACCGTGCTGCCTGACGTGCGAGGCTTGGCCGACGCGCCGGCGACCGGCGCCGCGATGGACGCGCTGACCAAAGGCCCCAAACAAGGGGGTGCTCCGGCAGGCACCGTCCCCGGCCGGGTCACGATCGGCTGGGGACGCCGCGACCTGGTGACCGTGCCGAGTCAGGCACGACGGGCCATCGAAGCGTTCCCCGACGCGGCACTGCACTGGTTCTCCCGATGCGGTCACTTCCCGCAATGGGACGCGCCGCAGGAAGCGATCCGGCTCATCCTGAACAGCACCGGCTGACAACGCTGCAGCCCCGACCTCCATCTCCATGCGGTAGACGATCCGCTTACGCACACGCCGCGGCGGAATCGTCCAACGCGAATTGCGCGTCGGCGGCAAAAGCACGGCTTCGGCCCTCCACGCACCGGCCCCGGTTTTCGCCACGAGTAGGTTCGGATCGATGGCGCTGGAGCCGGTCGAGAAGGGCGTCGCAACAGACCTGCTTTCACGCACGCTCAGCACCCCGAGCGGCCTCGGCGCCGGCGGTCTGACTTCCCCTTCGGCCCGCCAGCGAGCCAGATCAGCAGTACCGGCCCGGCTGCTGAGCAAGCTGAAGCGTCCGGAACGGCGGCCAAGATAGGCGCATGAGTCCCAGGACCAGCTACGTCAGGGGGTCGATGTGGCCCGAGCTTGAGGATCGCCGCCTCAAGGACCCCGACCGCCAGCTGCTCGACGCGATCGCGGCTGGCGAACTTGACGAGCATCTCGTCGCGATCGCCGACGCTGTTCGCCCAGGTCTCCCCGACTGAGGGACTAGTAGTGCTCTGGTAGGTGTTGGGAAGGGTTATGTAGCAGCACGCCGCCGCTGGCGGCGCTGGCAACGGCAAGTCGGCTGCAGCGCAGGCTGGTCACGGCCAGCAACGTCGCGGACACGAGCAGCAGCGGTTGCGCGACGGCGTTGAGCTGTGGGGCGAGGGTCGGTCATCAGCCAAGCCTATCGGCGAGCCCTCGGCGGCTCACGGCTTGAGCCGCCAACCTCGCTGCACAAGGGTAACCGCTGCGAGGAACACCGCGGCGGCGACAACGAGCGCCACGAGCAGCGCGGCGACCGCTGAGGTTTCGTACACGGCCGCCCAGCCTTGGCGGGTTGCGTCGACGAGGTAGTAGAGCGGGTCGATGCGAGTGATCGTCCGCCACGGCTGATGCAGACGATGCGCCGCATAAAAGACACCCCCGAGCAGGGCCAGCGGGGCGATCAGCAGGTTGGCGATAAAGGCGTGCTGATCAAAGCTGTCAGCCCACACCCCGGTGATCACCCCCAACGCGCCGAACACCAACCCGCAGAGCACCAGTGCCGCGATCAGCAACAACAGGTCGTGCGGCGCCCCGGCGAACGGGGATGCGGCGAGCGCGAGGATCAGCGCCGAGAGCCACCCGCGCAGCAAGCCACCGCTCATGTAGGCGACCACCAGCTGCCAGGCGCGGAGCGGGCTGGTCAGCACATCCTCGATGTAACCCTCGTTCTTGGCCTGAAACAGACTCGTGGAGTTGTTCGCAAACGCCTGACCGGCGACCGTCATAACCAGCAGCCCCGGCAGAATGAACCGCACGTAGGAAATCCCGGCGACGGTGTGCAGCCGGCCGCCGAGCGCGCCGCCGAAGATCGCCAGAAAGATCAGGCCCGTGATCACCGACGGCAGCACCGTCTGGGTCCACAGCCCCAGCACGCGGCGCATCTCGCGCGCTGACAGCGCCCACGTTGCGCGACGCCCGACCAGACGCAGCTCAGCCACGCCAGCGTCAGCAGCCACTAGCGCATCGCCTCGATGTAGGCGTCCTGCAGGTCCGCGCCTCCGTAGCGGGCGATCAGCTCAGTCGAGCTGCCCTCGGCGAGGATCTGACCGTCGCGGATAAACGCGACGCGCTCGCACAGCTCCTGCGCCTCCTCCAGATAATGCGTGGTCAACAGCACAGTCACGTTCTCGTCACGGTGCAAGCGGCGCAGGTAGGACCACAGCTCGTGTCGCAGTTCGAGATCCACGCCGGCGGTCGGCTCATCCAAGATCAACAGCCGGGGCCGATGCACCAGCGCCCGCGCGATCAACAGTCGCCGGCGCATCCCGCCCGAGAGCCGGTTCGGCGTGCTCCGCGTCTTGGCGGTCAAATCGAACACGTCAAGCAGCTCATCCGCCCGCCGGACCGCCTCGAGACGGTCCATGCCGAAATAGCGTCCGTGGTAGACCAGCACGTCGCGGACGCTCAGGAAACGATCGAGATGAACATCCTGCGGCGCGACACCCAGCAGCAACCGCGCCCGCTGAGCGTCGCTGACCACGTCATGGCCGAACACGAACAGGCGGTCAGCGGGCGCGCGAACCAGGCCACTGACCATCCCGATCAACGTGCTCTTCCCCGAACCGTTCGGCCCGAGCAGACCGAAGAAGCAGCCAGCCGGTATACGCAACGACAGGCCGCGAAGCGCCGAAGTCCCGTCCCCGTAGGTCTTCTCGGCTGCCTTCACGCAGAGCGCGCTGCTTTCGCGGTCGAGGCTAAGCATCGGCCAAGTCTGCCAACTATTGTAGTGTCTCGCAAATAGGTGGAGTTTGTAGTAGCATGACCTATGCGCTCTCCTTCCGCCGCCATGCCGCTGGCCCAGGGCCACCGGGAGGTGCTTGTCAAGCTGGCGCGCTCACAGACCGCCAAGCATCGTGACGTGCAGCGAGCACGGGCGCTGTTGCTGGCTGGCGACGGAGTCGCCAACACCCGGATCGCTGCTGAGCTTGGTGTCTCTGCGACAAGTGTGGTCAACTGGCGTGAGCGGTTCGCTGACGATCGGCTGAAGGGGATCGGGGTGGTTCGCCAGGGCCGTGGCCGTAAGCCGTCGATCCCGGCCGAGAAGGTTCAGGCGATCGTGCACGCGACGCTGCATGAGAAGCCTGTGGGTGAGACGCACTGGAGCTGCCGGTCGATGGCCAATGCCCAGGGAGTCTCGCCGGCGACAGTGCAGCGGATCTGGTCAGCGCGCGACCTCAAGCCGCACGAGGTCAAGACGTTCAAGCTGTCTAACGACAAGCGCTTTGAGGAGAAGCTGGTCGATGTCGTGGGGTTGTATCTGAACCCGCCCGAGAAAGCGATCGTGCTGTGCATGGACGAGAAGTCCCAGATCCAGGCGCTGGATCGCACGCAGGCGTCGCTGCCGATGAAGAAGGGGCGGGCCGGCACGATGACCCACGACTACAAGCGCAACGGGACCACCACCCTGTTCGCCGCCTTAGACGTGCTCACCGGCGCGGTGATCGGGCAGTGCCTGCCCCGCCACCGCCACATCGAGTTCCTCAAGTTCCTGCGGATCATCGACCGCGAGGTTCCCAAGGGCCTTCAGATCCATCTGATCCTCGACAACTACGCCACCCACAAGCATGAGAACGTCAAGAAGTGGCTGGCCAAGCACCCCCGGTTTCACCTGCACTTCACGCCGACCTCTAGCTCGTGGGCGAACATGGTCGAGCGGTTCTTCGGCGAACTGACCGACAAGGCGATCCGCCGTGGCGTGTTCCACAGCGTCCCGGACCTGATCGTCGCGATCGACGCCTACCTGGCCGCCAACAACGCCAACCCCGAGCCGTTCGTCTGGACCCAGACCGCCGGTCAGATTCTCGAAAAGGTCCGCCGCGGGCGGGTCGCCCTCGACGCGATCACCCCAATCCTAACTTAAAACTGAGACAGTACACTATGGCCGACCTCCCCGACCCGACCGAAGCGACCTACGTGACGCGTGCTGCCGACGGTGATTCCGGCACCCGCTATTCGCCACGAGCAGGTACGCGCCGACCGCGCCGGAGCCGACCAAGCACGCGTCGCGAAAGACCCGCTTTCACGAATTTTCGGCACTCTTGCGGAGGCTCGCATGGCGCACTGGTGCATAGGCAAACGTGAACCCGGTGCGGTCCGCCCGTCGTGATCGCTTCCGCGTGAATCCGATCATCAGCACGGCGGTCGCCGGGGTCGTGGTTCCCCGGTCGCTGAGGGCCCGCAGGAGGGCGAACTCGGCGTGATTGCTTTCACGTGCCGACGCGGCCGCCGCCGACGAGTCCTTCGGCGACACAGGAATCGCTTGGGTTGGCCCGAACGTCGCCGTTCTGGACGATCGGATTCGCCTAGAACCGCGATGTAACCCGGGACCCGTTTCCATAGATAGTCGCCCCCGCAAGGTGAAGGAAGCGATGCGGCGGAATTGAGGTCGGCGCCTGAGACCCCGCCCATGAACAGGATGATCGCGATCACCATCAGCTCCGGGCGCGACGACCGCCGGCGACAGGCTGATCTGGCCCCTTGGTGTGGAGGATGCCACCGTCAGCGGCGGCGAGCACGAGGAAGAGGGTGCCGAGCAGCTCTGCGCACAACCTGCGGTACTCGAGGCTCGGATCCTCGAACTCCTTTTGTGAGCCGAACTTGAGCATCGCCAGATCTCGCGCGCGCTGCGGTTGGTGTGCCGCGAGGCTGCTGACAGGCTCACGGTGGAGCATGATCGTCACGCGCCGAGTCTGTCCATCGCCGGGCTCAGCCGCTAGACAGCGACGACGCGGCTCAGGCGGTGGCGTTCGCGATGGCGATCTTCGAGTTGACCAGCATCAGCGGAGCCTTGGGGTCGTGGGGCTGGGGAATCGCCCCGAGCGTGAACTCGGCGATCGCGCCGGGCCGGAAGACGAGGCAGTGGGTCGAGCCGCCGTATTGGAAGTGACCCAGCTCATCGCCCTTTGCGACCTTGAAGCCGGGCGTCACCTTGGAGTCGATCACGCAGCAGGACACCTCCGACATGCCGACGGGCACGAAGGCCATCAGCCCGATGACGGGATCATCGGCCTTGATGAGGATGATCGCCCGGGTCGCGACGTGCGTGAGGTAGGACTGCGAGTTCTTGGGCTCCGTCGCATCCCGACCCTCGGAGTCGGCCTCTGAGAAGTACGTGCCCTCCTGGACGAAGGCCTTGACGATGGTGCCGGCCACCGGGCTGTGCCAGCGGTGATAGTTAAGCGCGCTCAGGTAGGCCTGGTAGACCGTTCCGCCGACGAACTGATCGACCGAGTCGTCGTTGGCCAGCATGTCCTGCAGCGAATACGGCTGGCTCTTGATCCAGAACCGATCGTGGCGCTTGACGTCAGCGCTGATCCCGTATGGCGTCGACTCGCAGGCGCTCACGATCACCTTGTCGTCCTCCGGAGACGCCACCGGCCGTTCGCCGTCCTTGAAGTGCCGGGTGAAGAAGGCGTTCCAGGAGGCAAAACCCCAGTGCTCGTCCTGCGGATCGTGCCGGTACTGCTGCATCCCAACCGCTCGCTGGGCCTCGGCGCACTTCCAGCCAGACGGCGAGTCGTTGAGCACGTAGAGCGAATCCCCGCTGCTGAGAAATTCGCACCAGACCGTCAAGATCTTCTTCAACATCGCATTGATCCGCGGGTCGCGGAAGGCGGCAAACCCGGCCGGCGTGCCCATCGTCCAATCAAGGATCGCGTTCATGGGCGTCCCCACCATCGCGGTTTCGCTGAACTCCGGCGCCGTCCTCAGCAGCTCGTTCATCAGGCGCAGCAGCTGGTCGACGCACTTCAGGTGGCGCTTCTGGTAGGGCTTGCTGCTCGGCACCTGGGCGATCATCTGCGAGACGTACATGCGTAGGATCGGGTCGCTGTCGATCAGCCGCTCGAATTCGGTGATCACCGGATGAAGCGCGACGGCTGCACCCTTGGCATCCACCCGGTCCCCGAGGCCCTCAATCCACGACTCCAGGTCGTCCTGGTCGGCCGGAAGCCACCCGGCCAGACGACGCGCATCCACCGGATCGGGCTGGACGGTCATGAAGCGGAATCTATACCCCGAGCGGCTTCGGTGCTGCCGGACCTCCGGGCGCCGGAGCAGGCCGCGCGGCCTCGAAAAAGGCTGCGCCCTCTAGGAAAGGGCCCTCGCTCCACGGCGACCAGCGGCCGCCATGCCGACCACATCTGCGCCAGCAGCCGGCACTCGCGCCGCACGAAGTGCCTCTGCCCGTCGTGTCCATCGCTGCTTTTCCGCGACCCGCGGCGGCCGGCCTGACCAAGATGACGCTCAACCAGGCGTGACTTCCCTCTTCATGGCTCCGGGGCGTCGGCATGACTCGTGGTTTGCCACACCGGCGCAGACGGGCACCGCGCTCCTGCGTTCGCCCCAGCAGGAGGCGCCGCGCCGCCCAAGACGGACGATTGCTTCGGCGACATTGCGATCGTCCGGATCCGGCGCCGCGCGCGCCGCGTCGCGCTTTCGGAATGGCCCAAGAGCGAGTGGCCCATCTCCGCATCACACTCCAGCGGCGTCAGCCCGGCGGTCGACCCCCAGCACGCCCCCGTCGGCTCGCCAACCACCCCCACCCGCAGGCTCATTCATCCACGCTTACAACCAAGCAGATGATCGTCCACCAACCGTCATCAACAGCCAGCCCGCAGCAAGAACCCAATCCAGCTCCCCCACCACCAAACAGCCAGCCAGGTCTCAACCGCTCAGCTCAGATCTTCAACCGCTCCCACAGCCCCAGCCAGAAAAGCCATACACACCACGTGCACCCACGGTGTTCGCGCTGCGCAACGGAGCGGTCGCTGCCGAGCCGCTGGGCAGCCGTTCGGCGCTGTGGCCTTCGAGGCGCGCGAGCGTGCCACTGCCGGACTCTGCCTGGAGCAGCAGCCTTGCGAAGGGCTCCCGGTCAGTCCCAGAGTGCCGGTTCTTCGTGATTGCGGAAGCGACGAACCACCGGTCGCGGCTTCCGGATCCGCTCAGGAGGAGACGTCTCGCGGCCGGCCACCAGCCGCTCCCGATCCGCCGGAGGGCACAATCCGATCGATGACGCTCGCTGACACCCAGCAACAGCTCGGTTGCTCGAGCGGCTGCGCCAGGCCCTCCAACGGCACCACTCGGGCAGACTACCCGCACGGGCAGCCCCTCTACTACCCGGCATCGGCTGCGCCACGCGAAGACAAGCCGGTCGGTCGGCTTCGACGCGAGAGCTCCCCGCTGCGGGCGTCGGACGCGCACGTTGCGTCTGGTCTGTTTCCGGCGCGCGTGGATGATCGCGTCTCAGGCTGGGTTAGCGTTTTCGTGGTGTCGCTTTCCCCGGCCCGTTGCGGCGTTGTTCGGCTCGGAGGGCGCCGCTCGCGGGCGTGTAGATGCTCTCGTGCCTGTCGTCCCAGCGGATGCGATAGCGGGGCGATGGATCGCCGCGCAGAACTTCCTCAATGACACCCGGGCGCGGTCGTTGGTCCGTTGACTCGGACTCGGCTACGACGCGCTCGCTGACTTCAAAGGTCATAGTTATCCCTCCTCGTTTGTTCTAGCCGACCATAGCCGGCGGCTCGATCTGTTGCTGGCGCTCGGTGACGCCGGCGAACCGCAAAGGCGACGGCGCCGGGGTACGCCCCCGCTTTGAGCGCGTCCCGGCCCCGGTCGGGGCGTTCACCTTGCTGCAAGATTCGGGCTCGGGGTTGCGCAGCTGGAATCTGCGCGTTGACCGGCTCTGTCGACGCGACCCTGTTGTTGATGTGACGAGATCGACCGTCGCGTGCGAGGGGGTCGCTAACGTGAGTAGCACGATGATGGCCGCAGAGCCAATGACTACTCGTGGTGCTCACTACACGGCGCTGCTCGACACGATCGATCACCGGGGAGCTACCAAACTGCATGCCGGGGAGCGGGAGCAACTGTTGGAGGCCGCGGATGCCTTGCTGTTCGGCGAGCGTGACAGCGAGTGGACGGTCCGGTTAGCCGAGGTTCTGATCAAGACCTTGCAGACTAGTGAGCGGTGGTCTGTAGAGACTTGTGATCAACTTCGCGAGCATCTATCCGGCTGTGCTGCTGTGACCGGGGCATCGTAGGAGCCGAGCGCTCGGGCGGGTGAGCCTCGAAGGGAGCAGGGCGTGCCCGGTGGCGGCCCGGTGTGAAGCCAGTAAGCGACGGGCTCGGCGGCGAGCGCCCCAGCGACGGCGGCCAGCGCACGTTGATCAGCTCGGAGGTACAACGTCGATGTCGCACCGCTCTGCTACCCAACCGCACAGAGCTGAGCTTCGGGTCCGGTCGACCTCAGGGGTCGGCATGCATGCGGGCGCCCGCAGTAGGAGTAGAGTCAGACACGAGCTGGCTCTGCGGCCAGGATTCCTCAGCCCCAAGCCCGGCGGTCCACCGACGGCGCTGCGTGCGCCACGAGGCGTGGAGTGGTGGTTACTGGTGTTGACTGCGGGCCGGTGTTGACTGCGGGCCGGTGTCGTACTTCGACCGGCGTTACCCACCGGCCCGGTGGGCGCGTCCCAATCTGATTGAACGCCCGGGGTTCTAGCCCTCTCCTTCGGCGCGACCTCAATAGAGGGGCGGGAAGGTTTGAAGACCGTGACCATGAGGCGACAGGACTTGGCGGCGCGCAGGCGAGGGGAGTTTGATCGCGGGTCGCGGCGGCTCTCGCAGGCGGTTGATGCCCAACGCCGTCTTAACTTGAACACTCGGCGGGCGGATAGCACCCGGAGCAAAGCAGACCCGGTCGGTCGAAGCGATCCGCGCTACGCCTACCTGACGCGATCGTAGGACTAGGAGGGCGTGGCGATGCCGCATTTCAAATGTCTGGCGTGCAAGACGCGCCTACACCGCGCGGAACGCGAAGCCGACTTCATCGGGCATCTATGCCCCGTCTGCGGGTCGCTCTTGGAGCCAGTCGGCGACTTGGGTGAAATTGTCGGAGATCGCGTGGTCGAGACACGCGGTGGCACGTCGCACCGCGGCGCGTCGCGCGCGCGCGTGATCGCCGGGCGTGTCGGCGAGATCATTGCTCGACGCGAGCTCAAGCACGCACGAGTCCGGGCCGAAATCGAGCGCTGCGACGCTGACTCGGTTAGTCGACGGGCCCAAGCCGTGAGCTCTCGCGCTTCGGGCTCGGGCGATAAAAGCCGTGAGACGCCGCCGCGCTCCCACCGACAGCCGCGCCGCCGCGCGCCGTCGGAGCTTTCGATGGAGGGCTTGATCGGCGCGACCGGCCAGGCAACTCGAGAGTCCGCGCTTCGCTGTCGGTCTAGGTTCGGCTGGCGCGCCATGAAATGGGATCGACGGCGAGACACGATACGACGGCAGCGGCGAAGCGCGGCGCCTGCGCGAGCATCACGATCGACGTGTTGCGGGTCGGCAAGCTAGGCACCGACATGAGCTCGTTTGAGCGACGCGGGCTGAACGAGAACGCGGCCAGATGTCATTAGCGGAGCTTGAGGAGCTTGAAGAGGTCAGGGGTCTGGTCACACGCGGGCGGCAGTTCGGGGTGCTCACGTACGCTAAGATCGCGACCGCCACGGGCGAGCTCGGCCTCGACGAGGCCGACGTCGAGGAGCTGCATGGCGTGTTCGAGCGCTGTGAAATCGAGCTGGTCGAGGAAATCGACCCACCCATTGCGGCGAGTCTGAACATCGAGCGCGCGCCCGAGAAGCGCAGCCGCGGCAAGGGTCCGCCCGATCTCAAGCCGGACATGACTACCGATTCTCTGCAGCTGTTTTTGAAGGACATCGGCAAGGCACGCCTGCTCACCGCTCAGGAGGAGGTCGATCTCGCCAGGGGTATCGAGCGCGGCGAGATCGACGCGAAGCAGAAGATGGTCGAGTCGAACCTGCGGCTGGTCGTCTCAATTGCCAAGAACTATCGCAACCAGGGGCTACCGTTTCTCGACCTGATCCAGGAAGGCACCATCGGCCTGGTCCGCGCGACGGAGAAGTTTGACTATCGCCGGGGCTTTAAGTTCTCGACCTATGCGACCTGGTGGATCCGCCAGGCGGTGTCCCGTGCGCTTGCTGACAAGGCGCGGACGATCCGGATCCCGGTCCATGTGTTTGAGAAGCTAACAAGATCCGCCGCGCCGAGCGCATGCTCGTGACCGGGCTTGGCCGTGAGCCGACCGCTGAGGAGATCGCGGAGGTGATCGGGATCGAGCCCGACGAGGTCGAGTCGATCAAGCGCTCCGCGCAAGCGCCGATCTCGCTCGAGAAGCCCGTCGGGGACGAGCAGGAGTCCGAGTTCGGCCAGTTCATCGCGGACGAGCAAGCCGAGTCTCCCTACGAGCGGGCCGTGGAGAGCCTCACCAATCAAGCCCTGCGAGACGCGCTGGAGAATCTCAGCTACCGCGAGCGGCGCGTGCTCGAGCTTCGCTACGGGCTCGGTAGCGAGCATCCGCGCACGCTGGACGAGGTCGGGCGGACGTTCAACGTCACCCGCGAGCGTATCCGCCAGATCGAGAATCAGTCGCTCAAGAAGCTTCAGAACCTCCGCGAAGCGCAGATGCTGCGCGACGACGTCGAGATCCGTTCAGGCTTTGCGCTACGCCGGTCCAGCTCTTATTAGCTGGCGGCCGTGCGAGCCGAGGTGGTGGAGTGTGCGCTCGAGGATCTGTTGCGCGTTGGGCGGTCGCCGAGCGCATCCGTCGATCACGATCCGACGAGGACAAATGCCGGTCGGCCTGCGGTTGAATGCGCGCCGCCGGCTCCAGCTCCTCGCCCACGCTCCTGGGTGCGCGGTAGCGACGGCTGGAAACCGCGGGCCAGCATCCGCTCCGGGACCGCCCGTGACAGCGGATCGCGGTCGGTGAAGTGCTGCTGATAGGTACGGAGCGGCACCTCGCCTGAGCCGTTCGCAGCGCGCGCCCGGGGGACGCGGCACCTCTGACGCGCCGGCTGCCGAGCGTCACCTCACCCGCTCGGGCAGCGCGGCCTCGGATATGGTCGCCTGCACCACCAGTAGGGTTTCCGGGGGTTCCTCGTTATCGATCTTGCGGATCATCCCGAACGCTCTCAGCGAGAGCGGACGAGGCGGAAGAGACCACCGCCTTCAAGTTCTACAAGCGCTGGGACGACTTCTGCCGCATGCCGTCCACCGCTCATACCCGCGTCGATCTGCACTTCCACGTCCTGCCGGGCGTCGACGACGGTCCCGCGACGCTCGAGGACTCGCTGCGGATCGCCCGCATGGCTGTTTGCGATGGCACGGGCTTGGCCGTCGCGACCCCCCACGTGCGCTCAGACCACCTGTTGAGCGTCGATCATCTGCACGACCGCGTACGCGCGGTGCAGCATGAGCTCGATCGTGAGCGGATCGAGCTGCGGCTGCTGCCTGGAGCCGAGCTCGGGCATGAGATGGTCGCAGGCCTGAGCGACGGGGCGCTCCAGACGATCGCGCAGGGACCGCCGGGCCAACGCTGGATTCTGCTCGAGGCGCCTTTCGACGGCCTTGGTGAGGCGTTTCACGACGCCGCCGACGAGCTGCGGACGCGTGGCTTTGGGGTGATGCTGGCGCACCCCGAGCGTATGGCTGGGATCGCTGGCGATGATGACCGAGCGTTGGCGCGGGAGCTCGAGTTCGGAACGCTGCTGCAGATCAACTCCTGGTCGCTGGCCGGAGCCCACGGCGAGCAGGTACGCGAGCTGGCGGCCGCGTTCGTCGCGCTGCCCGAGGCGGCGGTGATCGCCTCCGACGCCCACGCCGACTGGCGCGAGCCGCGGCTTGGCCTCGGCGTTGAGGGTGCGGTGCGGGCGGGGCTCACGCGCCCCGTCGCGGTCAGCCTGTGCAGCACCGCCGCGCTGGCGTTGCTTGACCGCGGCCTGCGGCCGTCCAGGAGCGCTTGGGGGGCATGAGCGGGGCGACGTTCATAACGACTGCCGGCAACAGCTCGCTTGACGCCTGCTCGCAGGCCCTCGCCGCGCACCTTGACGTTCCCACACTCGCCAGCGACGTGTATCGCGCCGGGGCCGAGCGCTTTGCCGGCGACTCTCGCGACACGGCCCTGGCCGCGCTCGCCGGCGACCTGCGTTTCGTCGCGCGCCTGCGGCGCTTGCGCGGTCTCGTGCACCTGCCAAATCAGCACCTCGCCCGCTACGGTCTGCTGCTGCGCGAGCCCTACGTAGTCACTGTCCACGACCTGATCCGCCACCTGGACTTGGTCGATGGTGGCGGCCTGATCGCTGCCCCGGGCCGGCGCGACGCATGGTACCTACGCCGCGACTATGCCGGCGTGCGCCGCGCAGCGGCGGTGATCGCCGTGTCTGAGGCGACGCGCCGCAACGTCGTGCGCCACCTCGGCGTGCCGCGCGAACGCGTCTTCGTCGTCCACAACGGGCTCGACCACGAACGCTTTCGCCCCCCAGCGCAGCCGATCGACCCCGGCTACCCGTACGTGCTGTTCGTCGGGTCAGAGCACCCACGCAAGAACCTCGCAACCGTGTTCAGAGCGCTGAGGCTACTCAAGCGAACGCCTGGCCTGACCGGGCTCAAGCTCGTCAAACTCGGCGCCGCCGGACGCCCGCAGGCGCCGTTTCGCGAGCGTACGCGGCGCGCGATCGAGCTGGCCGGCCTAGGCCAGGACGACGTCGTCTTCTGCGAGCGCGTCGCCGACGAAGAAATGCCGGCTTGGTATGCCGGCGCGCTCTGCCTCGTGCTGCCATCGCTTCACGAGGGCTTTGGGATGCCGCCGCTCGAGGCGATGGCGTGCGGCTGCCCGACCGTAATCTCAAGCGACCCCGCCCTCGTCGAGGTAGCCGGACCCGCAGCGCTCGTCGTCGACGCACAAGACTACCGCGCGCTAGCGGAAGCGATTAACACGCTCGCCTGCGACCGGCCACTGCGGCAGCGCATCGTCCAGCGCGGGCTGCGCCACGCGCAGAACTTCTCCTGGCAGCAGGCGGCGATCGACACGCACGCCATCTACGCACACTTGAGCGAGAGAGCGATCCCCGAGCCAAACCTCAACGACACACGCAACGGCACCAGCTCGATACTCCGAGCAGCGCACCCACACGACCCAGCGCCAGCTAAAAGTAGTAGGGGATTTGGCCTCCGCCTCTCGCGCGGCGGCGCCCCTGCCCAGTGTTCGGCACGGCTCATGGCCGCATCCCGCCGGAAGCAGCCGTCTCGGACCGCGCGAAAAGCGACTCCAAGAGAGCCGGATCTTCGTGAATGGGGAAGCGCGGGGCTGGCCGCCGAAACGCTCCTCGTCCTCAGGGCGAGAGCGGCTCACCGCGTCGGCGATCTCTCCTGCTTGGCGGGCTCGCTGCTTGCTGGAACCGTCGGCTGCTAGCACCGAAGCGCTTGCGGCAGGCTCTCAACGTGGCTAATCGGGGGCGCCCGAGTCGGACCTGCCTCGCCGGCTAGGCAGGGGAGATCGGTGCCGTCGCCAGCCGAGTCCGCCGGATCGAAAGCAGGTGCCTCGCCTCGCGACCGCGACGCTGCTGTTGGCGTTCCGAAGCAGGCCTGTCCTCGGTCTCAATCCGAGTCGCCTGCGCGCCGTCCCGATTTGCCCGAGGCGGAAGCCGAGCAGCAGTTGGGGCGGATGCTGTTTGTCTCAGGGAGTGCCGAGGAGGCGCCTCGCAACTTGCTCGGCTTTCGCGGAATCTCGCGCGAGCAGCGATGATGGGATCGAGCGTGAGCGACAAGGTTCCAGCGGATGATGGTCGCGTGTCGGCCCCGAACGAGGCTGAGCTTCAGGACGAGTATCTTCGCAAGGCGCTGCTCGATGACGAGCGGGCTCATCCGCGGATGCTGTTCAGCCGGGTGCATGTGCGGTTGGGTGGCCGCTTCTTTTCGGTGTGGTGGGGGATTCCGATCATCACCCTCGTCGGCGTTGTGGTTGTGCTCGCCCCGAAGCTCTACGCCGCAAGTAGCGCAGGGCGTGCGTTCATGGCTAATCACCTGTGCATCGCGCACGGGCCGCCTGTCCCGCATGGCATCCCGGCGTTCGTGCGCTGGACGCATTTGCTGACCTTTTTCTTCTTGGTCATCATCGTGCGCTCGGGGCTGCAGATCCTTTCCGA
>JAABUJ010004265.1_pt1 | contig 15190 bp, 12 predicted proteins | sample 5559131 | NCBI WGS metagenome assembly JAABUJ01 (sample SAMN10711875, study PRJNA513366) | rock metagenome | isolation source: Antarctica rocks | place: Antarctica: Victoria Land, Mt New Zealand nord | collected 2016-01-07 | reverse complement strand
AAGACCCCGCGCCAACTTGGTCATGGTTTGCAAGCATCCCTTCGCTATGGTGGCCTGTTCAAGCGCGGACGGACGATCCCAGGAAGTTTAGTTCGGCCGTGAATACAGCGCGGCCGAGAGCTTGGTGGGTGGCGATGGCGGAGAAGCCGTGCAATCGGAGGGTTCGTTTGATGGCTCGGCTCAGCCATTCGGAGGGATCGCCCGCGGTTCGCACGACGATGCGCCCAGCGAGCGTCAGCGCGCGCCGGGCATGGTCGATCGCGTACGCGGCGGCACTGCTCGTGCCAACCGATGAAACGATCACCAAATCGACCGTGCCTGCCCTTGAACAGCCGTGCGGATCGAGTTCCGTGACATGCCGGCAGTCTCGCTGGATCAACTCGCACATGATCCCGATATCGGGACCGAGGATCAGCACGCGCTTTCCCGCGAGGTCATCGAATCCACCGAGGTCTTCGAAGCAAGAGGACGGTGCTGGAAATTCTGGCGCGCCGTGGGAATGGAGCATTCTCAATACCATTCTTCAGAAGCCCGGGTAGATCGCCTGCCCGGTTGCACCTAAAATGGGCTGAACCCCGTCAACAATCCATGTGGTTTAGAACCCGCACGAATATTGAGGTTGTAAACGCGTCGTCGAAACGTGACAGATGCGACGACGGCGACTACCCGGCCCGCTCCGCGACGACGGCGTCGTGGACGGCTTGCAAGCCGTGCAACGTCGACGTTGCCTGCCGGGCAGCGGCCTTGTCGCTCTGGTCGACGTCGCCGGCCTGCTCCGCCGCGTTGGCGGCGCCGGCCGCCAGGTCGTCGCGCAGCGTCTCCAGGTGCTCCCGCAACGTGCCAGCCTCCAGATCGGGGTCGGCTTTCCATTCGGCAACGATCTTCAGCGCCTCCCGCGCCAGGCGATCGGGCGTCGTGCCGGCGGCGGCCAGGCGCGCCAGGCGCTCCAGGGCCGCCGGCACGGGCGATGCGGCCGCACGGGACGGCGGAGGCTTGCGCGCCACGCCGCTACTTCGGCGTCGCCGACTCAGCCGGGAGTTCCGGCGCTGCGGGCGTCGATACCTCCGTCATGCCGGCCGGCTTCGGGCGGTTCATCATCGCGCCCGTCATGGGGATGAAGAATACGCCCACGTCACGCTTGGAGTGAACCTTGCCCTGGGCATCCTTGGTGTAGACGTACAGCACCTGGCCGCGCTTGAACGGCTGCCCGATCGGGATGATCATGCGGCCGCCCGGCTTCAGCTGCTTGAACAGCTCCGGCGGGGCATACTGCGCGGCGCAGGTGACGATGATGATGTCGAAGCCGCCCTTTACCTCCGGCCAGCCGAAATACCCGTCGCCGACCCGCGTCTCGACGTTGTCGTAGCCCAGCGGCTCGAAGATCTTGCCGACCGCGTGGCCCAGCGGCTCGATGATCTCGATCGAGTAGGACCGCCGGGCGATCCGCGACAGCAGCGAGGACTGGAAGCCGCTGCCGGTGCCGATCTCGAGCGTGACGTCGCCGGGGCCGGGCTTGCAGACCTGCGTCATGTACGCCTGGCCGAGATAGTCCGACAGGGCCGAGCCGTAGCCGAGCGCCCACGGCTTGGGGTCGTCCTCGTAGGCGTCGCCGGGCGCTGCGTGACGGTCGGAATAGACGTAGTGGTAGTACTCGCGGGGCACCTCGGCGAACGCCCTCATGACGGCCGGGTCGGCGCCGCCGAGACGCTCCTTTAGGTACTCCTCGATGCGGCGCATGGCCGCCGGCTTGCGCGCCTGGATGGCCTGGAACTGCGCGTCGGTCAGCTCGACCGGCCGTCCGGAGCGTCGCATCGCCGTCTCGAACGCCTCCCGCGTCCAGGGCGAGGCGGCGGCGCGGGCCGGCAGGGCGGCCACGATCGGCACGGCGGCGGCCCCGGCGATCAGGCGGCGGCGGGTCAGGTGAGCGGAGAGGGCTGCCAAGAGGGATGCTTTCGGACGGAGGGGTAGGCGGCGAGGCAGACGCTATACAGAACCGCAGCGCCCAGTAGAACCCGGCTCAGCCCTCCCTGCACGACCAAAAGGTTCGCCAATGGCGTCGCCACCACGGAGAACGCGCCGTTGACCGCCCAGGCAAACGGCAGGAACGACCCGTTGCCGGCCCCCACGCGCCCCAGCCCAAGCGGGAACGGCATCCCGAGCGCCACCGACACCGGCGCCAGCAGCGCGAGCACCAGCCCAGCGCGGGCCAGCCATGGCAGGTCGAGCGTGGCCAGCAGCAGCGGCTCCAGCCCGGCGAACATCGCCAGGCACCACAGCACGACCAGCCCAGTCGAGAGCGGGATGCCGACGGCCCCGACGCGCTCGGCCAGCAGGCTGCCCAGGCCGGAGCACACCAGCATCCCCGTCAGCACCAGGGCGAACGCGCTGGCGCGGTCGTTGAGGTAGAAGCTGGCCTTCTCGATCAGCGCGATCTCGATGAACAGGAACCCCAGGCCGAGGGCGGCGAAGTACACGATCGGCCGCACGATGCCGCCCCTCCCCGCCCGCACCCGGCCGCGGCTGAGCAGCGGCACGAGCAGCACCAGCACGGCGATGACCGCCGCCTGCGCCAGCACCGCCAGGTTCACCAGCTGCCCGATCTCGGCCTGCGGCAGGATTTCGAGCCGTTTCAGCACCGTGCCGAGATGGCCGAGCCGCAGCACGGCGTAGTAGGCCGGCTGGTCGAGCGTCATCGGCGCCAGGTTGAACGCATCGGCGGAGGCGGTCGGCTCGTTGCGCAGCACCGCGCCGGCCTCGTCCGCGATCGCGTCCTCCGACCCGGCGCCCGACGTCACGGCGCCGTCGTCGAACGAGACCGCCGGCAGGTCGTTGTAGATGCCGGCGCGCGCCGCGGCGACGTCGATGCCGGGATAGTAGGGCACGTCGAACGAGCGGTCGTCGCAGAATGTCCGCACCGCTGCGATCCGCGCCTCGTGCCAGGGCTCGTTGGAGAGCAGGATTCGAACGTTCCAGGCGGAGCGGTACACTACCACATGGGCCGCCGGGTCCAAGGCGCCGTTCGCGGCCAGGGCCTGCCGCGCGGTCGCCAGCACCCGCAGCGCATAAACCGGGAACTCGCGGATTGATACGGGAATGGAAACGACGCCGCCGTCGTTCAGGGCGCGCAGATAGGCGGCGATGGCCTCCGCGCTATACGCCGTCGCGTTCGCCTCCGCCTCGTCGAGGAAGTCGGCCGAGAGGTCGATCAGGTCGTAGCCGGAGGCCCCCCGCGCCGCCGCAATAGGTCCGTTCGGCGACAGGCGCACGCGTGGGTCGGCGGCGAGCGGGGGGGAGCCGCCCAGGCCGGATCGGAGCGCGCCGAGCACCACCGGGTCCGGCTCCAGCGCGTCGACCTCGCGTGCACCGAGCGCCAGCGCCTCGGCGATGCGGAACCCGCCCGAGCTGCCCGCCAGCAGCACGCGCGGTTTCGGTTGCAGGCGGTACGGCAGGGCGTCGAGGGCGGCGGCGGCGTAGCCCACGTCCAACGCGCCGGGCTTGGGCAGGGCCGCGATCCGTGCGCCGTCGCGATACAGCCCGAAGGTTTGCGGTGGCCCTGGCGCCTGCAGCAGCCCGGCATCGTTGGACACGTCGGTGTCCACGCGCTCGGTGAAGTCGTCCAGCAGGGTATACAAGCCACGCGGCGAGCGGGTTTCGGCCAAGGTCCGGCTGCCGGGCACGTGTAGCGGCGCGTAGATCGCCTTGAAGTCGTTGTATGCCGCCTGGCCGCCCAGCAGCAGCGCCGCCTCCGCTATGCCGAGCGCGAGCAGGCCGGCCAGGGCGGGCCACCGGCCGGGGGCGAAGCACGCGCTCGCCGCGAGCGGGACCAGCAGGGCCGGCACCAGGTCGAACGGGTGCAGCACGAACATCAGCCCGAGCACCAGGGCGGCCCCGGCGCCCGCTCCGCACAGGTCGGCGCCGTAAGTGCGCCCGATCCGCGACTCGTTCAGCACGAAGCAGAGGCTGATATACAGGCCGGTCAGGAAGAAGAACGGCAGCAGCACGGCGTAGTACAGCGCGATGTTGCCGATTTGCGGGCCGTAGGTGGCGGGGTTCTGCAACTGCAGCGGGTTGAACGGATTGACCGTCACCGCCCAGTAGCCGCCAGCTGCGGTGATCACCAGCGCCACCGGCAGCCACGCCAGCAGCGTCGCCGCGTGGCGCAAGGCGGCCGGACGGGCCAGGGCCATCGTCACGCCGCTGAGCGCGAAGCCGACCATCACGATCGAGATGACCCAGTAGCCGTATTCCGACCATTTCGCGACGGCGAAGTACCGGGTGAGCGCGGTCTCGTAGCCGACCGCGGCGGCGGACACCAGGAACAGCGGCGCCAAGCTTGCACGCATTGGGATCATGGCCAAACCCTACGGCGGATGAAGTCGAGCATGGCCGCGTCGAACCGGTCCGGCTCGTCCACGAACAGCGCGTGGCCCGAGCCGGCGAACACCTGCGTTTCCGCCACCGGGTCGTGCGCCGCCAGGTTCCCCGCCTGTCCCCTAAGGCGGGAGGTGACGATGTATAGGACTGGCCGCCGGATGGAGTACACTGCGGCCTTCCAGTAGCTGCGCGGGACCGGGTAGGCCAGCAGGGCTGCGGAGGCGTCCGGCGGGGTGCGCAGCGCGGTCTCGATCAGCCGGTGGAGGTAGGTCTCGCCGGGGGGGCGATGGAACATGGCCCGGATGAAGCGCGCCACCGATACCTCGCGCGCCACCGGCGGCACGTTGCGGCCGACCTGGAGCGGCGGCGACGGGCGCGGCGGCGGGTTCTCACCGACTGAATTGTCGATCAGCACCAGGCCGCTGATGGCGTGGTCGCCGTAATTGTGCACGTAGGCGAGGCTGTCCAGCACACCCAGCGACCAGCCGACCAGCAGGACCGGGCGGCCACCCTGGGTCGCGATCAGGTCGGCGATGTCGGCGCCGCGCCGGGTGGGTTCGTAGCCGCCCGCCGGCGCCTCGCTGTCGCCCTGCCCGCGCGGGTCGAGTGCGAGCACGTGGTAGTCGCGGCAGAAGAAGGCGATCTGCTGCTGGAAGATCCACGCCGGCATAGTCCAGCCCGGCACGAACACGATCGTCCGCCCGAGCGCCGGCCCTGCTTCGATCACGTGCAGCCGCACGCCGTCGGACGTCTTGAAGAACCGGTCGGACGCCCGCGCAGGCACTACAGCGAGACCCAGGCAGAACAGCAGGAGGGAGAGGGTCCAGCGCACGCCGCCTTATGGCCGGGAGCGCCCACTGCCTGTCAACAAAAAGCCGGATTATGGCGGCGCCGAGACGTAGGCAGCCAGCAGCGTCAGTCCTGTCACGGCCAGGGTTGCGTGGATGCCCAGGACGAGCGCCGACGGCCGCTTGCGGCGCAGCCGACCCGCCGCGACGAGTAGCCCGAGCGCCAGCGCCGCCGCCAGCAGCGCCGCCGCGATCGTGCCGAACGACCCGGCGCCGCTGCGGACGCCTCGCGCCGGCCCCTGCAACCCCAGCAGGAGCAGCCCCGACCCGGCGACCCCGATCAGGCCATGCGCGGCCCCGGGCAGCCAGATGCGGCCCGTTGGCTTGACCCACTGGTACAACGCCAGCAGCCCGATCCCAGTCAGGACCGACACGCCAAGGGTAAGGCCGGAGTAGAACAGCATCCGCGCTATATAGGGCGTCGGCTCGGTTTGCCCTGTTGACGTCCAGCCCCGGCCGCGCTCACTCACCTCCATGACCGACCCCTCGCTCGCCCACCTCACCCAGCTCGGCCACGCCGCGGCGCAGCCCGCCAGCCCCGACGCGGCCCGGCTGGAGCGCGTGCCCAGCCCGCACCAGGGCTGCGACTACGTGGTCCGGTTCACGGCGCCTGAGTTCACCTCGCTCTGCCCGATGACGGGGCAGCCGGACTTCGCCCAGCTCGTGATCGACTACATCCCCGGCGAGTGGCTGGTCGAGAGCAAGTCGCTCAAGCTGTTCCTGACCAGCTTCCGCAACCATGGCGGCTTCCACGAAGCCTGCACGATGACGGTGGCGTCGCGCTTGGTGGAGCTGCTGACGCCGAGGTGGCTGCGGATCGGCGCGTACTGGTATCCCCGCGGCGGCATTCCTATCGACGTGTTCTGGCAGACCGGCGCGCCCCCCGCCGGCGCCTGGGTGCCGGACCAGGGCGTGCCACCCTACCGTGGCCGCGGTTAACCCCAAGCTCGCGATCCGCGACCGGGCGCTGGCGCTCGGCTTCGACGCGGTCGGTTTCGCGCCGGCCGCCCTGGGGCCGGAGGCGCGGACCCGGCTGGGGGATTTCATCGCCGCCGGACAGCACGGCGACATGGGCTGGCTGGCCGAGCGCACCGAGCAGCGGTCCCACCCGCAGGCGCTGTGGGCGGAGGCGCGCAGTGTCGTCGCCCTCGGCCTGAGCTACGCGCCCGGCGGCGACCCGCTCGCGACGCTCGGGCGGGCGGACCGGGGCAACCTCTCGGTGTATGCCCGCAACCGCGACTACCACGACGTGGTGAAGGGCATGCTGAAGCACCTCGCGCAGTTCATCGCCGCCCGTTTCGGCCCGGCGGTGAAGGTGTTCGTCGACACCGCGCCGGTGATGGAGAAGCCGCTGGCCGCACAAGCCGGGCTCGGCTGGCAGGGCAAGCACACCAACCTGGTGTCCCGCGCCCACGGCTCCTGGCTGTTCCTGGGCGAGGTTTACACCACGCTGGAGCTGCCGCCCGATCCGCCGCACGCCGACCGTTGCGGCAGTTGCGCCCGCTGCCTGGCCGCCTGCCCGACCGACGCGTTCCCGGCGCCTTACCGGCTGGACGCGACCCGCTGCATTTCGTACCTGACGATCGAGCATCGCGGGCCAATCCCGGTGGCGCTGCGGCCGGCGATGGGCAACCGCATCTACGGCTGCGACGACTGCCTGGCCGCGTGCCCCTGGAACCGCTTCGCCCAGGCGACCCGGCAGGCCAAGCTGCAGGCGCGGGACGATTTGACGGCGCCGAAGCTGGACGTGCTCGCGGGCCTGGACGATGCCGGGTTCCGGGCGCTGTTCGCCGGCTCCCCGGTCAAGCGCATCGGCCGCGACCGCTTTGTCCGCAACGTCGCGATCGCCATCGGCAACTCCGCCACGGCGGCGCTGCGCCCAGCCGCCGAGCGCCTTGCGGCCGATGCCGATCCGGTGGTGGCGGAGGCCGGAGCTTGGGCCGCGGCACGGCTGGGTTGAGCGATTTGGTCAAGCGCAGCTTCTCGCTCGCGGGGCACCGCACCTCGGTGGCGCTCGAGCCGGAGTTCTGGCGCGCGCTTTCCGCCTTGGCAGCGGACCGGCGTATCGGGCTTGCGGCCCTGGTCGCGCAGGTCGATGCCGCCCGCCCGCCCGGCAGGCCGCTGGCATCTTCGCTTCGTGTGACGGCGCTCACATCGCAATCTTAACGATTGGGAAAGGGTAGGTCTGCCATGGTCCCTTACGGCCAATAAACGGCCGCTAAACAGGAGCGACAAATGCTCAGCCTCTCTCTGCCGGCCTCGCCGGTCCTATCGGACAGCCCTGCCAACCTGAGCGCGCTGGTGCTGGCCGACCGGTTCCTCAGCCTTGCCGAGGCAGCCGACCGCGCGGGCTACACCGCAAGCGCCAGCAGCCTGGTGCACCTCGCGCACTCCGTGTTCGACGAGCAGCCGCGGCACCCTGCCGATGTCAGGTCTCACTGAACGGCGGCAATGGGCCGCTCTGCAAGCCACCGGGCCACGCCGGCGATTTCGATCGTGCGGCTCGGGTCCGCTGCCGGGCCGATGAATTGGAGGCCGACGGTGGGTAGGCCGCCGGTTGCCGGTTCAACCGTCGCGTGCAGGGCGAGCGTGCTGCCGGGCACGTCCACCGTCCCGCTTGCCGACACGGTGGCGGTCCGAAGCCGAACCGTCATCGGGCCAAGCGTGGCGACGCCGCGCGTCAGCACAGCCTCGGCGTCCAACCGGGTAAACTGCGTGGCGCCGCCCGACAGCGCTGCCCGCACGCCGGCCTCGATCCTTTCCGGTGGCGTGCCCGCCAGTGCGGCGACAGCGGCGGCGGCATCGAAGCCATTGAGGGCGCCATCCTGGACGGTTGCATGCACCGTGCCGGTCGCGGTCGCCGCGAGGGCTGCCGGGCTGTAGCCGGTCGCGGACAAAGCGACCGCGGCGTCCGTTCGTCCGGCCGCCAAGTCCGGCACGGTCTCGAACAGCGGGTCGCCGATGACCAAACCGCTGACCTGTCCGGCTACCGTCAGCTGTGGCGGCGCCTGCGCCGTGTCCAAGGCCGCCTCACCGGTCATGTGGCCCTGCAGCAACGTCCCACTGAATTTACGCGCCTGGAGAACGCCCTGTTTGAGCGTCAATTCGGCATCGGCCTGGTCGAGCACAGGCGACAGCCCGGCGAGGAGCCGTGCAGCCCGCACGTGCAGCGCCGCGTCGAAATCACGCAGCCAACCAAGCGGCAGCGGGTCCGGGGAGCGGAGGGACGCCAGGGGCAACGGCAGCGTCTCAGCCGAAATCTCCCCCGATAGCGCAGGCCGGTCACCGCTCCGGTCGAGCGCCAAATCCATCGCTGCATGCAGTGCGCCAGCAGACAGCTCGGCCCCGTCCAATCTGATGCGGCCTGGCATTGCACCGAGTTGCGCCAGGAGGGACAGCGACCCTTCGCCAAGCCAGGCGGCGGCGCCGTGCAACCCCAAGGCTTCGGCCAGCCGCGGAGCGCCGGGGTGAAGCAGCGACACCGGCCCTGACACGCGGGGCACGGCCGGATCGATCCGGACCTTGGCGTCGGCGCGCAAATCTCCTAGCTGCGCTTCCGCCGTCATGCCGAGCTCGTTCGGCGGGCCACCAAGGGCCGCGTGAAACGTCGCTGGGCCGTGCAGGAGGGCGTCGTCGTTTCGCAGGCCGCGCGGTAGCAGGCCGGCAACCGCCGCAGCGTCGGCCAGCGCCAGATCCATAAGCCCGTCGGTCACTCGTCCGTCAGGCCCGATTTGGCCAGACACCGTCAGTCGAACCCCATCCGCAACCGCCTCAAACCGGCGCAACTCCAGCCGGCCATCGATCGCCCGGCCGTCGAGCAGCAGCGTTTCCAGGCGTGCTCCGCGCCAAACCGCATTCGGCAGGTCGAGCGTGAGATCGGCGTCGAAGGCCTTCAAACGGTCCAGCATGTCGGCCTGGCGCCGCGCCAGGGCCGGCAGGTTGGGCGGCGGCGTCATCATCCAGGGGTCGAGCAACAAGCCATCCAAGGTCAGCTTCGCCGCCAGCGCCGGGCGCGCGCCCAAGGTCAGTGCCACCGTCCCATGCAGGGCCGCGTCATTCAGCCGACCGTGGACGTTGCCGAGCGCCAAGGTGTCCGGCCCGGCTTGCACGTCGGCTGCGAGGTCCGCTTGAGTCAACGCCTCCGGGGGCAGCGCTTCGGCCAATGGCGGAGCCAGCTGCTGAAGCCAGCGCAGGGTGGCACGCAGGTCGGGCGCACGAATTTGGCCTACGCCCTCGAAACGGTTGTCATGCGCCCGGCCGTCGAAGTGAACCTCTGCATTGCCGGGCAGCATCGCCTCCGCGGCGCGCACGACAACTCCCTGCGGCGTGGCTTCGAAGCCGCCGCGCAGGCGGCGGAGGATGCCGCCGGCCAGCGTCGCTGCCTCGGCCGACACCTCGATTCCGATGGGCACGCTGGCCGGAACCCAATGCAGCAAGCGCGGCAACCAGCCGTCCAGGTCGAGCCGGCTCGCCGCGAGCGCCACGTCGAGCCGCACAGCCGGCAACAGGCGCAGCGCCACCGCGCCCTTCGCCGGCGCCCCGCCCACGTCCAGCGCCAGCTCGTCGGCCACGACCATCCCGCCCGCCGCAGTCAGCCGTCCCTGCGCGCGCCAGGGCGCTGCCGGAGCCGCCAGCAGCAGCGAGAGATCCGGTCCGCGGCCCATGACCCGGCCCGCCACGCCGCCATCCGGCACGACCTGGCCCGAAAACGAGCCGCCGGTGTCGTGCACCTCGCCTTGCCCATCCAGGCTGGCTTCGAAGGTTGCAGCGCCGTCGCTCCCCGGCCGCCCGATGCGCGCTGTCACGCGCCAGGGCCGGTTCATGGCGCGCAAGGCGCCGCTAGCGGCCAGCGCCCCCGTGTCCGCGTCGGCGACAAGATCGCCATCGATGGCGGACAGTTCGAATTGTCCGATCAGCAGGCGGCTATCCTCCAGGTACGCCCGAAACCCGTGCAGCCAGGCCGGTGGACGCTGGGTCAGCACGCCGGGCGCCAACGGCCATGGCAGACGCAGCGTCGCTCGCCTGAGGAACACCGAGCGGGCTTCCACGCGGCCAGCCAGCAGTGCGCGGAGCCCACCGCGATGCTGACGCCATCGCCAGGGTCCGCGACGTTCACCGCCGATGCCGTCAGGATCGGGTGGGGCAGCACAGTGAGGCTGATCGGCCCGTCGATTTTCACCGGCCGGCCCAGGGCGGACGATGCCAATCCTGCGATGGTGTCGCGGTAGCGGTCCCCGGCCAGCAGGCCAGGCGCGATCCATGCGGCGGTCGCCACCGCCAGGACCAGCGCCGCCACCCCGGCGAACAGGACACGGGCGGCGCGCACGCTACCCGGACGAGACGCCGAAGCCGCCGCCCCCCGGTGTTTCGATGGTGAACAGGTCGCCGGGCTGCAGCTCGGCGCTGGCGGTCCCGCTCAGGACCTCTCGCGAGCCGTCCGCCCGGTCGATCCACTGCGCCCCGGCCGCACCGTCCGCCCCGCCATCCAGGCCGAACGGCGCCACCGCCCGGCGCGACGCGACGATCACCGCCGTCATCGGCTCCAGGAACCGCACCCGGCGCACCGACCCATCGCCGCCGCGATGCGCGCCCGCGCCGCCGGAGCCGCGGCGGATCGAGAACTCCTCCAGCCGGACGGGATAGCGCAGCTCGAACACTTCGGGGTCGGTCATGCGGGTGTTGGTCATGTGCGTCTGGATCGCCGAAGCGCCGTCGAAGCCGGGACCGGCCCCGCCGCCGCCGCCGATGGTCTCGTAATACTGGCGCGTGGCGTCGCCGAACAGGAAGTTGTTCATGGTCGCCTGGCTGCACGCCGCAGCACCCACCGCGCCCAGCAGGGCGTTGCACACGGCCTGGCTCACCTCGGTGTTGCCCGCGACCACGGCGGCGCCGGGTTCGGGCGACAGGAAGGTCCCGGGCGGGATGACCAGCCGGATCGGCTTGAGGCAGCCGTCGTTGAGCGGGATGTCCTGCCCGACCAGGCAGCGGAACACGTACAGCACCACGGCGCGCGTCACCGCGGGCGGGGCGTTGAAGTTGTCGGCGCGCTGCGGGCCGGTGCCGGTGAAATCGACGGTGGCGCTGCGCGTCGCCGGGTCGACCGACACGCTGACCCGCAGCTTCGAGCCGTCGTCCATGGCATAGTCGAACGCGCCGCCCGGCAAGGTCGCGAGCACGCGGCGAACGCTCTCCTCGGCGTTGTCCATGACGTGGCCCATGTAGGCGCGCACGGTATCCCAGCCGTACTGGCCGACGACGCGCTGCAGCTCCTGCACGCCGCGCGCGTTGGCCGCGACCTGCGCCTTGATGTCGGCCACGTTCACGTCGGGGCTGCGGGCCGGGTAGCGCGCGCCCGCGAGCAGCGCGCGGAACTCGGCCTCGCGGAACGTCCCGGCCTGGACCAGCAGGAAATCGTCGATGACGACGCCTTCCTCCTCCAGCGTGCGCGAGTGGGGCGGGGTGGAGCCCGGGGTCGTGCCGCCGATATCGGCGTGGTGCCCGCGGGAGCCGACGAAGAACCGGACCGCCTCGCCCGCCTCGTCGAACACCGGGGTGATCACGGTGATGTCCGGCAGGTGGGTGCCGCCGTTGAACGGGTTGTTGAGCGCCACCACGTCGCCGGGCCGCAGCCGCCCGGCGCGGTGGCGCAGCACCGTCCGCACGCTCTCGCCCATGGCGCCCAGGTGCACGGGGACATGCGGGGCGTTGGCCACCAGGCCGCCCTCGGCGTCGAAGATCGCGCAGGAGAAATCGAGCCGCTCCTTGATGTTCACGCTCATGGAGGTGTTCTGCAGCACCGCGCCGGTCTGCTCGGCGACGTTCATGAACAAGTTGTTGAACAGCTCCAGCAGCACCGGATCGACGGACGTTCCGGCCGCGTCCAGGCGCGGGCGCGGCTGCGTGCGGCGGAGCAGCATGTGGTTGCGCCGGGTGATCTCGGCGGTCCAGCCGGGCTCGACGACGGTGGTGGCGTTCGCCTCGCGCACCAGCGCCGGGCCGGGGATGCGGTCGCCGGCGAGCAGGGCGGTGCGGTCGAACACGGGGGCGGCGTGCTCGGCGCCGCTGGTCCAGATTGCCACGGTGTCGACCGGCTCGGGCGCGCCCTCGGTGCGTGCCGGCAGCTCGGGCTCGGCGATGGCCTCGCCGGGCCGGGTCGCCTCGACCGCGGCGGCCTCCACGACCAAATCGCGGCCCGGCGTCGCGAAGCCGAACCGGGCGCGGTGGGCGTCGGTGAACGCCGCTTCGGTCGCGACGTGGCCCTGCAACGGCAGCACCAGCGCCGCTTCCGTCCCGGCGTAGCGAAGGTGCACCAGGCGGCGCACGGCGACGTCGTCCACGCCCAGGGCGTCCCTCGCGTCCCGTTCCAAGCCGGCGTGGACCGCTGCCAACTCCGGCAGGATGGCCGGCGTGAAGGGGCGTTCGACCGCCTGCTCGCGCATTTCGATCTGGTCGGCCAGGCCCATGCCATACGCGGACAGCACGCCGGCGTAGGGGTGGATGAACACCGTCTCCATGCCGAGTTCGTCGGCCACCAGGCACGCGTGCTGGCCGCCGGCGCCGCCGAAGCATTGCAGGGCGAAGCGGGCCGCATCGTTGCCTTTCTGCACCGAAACCTGCTTGATCGCGTTGGCCATGTTCGCCACCGCAATGCGCAGGAACCCCTCCGCCACGTCGCGGCTGTCGCGCCCGATCCCGGCGGCCAAGGCGGCGAACCGATCGCGCACGGCCGCGGCGTCGAGGGGCGCGTCGCCGCCGGGGCCGAAGATGGCGGGAAAGTGCGCGGGCTGGATCTTGCCGACCGCCACGTTCGCGTCCGTCACCGTCAGCGGTCCGCCGCGGCGGTAGCAGGCCGGGCCGGGATCGGCGCCCGCGCTGTCCGGCCCCACCCGGAACCGCGCGCCGTCGTAGTGCAGCAACGACCCGCCGCCGGCCGCCACCGTGTTGATCGCCATCATCGGCGCCCGGATGCGCACGCCCGCGACCTCGGTTTCGAACGTCCGCTCGAACGCGCCGTCGTATAGCGCGACGTCGGTGGAGGTGCCGCCCATGTCGAAGCCGATGATGCGCGCGATCCCGGCCATTTCGGCGGTGCGGGCGGCGCCGACGATGCCGCCCGCGGGGCCGGACAGGATCGCGTCCTTGCCCTGGAACCGGTGCGCCTCCGCCAGGCCCCCGTTCGACTGCATGAACGACAGCGCCACGCCGCCGAGCTCGGACGCGACCCGGTCCACGTAGCGGCGCAGCACGGGCGACAGGTAGGCGTCGACCACCGTCGTGTCCGCGCGCGGGATCAGCCGCAGCAGCGGGCTGACGGCGGAACTGGCCGACACCTGCGCGAACCCGGCCTCGCGGGCCAGCTCGGCCAGCCGCGTCTCGTGCGCCGGGTATTTCCACGCGTGGATCAGGGCGATGGCGCAGGCGGCGATCCCGTCCGCGCGCGCCTGGGCGAACAGGGCACGGGCGGCAACCTCGTCCAGCGCCTCGATCTCGGCCCCGTCCACGCCCATCCGGCCGGCGACCTCGACCACCCGCTCGTGCAGCAGCGGCGGCAGGCGCACGTCGAGGTCGAACAGGCGCGGGCGGGCCTGGTTGCCGATGCGCAGCGCGTCGCGGAAGCCGCGGTTCATCACCAGCAACGTCCGCTCGCCCTGGCGTTCCAGCAGCGCGTTGGTGGCGACCGTGGTGCCCATCTTGACCGCCGCGATCGCCCCGTGCGGGATCAGCGCGCCGTCGGTCAGGCCTAGTACCGCGCGGATGCCGGCGATGGCGGCGTCGCGGTAGCGGCCGGGGTTCTCGCTGAGCAGCTTGTGTGTGGAGAGCCGGCCCGCCGGGTCGCGCGCGACGACGTCGGTGAAGGTGCCGCCGCGATCGATCCAGAACTGCCAGCCCGACATCGGCCCCTCCCGTTGCGCTCGCACATGACGGCACTGCCCGATGGGCTGCAAGGCCGGCGCCAAATTGGGCTTGCTATTTTATCGACAAATCGTCAACGTTTTATTTCTTAAACATCGGAATGCCCGTGGCCAAGCAGCGCGTCGTCTCCTCGGCCCACCTCGCGGCAGGCGCGTCGCCTGGCCTATCGGAGCTGGAGTTCGGCCTGACCCTGGCGATGCGGGGGTTCGAGCGGTGGATGGTGCGCTGCATGGCCGCCGCCGGGGTGCGCGGGCTGTCGCCGATGGACGTGCTGATCCTGCACACGGTACGTCATCGGGATCGGCCGAAGCGCCTGGCCGACATCGCGCTGGTGCTTGACATCGAGGAGCCTCACATCGCGGCCTATTCCGTAAGCAAGCTGGAAGGGGCCAAGCTGGTCGCCACCAGCCGCGCCGGCAAGGACAAGATGGTCGCCGCCACCGAGCACGGCGCCGCCGTCTGCGCGCGCTACGCCGACATCCGCGAACAGCTGCTGGTCGACACCGTGCGCGCCAGCGGCCCAGACGACGATGTGCTGGCGGAGATCGCCGCTGTGTTGCGCGGGCTGTCGGGCACCTACCATCAGGCCGCCCGCTCAGCTACCACGCTGTGAACCAGGAAACGACCGCAATGTCCGAGACGATGGGCGACTGTCAGCGGCTACGCGTCTGATGGCGTGGACGAATGGTGTTCCTGCTGCCGGAAACCCGCGGCAAGGTGTTGCAGCCGTTAGTGGTAGGTCATTTTGAGTGTCCCTACCGATCCAAGCCGGACGCTCCGCCTATCTACTAGAACGGCGCTAAGCGGACTCGCTATTCTCAGTCCAAAGAAAGCCGATTGAGCCGAGAACAAACCCGAAGAAGGCAGCTTGGAGGAGCAGCGGAAAGGCGAAGCTTGTAATCTGAAGGCCGAGCACTGCATAGGTGTTATACCAACGCTCAGAGCGGTTGACTCAATCGTGTTTTGTCCGACACGGCCATGGTTTGATTCAAGGTGGCGACCAGGTGGGGTTTGCCATGATGACAGCGCTACGGGACGATTTTGATGCTCACGGC
>JAABUJ010004264.1_pt1 | contig 15192 bp, 14 predicted proteins | sample 5559131 | NCBI WGS metagenome assembly JAABUJ01 (sample SAMN10711875, study PRJNA513366) | rock metagenome | isolation source: Antarctica rocks | place: Antarctica: Victoria Land, Mt New Zealand nord | collected 2016-01-07 | reverse complement strand
GGCACCATCCTGATCGATCTGGAGCGGCATTGTCCGGTCGATCTCCTCCCCGATCGCTCGGCCGATACGCTCGTCCAATGGCTGACACAACACCCCGGAACCGAGATCATCAGCCGGGATCGTGCCGGGGCGTATGCCGACGGTGCCCGGCGCGGTGCACCGGATGCCATTCAGGTTGCTGACCGCTGGCATTTGCTGAAGAATCTCGGTGATGCCCTGGAGCGGTTCCTGATTCGGCACGATCACCTGCTGCAGGAAGCGTCACACGATGATTTACCTCCGGTGCACGAGGAACTGCCGCCTGATTTAGGAGAAGCGATGCCCAAAGAGATGGACCATGCAACTGCATCCCGAGCCCAGAGCGACCCTGACGAGCGCCGCGCACGACGACTTCGGCGCTACGACGAGGTCCGTCTCCTTCATCACGATGGCATGAGTCTACGCGAGATCGCGCAAGTCACCGGTTTGAGTCGGCAGACCGTGCGGCGCTACGCGCAAGCGCCCGTCTTCCCCGAGATGAAGCGGCGTGCCGGACGCACGACGCTTCTGGATCCGCATGAAGACCGGCTGCTGCAGCGGTGGAATGAAGGATGCCGTAACGGACAGCAACTTTACCGTGAACTGAAGGCCGACGGGTACTCGGGTGGTCGAACCAGCGTCACCCGGTATGTGACGGGGCTTCGGCACCGCTGTGGTCTGCCTGCCCGCTCACATGCCACGGGTGGCACGGCGGTAACACGTCCGGCAGCACACCGCGTATCGGCGCGGTGGGTTGTCTGGCTTGTCCTGCGCCACCCCGCTGATCGTACGACTGAGCACCGGGCGTATCTCTCCCGCCTTTGTCGCTCGGATGCGCCCACTGAACTGGTCGTGTCCGCTTGCCAACGCTTTGCAGCCATCCTGCGGGAGCGGCGAGGCGCCGACCTCGATGCATGGAGCAAGGAAGCGGAGGAGAGCGGCAGTGGTGAGCTCCAGAGCTTCGTTCGCAGCATCCGTCAGGATTGGGCAGCGGTAGTCGCCGGGTTGAGTTTGGAGATCAGCAATGGGCAGACGGAAGGCGTGCGCCGTGTCACGCAGTTGTGGATCTCCCCCGCAGGGGGATGGAACTGGAAGGGAGGTTTCAAGGTCACCCGCCTTACTCGGCGTCGAAAGGCAATGAGGACCAGAGCATGGCGGGAAAGCGGTGCAGGTGCCGAGGCGTCACGAGTCCTGGTACCGCAAGACCTGTGTCCTATGGCAAGAGCTTGATTGCTCGAAATCCAGTCCTGACCGTGTGATGTTTGCACGCACGAGAACGACGTCTGACACTCGTGGTATTGCCTCCCCGTCGACTTGTCCTTCGCGATGGGGACCCTTCCGGCGATGACGGAGTACCCAACGGGGGTAAGCAAAGGGACGAACGGATTGCCTACGGGACGCTCGAGACGTCCACAACTGATGGAACATGGGATCGCCTACGGGGCGCGAGCCCTATGGCGACGGAGCTCCCATAGTAGTCGCGGGACTACCGTGTGGTCGATCGCGGTAAACACCGACCCGCCAGGGAGGACGGGAAAGCCGTCTACAGGGCGAAGGGGAGCAGGTTGTTCGATGCTACAAGGGAGAAGGTGATCGCGCGATGCGTAGTGCTGATACTGTCTTGGCCATCATCCGAGAACGGGGCGAACGCGGCCTCCCGCTGGAACGTGTCCAGCACCTCCTGTACAACCGGGAGCTGTACCTCCGTGCCTACGCCAAGCTCGCCCCCAACAAGGGAGCACTGACACCCAGGAGTACCGCGGAGACCGCCGACGGGATGTCCCTGGAGAAGATCGATCGCCTAATCGAGGACCTGCGGAGCCGCCGGTTCCGCTGGACACCGGTTCGCCGGGTGATGATCCCGAAGGTCAACGGCAAGCGACGGCCCTTGGGCGTCACGAGCTGGCGGGACAAGCTCCTACAGGAGGTCATCCGCAGCATCCTGGAAGCGTGCTACGAGCCCCACTTCAGCGATCGGAGCCATGGCTTCCGTCCAGGACGCGGGTGTCACACCGCGCTCACCGAGATCCAGCGCAACTGGACTGGGACCCGGTGGTTCATCGAAGGGGATATCGCCCAATACTTCGACACCATCGACCATGAAATCCTGCTGCGCATCCTGGGTGAGAAGGTGCACGATCCGCGCTTCCTCCGGCTCATCCGTGAGCTACTGGAAGCAGGCTACCTGGAGGACTGGCGGTACCACACGACGATGAGCGGGACACCGCAGGGAGGAGTGCTGTCTCCGCTCCTCAGTTCCATCTACCTTGACCAGTTCGATCGATTCGTGGAACTGGAGCTGATCCCGGCATGGACCCGCGGAGAGCAGCGGCGGAAGAACCCAGCATACGTCAAGATCGCCAAGCGCATCCACCATGCGAGACGCAACGGCCAGAAGGCAGAGGTGAAGGTCTGGCGCAAGCAGCTCCGACAGCTGCCGTCGCTTGACCCACACGATCCGGACTACCGACGATTGCGCTACGTCCGGTACGCCGATGATTGGCTCATTGGCTTCTGTGGCACGCGACAAGAAGCCGAGGCTATCAAGCAGAAGATCGGGACCTGGTTGCGGGAACACCTGAACCTGACGTTGTCCGAGGAGAAGACGCTGATTACCCATGCAACACGGGGCGCCGCGCACTTCCTCGGGTACGAACTGATCAACCAGCAGTCGAACGACCGGATAGCGCTCGGTCGGCGCTCTCTCAATGGGAGCATCGGCTTACGGGTCCCCCACGACGTGATCACGGAGCAGTGCCGGCGGTACATGACCACGGGAAAACCGATCCATCGCACGCACCTCCTGGAGGAGAGCGACTTCTCAATCGTCGCCCGCTACCAACAGGAGTATCGCGGCGTGGTGCAGTACTGCCGGCTCGCCGTCAACGTGTACGCGCTCCACACCCTGTACTGGGTCATGTGGCAGTCACTCCTCAAGACGTTGGCGCGCAAGCACAAGACACGGATGGCAGCGATGCGCCGGAAGTATGCGACCACCGTTGAGACACTGGAGGGGAAACGCTTGCGGTGTCTCCAGGTCCGGGTGGATCGGGATGGACGAGAGCCACTCAAGGCTCAGTTTGGCGGGATCTCGCTCATTCGCCATCCGGGTGCGATGCTCGATGATACTCCCCCCGTCTATCGGAACCGGCGCACGGAACTCCTGACCCGATTGCTCGCGAACAGATGCGAGCTGTGCGGAGCGGAGGAGGACATCCAGGTCCATCACATCCGGAAGCTCCGAGACCTAACGGACAAGGGAGGGCGAGAGCGGCCACCCTGGGTAAAGCGGATGGCAGCGCTGCAACGGAAGACGCTGGTGGTCTGTCACGGATGCCACAGGGCGATCCACACAGGACGACCACCGGGACCTCGACACTCGGAATGAACAACTGGAGAGCGGAGTGCCAGGAAACCGGCACGCTCCGTTCGGCGGGGGGCGGATGGAGAAGGGCGCGTAGCGTACCTCGCCAGCCGCCTACCCGACCAGGTGAATCGCCTCAAAATGTAGTGAACCCCATGGAGCGGACAGTGGGCAAAGTCACACTCTCCAAGATCATAGACTGACAAGCAGGAGACGTGATGATGCGTGGACAAGTTCATACCCGAGAGTTCAAGCTGGAGGTCTGCCAGCAGATTGCCCGCGGCGAGAAGCGGCCGGCCCAGATCTGCCGGGAGCACGAGGTGGCGAACAGCCTGCTCGCTCGCTGGCGCAAAGAGTACGAGCAGTACGGTGACGGCGCCTTTCTGCCCGGACCCAAGACGGAGCAGGAAGCAGGCGAGCGTAAGGTTGCTGAGCTGGAGCGATTCTGTGGCCAACTGGCACTGGAGAATGCCGTGGTACAAAAAGCCTTGGAGACGGTCAAATCGCGGAGCGGCACGCGGTGATCACGGCCACAGCGGAGGACCAACGGATCCTGTCGATCCAGAGTCTCTGTGCGCTGCTGGGGGTGAGCCGATCCTGGTACTACGAGCGGTTGAGCCAGCCCGAGGCGACGCCGAGTGAGGACCTCGCCCTGCGAGACGCCATCGAGGAGTTGGTGCTGGCCTTTCCGGGGTATGGCTATCGACGGGTGACCCATGCCCTGGCACGGAATGGCTGGGAGGTCAATCACAAGCGGGTGTTGCGCGTCATGCGGGAAGAATCCTTGCTGTGCCAGCTCAAACGGCGCTTTGTGGCCACTACCGACTCCCAGCATGGCTTGCGCCGCTATCCCAATCGGATGAAGGACCTGGTCATCGATCACTTGGACCAGGTCTGGGTGGCCGACGCGACCCAGTCGCACTACCCAAGAGACAGGAACATTGACGCAGGAGCCGGCTCCTCCCATCATTGGGAGAGCGGCGCTGCTGAATTTGGTTGTCTTGGTCGAGAGACTGCAGGCGGCGCACCATCTGCGGTGCCAGGAAGAGAGCGTGTCATGTCCCCACCCACCACCATCCGCGTCCCCCCCCGTCCAGTGCAGAACACCGGAGCACACGCTGGGATCAGATTCCGGCGGCGAATCGCCAGCGGCTGCTCAGCCTGCTGAGCCGACTGCTCGAGCGACAGCTCGGCCAACCGGAGCCGAAGGAGGTCAGCAATGACACCGACGGTGACTGAACGACGGAATGCACCACGTGTCGATGAATCTCGATCGGACAAGATCCGCACCTGGCACCGAGAGCGACTGGCCATGGTGTATATACGCCAGTCGACACCCCAGCAGGTGCTGGTGCATCAGGAGTCGACACGCCTGCAATACGAACTTGCCGGCCGCGCAGAGGACCTGGGATGGGGATCTGACCGCATCGTGGTGGTTGACGACGACCTGGGCAAATCGGGGGCAAGTGCGGCTGGTCGCGCCGGGTTCCAGCGGGTCGTGACCGAAGTAAGTCTGGATCATGTGGGGATTATTCTAGGCGTGGAGATGTCGCGGCTGGCTCGCTGCAACAAGGACTGGCATCAGTTACTCGAGCTGTGCGCCCTCTTCCGGACCCTGATCGCCGACGTGGACGGAATTTACGACCCGGCTCAGTACAATGACCGACTCCTGTTAGGACTGAAGGGGACGATGAGCGAGGCCGAACTCCACATCCTCAAACAGCAGATGCGACAGGGTGCCCTGAGCAAGGCACGGCGCGGGGAGTTGAAGTTTGCTCTCCCCATCGGCTATGTGTGGGATGCAGCTGGGCAGATGCAGCTGGACCCGGACGAGCAGGTGCAACAGGTGGTGCGGGTCATCTTCCACACCTTTGACGAACTGGGCACGATCAATGCCGTCGTTCGCTATCTGGCCCAGCACCGGATTGAGCTTGGGGTGCGCGTGCGGGAGGGACCTGGTAAGGGTGAACTGGTCTGGCATCGACCGTTTCGAGTGACGGTGCACAATATCCTGACGCATCCACTCTACGCCGGGGCCCATGTCTACGGCCGACGTCAAGTTGACCCGCGGCGCAAGCAGCCGGAGCGCCCACAGACGGGGCGGGTAGTCATGGACCCGGCCGACTGGCATGCATTGCTGCCGGATCACTGCCCGGCATACATCTCCTGGACAGAGTACGAACGGAATCAGGAGCGTTTACAGCAGAATCGTGGGCAGGCCGAGGCGCGCGGAGCCGTTCGCCAGGGAGCGGCGCTGCTCGCCGGTCTGGTGGTCTGCGCCCGCTGTACCCGCCGGCTCCAGGTGCACTACAACCGGCAGAACCATCACAGCTACCACTGCACCCAACGCCGCAACAATTATGGCGAGCCACTGTGTCAGTGCATCTCCGGCCCGTGCCTGGACGCCTTTGTCCGTCACCACGTGCTTGCGGCGCTGGAACCGGCAACCCTAGAGTTGTCGCTCGCCGCGGCCGAGCGCGTGCAGCAGGAACGCGACGAACTCACTCAGCTCTGGCAGCAGCGCCTGGAGCGAGCGCGGTACGAGGCCGATCGTGCGGCACGGCAATACCATGCCGTGGAGCCAGAGAACCGCTTGGTGGTGCGGACGCTGGAGCGAGCTTGGGAAGAGAGCGGCTGGTCGCCCTGCAGCGACTCGAAGAGGACTATCGCCGCGTCCAAGGCCAGCAACCGCGCGTCCTGACCAACGAGGAGCGAGAACAAATTCGGCAACTGGCCGTCGATATTCCAGCCCTGTGGGACGCGCCCATGACCACCATGGCTGATCGTAAGGAGATCGTGCGGCAGATCGTCGACCGCATCGTCGTCGACGCCCGAGGGCGCAGCGAGCAGGTCGCGGTCACCATGCACTGGATCGGTGGCGGACAGACCGATGGGATCGTGACGCGGCCGGTGGCGAGGTACGCCGACCTGAGCTACTACCCTGAGTTGAGTCGTCGCATTCGGACGCTGGCGCAGGAGGGACTCTCAACGACGGCGATTGCCCAACAGCTCAACGCGGAAGGCTACCGTCCGCCACAGGACGGCGCGCACTTTGGGGAAGCGACCATGCGCGAGCTCCACCGTCGTCTGGGGATCACGCCAGGAAAGCAACGCCTTCGACGGCGCGAGGGCCTAGCGGTCGATGAGTGGTGGCCAACCGAGATCGCCCAGATGCTTGAGATCCCGCGCTCGACCCTCTACAAGTGGATGGGCCGTGGTTGGCTGCAAATCCGCCGCCACGAGCAGCAAACCCGAAGCTGGATTGTCTGGGCTGACGAAGCAGAGCTGGCACGACTCCGCCAACTCCGGCAGCAGGTCGTCGAGACGGCACGCTCCCGGCAGGGCGGTCGTCGAGGCGGCTTGGAATTACTGGCACATGCGGCGCCCGAGGGCGCATCGTGAGGGAGGCGAACCATGAACCGTGAACACTCGGCCACTTCGTGTCCACGAGGCACTATGACTGGGTTATCGACATCACGTACATCCGGTTGCCCACCGCATTCTGCTACTTGGCGGCGATCCTCGATGCCTGCTCCCGTCGCTGCATCGGCTGGGAACTCTCCCGGTTCATCGATACCGAGCTGGCCTTGGCGGCCCTGGAGCGGGCGCTCTGGAGTCGTCGGCCGCAGTCCGGACTGGTCCATCACTCCGACCAGGGGGTCGGGTGCCCCCTGGGCGACGCGAGCCGCGGCTATGTTGACCGCCTGGAGGCAGCGGGGATCGAGGTCAGCATGGCCGCCAAGGGGAATCCGTACGAGAACGCCAAAGCCGAGCGATTTTTCCGGACCCTCAAATCGGAGGAGGTGTACTTAAAACACTACGAGACCTACCAGGACGCCCGGGCCAACATCGGCGATTTCATCGAGGAGGTGTACAACACCAAGCGGCTGCACTCCGCCCTGGGGTACGTGCCGCCGAGCGAATTTGAGGCCGGCTACGCCCGCCTCAAATTCATGGGGTGACTTTGGCGACTGTCCGGTCACAGGGGTGCACTACACTCGATGCGCTCCTACTCCCAGTCAGCGACCTCTGCCGTGAACATCTGGGCATCGGGGATGCGACGGTCCAAGCACTGGCTCAACATAAACGCCGACTCGATTGCTGTCATATCCAACCGTGATCCATGTTTACGAAACCGGAACCCCTGTCTCGTGCACCAGACTGGTTCACCAGGAGACGGAGTGTCCAGCGATTCTGTCTCGATGGTGGCTCGCTAGAGGCTGGGGCAGCCGGTCGTGCCTCCTCCTTACCATCGAACCAGCCGTGCCCGTTCTCGCATATGGGTCGCCCCTTCACCCCCCTCGATCCCCACTCGGTGTCAGACGGCGCCCGACGGTTGGGCGACTCACCGCCCACGACGGTTGGCCTTCAGGTGGGCACGGAGGCGCCCGTTTGCGAACTCCTTGCTAGAGTCTTTATCGACCGTGGCGATCGCGCCCTCCAAGCGCGTGACGGGCGACAAGATCGACTGTAAGTGTGATCATGCTGGTTGCGACGGAATTAGGGGCGACGAGCCGATGGGGGTGTGCTCCCAGAGTGAAAGCTGGGTCTTGTTAGAGCGGAGCAAGTATCAAGAAACCGCCGGCACCAAAATGCCGGCGGCTCGTGAGAGGGGCATCTGGCGTTCCCAGACCGCGCCCGTGGCGCTTCGCTTAGCGGGCGCTATTGTCGGCGGTCTCGTCATCGCGACTCGTCGTATAGCTCCACAGTGCGAACACAATAATGGCGATACCGGTGATGATGTCAACTCGCGTAGGTCGCACCCGAGCTGAGTACTGCAGGACAAATGGCGCCACGATGAGCCAGACGCCCGGGAGCACCGAGAGACCGCTGATCATGCCGTTCAACGCGCCGGATCGGTAATTGCCGAAGACGCGTGTTGCGGCCATGCTGGCGACCAATGCACCGATGATCATCTCATTTGCATGCGCCTTGGGAGCGTAGCTCGCGTAGGTGAGAGCGAATGGGGCGATAATCAAAAACAATCCGGCGTAAAGATTCGCCCAACTCGCCAGGATGAACTGGGTCCCTTTGGCGCCGATATCCGCTCGACCCGATGCGTAGCCATCTGCTGAGTTGCCAAGATGGTCGGACACCAGCCGGCTATCCGTTACCTGCGAGGCCGAGAGCGCAACAGCACCTCTGCTGTTGGATCCTGCCCTTTCTGAGCGACTACTTGTTTCGACTTCTTGATCGTTAGCCATGCTATTGCCCCTTCTGTTCCACAAAATATTTGGATGGTCACTCTCTCTTATGGCAAATTGTGTGCCGTCACGTAAGTTCCGTCCGTTTCACTTTCAGGGCGGAGTCGGCTCCTGTCGGGGAAGGCACGTGTCCAAGTGATCGTCCCTGAGCTGTCTGTGGAGATGGTGTCGCCTACTCGGGCAGAGGCACGATGACTTTCAGTGGCACGGTCTGTGCATTGATTCCGCTCATCACGGCGCGACGCAGGTGTCACAACGGAGAGGAGGGTGGCGTGAGCTTGATTGAGACCTTACTTGGTGGGGGTCAGCAGCAGGCTGACTACAAAAACTTCGCAAGTCGATACGATAATGGACATCCAGCTGAAGGATATTCGGACGAGGAGGCCCTGAACCGACACCAAGAGGTCGCGGCCGAGGTTCCACATGACGACTACTTGCAAGCGGCTCACGCGGCGTTCGATCGCTTGTCCCCGGAGGAGCGTGAACAGTTTGGCCAGCACCTGCAGCAGCAAATGCAGCAAGAACAGATACCTCCTCCCGATCTCAACCGAGATGGCATCGACGACCGCTTGCAGGATTCGGGCACCCTGGCGCAGATGGTCACTCACTTGCAACGACAGCAACCGGGAATGCTGGGTATGGTCCTTGGCGGTCCGATGGTGATTGGCGGAGGCCGGATGATGATGGGCAGCATGGGCGGAGGTGGAATGATGGGAAGCGGCGGGGGCGTTGGCAGCATCATGGGCAATCCCCTGGCGAAGGCCGCGCTGGGAGGTATCGCCCGCTTCGCGTTCAAGCGCATTACGGGGCATTGATGGACAGTCGCATCCGGTAGGACAACAGCCACACCGGCCTTCAAGCCACGCCTGAATCACTGCAGCGGATTACGTGCCGGTCGATGTGGTGTACCGACCCGAGAGCAGTTTGGAGTTCGCATTGACGATGATTGTCGGTATTGGTATGCGCTTGGATTCCGTCCATCTCCTACACTCGAACGCTCGGTCTCTGGGTGGACCTGCTCACATAACAGGTAACGTTTTTGGGAAGCCGATATTCCGCACTCTGCCGCCCTTCGTGGTACACTCGCGCATCCTTGGCCCGCAAAGTCGTACGGCGACGGAGGAGAAGGTCGGCGGCCATGTCCGCATCGGAGGAGTTCCAGCAGGTTGCCCTGCGCTCACCCGCACCACGGAAAAACTCATCGACCCAGGAGGCACGTTATGACCAAGGAAAGCAGCTACCTGGATCACCTCGAGCGCGCCCTGCGGCGGCGCGGGCTCGACGCGTCTCACACTGCCGAGGTGATCCAGGAGGTCACCAACCACCTCACCGAGAGCGGCGATCAGCCACGGGAGACCTTCGGTGAACCGGAGCACTACGCTGCGGCGCTCGTCGCCGCAGACCAACCCGAAAGCGACCCCAAGCAGAGCTACGAGGCGCGCACGTTCCGCGCCACCGCCACCGACGAGGTGGAAATCCTGACCAACCTGGGCCGCGACGGCTGGGAACTGACCGGCGTCCGCGACTTCGGGCTACACGTCCGTCGCCCCGTAGAGCCCACCACCTGCACGATGTGGGAGTACGCGCGCCGCACCGCGGTCCGCCGCGGACCGGTACTCGACAACATGGAGGCTGCAGGCTGGAAGCCCTGTGGACGCTGGCTGACCTTTCACTACTTCAAACGCCCCGAGGATGCGCCGGCCTAACGCTTGCCCTGAGCCTCGGAGATTCGAGCGTGACGCTGTGGTTCTGTGAGCTGCGGCCGTTTGTTAAATGTGACGGCGGGTCCATTGACAATCCGTGATAGTGCGCTATGAACCTCCGGCGGGAGTTGGTGACCAAAGAGTATTGTTTCGATGTCCTAGGGCCTTTCAGTGGAGGACCCGCTTACGGGGTGGTACTCGTCAAGGATGGCTCCTGCTACCTTCCCTACAAGGCAGTGCGGCGGTAGATCGCAATCGATGATTCTCCACCGGAGCCCTCCTTCCCAGAAACGTTACCTGTCATGTGAGCAGATCCAAGCATCAGCACAACTGCGAGCGCAAATCTGGCGATTACCGGCCCGGCCGAGTGGCTCCCTGTCGCATCGGGCAGCAACTCGTCGACGGCAGCAGCGAGGATCACTCCGCCACCGAAGTGCTCGATAGCGCTTCCTTCGCGTGGTCCCGGCGGACGAATCGTCGCAACTGCCCCTCCAATGATCGTGGCAGCAGCAGGAATCAGGGCGTAGGTGAGCACCTGCCCAAGCGGGGTCGTCACGGTGGTAGCACCGGTCCGTAGAGTGTCGTGGGCGTGGTCAGCGCTGTCTCAGACACCAATCACGCTGAACAGTGATCATCACCGCAGCCACACCCACCACGGCCAGCCCGCGCACCCTCAATTGCCTCCCGTGCTTCGGTGACCAGCCAGTACAGCAGCGCCAGTGCACCAACCGCATCGGTCCACCACCAATGGAAGAGCGTGGTCAAAGCCAGCCCTACCAAAAGTGTGGCCACCATATAGGCGCAGGTCAGCGAACATGCTGCATCGGCCCGCAGTGCGGAGCTATTGAGCTGCTCCGCGATGCTGCGTTTGCGCCAGACCAGAATCGGCATGATGCCAAGGGCGGCGATAGCAAGCACAATACCGGGTATCGATTCGTCTGGATGATTGTGCCCAAGCAGGCTCAACGCCGAGGTAGCAACCACGTAGAGGCAGAGTGCAATCAAGCCAACACCGGTGATCCAGGCAGCGCGATTCTCTGCCTGCTCGACCCGGAGGAGCGTCCCGCCTCGTGCCTCGGTGGAGAGCCGCCAGAGTAGCGTGCCACCGGTGATCAACTCGATGACACTATCGATGCCGAAGGCCAGTAACAGCACGCTATGCGCGAGAATCCCGGCGCCAATGGCGACGATGGCCTCGACCACCATCCACCCGATCGTCACCAGTTCAATCTGAACGCCGGCACGGATAGCTGCCTCTCGCTTGCGGTTGCGCGGTGGTGCGAGTTGAATGGGTGTACTACTCATAATGTGCTCCTTGGCTGGTGACTATTTGGGCGGCGTCAAGTCCGTCGCTCGTCCTTTCATGCGTGTGCTCATGGTCATGCTCGCCGATGGCGTTTGGCCCTAGATCCAAGTAGAGATGTGTGGTCGCACAATCGGCACATTCCACCTGGATGGTGGCGTGGTCGATCTGATACTGACGCTGCAACATGGTCCCCAGCCGACCAAGCAACGGCTCGCACTGACTGACCGGCTGATCGGCAACCTGGACGTGGGCGGAAAGGGCACGCATGCCGCCGGCGATCGACCACACGTGGAGATCGTGTACATCTCGTACCTCGGGCTCGCGGATCATATCGCGCACCATCTGCGCGACATTCAGCCCTTTCGGTGTGGCTTCCATCAGGATGTCGACCGTCTCGCGTAGGATCCGCCAGGCCCCCCACGCAATCAAGGCAGCAATGAACAACGAGATCAGCGGGTCAGCCGGGTACCAGGCGGTGAGCAGGATAATGACACCGCCGACAATGACACCGATCGAGGCGCCCACATCACCAAAGACGTGGAGCATGGCGGCGCGCACGTTGAGGTTCTCGCCGCCTTCTTTGCGGAAACCAAATCCGATATAGAGATTCACGATGATGCCCACCGCAGCCGAGATGAACATGAGCCACGGTGTCACCTTCTCGGGATGCTGGAAGCGCTGCACTGCTTCGTAGCCGATGGCGCCGACGATCAGGATGAGCGTGACCGCATTGCCCAGGGCCGCCAGGATACCGGTTCGGTGGTAGCCATAGGTCTTTTGCGCATCAGCTGGCCGGTCTGCTTGCACCGTGGCAAACCATGCCAAACCTAGCGCGAATATGTCGGTGAGCACATGTCCGGCGTCGGACAGTAGTGCCAACGAGTGAGATGCAATGCCACCGACCAACTCGACAATCAAGATCACGGCGGTCAGCGCGAACGCGGTTCGCAGCTTGTTGCCGGTCAGGTTGTGGCTGTGACTGTGGCTCTCGCTCATGAAACGGCCGCTTGTAGTCCGACCGCTCCGCCGACAGGAGCGGCCAGTTCATCCTCATGCCCTTGATGGGCGAGCCCGATCTGAACCAGCATCGTGACATGCGCATCGTCGAGGTTGTAGTAAACGAATTTGCCGGCCCGGCGTGAGCGAATCAGACGGAGAGCCCGCAGAATCCGTAGGTGCTGGGAGACGCTGGAGTCGCTCATACCTAGTGCAGCCGCGATATCACATGTGCAGAGCTCTTCGTGGACCAATAAATGGATGATCTTGGCCCGGCTAGAATCGGCCAGTGCGCCAAAAATCTCGGCCAGCCGCACATAGGTCTCATCGTTCTTGAGCAGCGACTGGGAGCGAGCGACGGCACCTTCGTGGACGCATTGCTCTTCGCACTTCTCTGCCCCGGCTCGCACTCGCTGCCTCACCGCACATCCTCATACAATTTAGCAATCGTTTAATTGTACAGCGTTGGGTCCTTTGAAGCGCCGAACTTGGGCCATCCTCCAGATCCGATGTTGCGGCATCGGATCGCTGCGCTATTGACAACTTCATATATTGAAGTACAAGAAGAGTGTCCCAGCAACTCGGGATGCACCCTGGTTTCTTTTCTTCCGACCAAACGACCAGGACGCCCACCCAAGAAGCCGCGCATGACAGCGGTCTCCTTTTCGGCTGATGACCTTGCTGCACTCGGACACCTTATCGCTGTGGGCCAAGCAGTCCTGCAGAAACGCCCACCTGTGACGGCACGCCTCAAGGCCGCCATGACTCGCATGGGTGTTCCACTCCCGGAAGGTCTCTAGGCGATTCGGCGGTCAGGCCTGGGCCTTTGTCTCAGTAAACAACGCCGATTTTGACGCGGCAGCCCCCTCACATCGTCACCTCTCCTGGTTATCAATCTGCGATCTTGGGGAATGTGACTTTCCCCACTGTCCGCTACATAGGGTTCACTACACGGCATTACTCATCAGGGGAGTGTTAGCCTAATTCAAGACAAAACAAAAAAGCCACTCATACAGTCAAGGGGAACTCTGCGGACAGAGTTCCCCTTGACAAGTGCCGCAAGAGACCGCGTGTCAGGAGCAGTCGACCAGCGTCCGGGCCTTAACCAATCGATTGGTTCCTCGCGTCAAGAATGCGAGCCGGGTGGTGAATGAGACGCTGATTGCGGGAGCCACGCCACTCTCCTGCGCCTTCGGCAAGTGCGGCAACAAACGGCCCGTCCACCAGCAGATTGATGAGACTCAGCGCCTCCCAGACCGCCGGCTCCGGCCTGTGAGCGAGTACCTCGAGCGTGTAGCCGCTGTAAACCACGGTGTGCACGCCCCGCCCCTTAAGCTTCCTGAGAAGTTTGGCAAGACCTACCGGCTGAAAGAATGGCTCACCCCCCAGGACCGTGATCCCGTCTCGGGGCTCGCCGACCGGATCGAGAAGGGCTTTCACGACCTCCGCTATGGTGAGGAGAATGCCGCCACCCAGGTCATGGGTCTCGGGAACGTAACAGCCTCGGCAGCGAATGGGACAGCCCTGGAGTTGGATCACGCTCCGGCGTCCCGGCCCATCCACCGCGGATCCGTGATAGAGACGTGCCACGCGGAGGGTTGGACCACGAGTGTCGGCCTCCGATGATAGAGGCATACTGTTCAACGGCCGGGCGCAGTTGACGGACTGGGCCGGGGGCAGGAGATCCCCGGTCAGCGCCACTACCTCCCGTGCCTCCAACCCCTTTGCTACCAGCGCTCCCGTCGCTGGGTCGAGGATCCAGGTTACGTCCCTCACTGTCTGCGCTGGCCGCGAACCTGCGAACGAACCTGTGGACGCAAGTAGTACTCCGGCGTCTGCCACTCTTGCTCCGGCTTGCCCAGGAGTTCGCTTGCCATCCTGGCAATGTCGGTACAACCGGAACCCGCGATCCCCCTGACGTGCATCGTCAGCTCTCCCGTTGTCGCATCGATCGTGAACTCGATTTCGGCCATGGCTTGCTCCTAGAACCTCACTCTGATCTTGACCAGGCTTCCCTCCACCTGCCGTTGGGCGGTACCGTGCAGGCGACGTCTCACCTCCTCAATGACTCGCTCGCTATGGGCCGTGCGCAGCTTCACCAGGAACTGGCCGCCGTGCACTGCCCGCTGGTCGTACTCCGAGACCAACGGGATATAGCCGTGCGGAGTGCGAGTGAAGCCGATGTCGTTCGAGAGGGAGCCGACGTGCTGCCGTCGGATCACAATCTCGGCCGTCTCCGCTCGACGGTCGCCGCGATACCCATAGAGGGGGAGCGCTTCCCCCTCCTCGATCTCCGTGTAGCCGAGTTCCGCCAGTGCGGCCAGGAGCAGCCGCCGATCCTTGAATACCATGTCCGGGAACGTGAGGTACTTGCTCATGATCCGACTCCTTCTCAGAACTCAATCAGCCGTTGGCCGGAGGTCGTCTCGGCATGCACAGCGTCGATCGCCAGGTGCTCTCGGGCCCAGCGACGCAGCTCCTCGATCTCCTCCCGCTTCACAACAGAGGTTGGTCGGATGCTGCGGACACGCTGCAGCACGTCTGCCGTCGTCACCTCCCGGACACCATCCATGAAGGCATCCAGCACGGCTCCCTTCACCG
>JAABUJ010004263.1_pt1 | contig 15198 bp, 18 predicted proteins | sample 5559131 | NCBI WGS metagenome assembly JAABUJ01 (sample SAMN10711875, study PRJNA513366) | rock metagenome | isolation source: Antarctica rocks | place: Antarctica: Victoria Land, Mt New Zealand nord | collected 2016-01-07 | reverse complement strand
CACGAGCCCCCGACCCCGGACTCCAAATCCTCCTCGGTCACCGCTGACACCGGGCGACCCAGACCCAACACCACCGGGTTATTATACGGTCCCCTCACCGCGCCCGCCGACCCGCTAACAAAGTACCTCTCGAGCGCCGCATCGGGGGCGTAGCACGCCACGAGCGCGTCGACGTTGTGGGCGGCCAGCGCCTTCTCCCAGGCCTTGCCTCCGTGACCGCTTCGATGTCCTCACGCGTCGCTGAGGGAGCCATGCGTTGGTGCCCTACCCGCCGCAGACCCAAAAACACGCTCGCCACGAATGCGCGTGTCGCAGTGGGAACGTGCTGCGGGAACCTGCCGGAGTGGTGCCGGTTGGGTCGTCGGTTCTCACTTCGGTCCCGGTCGAAGTTTCGCTGTCGTAGCGTGGGAGAGGTCGACGACACCCTGCGCAGGAGGTTGATTCTCGATGGCTGTACGAACGGCACGCAGCCGGGAGGTTGACGCCTTCCTCGATGCCCGCCAGCACATCGCCCCAGGTGTGGTCAGCGCCTGCGAGGGTTGGACTGCGCACGAGGTAACCGCGCATCTCACTGGGATCGCTGCTGAGATCACCCGTCACCTGACCCCCTACCTCGCCGGTCACCCCGTGCCCGACACCCGCTCGTTCGAGGAACGCGAGGCACCTTTCCAAGCCATGGCCGACGCCGACCTGTGCCGGCGCCTGGAGACCGAAGAGGACTAGATGCGCTCGCTGATGGACCAGGTGCTGGCCGCCGAGGTTGATGCGGTCATCCCTTGGACCGGCCGGCAGATGGCGGTGGCGAAGTTCTGGCCGCACTTGGTCGACGTGCGCCTGGTCGTCCAAGCCCACCCTGGCCCGGCTCCAAGCCCTGCTCTCAGGCTATTGATCGATCGTCCGGCAACCCACAAGGCGATCGGCTTTAGGGGCACCCTCGGCGCAGCTTTGCCTGCTTGCTGCCCAGGGCAGCTACCGCTCCAGGCCGTCCCGGCCGCGCCCGGGGAGGTCGCGGGTCCGGTCCTGCTCCCGCGCCGCTCGTTGCAGGGCGATGGCCCGTCGGTGAGGACCGCCCGGCCGTCGAGTGCAGCGGGCCGGTCGAACTCGCTCGGGGGTCGGCGTGGGTGAGCACGTAGGCCTCACGCTCGCCCGGACCGTTGACGCGTTTGCGTACATTCGGCCACCGGGCCGGGCTCCAGGATCGAGGAACCGGGTGCTCAGCGTGGCGCCGCCGCCCGTTCCTTGAGGGCGACCAGCGCGGTGTCGGGCACGGCGAGATCGCCGCGCCCGGTGCCCACCGACAGGTCGGGTTTGTAGCTGCCGTGGTAGTCCGACCCTCCCGTGACGACCAGTCCCAGGCGCCGGGCGAGGCGCGCCACCCCGTCGCGCTCGTCGTCGGAGTAGCGCCCGTAGATGGCCTCGAGACCGTCGAGGCCGTGGCCGGCCAGCTCTCGGATGGTGCGCTCCAGCTCCACCCCTTCCTGCCCGATGCTGCGGGGATGGGCGAGCACGGGGGTGGCCCCGGACGACCGGGCCAGGCGGAGGGCGGTCGGGGGGTCGAGCCGCTCCTTCGGCTGGTAGGCCGGCCGTCCCTTGGCCAGCCAGGTGTCGAATGCCTCCTGGACCGACCCCACCACCCCCTTGCGCACGAGGATCCCGGCGACGTGGGGCCGGCCCATGCCCATGCCCCCGGCCTCTTCGACCATCTCGTCGTAGGTGACCGGCAGGCCCAGCTCGGCCAGGCGGGCGACCATGCGCTCGTTGCGGTTGTCCCGGGCCGCCTGGAGCCTCACCAGCTCGTCCTGCAACGGCCCTTCGCCTGGCTCCAGGAAGTAGACCAGCACGTGCATGGTCCCCTCGTGCTCGCACGACAGCTCGCAGCCGGCCACGAGCTCGACACCGAGCTCCGACGCCCGCCGGCGAGCCGGGCCGACGCCGTCGAGGCGGTCGTGGTCGGTCAACGCCACCGCCGACAGCCCGGCGCCGAAGGCCATCTCCACGACCTGTTCGGGTGTCTCGCCCCCGTCGGACACGGTCGAGTGGGTGTGGAGATCGATCACCGGGGAACGGTATCCGCACCGGCCGCCGACGGGGAGCCCAGAGCCGCTCTGGTGCAAGAGTCGCAGGGCACGCTCCGGGTGCAAGTCTCGCAAGGCACGCTCCGCGTGCGAGACTGGAGCAGTGCCCTGGGGTTCTGTCCAGTCGCGTCACCCGCAGCACGGATCCTCTCCACCCCCGGACCTGGTGGTCGACCACACGCCGCCCCGTGAGGCGTGCGGCGTATTCGGCGTCCTGGCGCGCGGCCGCGCCGTCGCCCACCTGACCTTCGACGGTCTCTACGCGCTGCAGCACCGGGGCCAGGAGTCCGCCGGGATGGCCGTCTCGGACGGTCAGGACATGGTCGTGGTGAAGGACATGGGTCTGGTCACCAACGTGTTCAACGACTACCGCCTGGCCGGGCTGCAGGGCCACCTGGCGATCGGCCACACGCGGTACTCGACCACCGGATCGTCGACCTGGCACAACGCCCAGCCCGTCTACCGCACCGCGGGCAACTCCGCCTTCGCCCTCGGGCACAACGGCAACCTGACCAATGCCGGTGCCCTGGCCAACGACGCGGGGATGCTGCCCGGCCTGGTCACGAGCGACAGCGACCTCATCGCTGAGCGGCTGGCCCGGCACCTGGAGGCCAACGACAAGGCGACGGTCGTGGACGCCCTCCACGAGGTGCTCCCGGCGCTGGAGGGGGCCTTTTCCCTCGTCCTCATCGACCACGACCGGCTGATCGGTGTCAGGGACCCCCACGGGTTCCGCCCCCTCTGCCTCGGGGACCTCGACGGGCAAGGGGTCCTGGCGTCGGAGTCACCTGCCCTCGACGTGTGCGGGGCGCGCTTCGTGCGCGAGATCGAGCCCGGCGAGGTCGTGGTCATCGAGGATGCCGGATGGCACAGCGAATGGCCGTGGGCGCCCGCCGAGATCGATCCGAAGCTCTGCCTCTTCGAGTTCGTCTACCTGGCCCGGCCCGACAGCCGCCTCTACGGCCAGGAGCTGCACCAGGCCCGGATGCGCATGGGGGAGCGGCTGGCCGCCCAGGCGCCGGTCGCCGCCGACATGGTGATGGGCGTACCCGATTCCGGCCTGCCCGCGGCGGAGGGCTACGCGCGGGCCAGCGGCATCACCTACGGGCAGGGACTGGTCAAGAACCGCTACATCGGGCGCACGTTCATCGCCCCCGACCAGGCCCAGCGCGACGCCGGCGTCCGGCGCAAGCTGAACCCGCTGCGGGACAACATCGCCCGCAAGCGGCTCGTGGTGGTCGACGACTCGATCGTGCGGGGCACGACGACCCGGGCCATGGTGCGGATGCTGCGGGAGGCCGGTGCCCGTGAGGTGCACCTGCGCGTGTCGTCGCCGCCGTACCGCTGGCCCTGCTTCTACGGCCTGGCGACCGGCACCCGAGACGAGCTCATCGCCGGCCGCCTCGAGGTCGACGAGATCCGGGCCTACGTGGGGGCCGACAGTCTGGTCTACCTGTCGCTGGAGGGGCTGAAGGAGGCGACGGGTGCCGCCGAGGCCGGCTTCTGCGACGCCTGCCTGACCGGGGACTACCCGGTGCCGGTCCCCGTCGAGCTCACGACCGCAGGTGCGCTCGGGCGCGTCGGTGGCTGACGGGCGGGTTGGGGGCGCCAGCAGCTCGGTTGGGGCCGCCGGCAGCCGTCCCGGGGGATTGACCTACGCGGCGGCGGGTGTCGACATCGACGCCGCCGACCGGGCGGTCGCCGCCATGGGCGCCCTCGTCGCCTCCACCCGCACCGACGGGGTGGTCGGCGACATCGGCGGGTTCGGGGGGCGCTTCGCCCTGCCCACCGGATACCGGGAGCCGCTGCTCGTGGCCAGCACCGACGGGGTGGGCACCAAGATGGCCGTGGCCATTGCCCTCGGGCGCCTCGACACGGTCGGCATCGACCTGGTGGCGATGTGTGTCGATGATCTGGTGTGCTGCGGGGCCCGGCCGTTGTTCTTCCTCGACTACCAGCTCCTCGGACGGGTCGACCCCGCCCAGGTGAGCGCGGTGATGACCGGGATCGCCGAGGGGTGCCGCCAGGCCGGATGTGCCATCCTCGGCGGCGAGCTGGCCGAGCATCCGGGGCTCCTTCGGCCCGGTGAGCTCGACGTGGCCGGGTTCGCGGTCGGCATCGTCGAGCGCGACGCCGTCCTCGACGGATCGGCCTGCCGACCCGGGGACGTCCTCATCGGGCTGGCCTCCCCCGGCCTGCGCGCCAACGGGTACTCCCTGGCCCGGCGAGCCCTGCTGGATGTCGCCGGCCGGCGCCTCGCGGGACCGGCCTGGGACGGCGCCGCCCGCACCCTGGGCGACGAGCTCCTCGTCCCCTCGGTCATCTACGCCCCGGCGGTGCTCGCCCTGGTCGCCTCCGGCATCGACGTCCACGCCGTGGCTCACATCACCGGTGGGGGTCTCCCGGGCAACCTGCCCCGCGTGCTGGCCTTCGGGGTGGACGCGGTCATCGAGACCTCGTCGTGGGAGGTCCCCCGGATCTTCACCGAGATCCAGGCGGCGGGAGCGGTCGACGACGACGAGATGGCGAGAGTCTTCAATCTGGGGATCGGCATGGTCGTCGCGGTAGCGCCCGGCGCGGCCCGCCCTGCGCTCGACGTGCTGGCCGGCGCCGGCCGCCCCGGTGTGGTCATCGGTGAGCTGGTGACCTCGGAGGGCCGGGGATCGGAGGGTCGGGGCGGGGGGGACCGCCGCTCTGACGTGGAGGGCCGTCGCGTGCACCTGCGTCGGTAGCGGCATATCCGGGGTAGCGGCATCCGGGGGCGGGCTCGTTCAGCGCCGGCCGGTCGGGGGCGGAAAGGTGCGCAGGCGCGGCACCGAGCCGACGGCCGCGATGCGCTGCTCAGCCAACTCCGCGGCCGCCGTCACCGTCGTCGTGCCCCGCTCCGCCGCCCAGGTCAACACGGCGAGGGTGGTGGCTCCGATCCGGCTCACGGCGGCGGCGGCCCGGTCCGGGTGGTACCCGGTCAGGCCGTCGGCGATGTCGATGACCCCGCCGGCGTTGACGACGAAGTCCGGCGCGTAGACCACCCCACGCCCGGCGAGGGTCGCAGCGACGCCCGGGTGGGCCAGTTGGTTGTTGGCCGAGCCGACCACGGCCCGGGCGCGCAACTCGTTGACGCTGGTGTCGTTGAGCGATGCGCCCAGCGCGCACGGCGAGAACAGATCGCAGTCGACGGTGTGGGCGTCGTCCACGTTGACGGCGGTGACGCCCAGGGCGGCCACCACCCGGGCGACGGCGGTACGGTCCGTGTCGCACACGCTGACCTTTGCGCCCGAACCGACGAGCAGGCCGGCCAGGGCGGAGCCGACCTTGCCCACACCCGAGATCACCACGTGGGCGCCGTCGAGGTCACCGTCAGCGGACGAGGACCCGGCCAGGTGGCCGGCGACCGCCCGCATGGCCCACCACACGCCCTGGGCGGTCGCTGTCGAGGGGTCGCCGGAGCCGCCGAGGTAGGGCGAGATCCCGGTGACGCAGCGCGTCTCCCGCCATATCGTGTCCATGTCGGCCTGGGTGGTCCCCACGTCCTCGGCGGTGAGGTACCGGCCGCCGAGGCTGTCGATGAACCGACCGTAGACCCGAAGGAGGGCTTCGCTCTTGTCCTTCGCCGGGTCGCCGATGATGACTGCCTTGCCCCCGCCCAGGTCGAGGCCGGCCAACGCCGACTTGTAGGTCATCCCCTGCGCCAACCGGAGCACGTCCTCGAGGGCGTCGTCCTCGGAGTCGTAGGGGTAGTACCGGGTGCCACCCAGGGCGGGCCCGAGCGCCGTGGAATGAATGGCGACGATGGCCCGCAACCCGCTCGGACGGTCGTGGCACCACACCACCTGCTCGTACTCGTCGGCCAGGCGGTCGAACACCCTCATCCACCTACGGTACCGATCACCATCCTCCCGGGCTACGCGCCGGGCGATGCACCGAAGGTGTGACTAGTACTTTGTGGACAGAAAATGACTACAGTGAGCCATGGCGCGCTTATGTGGCCGCAAATTACCGTGATGACCGATAGACACGACTTGACTTCGGAAGGATCCTTGACGAGATGGCTGACCAATCGCAGGGAGACGCGCTGCTGACGCCCGCCGAGGTGGCGGCGTTGTTCCGAGTCAATCCCAAGACCGTTACCCGCTGGGCCCGCGCCGGCAAGATCACCGCCATCCGGACCCTGGGTGGTCACCGTCGCTTCCGGGCCTCGGAGATCCGCCGTTGCCTGGAGCAGCTCGAAACCGAGCGCATCTGACCGACGGGGCCGTCTCTCTTTGACGGACGCTGACTGGCCACCCGAGGGCGCTACTGTGCCGGCGGCCCCGAACGTGGCCCTGCCGGCGGCCTTCGTTGCCTACACCGGTCGCGCCGGTTTGCGCGCTACGGGGGACGATGTGGCGGTCGTGGCGTCGAGGCGGCCGTGCGCCAGCGTCGGCCTGTTCACCCAGAGCCGCTTCGCCGGGCCGAGCGTCACCCTCAGCCGCTTCCGGGCGGCGACGGGCAGAGCTCGGGGCGTCGCCGTCGTGGCCAAGAACGCCAACGTGGCCACGGGGGACCAGGGCATGGCGGACGCGGTAGAGGTGGCGGATTTGGCGGCGCGCGCCGCGGGGATCAGGGGGGAGGAGATGCTCCTCGCCAGCACTGGGGTCATCGGTCGGCCGTACCCCATGCCCCTCCTGCGAGACCATCTGTCCGGGGTCGTCCCCGCCCGCTTCACCGCCCATGCCGGCCACGTGGCCCGAGCCATGATGACGACCGACACGGTGGCCAAGGTGGCCGAGCGGACGGTGGGTGCAGCGCGCGTCGTCGGGGTGGCGAAGGGTGTCGGGATGGTCGAGCCGGACATGGCCACGATGCTGGCGTTCGTCTTCACCGATGCCGAGCTCGATCCGGAGTGGATGGCGTCGGCCTGGCGGGGAGCGGTCGACGACACGTTCAACTGTCTCAGCGTCGATACCGACACCTCCACCTCGGACACTGCCGTGCTGCTGGCCAACGCCGCCGCGGGTCCGGTCGACGCCGGGGGCCTCGCCGCCGCCCTGCGAGAGGTGTGCCTCGACCTCACCTTGCAGCTGGCCCGCGACGGCGAGGGGGCAACCAAGCTGCTGACCGTCACCGTGCTCGAGGCCCGGGACCGGGGCCAGGCACGGAGGGTGGCCAAGTCGGTCCTCAACTCGCCTCTGGTCAAGACCGCGGTCCACGGCGCCGATCCCAACTGGGGACGGGTGGCCATGGCGGTCGGCAAATGCCAGGATGACCGGGACATCGACCCATCGCGGGTCGTCATCCGCCTTGGCGACCTGGAGCTCTACCCGGGGGGCGTCGATGACGACGCCCTCGGTCGTCTCCGCAAGGTGATGGAGGAGGACCACGTCGACATCGAGGTCGAGCTGGCGACCGGGCCGGCTCAGGCCACGGTGTACGGCTGCGATCTCTCCGCCGGCTATGTCCGCATCAATGCGGACTACACCACCTGAGGGGTTGGCTCCACCCGGAGCATCCCCGAGGTAAGGACCTTGCTCACGGTAGGACCCTACTCACGGTAGTGTCGACGACGCTGCCCGTCTTCGCCGGCGGCGACACTCGTCGCCTCGGTCCGATTGGGTGCCGGGGTGCCGAGAGGACAGCGACGGCGATGGCGGCGAGAGAGTACGATTATGCCGTTTGCACAGAGTGTTTCCTGATTTGCGTGTGTGGGTTATACTGGGGGAGTTTCGGGCAGAGAGGTGGGTATGGCACAGAAGCGGGTGGTAGCCGTTATGGCGAGCGGGGTGGCGGTGCTGGCTGTCGGCATCGGCGCGGTGGTCACGTGGGGGGGGAGCGGACATCCGTCCACCCAGGTCGGTCACGTCGCAATGTCGAGTCGCTCCGCGTCCGCTCCGGTCACCCCGGGTCCGTCGTCCTCCGTCCCCACCACGGTTTCGGCTCCCGCTCCCGTACCCACGACGGCTCCCTCATCCACCACGGCTCGCGTCCCCACGACGGTCAAGACGCCGACCTTGCCACCGTCCCCCGCCATGCAGAAGGCGGCGGCTGACCTTCCCCCGTCGCCGCCTTCGATGTCCCTGCCTTCGACGTCCCTGCCCTCGACGTTGCCGCCGATCACCTACACGGTCAAACCCGGGGACAGCCTGTCAACTATCGCCGCCTGGTTCAAGCTTCACGGCTACGCCGCCCTGTACCAGCAGAACGCTGCGGTCATCGGCGCCAACCCCAACCGGATCTTTGCCGGCCAGAAGATCACCATCGCGTCAGGCGTCATGACCTTCCTAAAGGTGCAGTAGGGAGGAGTGCAGTAGGGAGGACGCTGAGGGCGGGTTGCGGATCTGTGCGCCGCCCGAGGGCGTCCTAGGGCACGCGCCCGAACCGAGAACGCTACCGAGGCCGACGTGATTCGCCGGGCCGTGAATGACTACCTGGAACGCACCCAGGCCAGCTGATCCCCGCGGTGGCGTCCCGTCGGACGGCGCGTTGGTTGGGGATACGATACCGGGCGCGGCGGATCAGCCCGGGCGTTACCGTCAGGAGGTGACGCACGGCCTGGACTATGTGGACCACCTTGCACGCGAGTCGGCTCGCTTCGCGGTGGCGCTGGAGGGTGCCCCTCCCGACAAATCCGTCCCCTCGTGCCCCCGAGTGGGAGGTCAACGACTTGTTGTGGCACCTGGCCAAGGTGCAGTGGTTCTGGGGCACGATCGTGCGAGAGAAGCTGACCGAGCCGCTCCCGACGACCCGGCTTGGACGTGGCACACCGACCAGACGGTGGGCTTCATCCGCCGGCGCCAAGCCCACGAGGCGCTGATCCACAGGGCGGGGTCTCTCAGCGCCCACACGAGGCCCTCGCCCGAGCTCAGCCCCGTCGAGGTGCGCGCCGCGAAACCTGGGTCGGCGGTGCCCATGAGCCGGGCCACGTGGTCCCACGACGACCCCTTGCGGGCCTTGGCGGACTCGCCGACGAGCAGCACGTACTCGTTGGGATGGTGCAAGGTGGCCTCGACGGCGAAGTGGGCGCCGCGACCGATCACCGCGCCGGCGGCGACGAGGGCCTGGGCCAAGATGGCGACGGGGTCGGCCTCGGTGTGGGGGGCGAGGGCGGCGACGATGTCGCCGACCAGGCCGGCGTAGGCGTCGGGCCCGGGAGCCTCGGGCCACCCTGGCGGCGCCGGCCCCACCGCCAGGGCGGCCGGCACCGCTGCGTGGTCAGCTTGCGCCCCGGCCGGGCTCGCCTCGCCGAGGGCGAAGAGCGCAGCCTGGCTCGACGCGCCCGGCCTCAGCACTCGGTGACCTCGGCGACCGCGGCCCGAGCCGAGCTCTCGTCGACGATGCCCTTGCGCTCCGCCCACGCGGCGACGAGGGCGGCGACGGCCAGGTTGTTCACGATCCGGGGCAGTCCGCGCGACACCTGGTGGACCAGGGCGACGGCGTCGTCGGAGAACAACGTGTCGGAGCGGCCGGCCAGGGCCAGGTGATGGGCGATGTAGGCGCCGGTCTCGGCCGCCTCGAGGCCGGTCATGGCGTAGCGCAGCCCGACGCGCTGATCGAGCGCGGCGAACGCCCCCAGGCGCAGGCGACGCCTCAAGGTGGGCTGGCCCAACAGGATCAGGCCGAAGGGCGCGACCGAGTCCATGGCCGGCTTCGACAAGCAGCGCAGGCCCTCGAGGGTGTCCGCGTCCAAGAGATGGGCCTCGTCGATCACCACTGTCACCTTCTTGCCCCGCTCCTCGGCCTCGGCGGCGAGGAGGTCCTGGGTCTGGGGGATCAGCGAAGCGCAGTGGAACCGGGGTGTGCCCCCGAGCGCTGCGGTGATCGCCGCGTACATGCCCCGCAGCCCGACACCGGGGGCGCCCAGATAGATGGTGGTGTGCCGGGAGCCGTCCAGCGCGGCCAGCGCAGCCCGGGCGGCGACGGTCTTGCCCGATCCGCACTCCCCGGTGACCACGCCGATGGCGGACTCGGCCACGCACCAGCCGATGCGGGCGACCGCCTCGGCGTGGCAGGCAGAGCCGTGCAGCATGCCGGCCGCCAGGTCCTTGCCGAAAGGCATCCGGGCCCCGAAGCCGTAATGGGCTCGTAGTCCGTCGATGCCGCTCACGAGCCGGCCTCACTGGCGACCAGGGAAGCGAAGTCGATGTGCTTGCCGTTCAGCTCCGCGGAGCGTCTGGCCGCGACCAGGCTGAGATAGTCGATCCCCGTCGGCACCGGCGCCGGGGGCGCCTCGGGGTGGGCGTGGGGGTGGCTGTGCCGGGCGATGCGCACCGGGACCGCCTGGCCCATGGACCGACCCTCGAAGCGGACCTCGACGGACGTCAGGTCGAAGGGGTCGAAGATCAGCTCGGCTCGCCGGCCGACGAGGGCGGCGTCGACCTCGAAGGAGTTGCCGGGCAGGCTCACCGTCGCCATCTTGGTCACCGTGCGCGTCTCGGCCCACAAGAACGCCTCGTGGAGCTGGGCGACCGACGGCAGCGCCGGGGACCCTGGCGCCATGAACCGCTCAAGAGGCGTCTGGCCGGTCTCGGAATGGGGCCGGCGGTGATAGACCACCTCGACCCACGCGGAGAACAGCGTGTTCAGCTCGGCCAGGTCCGCCACGCCTCGAGCCTCGACCTCGACGACGAACTGGGACCTCGCGGTCCGAAAGAACCTCTCGATCTTGCCCTTCGTTGTGGCCGCTCTCGGCTTGGCGTGGATCAGGCGGACACCGAGCACCGCGCACGCCCGCAGGAACGGGGCGGCGACGAAGGCGCTGCCGTTGTCGACCAGGACCGCTCGTGGCACGCCGCGAGAGCCGAGACCGGGACGAAGCGCCGACTCCAGCCGGACGGTGTCCTCCGCCGACGTCCACAGGTATCCGACCAGCAAGCGCGAGTAGGATCGGACCGAGGCGCGGTGTCAGCCTTTCGGCTGGTCCGTCTCCCCGGCCCGTCCTCCGAACTGGACGTGCGTGTCTCCACGCATCCAGCTCTCCACAAGTTCATGCCGTCGGGTCATGCGGCGGTCTCGTTCGTGCTGGTGGACCACGGCGAGGCGATGTTGTAGCCCCGATAGCGGTAGTACGTGACTGACACACCAGCGGGGTTGAACAGCTTGACACCGTTCTCCGTCGGCCACCACCTGGAGAGGTAGCGGCGACGGAGTTGCTTCCAGGTGGACCGGCGATACTTGCGGAGGAGCCACACAACGACCCGGTGCCATACGAAGGCACGCAGGTAGTTGAAGGTCGCCTTGGACACGCCGTGTGGGAAGTAGTTGGTCCATCCCCGAAGCACCGGGTTGAGCCGGTGCAACAGGGCCTCAAGTGAGGGGTTCGTGCCCCGACGGGTCAGCAGCCGTACCCCTTTCTGTCATCAGCGAGTAACGGAACAACCCGACATCTCTGCAACGGCTCTCCTCCATGGGGTCCTCCTGACCGAAAACGGTGAGGAGGACAGCGTGAACCCCTCAGGGCACCGGCGGCAGAGGGCATCTCGTGTTGGCGAGCAGCACACCGCCCGACGCGAACGCCGCCCAGGGCCACAGCGGGCGAGGACCGAAACGCAGCACAGCGGCGCGCATCGCCACTGCGATCGCCTCCAGCGCGTCGGCGAGGGGCCGTCGCCCGGACCGGCCGGGCCCAACGACACGTCCAGCGCGTGTGCCCAGCGAGTGAAGTGCTCCCTGATCGACTCCGCCCGCTCAGCGAAACGGCGCAACCAGCGCCGCACCCTCCACGCCGGCAACCCAAGTCGAATCGCTATCCTACGATGTCCCTCCCCGGCCGCTTTGGCCTCGATCGCCCCGCCGATCACCGCCACCTCGTCACGGCGCCTAACCAAAGCGTCGTCGCCCAACAGCACGTGGGTTCGCCCACACACACGACACCTCCCCCGGCGCGGGCGCACCCGGTCCTCCCTGCCTCCCCGGCGCCGCAACGGCCGGGCCCGGGCATGACCCCACAGGCACCGGTGCTCATGGTAGGGACTGATGAAACGGTGGTCGAGGCAGATCTGGTGGGAGGGCTGCTGGCTTGCCCGTCGTGCAGGGGGGCGCTGGGCCCGTTTAGGAGCGGCGTTGTGTTGCTCAGCTATATACCCCGAGCTAATCCGCCCCTTCGGAATTAAGCACGCCACTCAGTTCGAGGCGCGGTTGTCCCGCAAGGCGACCCCTTATATGGGACACTCGGATGTTGTCAGGACTGATGGTTGGCTACGCCCGGGTCTCCACCGACGCCCAGGACCTCACGGCTCAGCGTGACGCTCTCAAAGCGCTCGGGGTGGGCGCCAGGCGCATCTACGTTGATCACGGCCTCACGGGCAGAAACCGGGAACGTCCCGGGCTCAGACAGGCCATGGCTGCCTGCAGGGAGGGCGACACGCTGGTGGTCGCCAAGCTGGATCGTCTGGCCCGCTCCGTGCCCGACGCCCGCGACATCGCCGCTGAGCTGACCGCCGCTGAGGTGAAGCTCAACTTGGGCGGGTCGGTCTACGACCCCCTCGACCCGGTGGGCCGGCTCCTGTTCGACGTGTTGGCCATGGTGGCCGAGTTCGAGGCCGACCTGATCCGAGCCCGCGCTCGGGAGGGCATGGCTGTGGCGAAGGCCAAGGGCGCTTGCGGGGTAGGAAGCCCAAGCTCAGCTCTCGTCAGGAGGCCCACCTGGCGGAGATGTATGCAGGTGGCGAGACCAGCGTTGGCGAGTTGGCCGAGCTGGTCGGGGTCGGACGCTCGACCATCTAGCGGGCCATCCAGCGCACTCAGATCCGCCAGGAGAAGGCCGGGGACCGGAGCGCCGAGCCCGCCCCCTCGTAAACGAGATCAGCCCCGGACCCGTGCGCCCGGCAGGCGGCTGAGACGTACGCCCTGGTCGGCAAGCCGGTCATGCCCCGGTCCCGTGCGCCCGGCAGGCGGCTGACCAGGGGAGGCCCTCGTAGAGGGGTTGGAAGCTCGGCTGTGTCATACCATTGTTATACACTAGCGGTGGTGCTGGTGACCGAGCTGTTGTGGGACGAGTACAACGAAGCACACATCGCTCGCCACGCCGTCACCACGACAGAGGTCGAGGACGTCGTCTTCGACCAAGCCACGCGCTGGGAAGTCCACACCAGCCACCGCCGAGAGCGGCTTGTCGCGCTCGGCCCCACCAGCAGTGGGCGTCTCCCGTTCGTGGTGTGCGAGATGCCAGCAGCGACCGGAACGTCGGTGTGCGTGACTGCCCGGCCGGCAACCAACCGGGAGCAACGTCTCTACCAAGGAAGAACGTGACAATGACCGATGACATGGCAGCGAGGTACGAGGCGGACGCCGACGAGGCAGACACCATGGAGTTCGGCAACGGAACTCCTATCGACGTGAAGACGAGCCCCCAGCGGATGTCCGCGTTGGCGGTCCGTTTCGACCCCGGCGCCCTGGACCGGCTCCGAGCCAGGGCCGACGCCGAGGGGATCGGCGTCACCCAACTGGTCCGGGCGTGGGTGCTCGACCGGCTGGAGGCCGACGACACCGTGCCTGTTGAAGCCGACGAAGCGTTGAGCACGCTCCGGCGACTCGTAGCACGCCGTTAGCCCACGACACGGCAGCCGCCCGGGGCGCCGTGTGGGAAGGGATCCCGCTCGCCGATGGCGCACGAGCATTGGATGCGGCGGCTGCCCCGCCGGTACCAGACGATCCCGGACCCGGCCAGCTTCTTCTCGACCTTGGGGGAGGAAGCGGCGGCCGAGATCGCCCAGTTGTGGCCAGAGCTGTCGGGCCAGGGACCGCCGGGCGAGGAGTACCTGGCCCGGGTGGGCCGGTTCAACATGGCCAAGATGCAGGCAGAGGGGCGGGTGCTGGCAGCGGGTCCTCCCGGACCCGGAACCGGGGGTCGACGAGGCGGAGACGGAGGACCTAGAGCCGACGGCCTCGACGGCCGGGGCGAGCGGTGCCGGTCGTAGGTGTAGGTGTAGGTCTCGAGGCGGCCACGGTGATGTCGGTGAGGGTGATGACGGAGCCGCGGGTGTCGGTGAGGTAGTAGTCGTTGGTGGCGGCCCCGTCCGCGGCGGTGCCGTTGCGCTCGGCGAGGAGGTCGCCCTTGGCGTCGCGGGTGAGGTAGGTGTAGGCGCCGGTGGGGGTGTTGTCGATGGCCGAGACGCCGGTCTGGTTGTCGGTGATGGACAGGCCGCCGTCGGAGACCCGGTAGGTCGAGTCGACGTCCGTGTAGGCCATGGGCACGGCGTTGATGCTGGTGGTCTGGTTCTTGGCGTTGTAGGCGAAGGACGCCGAGCCCGGCCCGGTCTGCTCGTTGCCGGCGCCGTCGTAGCCGTATGGTGCTGGTCCTGGCGCTTCCCCCGGTGATGGCGTCGTTGTCGGTGCTGGTCTGCATCAGCGCCTTGTCGCTCGCACCGCTGGCCGTGGTGTAGGTGTTGGCAAAGCTCATGAGCGTGGTGGTGGAGTTGGCCGCCCGGGCCAGGGTCTGTTGGCCCGCCCCGTTGTAGGCGCCGGTCTGGGTGACCCCGTTGTAGGTATAGGCGCTACTGCAGAAGGCCCTCTGACGAGGGCCCTGCCAGTGGTCGGAGTCGGCGTCGATCCGACGACCTCGCGCTTTTCAGGCGCGCGCTCTACCGACTGAGCTATCCGACCGCGGACCTGACGGGATTTGAACCCGCGTCCTCCGGCTTGACAGGCCGGCGTGCACTCCAAACTGCACCACAGGTCCCTACCAGCACCCTCGCGGGTGCAGAGCGCACACTATAGGCGACCTCGGCCGACGGCTTGAGCACCCGACCCCGCAGCGGCCATTCCGAGCACGTGGAGGTCGCACAGAGTGGCAGGACCGGGCGAGCCGACGGCAACGCGGACGGCCCGGGCGCGAGCCCCTGCGGGCAAGGTGGCGAGGAGGAACGGTGCGCTGCCTCCGTCCCCGACTCGCCCGGGCGCCGCCGCCACCGTGCGCCACCGGCCGTTCAGGCCGAGCAGGTCCACGGCGACGCCGGCCGCCGGGTCCCGGGAGGCGCCGGCCGACCCCAGGCTCACCTGGGTCAGCGTCGCGTCGGCGGGAATGGCCCACTCGGTCGCCGTGGCGTGCAGCGCGGCGGCCGGCACCCCGACCAGGTCGCGGAGATGGGGGTGCACGGTGCCCGGCCCGATCAGCTCGAAGACCGTGGCGTCGTCGTGGGCCGTGTGGAGC
>JAABUJ010004262.1_pt1 | contig 15199 bp, 21 predicted proteins | sample 5559131 | NCBI WGS metagenome assembly JAABUJ01 (sample SAMN10711875, study PRJNA513366) | rock metagenome | isolation source: Antarctica rocks | place: Antarctica: Victoria Land, Mt New Zealand nord | collected 2016-01-07 | reverse complement strand
CCCGCCAGCGGATTCGCATGAACCGTAACCCCCCCAATAACCACCCTCTCCCTAGGTCTCCCCTTCCCATCGACCTGCACCTCCTCCAACCTCCCCAACGTCGTCTCCGCCCCCTCAATAACCCTCCCGAAAACCGTATTCTTCCCATCCAAATGCGGCGCTGCGCCGTACGCGATGAAGAACTGACTCCCGTTGGTGCCGGGCCCGCGATTGGCCATGCTGACGGTGCCGCGCGCGTTGTGGCGCAGCGCGGCGCGGATCTCGTCGTCGAAGGGGGCGTGCCAGATCGAGGCGCCGCCTTTGCCGGTGCCGGATGGGTCGCCGGTTTGGATCATGAAGCCTGGGATGGAGCGGTGGAAGGGGGTGGAGGTGTAGTAGGAGGAGGCGCAGAGGGCGAGGAAGTTCTGGGACGGTGGTCAGATACCGGGTTTGTGGACCGGGGTGGGACAGACTTCTGCGGTCTTGGGGACGCTTTCGCAGAAGATTTCGATTTTGAGGTCGCCGAGGGAGGTGTGGAGCTGGGGGATGTAGTTGTTAGTAGGAGGATGGAGGTGTGGAGAGGGATCTTGGGTGTGATAGGAGTGCCTTACGGTGACTGACATCTTTGCGAAGATGGTTCAAGCATATCTTGGATCCCACGTAGATGCGTTTCAGCCTTGCATGTGGGGATGGGGATGCGGAGAGTGCGGCTGGCGAGATCTGCCTTCACGGCTAGATTTCGAACTCCAATGCATCTTGTTTTGTTGCGCATACTGTATAACCCTGCAATAATCACTAACGTCACAAACCAAGAGCTGTGAAACAGTTTATTCATACATCTCTGATCATCTTTCAGAATAGTTTCAAGTATTTTGAGCCACTGCAAAAATAATAATCAAGCTACGGAGGGGAACAATCTGGGGCAGCCTCGTCATACGCCGCAATAGTACGTCAAACGAGCTAGTGTGGGGGCCGTTTTGGGGCCGCATTCTTAAGTTGGCGGGGAGACATTCGAACGAAGTGCTACTGACATTCGTCGTCGCGTGAGGACACTGATGCTGCTGGCTGGCTCAGAGCTGATCACAGCAGAAGATGGCGGCGTTTGTCCGGGTGTCTGGACCGCCAAACAGCAATTTCTTGGTCGGATACCCTGGAATATCAGCTACTCTGGTGAGTCGACTATGCGGAGGATCTTGAAGGCTTCATCTCGTTCGTGGACGTCACCGGAGCGTAGTACCTAGAGGCTGACCGCGTTGCGATCACAGCCTCGAATAGAGGGCAAGGTCGAGATAAGACCCACCGTTGGAATCTCAGCGCCGGTAGCCATCTCTCTAGTCACAATATGTCTTCAACGGCGGGAGACTATCCACCCCTCGGCCGACTCCGTCACGAAGAAACACCTTGCGGCGCCTCGGAAGGAGTTTACAGACATTGTGGGGAAGGAGATGCTACTTTTTCGGTGTCCGGCGGGACGAGAATATGAGAACTTTTATTCCATGGATCTACCGTTTGTGCTGTTCATACCGTTTGGAAGAGGTGGGGAGGAGACGTCGAGGAGGGTACCGCCAGCGAGCTTACAACTACCCGCGCGGACGGCGGAAACGTACTATGAGATGGTGGTCATGGTCCAGCAAGGGCACTCGGACCAGAAGAAATACGCCTTTCCGGTGCCGATATCGAGATACGACACGCTCTCGACGTTTGGCATGTACAACCGACCGGAGTCCGCAGAGCGAGTCACCGACCACCTCGTCACGCTGGGAATATCACTACCGAGGTGGTCATATGGTCCGCTGGATCCTGTCAGCGTTTACATCAAACTCTCGCCGAATCCGGATTGGCTCAGCAAGGCGAGGAGGGTAACGATAACGAAGATCACAATAGGTATAGATGAGGAGATTACCTACAATCACGCGGGCGATGAACCACAGCGGAAAGTCAAGACACTCGCAAAGCAATCGCAGGCAGTGGGCGTGAAGCTGCCAGACGCCGGGTACTTTACAAACCTGGGATTGGTGTTTCCGGCAAAGGATTTCAGAGACTCAGAAGGCATTATACCTCGTGGAAAGCAAGCGTTTCCGATGTATGCGGTCGGGGGGTTCACCACAACCGCGACTCTGTACAAGGTTGAGTACTATCTTACTGTTAAGGTACCAACAGTTCCCAAGTCTCTGTACCGTGTCTGATTCGAGTAGCCTGACGTTTTGATACAGGCACACATGACATCAACGAAAGACATTTTATTACGACAGCCAATCGTGGTGTGTCCCCTCGACAATGCCGGCTGCAAGGAGGAGATGGCAGCCATCGAACAAGCAGCCTCAGAAGCTTCGCTCGTCAACGCCGAAAACCCGATGCTTCCTGCGCCCACGATCGTACGAGTGAACGACCACAACGCCTTGCACACGCTAGGCATGACGATGGTTGGGAAGACTCGAAAACTCCTGATAGAGTGAAGGTCGGATCCCCAAGCACGCGGGACTAACTATGGACGCACTTATGACGACCAATCGGATCCGTTGCGGCTGCCGGCATCACATATCTGACAGCCCTCATAATCTGATGAACTGATTACTATTTTGCGTACTCGAGGAGCGGGATGGAGGCGGGCGCTGGATGGCGTTGAGGAGTAGCTAGGGAGATCTCTACCATCTTCCTTCTCATACTCCTTCTTGCCCTATTGGCAGTTTTCGATCTGACAGACATGATCGCCTCTGGATATAAGGCCTTCGGCGCGGAGGACACATCTGGTCGGCAACAGTTCTTGCATGGTTCTGGAGTTTTTCACAGATATGTAGTGCACCAAATAACAACAATACCTCTAATATCGCGACCCTTGCAGACCATTCATATAGTGAAGCTACCCTGATGTCACATCGCCTTAGGTCGAATCACTAAATCCCCAAAAGCCACTCCCTGACTCCCCACTCCCGAATTCACAGCGCCTGCATCGCCAGGCACCGAATCAGGTTTCTCCTGACTTTGCTCCTGTGTCTCCAGACTAGACGCAATCATTTCCATCACGCGAAACCGCTCACTATTCTCGCCCCACACGGCTTTGGCGTTGTTGAGATTCCTCGATACCTAGAAAGACGTCCGTGCATGTATTTTCAGCCAACGCGAATCTCCGGTTAAAAGGTAATTCCACGCAGCAACGCGAACGTACAATGGTGAAGAGCTCGGTGTCGATTGCAGATGCAGATGCAGAAGTGGAGGCTGGGGTTGGGGTTCTGTGCTGTTAATTTACCATTGGTTCGTCAAGCTTGAACTGTAGAACATTGACGCACCTCGAGTTAAGTATAGATTCCGGACCCATGGTATATCTCCCTGTCCATACTCGAGATCACAACTGCACCAAGATACACAACCCGATAGGGCTGAGATCTAAGGGGAACACTAGCGGCCAGGGGCTACTGGACGCTCGCTTCCCCGCCACAATCCAGTCGCGCTACGCATCGCCTCAACGCCAAACAACCTCCCTGCCCATCCGCGATCGACTAAGACGGCCCAGGAGATGGAATCACGCTGGAGTACCAGTGCATAGGAAGGTAGATAAGATGTTAATGCATTGGTTAGCTAGCTAGCTACATAGGTACTTGTCGGAGCCTCGCTGACTTCCGGACTGCCAAGCCCTTATGTAAGCATAGCTTAGCAAGGAACCATATAGATGATCCTCACTCGATGATTCCTTTTCTCGTCTTTTGGTTACGCACACTAGAGAACTTTTGCAAAGTGTAAATAATTATTTACACTTCCAGGATAGGTTTAGTGAATCAGATTTTTATAAATCTGACCCTAGACAGAGTTCTGAAGTGTTAGTGATTTTCACAATGTGAAAATCATTAACACTTCATTTACACTATGAAACTAGTCTAGTTAGATCTAGCTTAATAAATTATTATGACTTCATACTATGATGAAGACTTAAGAGTTAGACATTAAATTTATATATTAATACTATGTCTTTTATACTTTATCATTATACAGATTATTCAATTAATCATGTAAATCAATTAAACTTCATAATTTTTGCTTTTAAGTCTAATTAACTGTTAAACTCATCATCTGCAGTTACACTGTCTTCTTTATCTGTCTTTAACATTTTAATGCTCATTAATTCTGTTCTAACTACAGTTCTCATCACTTTCATTCATCTCACTGTCTTTCTCATCATTTTTATCATCATTTTATTCATTTTATCACTCTCATCATCATTTCTATTCATTCTATCATTCTTTCTGTCACTCTCATCACTCTCATCATCATCATCATCTTTTATGCAGATCTCACAGTCATGCATAATTCTCAATTAACAGAGAAGAAAAACACTATTTTGCTGTAGATTTATCTGCAAAAGCAATCAATATATAGTGTTTTTAAAAAGAGAACAGAGTTCTGATAAAAAATCAATGTAGAGTTTATCTGTAAGACAAAGTGATCTTATAATTCTTTAAAGTGTTATGTAAAATCATTAATAAAGAAAAGAAAGCAGTATTTAGTCAATTTTGTTACTGATGATGAGAATTTGAAAATCAATTTCATTAAAATTCTTAATGCATAAATTGAGATGATGAAAGAAGATAAAGCAAAGAAGCAAGTAAAGAAAAAGATTGTAGAAGAATTGATAAAATAAAAATGTTAAAATAAGAATGTAAAAGATGATCTGATGCTTTAAATGAATAGAAAAGAAAAGAAAAGATGATAATTAAAGTTCTTAAATGATTCTGACACAGAAGACAGTAATAATAAAGATTTATTTAATTTGTACAGCTTTTTCATTCATCATACTGTTGTATTCTTACAAGTCTGCAGCTCATCTATCACTTCATTTATTACTTCATTCATTACTTCATTTATTACTTCATTCATTACTTCATTCATTACTTCATTCATAACTCTCTTTTACAGTTAATTCAGCACTTCAGCAGTTCACATTAAACTGCAGCAGTGACAGCAAAGATTCATTAAGCATTTAAGATGAAACTTTTTATATATTGAGTTCTCTGCAGTTTAAGCTCTTATCATCATGTTTAAAAGTTATATTTAGTGAGAGAATTTGAGTCAGAACATAAAGATGTATGTTATAAAGATGAGAGTAAAAATCTTAAAGATAGAGATAAAATTATTAAAGACTCAGATCAGAATCAATGAGACTGAGTAAGAATGAGTAATAGAAAGAAAGATTTTTACTTAAATTGATTGATTGAAAACTCAATTAAATACATAGACAAATTAAATATTAGCTATGTTGAGTGAATTAAAGAAGAATCTTATTTAAATAGCTAATAAATATATCTTTAAAGTTAAAGACTTTAAAAGAAATTGACTTTCAGATGCATTGTTTTCTTCTAAATATGTAAAACAGTTAATAAGTAAGATAGATATTATATAAAAAGCAGCAACAGACTGCTGCTGAGATTAAAGTTAAATATTAAAAACATTAAATAATTAAAGATTCTGAGTCTGTCTAAATGTCTACTTTACAGCAATTTAAACACTGAAAAGAATCTTATTAAACATTTATTGCTGCTCATTAAGAGTTTAATCATCTTAATAGAGTTTTATAATATTTTAAAGTTGCTGATAAATTTAATTGCTGTACAGATAAAGCTGTAAATGATTATTGCAGACTTAATAAAGATCTTCTTGCATCTAAGATTTTTTTATAATCTGAAGATTATTCATCTTGCTCTTATAAGACTCAGTGATTAATTCAATAAGACTGTTTAAACACATAATATTCTGATATTTAAAGTCATAATACTTCTTATATTCTAAATAAAAGAATCACTGATTCTCTGTTGATCAGCAAATAACTTAAAATGTTTCATCAATAAAGTCTTAAATTGTTTCTTTATCTGTTCATTCTTCAACTCTCTTGATTGCACAGACATATCATTGAAGTCATTAATATTGAAGATTTAGATGTTATTGAAGCATTTGTTAATATTGAAGACACAGATGCTCAATGATGTTGTTGTAAACAGTTAATAGATAGAATTCTGAGCATTTAAAAAGATTAAAAAGCTGAAAAAGTTGTTGTGAAAATAATTGTTGAATTAGAACAAGATATAAAGTCAGTTTAAAGAAAGATTAATATTGTATTTATTATAAAATGATGTTAAACTTTAGAAACAGAAAAAGCTGTTGAATATTTAACACTGTAAATTTATATACTATTGTTAAATAATTGTACTGTAAATATTTAAATACTTTACTGCATATAATGATGCTGTGTTTCATCATTCATATTATCAAGTCAAAATTTAAAGAAATTATACTTCACTGAAGTTATATATTGATGCTAAGACTGATTGTTGAAGGTCTCAAGATGCATTATAATAAGCTTAATAAGCAGAGTGACAAGCAATGAGTTATTTATGTTGTGATGACAGTGAGGTAAAGTGATATATTAAGATGAGGGATTTGAGTGATGAGATCACATGTCAGATGTTTATGAATTTTTATATTGTCTCATTAGATTTAGTGGCTGAAAGAATCAATATTTTGGCTGAAAGTGCAAATTCACTTGAAGTGTAAATAATTATTTACACTTTGCAAAAGTTCTCTACTACCACATACTTTGCTAGCCAGTTCGTCTTATGTCAAATAGGAGGGCACTAGGGCCATGACTGCTCATAACGTCATAGAGAAGGATAAGCCCTTTCCAGCCCTAGTGCTTGTGCTGGGCAAGACTGGAGTGGGAAAATCAACATTTATCAAAACAGCGACAGGTTTAGATGTTGAGATAGGCAATGGTCTTATTTCGTGTACTTCTCCTGGGACCCACAGTACAACGAATACCTTTGAGTCTAAACTGTACTAATCTTCACGAAAAGGTACCTCAGAAGTGCAAATCTACCCTGTCAAAAACTCCCACATCTTCCTCATAGACACCCCCGGCTTCGACGACCCCCAAAGAAGCGACCCCGATATCCTTCAGTCCATCGCATCATGCCTTGCCGATCTGTACGAAGGTCTCATATTCGCAGGCGCAGAGATCAGTCTCTCTGGGATTACTTATATTCATGCTATCGATGAGCCGCGCGTGACTGGGGCTATGATGAAGAATTTGACGATGCTGCAGCATATAGTTGGGGAGGGCAATATGGAACACTTGGTTTTAGCGACTTCGAAATGGGCTGTGGAAGATGCGAAAGTAGCGGAGGACAGGGAGAGTGAACTGATCTCGAATGCTACATATTGGAAGGGACTCCTCGCGGCGGGGGCGACAACAAAGAGATACGAGGATAGTCAGCGCTCGGCCCTCGACATCATCAATCAAGCCACAAGAGGGGGAATGTTTGTGCCCCAGCTGACGCGAGAATATGTCATCGAGGGCATCGAATTATGCCAGACAGCAAGCGGCCGCGCAATTGACCGGGACCTTGCAAAAGCCCAAGATCAACATGAAGCCGAGCTAGCGACGCTTCGCGGAGAGCATGATGAAGCTCGTGAGGCCCGCAGTGCGGACGCTGCAGCGGAATTGAGGTTGCTGACATTGCAGACGGAGGCGAAGCTGAGAGTTATGGATGACGAGATGGATCAGCTACGCACGACAAGGGGTAAGGCGCAGAAACAAGCGGATGAGTCGGAATTGATGGTCTCGCACCCTGGAAGTGCGGACAGTACGACCCAAAGAGAAGAGGTGCGTCGTGCAAGGGTGAAAAGGGCCTCTCGCTGGTTTGGGCGATTTGTGGCCATGGGCGCTGCAATAACAATGAGTGTGTTGACTAGAGGTGCGATGGCGCCATTTGGAGTTGGCCTTATGATACAGGCAGAGTATTTTTTTCAGAAGGATAAAGAACAGGAACTGCAGCGGAAGAGCATGAGATTGAACGATAATGATGTTCACGGTTGAATCAAGTTGTTCAATGCTCAACAAGCCGTTTTTATTATACACCGATGCACTTGAAGGCTTTTGTGATTAAGAAGATTCGATACTCAAGATGATGTTTTGGGTACTTAAGTCTATTAATTCCTGACCTTCGTTTTCCACTTCCATATTAGAAAACTCTATCTCGAAGTGCCAGGAACCTAACTTGATATACGCATGTACTCCTTTTGTTTGCCTCAAAGAGTTTTCCAGATCTTCAAATACCTGCTTCTATCTTCAACCAATGTTGAGGCTTACCAACTTGCAGTATGAGCAAATCCAACGGTCCCCATCGTCGAGCTTGGTCATGCATAGTAAACACCTCCAGCTAAGGTGCCAAAACCCTTGACGATTCACAAATGCACCATCTTCGAATTCCTTCCTTAAGGCTTCTATCTCGTCGAGATGGAGAATGCGTTGTTCCTCCTCTTTCATTGCAACTTTCCTCTCAAGATCCTCGCGCGCCTTCTCAAGCGCTATTTGCATTACTCGGTCTTCTATATGGACATCAGCACGGCAAGCAAATCGAAATAAAAGAGTCGGTCCGCTTACGCTTCCTGAGGGCACGGTCCTGTTCCACCATTAAAGCTTTCAAATCTTCTTGATATTTCTTAGCCAGCTCAACGAGAGCCTCGTCGATAGAAGCCCCAGCGTCGGTATCTGAGAGCTTCTTGCCCAACTCGACAACCTCATGCTGGATTTTCGGAGTAAAGCGTTCTTTCCCCGTACGAAGTATTTCCTCGACTAGGCACTGCGCGCTCCCCTCCGTATATTCGAACCGTCGAACCAATGAGCCATCTTTAATCATGAGGCCCGAGAAATCATCATTGGAGCAAAGATCTTGTTCTCGCGTTAGCTCGTCGCTGTTGGGTGGGATGCCCCATTTTGTAGTGGCCAAGATGACATTCTTGAGACTGCCATCGCCGCACAATTTCCTGAACATGCGAAGATTTTGTAGGCTGGAACCTGTCATTCGGGGTTCGGAGATGGAGTGAAGATATATGATGCCCGAGAGCTGCATTTCATTGTAGGATCCTTTCACCCAATTGACAAGTGACCTAAGGATATCAGTGTCGCTTCGGTAGGTGTCGTTGAAACCAGGTGTGTCGACTAACATCACGTGTTATCACCAATTTTGCAAGAAAACTCCTCCGGTCTTGTTGTGCCTGGGGAAAGAGAGACGAAAATTAGAGACCAGGATGCCTGAATTGCTGAGAGCACTTACAGGAACTCAGATTGTGTCCCATCTTCACCGTTCCAAAAGCAAGCTTGCCGCTCCTTGTGGCTCCCATGACAGCAATGACCGAGAGCTCTGAGGGTCTTTCAGAAAGAATCTTCTCCGAGGTCGCCCAATCTCTTGCATGCTCAGTGTACTGAGAACGAATTTTCAAGAGCTGTGTGGGCATCGTGTATGGGAGGACTTGGTCTGCAAGCAGAATCTGTGGATGACTCGTCTGGCCCATACTCGGCCATCGTAGTAGGAAGAATTTGAAGCACAAAACCCTGAAGGAAGTAGCGTCCAGGCGCTCAGGAGATGGTTCCTAATTGGTAGGCTGTCGATTTCATTTAGAACTTGCTCTCTAGACACTCCCGAATTCACACCACCCCTCGTATTGTTGCCTGAAAAAAGGAGTTTAGCGACTTGGGGGTGTGGATAGGGTGGTTTGCATTCAGGAAGAGGTGGTGTGTCTGGAGCGAGTTTCTCGTTGCATACGCATAGATAAGGAGCTGGAATATAAGCCGCTGAAGCTGCAGCCTCGCCCTCCATTTGAGCTCGGGGCATAGTCTTTGACGGGTGAGGATCATCAACGTTAGATACATATAGCTAAGAAGCTGAAATGTAAGCAGCTGAAGCTGCAGCCTCGTCATGCATAGTTTTTTGGAAAATAAGGTATTGAGTAAAATTGCTGTTAGGCCAGTCATATCGGTATACTGACCACCTCTATACATCAGGTAGTGGTGTTGAGGTGAGGTCGGTGCAGATTTCTGGCCTAAGGCCGCCTAAAACGGCATCGAGACCATGTCAAATCGGACACCTTCTCACCTGCACACTAAGTCACCTGCACACGAAGTATCCGCGCCTCACGCCGCGATCCATACCCGGCACTAGCACACCCGTCCCCTATCTTTGGGCTCTCATCTAAGCCACCATCGCAACCACAATCCACAATGACCACCCACCACCCCTCGCACCCCTCGCACCCCACCAACACCCCCTCCCATCCCTCCAACGAAGCCCCCTCCTATTTCGACCAACAACGCTCCCTCCTCGTTTCCGAAATCGCCATCGTACGTCCCGTCTCCCTTTCCCTTCCCTTTCCCTCCCCTCCGGCACCCACCGCCTCCTGCCCCGTGCCCTCCTCTCTTGACTCCATAACTCCGTCCACAACCAGACAGACAGACAGACAGACAGACCGACACACGACCGACACCGACTCCCTAGCCCTTGCCTGCGGAGTACTGCGTTCGTTACTGACGACCAATAGAGTCTAGAACACGTGCTGCAGAACATCAACAAGCTGAACCGGGCGCTCGAGGGGGTCGTTGCGGTATGTTGTCGCTGTCGTCTTTTTCTTCTTTGTCTTTGCCTTTTTGGATTTTGACCGGGAGGGGGGGTGGCATGTGCGCAAGGGGTTTGTTTGGCATGGGCTGATGTGGGTTGAGGGGGAGGTGTAGGTTGGCAATGAATTCGGGTCGGTGGAGGCGCTGTGGTCGCGGTTTGAGGGCGTGATGGGGAGGGAGGGGGAAGGGGATGGCGAAGGTGAGGGCGAGGAGGAGGGAGGCGGGGAGGAAGAGGGAGAAGAAGCGGAGGCAGGTGGGGAGGGAGGGGATGCGGAGAGTGGGCGTGAGGCGGGTCGATGAGAGGTTTGTTCGCGGGCAGTGGTTGGCTGCTTCTGGGTTATGGTTGCGACTTGCTCGGCAAGGCAGGGAATTTGGGGAGTTATGGTTGCATACGGAACGGGTGCAGATGTGGGTCTCGAAGGCACACGGCTCGCTTTACGCAAAGCGGATCCGACATAACTGTCATGGTATGTACTTAGGGAGCGAATCGAAACTTTTGACGTGCCAGAAAGGCTTGGATTCACTATGGACATTAGGCCCAGCGCTGTTGGGAGGAAAGAATGAGAATGGAAATAAAACAGAAGCGCCTAGTGGACGGATTCCGCGCCTGAACTCCGGAACGCTGCGTGTATGCTCATCCGGTTACCCAACGCGCAAGACAGTGCGTCCCGCTATAATGCAAGAAGCGAGTCGTCATTCCCCTATACGTTCATAATCGTGTGTCTCCGGATCCCTTACCCGATGCAGAAGATTGGAAGGCAGTCAAAGAATCCTGCATCGCGTCTTTTTGATCTTCTTGCCTCCCACACCGCCACTGGCAGAGCGACTAGCACCCGGGTTGCTTTCCCACCGCTTGATGTCGTGTTCGCGACCGACGGCCGTGTTGACGGCCAGCTCGAAGACGTCGTCGACGCCCTTCATCTCCTTGCTGCTGCACTCGACGTACATGGCGCCCATCCGTTCCGCGACGGCTTGGCCTTGTTCCGGCGTAACGGGAGTGAGACCCTGAGTCTTGAGGAGGTCGATGCAGGTCCGTTTCGTGCGGAGGTCGGATTTGAGCCCGATGAGGATCAGAGGGGTCGTGGGGCAGAAGTGGAGGACTTCGGGGTACCACTGCAGGAATCAGGGTCAGTCTGGCACGTGCGTCGTAGGGCTCGGAGAAGACGTACCTTGTCCATGACGTTTTCCAGGGAATTCGGGCAGTCGATGGCGAAGCACACGAATAGGAGGTCCGTCTCCGGGTAGGAGAGAGGTCGTAGACGATCGTATTCTTCCTGACCGGCAGTGTCCCACAGCGCGAGCTCGACTGTCTTTCCTGTCGGCGCATGTGTGGTGTGGGTGATGTAGTTTTCGAACACAGTCGGAACGTATTTCTGTGCCGTTTGGTCAGCAGGGTTGCCTACACAATTTTCACAGGAGAGCGGTCGTACCTCTGGGAAAAAGCCTTGACTGTAGCTGATGAGCAGACATGTCTTGCCGCACCCTCCATCCCCAACCACAACGAATTTCTTCGAGTACGAAGGCGGTTGTGTTAGTTGCGTGGCGGCCGACCTCCGGTCTGTCGAGGTGCTCATCTCTGTGCTCATGGTGCCATTGCTCGCTCGTGCGCTGTCTTGGCGGGTGGGCTTTCGTCGGGGTGAGAGTGAACCTGGACGTCTTTGCTCTTGCATGACGGAAGATTGGCGGCGGAGGTAGTCGTAATTTTCTTCCACAGCGTGGCCCGACATCACGGCGAGGAAGGTGCAGTGTCCTAGCTGAGCGTAAAAGATAGGTTGGTGTTCGATGCCTTTTGAGATGCGTATAGAGGCGGGGAGGTACTTCCAGCGAGAAACAGTTCCGATAGTAATATTCACAAAGAATTGTAGTCCTGCCAGAAAGTGCGCTGTGGGTTAAAGAGAGGTGGCAGAGATAGATATGCGCTTCCTCCCGCCAAGATTGTTTACAGGCTATTTGCCGGAGCAACCACACGGGTGGCCCACCAAGTCACATGACCTTTCATGCAGTAGGATGTGATATCATTGCTTACTCATCTCTTACTAAGCACCCCTATTTATGTCTTAGTCATCATTTCCTATATATACTCTACATAGCGTAAACGAATAGGGACAACTTTCTACGGACCGATTCACAAGGAAAAGTGATCGTTTCCTCAATAATCTTGACCCAGCGCTGCTAAATCCTTAGAGTAGCGTACTTGCTTAGGCCAGTTCATGACATACCTTAGTCACTCGAAACAACAAGTGTCAAGTGCTCACAGATCTGTTCCATTCAGCTAGTGACGTGGAAAAGCTACAAAACCAGTCAAACAGGACCTTACACCTTACGATGTAGTAGCAGGTCAACAGTGTATACCCCCAGTATCCCAGCATGATACCCTTCGATCAACAAGCTCCTCCACACAATAACCACATCTATATCAAACAAAGGAAACAGCAGCCTTTCATTCGAGATCGCATACTCCGGAAGAGATACTTGCCGGAAGTCGCACTCACCGGGGCATTCGAGTCCCCCCTCGGTACTTACCCTTGGCCTCCTTATGTAATGGTCTGAGTCAAGCTTCAACAGCATGAAGACGCATGCTTTGGCCACGGCTGTAACCTCGTCCGAAGGAGCCTGACTCGATCCTGGCATAAGGAGGCCGAGGGTCCGTACCGAGGGGGGACTTGCATGCCCCCCTGAACAATACTTGCGGGAAGGATCACATTACCTGTATGCCGTTCCTACTGCTCAAGCCTCAGGCCAAAGCCCGAGGTTCTGCGCAACCAGCCTGATTGCGCTGAGATCTCCCGTCGAGTCATCCCAGACAGCGCCGAGTATAGCTTCCATAGTGGCGGACATCGTCGTGGGCGACACGACATGGTCGAGCGATGGAGCTTTGCTGATGATATCCGCCAATCCGATTTCACGTCCCACACGGTCAAGGTTTGTTGTTTGAAACGACCCTTGAGATCGTGTTCTGCATATATCCTGTGACTTATTCATTATGTCGCCTTTCAATATCACGGATAGGTATACCTCGGGTATGGTTCGCTCGGTATAAGTCTTCGATAACGAGGAACCGCAAAATGGCATCACCCTTCATAGCGAGTCTTTTGTTCCCATCGGACGTAGGTGCAAGGGGGGATCCTGCAGCTTGGAGGCTCTCCCGGGCACGCTGCTGGTCATTAAATTGGTATTCGGTCAACTCCTCAAGGCGGGCGATCTTCAAGGCCATGTTATGCATGAGAGCCATGGCTTGGGTGACGAGCAGGACGCTTAAGGCTTGCAAGCAGGGCGTAATAGAAGAGATGAAGATAAAGATATCGGTTGTGAGGACAATCGAGATGTGAAGAATCAAGAGATTAAGAAGAGTGAGAGTGTTGGAGACGAAGCGGGTGTTTGGGGATCAATCAGGGTACGTAGGTACCTAATTCTAAAAGAACCTGGAATGTGCGAGAAAACTGTGGCTATAATACAAGCGAGAAATCACGTGAAACCTAGGGTCTAGGCTCAAATACTAACGTCTTAGCCACCTAGTCGAGCCAGCCACCTAAGCGAGCCACCCATTTAGTCAAAACATCAACATCAACATTGTCATCAACCTCATCATCATCACACATTCACAATGATCTCAGACAAATCAATTAAGTCAATTTCTAATATTTTCATGCAATATAGTCTTACTTTAGCTGATTTAAACAATAATTTGTCAGTTTTTCTTTAAGAGATTGCTTAAATCTATAATTTATCTTGATTTATCTTATAAACTCATCAGAATGAAAGATAATCAGTAAAGATCTTTTAAACAGATCATTAACAGCTGTCAATGCATAAGAAGAATGCTTTAATTCAATAAATTAATATTATAACAGTTTAAGAATGATCTTTATGAATTAAATAGCTGAAAATAATGATAAATATTGAAAGAAAGTAAATACTTATACTATACTATGTTATCTAGTGAAATCTCTAAACTATGTTGTCTATGAGCACATCTTGATTAAGAGAGTTGCAGAAGAAATAGAAAGAATGTTGACTGCAATTAATGTAAATAAAGTTTTCACTTAATTCTTAACATTAATTTTATTTCACTTCATAAAAGCAGTTAAAACATCACTTTTTAACATTTTTACTCAATAAGACTGCATCTATTGACTTTTATTGACAGTAAACATCAGATAATTAAATACATCATTAAAAGTTTAACAAATCATTTAAAAGTTGAATTAATTATTAACAGTAAGTTTTATAAATTTAATGAATCACTTAAAGATTTATTTAAACAGAGACTTAATAAATCTGTTAATAATTATCTTTTAATTGAGCATAAAGTCTATCTGAATCTGATTGTGCTTATACAGATTGTAAATGTTGTAATAAAAGACATTGATGTACTTTAATTATTTATGTACATATACATTCTTAATCAAGATTAAGACAGCTTAATTGTCTTCTTTGAGCTGAATGAATAAAGATGCTTGATGAACTTTATTTTTTTAAATGTTTATATAATATAAGTTAATTTCAAAATATTTACTTATATCTATGTCTCTTAACATCTATTCAAGTCAGATCTCAGTCTTCATACATATTAATATAATTATTTAATCTCAATAATTAAAATAATGACAGACTTCTGCTTTTAACTTATTTATAATACTGATTCATCTTTAAACATATATTATTATTATTATTATTTGTTCTATTAACTCCCTATTCAGTCCCTATCTAGGTCTATGAGGGCGAATCGCCTTTGCAAAGGAAAAACCAAAATGGAAAACCTTAGTTCTGCCTCGCGGGCGC
>JAABUJ010004261.1_pt1 | contig 15203 bp, 24 predicted proteins | sample 5559131 | NCBI WGS metagenome assembly JAABUJ01 (sample SAMN10711875, study PRJNA513366) | rock metagenome | isolation source: Antarctica rocks | place: Antarctica: Victoria Land, Mt New Zealand nord | collected 2016-01-07 | reverse complement strand
CTTGCTGCGCGCGCTGCAGATCTGTGAGGATACGTGTTTTTGCTATGGTGGGCCGACGAGCAATTGGGAGCGCTGGCCGGCTATTGCGCCGCCTGAGATTGGGCCGGTGCTGGGGACGGGTGTGGGGGGGGTGGGGGGGGCGGGGAGTCCGGGGGGGGTGGGGAGCGTGGGGAGTAGTTGATTGGGCTTTGGGGGGGGGGGTTGGAAGAGGGGAGAGGGGAGGGGGGAGGGAGGGGAGGGGCGCGGTGGCGGAGGGGAGAGGTGGGGATGGAGGGGAGGGTTGTGGTCTGTGGACCTGGAGTCGGTTTAGGGATGGCGAAAAGGTAGCAACTGTGTCTTTGAACTGCCGTGTTGAGTTGGGATGAGTCCGAGAGAACGCCTGTCGGGATCTTTGCTGGCGTCCGGCGACTTTGGTGAGTCTCGGGTGAACCACGTCTACAGCCTCCTGCGCATTGGACGGTGTCAAGGTACTTGAGCGTGGCGCTCCTCGGGGGCGCCTGGTTTGAACGCCATGTAGCTTGCATCCATATATAGAGTTAGATCGTATGTATATTTCTCTGAGGAATCAGAAGTACTTTCTTGAGCAATGGCGCTGGTGCCTACAGTAGTGCGGACCCTTGGGGACTTACCTAAGCAGAATGGAAGGCGGGGCGGCGGGAGCCAGTCTATAACTAGTTAGTGCCGATCCGCCACGTTTCGCTGTCATCCCTACCTTCATGTATTTATACCTTGCCGTATAAAATACCCACCTCTAAAGAAATACAAACAGTTTCAATATACGAGGCCACAGCGAACATCAGCTCTCAATCCTCAAGGGTAGCTTATGGGGCTCTGACTTGATCTCACCTGCTTGTACACAGTTAAAAGACATTGTCAACTTCAGATGCCTGCTGATAGATAGTCACCTCAGCCGTGCAGGCTTGAGAAAAGCCACCGTCAAAGATGGAGCAAGGGGGCACGGCAGCACCAGGGGCGGGAGGCAGTCCCGCTGCATTCAACGCTGGTAACTTTGGCAATGCCACTGCCGACACTTCAACAAGCGCCTCGACCGCAGATAACCCAAAGCTCAATGAGGGCGACGAAGCAGTACCTGCGGGGCTTGCTAGGGCAATGGGGGACAGGGACCAGAGTGCAGCACCTTCTGGGGTAAAGCTTCCTACACGACCTCAGCTTTTACGTGGGGGCTCCGCTCCCCCGCCCCCACAGCAACCTCCGCCGCCAGCTCCACCTCAACAACAATCTGAGGAAATCGGCAATGCTGCGGATTCTCTAAGCTTGATGCAGCTGAAGAGGCTGGTGAATGATCTGCCCAAGGTTGAGCCCACAGCTTACGCCTTCGAGTACCGAGACACACAAAGCTTCCCCGAAGAGTTAGACGAATGGTTTCAGTACGCCGATGAGGACAAGAGTATGCTGTTGCAAGGAAGAGCAACATTTGAACAGAAATGGGAGCATTTTCTCACTGAAGGAGCACCAGCGGAGGATACACTGACTTGGACGCAAGCTAGCGACGATCAGCGGAGGTCCTTCATCGAGGAACAAATCTCCGAGCTGGAAGACGTGCACATTTCCACGAGGGTGGCCTCACTTGAAACCATTACCTATATCGCTCTTGGCGTCTGGGGTGATACGGCTGGGTTGAGAGAAGACGAAGATACCGAAGAAGGAGCGAAAGAGGCCAGCGACGCTGACACGCCTTACAAATTATCCAGCTTACAACTATGGTGGATGCGAAAGAGCGCGGACATGATTCTTGGCTGTCCTGGCTTACAGCCCATCTTCACCGCGTTCAGGCGGATATGTGACCAGGAACAGTTAGTAGGGTCTCAACTTACACAGCCAGATTAGTCCAAGTGCCACACTGACATTGTGGGTCGGACAGCGATACTGATTCTTCTGACGAAAGCGCGCAGATGGACGAGGATGAGGCAACGCAGCTCAAAGCCTCTCGACAGAAGGAGATCAACAACACTTTCACCCTAATGTATCTTCTCGTAGAAAACGGAAGAGTGCAGATCGAGAGGGAGGAGGGCACAGCGTTACGAGACGGTATTGGTAAGGTGGGTCTAATTCAACAGACAATTTCAAGTCTAACTAGTCTGCAGCGGCTTTGGAGCCTAATTTTCTTCTCCTACTCGTGCGATTGATTGCAAAACTGCGTTGGGATGATACAACAAATCTGCCATTACCAAGGGTTTGTGATAACTTTGCTGGCTTTCATGAGTTCCCGAGCCAGACGACTGACTATCGCCTAGGTCCTCCTTCTCTTCTGGAAGTCAGTATTACTCCTTTTCGGTGGGACGAAGGAGTTGAGTGAAGTCAAGTTCGACCTTCGCGACGATGCAGACCGCGGAGACGAAAATGGTCAAGGGTTCATTACTGCTTCACCACTCGACTACCATCTCTTCCGCCAAGAAATAACCTCCAAGTACCCCGCATACAATCCACCTCCGCCTTTGGTACCTCTAGAGCTTGAAAATAATTCCATCCTTCCACCGCTACCAAATCACTCAAGTCGACTCGTGGGTCCCCCTGGTAGCATCCCAGGTTCCGGTCCAGCGGCCGGCAATGGCAGCGGGGCATCCATTTTGTATCAGCCAGTACACATTGCCACTCCAGCTCCTTCGCCACCCCCTTCACCTTCTGGGCCCGGAGGAAAAGCAGGGAAGAAGCAGAACTATCAGACCAACCAAAACTTTCCCTTCCTGTATCCCCCGCTGGACGAAACCAGCAACAACCTTGGCGGCAAAGGTAGCGCTGGGTTGCAGGATATCTTGGTCGGGAAGAAATGGGAAGGTAGCGATGTTCCTGTTTCGATACTCGAAGCTGGGAAACTATTCGCGAGTAGGATGAGGATGACTCGAGGAATGAAGCAGCTTTGGGAGGAGCGGGAGCGGTTTATGAAGTATGAACGAGGCTGGGCCGAGCTCGAGAGGAACAAGGTCGATCTTGAGCTTGATGAAGAAGTCGAGCTGGAACATACTGGTACTCACGATAACGATACAGAGGGGAGACGACCTCGGACACTGGACCCAGAGACGAAGCGACTGCTGATGGCTGTGGAGGATTTCTATGTAAGTATTAGCAAAAAAGGAAGGGTTCAGAGAACTGACCATAGTTAGCGGCATACCATGCCTCAGTTACAGTCTATCGTCATCGTTCTGCTCAAGGTTGTACTCGCGAATGTCACCGCTCTCGTAACACAGATGAACGGAAACGGGCAAAACGGTACATCATTCGGTGTCGCAGGCCAGGAGAACGGCGACACCAATGGCCAAGCAAAGATAAAGACGAAAGGTAACACCAACTCTGGGCGCCAGCCGAATGGAAAATTGGACGGACGAGATGGAAGCGAGGATGAAGCTTTAGATTCGTCAATTGAAGAGCTCAATGCTCTACGTTTACGTGAGATCTCAAGCAAGGCGGTATCAGGAGTTCTTCTCCTCTTGCTGAAATGGTTCAAGATCTCTCGTAGGTGAAATATGACTGTCAATCCACAAACCTGAATACTAACGCTTCATACAAAGATATTCTCAAATACGAGTATATGACGCAGCTACTCCTCGACTCAAACTATCTACCCCTGGTTCTGAAATTCTTTGCTCATCAAGATATTGACAAGGCGATCGACCACAAGATCGACAGAGACTACCTTAGGTAGATGGAACCCCTCTCATCCGCGCCGTCCTACTATTGATATACCTATAGTTTCTTCACCCTCTGCCACGTACATTCCAAACATCCACCACCCAAACCCGACCCAGCAGAAGACTCCTCCAGCGAAGACGAAGCCGCTCCACCACCCATCGCCAAACACCGCCGCTCCCCAACGGAGTCCTCAACCTCCTCCCCCCAACCGACCCAGCCACCCGAAGAGCTCCACCCGGTAGTCGACGAACTCGGCTACCCTACCACGACACTTCCCTCCTCGCCCATAACCACTTTCTCCTACCGCAACTTCTTCTCCGCAATCACCTACCTCCGCATCATGCAAAAGATCACCAAACACAAAGCCCACCGCGCCCTCCTCCTCGTGCAATACAAATCCTCCACCATCCTGCGCAAAGGGCTCAAGATCCCACAGCCCGAGCTGCGCCTGTACACGCTCAAGCTCTTCAAGTCGCAGGTCCCCTACTGCGGCCGCAAGTGGCGCCAGTCCAACATGCGCGTCATCACCGCCATCTACCTGCACTGCCGGCCCGAGCTGCGCGACGACTGGCTCGCCGGCAGCGACGTCGATGCCGAGGTCGAGGAGGCGCTGCCGTTGGAGCAGGCTATCCGCGGCTTGACCCATTGGTGGCATCTGAGGTGCTATCCGGAGCAGATGGGGAAGGAGGACGGCGTGCTGGAGCAGGAGAGGGATTTCTTTGTCAAAGAGCTCGAGAGCATGGGCTGGGGCACGGCGGCCGCGGCGGCGGGTGGGGTGGGTGAGGGTGCGGACGTGGCGTTTGGGGAGGAGGCGCCGGGTGCGCCGAATGGGGCGATGGCAACGGAGTGGGAGGGGCCGTTGCAGCTGGAGGGGTGGTAGTCGTGATAGGGGCTGTGGTGGGTTGTTAGGGGTGGTGGGTGGTACGGATCATGGACTGGTGATGGCAAAGTAACTTACTTAGTAGTAACGACAGTGCGCGTCTTGCATCTTACTACGAACTCCTACTTCTTCCATATAAGCCTTCCTTACACCAAACTAGACCACACCACACCACACCACATCACATCACCCCTCCCTCCCCCCTCCGCGAGCGAAATTCGCTAAATCATAGAGGCAATATATCGACCGAGCAACAGCGACAACTCAGCCTATCGACCCAATCAACGCAGTAAAGACCTACCCCATCTGTCTCATCACCATCATCTTCTCCACCTGCTCTCCACCACAGGACCACCACGAGCAACTCCAGCCCCTCGGCGAGCTCCCTTTCTTCGAGCCACCGGCAGAAGAAAGGAAAGTCGCGTCTTACTCCCTGTCCTATCCACTTCCTCTGCTGTTCACTTCTGTTCCATCTGCTCCTGTCCTGTCCATTCACATTCTGTACGTCCGTCCGCTCGGTCCTGCCCTGTACATCCGGTCCTGTCTGCCTCACTTCTGTCCGCGCCTGTCCTGGCCCGTGCTGTCTCGTACGTCCGTCCGCTCCCACGCTGCACTCCAGCCTGGCAAGAACCGCAGATCCGTAGTGTGACCCCTATGCCGTCACGCAGAGGGGTTGAGTGGCAGGCAGATCAGACGGTACGGGATGGTTGTGGATGGTTGTGGGTGGCAGTTGGTGGCGGGGGGAGGGCGTGGGCTGGGATGGGGGACTGGTCGGGGTGAGTGGGTGAGTGGTGTGGGAAGGTTGGTTCGAGCCGAGTCGAGTCGAGAGAGTGGGTGGAGAGGGGCAAAGTGCGTCAGTCCGACAGTCAAGGAGAGTCAATGAGACGAGATGAGACAAGTCAAGAAGCACTCGCGACGCTGCCGTCCTTCCGCGTTACAGTCCCAGGTTGTCGATGAATGGACGGAAGCCTGTTCTTCTCGCTTCTCTTTCCTTTCAGCAGGTTAGCACGTCGAGAACTGAGACAGACTGAAGGAATGCTTGATTCGGTATCGGATGAGGGAGAGGTCTTCTCGTCTGTCTGTGCTGGGTGAGAGGGGTTTAACTTGGATTAGGAATGTGCTTAGGGCTTAGGGCTAAGTGGTACTTTGGGCGTATGTCGTGCTCGGGAGATGGGCAAGGATTGTGTTTGTTGGTGGCCTTGGGCTGGACTGTATGCTGAGGAGCGTTGTTATGATAGGTGCCGTTTTGGGTTGGTTGGAGGAATACGGCTTGAAAGAGCGGAAAGCAGTGGTGTTATGTTTGTGTGTGTGCGTATCAGAAAAGAGGTACCCCTGGATGAATACGGTCGGTGTGCTACACTCCGCTATGGCACACCGCCTCACGATCTATCTATAGTTAGAGCTGGAGTCACACAGCTTGAGTTTAAGTGTTCTTGGAGGTTGAGAGAAGGACTATGCCAGGTTAATGCCGCTCCACGCAGAGCGCCGGATATTTCCTGCGATGCCTATGGTTGATCGCAACGTCAAGCTTCCCGCTTTCCCAACTCGACTGTACTCCCTGCACCCGTCTCATCAAGTCCAAGAACCAAGTCGGTACTCTTATCCTCAACGACGACACCCTTTTCTGTCTGTCGACCGCCAACGTTTCCCCCCTGCGTACCAATCTTCAGGAACGGGACTAGGCAGATACTGAGGCCGGCACTGGCGCACGAAAACCAGAAGCAGGCGCGGTAAGGCGCGATCGGGTCGGTCGGCGATGATGGCTGTTTAGCTGAGGTGGAGATGGAGGTGAAGATGGCGGTGGTGATGCCGAGGCCGACGGTGTTGCAGAGCTTTGTGACGGTGTTGAAGATACCGCCGGCGACGGATTGTTGGCGGCGGGGGAGGGAGGACATGACGTACATCTTGGGTATTTGGTAAGCTTGTGCGCTTACCTTTCAGAGGGAATATGGGTTTGCATTGAGTCATGGCTTACATTTGCGACGTTGAATTCTAGATCGGCGCCCACGACCATGAGAAGGAGACTAGGGAAGATGAGAGCCCAGTAGGAAGAGTCGCTTTTTTGTAAGGCCAGGAGCAGGAAAGAAACGGTATAACAGACGGCACCAATGAGGGTAAGAAATTTGTTGGAGACTTTATGGAGGATCAGTCCGGCGACGACGTTGACGAGGATTCCCATGATCGCTTGCGGTAGGAGAAGCAATGCTACGTTGAGCGCGGAGAGGTGTTGAACGCGCTGCAAGTAGAGGGAGAGCCAGAACTGCGCGGGGGTGAAGCCCATGAAGCCAAGAAGCATGATTGCCATGATGAGGGAAAAGTTCCGATCGCGCCATACTCCCAGAGGCATCAACGGAAACTGGAAGACGGATTCCCACCAGAGAAAGACGATGATCAGCAGAACACCTAACACCAGAAGGACGATGATGAATGGCGTTCGCCAGCCATGAGGTGCATCGCCAGCAAGACTAGACGTCTTAGTATAGGGAATGGTGTGAGGGGGAAAGGGTATTGTACCTCAGAGAACTCGAGAACATTGCAATTCCCGCAATTGTACATACTGTTCCAAAAACATCGAATTTCTTCAGCGAACCCCATCCGAATCGCTCCGGCTCCTCGGAATCCTTTGGAACAGTGAAGATCGCAGTGACCGTAAGGATAAGGTATATGATAGCGAGAAGCCAGAAGCTGGCCCTCCAGTTAAACAGCTTTGTCGCAACGCCGGAAAACACACTCCCGAAGACGAATCCCAGTGGATTCCCGGCACTGAAGCATGCAAAAGCATAGTTCTTCCTCTTGCTGGGCTTCTCGTAGATCGCACCCAGTATTCCGACAGCTGGTGGTACCGCTGCCGCCGAACACAGACCAAGGAAGCCGTTCAAGGTATCCATGACAAGCGGGTTTGTGGCGAAGCCAGCCCCTAACGCGAAGACCGTAAAGACTGCCATGCTGCCCACAAAGAGGGGCTTGCGTCCGAACATATCAGCAGTTCGGCCAAAGAAGAGGAGGAACGCCCCAGCTGTCAGCCTGTTATGCAATGGGTCAGATAAGTGCGATTAGTATGATGCATATGGGATGCTCACGATGAAGATGCACTGATCCACGTGATCTCGGCGGAGTTCATGTGCAGATCATCGCCGATGGACGATGTAATGACCATTGTCAAGCCGGCTAGGAAAGAAGTCATCGAAACGGCCATTGTCGCAGTGAGGATGAAAAGCAGCTCCTGAATGGTGGAGTGAAAGCATGCTGGACGGCCATTGCTGGGCAGCTCCGTCGCTGTTGTGCTGTTCTCCGGCGATACTGTCGTGCCCGCTTCAGGGCCGGGTTCGGTGGCGTAGCCATTTTGTTCGATTGACATTCTTAAGGGTACCACAGGTCCATGGATTTGTCGGTGTCCAAGACATTGTTGCTATGGTTTCCTTTATATTTTATATCAGTGACGAACAATTTATCATCTGGGATCCTGTTAGCGGAATGGATCCGTCCCGGCTTAGGTAATTTTCTTGCTTACCTAAGGCGGTATTAATACCGCATCTCCCCATAACCTGGACCTCCGTCCTTGACCTCAGATTCGATTGTGTTTCTTCCTTCCTCTCGTTCCTGATTAAATCAAGTGCTTCAAAATAAAGACGAACCACCCTTCATCTACGACACCTTGCGATTGTCTTTTCGGTAGGGCGCCAAACTCCAATTGCTGCCCCATGAATCACACATAGGTAGTACTCCGTGAGGTTCGAGGTGCCACTTGCCCGCACACCCAGGCCCCCTATATGTTTACGGCTGAATCGATACGATCCCCTGCCTTGGCCCCCGGGGCCTTAGACTTCACTAAGACTCGATCCTGAGATCCATCTTAAGAAGATTCCCTTATGTTCTTCGGGGAATATCTCAGTTCTTAATCTTCCCTGTGTCCATATCTGTGTTGTCCAAGATTTTTTCTCCTTATCGACACCTCAAATATTCGTACCAACGGCGACTGTATTCTCCCGCTGTACAGCCCGATTATGAGACGCAAGCTATATTGCAACAATCCTTCAATAAGGCCACCCTATCCGACGACTACCAGTCAGCTCCAGGCTTCGGATTCGGCAATTGTCCGCAACGCATCAACTGCGTATTGAACAGCTCGACTGAGGCCAACAAGGCCGGTCTCTCTGCTGGAGTCAGCATCGTGGCTGTTATCTCCACTATGCTGGCTCTCATCGGTAATTTTTCTCGCTCGCTAGCTGTTGTATCTTCTATCGTGTCGTCTGCGTTGTGTGGTTTTTATCGGCGGTAGACAGCCTGTACGCCATGGCGCTCAAGGTCCACGTCTGAGTAGAGGGGCGGCATTCGCCAGAGGACAATTTCCGATAGGGCGGTCTGCTCGTGCTTTTGCACCCGGAGTCCGGGCGTTGCCGGCGGTGAGAATGGCGTTAGTAGTGTGAGAGTGACTTGAATATATACACTGTACAACTGAGATGTCCTATGCTATGATATCCCAGTGGACTCCGACCCCCTAATGCCCATACCCGCAGTCCCCTTATCTGCTTCTAACCTCCTATTCCTGACCGGCCCACCCCATCGGCCCAAGCCGAGTGCCGCAGGCACAACCGCGATCGCCACTACGGCTTCGAAAATCAATGCTCTGTGCAAGTTACCCGGCGGACTCCCATGATCATCCTGCAAGGCGCCGGAGATGACAATGAAGGCTCCACCCAGAGCTTGCCCACCCGCCCAACACAGAACGCTCCCAACTTCCGGCCCGACCGGCCACGTCACCTCCACCAGCCACTCTAACCCAACCGGCACGAGGCTAAATGACGCCGCACCGAGGACGGCGCAAATGATGTAGGGCGCCACGATAGAGTTCGCGGACGGCGCCCAGATGAAGATGAGGTAGGAGACGGCAAGTATGGGGACAAGGGTCTTGATAAGCATCAGGTAGCGCTTGGTGCGATCCATGATCGGGGAAGTGATTGCCGCGGCAACAAGGCCGACGAGGATCAAGATGGCGCCTGCGATGCCGCCTTGCGTCTCGGTGTACCCATACGGTGTGAGGATCTGAGTCAGCAGAGAGGACAGGGAGTTGAAGAAGCCGACGTAGACGGCGAAAGGGAAGAACAGCAGCCAGAAGGTCGGAAGTCGAAGGAGACTGGTAACCTGCGACATAATTGGGGCGGGAGCTTGAGTGGATGAAGGAGACGCGGGAGAGGGAGGTCTTGCGGGAATGAAGAATGAGGGGATTGTAGCGACCGAGGATATGATGGCGACATAGAGTACCATATTCGGAATGTCCGACGGACTGTTGACGAACAGAGGACTGATCAATTGACCGATGGCACCGCCGAATGGATTGGCCAGACTGGCCACTGCCGTTGCGGAGACCCGACCTTGCGCGCTGAACCAGAGGTCAGAGTAGTGCGTCGGAGCGGAGAGGACGAAGGGTTGAGCAAGGCCAATGAGGATCTGGCCGAACATCGTGACACCGAAGGAAGGGTTGTGAGCGCGCGTGCCTCCATAACGGATCCAGTTGCCTAGAAGGATCAAGACGCTCGCTGCGATGATTGACAGCCGCGGACCAGAGGTGTGGAGTGCGTAGAGCGTGAAAGGGGAGGCGACGATGAAGGCGAACAGAAAAGAAGTGCTGAGCCAATTGATGATGGTGGGAGTCGTGGAGTAGAACGTTGCTGCTGTGTTGGCAACAGAGGCGTAGGTGAGCCACTGAAGGAAAAGGGGTTAGACATCTCAGGGATTCAGATTCGGAGCCTTCAAGGTGTCATACATCCCAGCTCACGATGATGTTGAGAAGTATCAGCTGTATTAGGCCGAACCATCTTCTTTTGTAGACTTTGTATTGCATCTGTGCCACTGGTTGTGTGAATGCTTCTCCATGGGTTCCCTCCGCAATTGATGGACCGTCGTTCCCTATCGCGTCTTCGTACTCAGCTTGAACACGCACTTGATTTTTCACGTGACGCGGACCTAAATCTGACATCTCCGCCTCTTCAGGCACATGGCCTGAGAGTAACTGCTCTTGACTCGGTCTCTGAATGATCCAAGTTCTCGCTGTTGACATCGGAAACGCAGCGTGGTTGGCGCTTCGTCCATACACAGCGATGCGGCGGACGAGACTACGCTTCCACAAGCCAAGGAGAAACAATTATTATGGCGGTTACTGGCACGTGTACGACATGAGTTACTCAGCCTTGCCAGCTATCTCAATCCGTTGTGGCAAGGTGCATGCATGCATGCATGTATGTTTCTACAGTACCTTACTAGGTTCTCGACATCAGGATATTAATATATTAATAAGCCGTGTCCAGTAGGAGGTTTCTATTCTTAACTTATCTTACATACCGATGATCCTGCGGAGCATTATACAATTAACTGCTGGACAGTGCATGTCGAACTACGCCGTGGACACACCTATCGATACCTTGCTGACACACTCTCTAGCCCTCCAATACTGCGTTTTCTCTCTACTGTGCGACACGAGAAATGCCTCTTTGGCCTAGACAACCAATTATTCAAGCTTCTCTATTGGACGCCATGTGCCTGCCATGCTTATGGCTTTCAAGAGGGAACAAGTACCTGCACCCTACGGCATGGAGGGGTTTGTCGCTCAATATGTTCAAAGTCAGACCCTCCCATGCAGCGAGGCTGAACCGAACCTTCATATCGAGGTGCTTGTCAGCCCCCACCAGTCGGTGACCTCACGGGCAAATGTATCCGCTTGATAGAAGAGATGATTATTCCTTCTGGTCTCTTCTCTTCTGGATTGTCAGAGAGCCACCGGTAAGGCCTCTATAAAATCCGCCGTGTGCTGGAGCTCTCAACCATTTTACCTTGCATTATGGACGCCATATTGAAGTCTCCCCCTTCAGATGGTGATCGAGACAGAGGCAGCACAGTCGCCGGGGTGTATTGGACCTTTCTCGTTGTGTGCTTCTTCCTCATGGGCTTGAGGTTCTGGGCACGGATCAAAATCCATGCTTTAGGCCCGGACGACTGGACGATGGCATTCGCAGTGGTGAGTGACTGTAAGTGGTCAATCGAAGTATGTCGAGTTGCTGACGGCGCGAAACAGCTGATACTGCTAGCAGCGACCGTAACAGGAACGCTCATGGTCCTCAACGGAGGTTGCAGACACATTTACTACCTGGCTTTAGACAAAGGTCAAGACGGAATCATCAAAGTCAACAGATTGTTCATTATCTGTCAGCCATTCGCCATCATGGGTATTGCTATTGGCAGGATCTCCGTGGCTTTGCTTGTCTTGAGGATTATGGCAGTAACTGTGTGGCGTAAACGCTTCCTCTGGTTCACCATTGTCTCTACGTTCATTATCAGCGCCTTGAATTCAGTGTTACTCTTCGCGAATTGTTCTCCTACGGCAGCAGCCTGGAACCCATTTATACCATATACGTGCTGGGATGTTTACATTATAACCGATGTCACGATAGCTGCCTCTGGTATGTATACACCTCGCTGAAGAATCTCAAGAAATTACTGACGCCGGGACATCAGGTTGGAATGTGCTTATGGACTTTTTTTTTGCTATCCTACCCATCTCGATCTTCTGGAATCTGAAAGTGAGTGTCAAGAAACGTGTCGGTTTGTCTGTTCTCACAGGCATGGGTGTCCTGTAAGGATCTCACAAGGCGTCAGCCGCGGAATGGCAGTGAACTGACGGCGCATAGGGCGGGAATCAGTGGCGCTGTCAAGGCGTCCAAACTATACGAGTCCCAATCAATTGACTCTACGTGTACGTCCAGTCAGACATACATACCACCGGTCTCGTTTTACTGACTGTCTTTCAGGGGCGACATATGATCTACTCTTATGGAACGGGTGAGTACCCCTTCCAGGATCGACCCCTTCCGAGACTGATGGCTTCGCATTAGAGCAGAGACGTTTCTCATCATCATGTGTGGCTGCCTGCCTACCCTAAGACCCTTGTATGTTCAGTTTTTCGGACAACGAGGCAAGAGTGCCAGTGCCGAACCCATACACGAACAACGAGTCTTCCCATATATGAAGAAGAACTCGGATGGTAGCGACTTAAATGACGATAATCGCCATTATCGATACGACCCAAAGATCAAGCCATCCATCGAGTCTAGTATAACCCGCGTCGGGCATTCTCTCAACATCGATGTGTGGACAGAGGGTGAGCGGAATGAAATGATACCAATCGAAAGTCCACATGGAACCCAGCTTGATGGGAGTCATAGTCAACCAACGTCGAGGGAAGCACTAGAAGTTTAATGGATTGGTTGCAGGTATACGGAATAAGGGCTAGGGTTATGGGCTATGGGCTGATACCACCGCAAACGGAGCGTATATTGAAGGCGTTCAGTGACTTAGATTCACATACAAATATACCAAATTTCTCTTGTTTGCCTTGGCTTTCTCCGCGTTGCTCCTCAGTGAAACTCATGGCACGGCCGCGACTCATGCAGGCGGCAACCGGGTCAGCATTGAGGAAGGGCATGGGGCCTGCTTTGCAAGCGGATTCAACCTATCACCATCATGCTCGTAATACCACCGATTCTAGAAAGATTTACGGAATGATGACCCAATAATAAGAGGGAAAGTACTTTGAGTATGATACAGTAGTATCTTCGATATGTGTAATAAGGCAAGGTAATACATACTGTAACTACCTAGGCAAGGGCGGCATACGCGCATCGTACATATCTTAGGCCGAAGTCGGCAACACCTTGCAGTCTTCAAAGTCAGCGAGAGCACGACATACTTTACATACTTTATAACGTCAACTCATCGCGTTTACAATTGCTGGAGCGCCTCCGACGACTCGACCAACTGTAGAGTGCTCCGTCGCTGAAGGCTGTCTTTCAATTGAAGACCGATCAAGATTGACACCTTTCGTCTGCAGACCCAGGCTATGACTCACGGCGAGCAATCGCAATAAGTAAGAAAGCCATCAGCCATCAGCCATCAGCCATCTGCGATCCGTTCCTGAATCCGTACCTACCCACGATGCCGACTCGAGAAGAAGTCGCCTACTTCGGCGCCGGCCCCGCGCCCCTCCCCACCCCTGTCCTAGAAGCAGGGTCCAAAGCCTTCCTCAACTACGAAGACACCGGTCTCGGCCTCGCAGAGATCTCGCACCGCTCGCCCACCGCCACCAAGATCCTCGCCGACACGACGGCCAGCCTCGTCGATCTCCTCGACATCCCCGAAGACTTGTATTCCGTCCTGTTCATGCATGGTGGGGGTAGTGGGGGTTTCAGCTCGACGGTGCACAATCTCGTCGCCGTGTGGGTGGAGCAACGGAGACGGGAAGCGGAGAAAGAGCTCGGCGATGCGGAGAAGGTACTGGAGAGGGTCCGGAAGCAAGTGCAGGAGGAGCTGAGACTCGATTACTTGGTTACGGGCTCGTGGTCGCTCAAGGCGTCGCAAGAGGCTGCCCGCCTGCTGGAGCCGCTCGGGTCGGACTCCGTCAATGTGGCGCTGGATGCGCGCAAAGCGAACGATGGGAAGTTTGGCAAGATCCCGGCCGAGGAGACGTGGGAGTTGACGCCGACGAGGAAACAAGGCGGGAAGGGGTCTGCGTTCGTCTACTACTGCGACAACGAGACGGTGGACGGAGTAGAGTTCCCGGGCGTCCCTGCGGTCCTGCAAGACGAGGAACGGCTCGTCGTGGCAGACATGAGCTCGAACTTCATTAGCCGGCGCGTCGACGTGCGCAAGTTCGCCGTGATCTTCGTCCGTCCACCCCGCCCCCCTCCCGTCTTCCCCCTAATCACCATCGCGCCCCTTGCTAACGCCGACCATGACACAATCTAGGGCGGAGCGCAAAAGAACATCGGCCTGACAGACCTGACGCTCGTCATCATCCGCAAAGACCTCCTCACCACCCTCCCGCCTCTCTCCTTCCTGCACGCCGTCGGCGTCTGGAGCCCGCCCATCGTCTTCGACTACGCCACCATCGCCAAGAACTCCTCCCTCTACAACACTCTGCCCATCTTCAGCGTCTGGATCGCCGGCGAGGTGATGCGCCGCATCCTGCGCACCTACGGTGACGCCAAGGTCGGCGGCCAGCAGGCCGTCGCGGACGAGAAGGCTAAGATCATCTACGATATACTTGACGCCTCGCCCGAGGTGTATCGGGTCGTGCCGGACAAGAGCGTTCGGAGCAGGATGAATATCTGCTTTCGTGTGCATGGGGGGGATGCGGCGCGGGAGAAGGAGTTTCTGGCGGGCGCGGAGAAGCGGCTGTTGCAGGGGCTGAAGGGTCATCGGAGTGTGGGGGGGATCAGGGCGAGTAATTACAATGCGGTGCCGGTGGAAAATGTGAAGAGGTTGGCTAGCTATTTGGTGGATTTCGCGCAGGGGCCGATGACTTGAGGGGTGTTCTGGTCGAGTATTCGCTTGGTGAGGAGTGGGGGTCGTTGTGTTTAGGGCATCATCATATTCAATATTGATACCCACTCTCGTATCCCGAGAAGTGTCTAGGGAGATTCAAAATCTGGTTCTCGAACTCTCTTGATCATGAATGTCATAAACTAGTGAAACCAAGCTGACCTCCTAATTCGCTTGTACGTCCCACATCCTCCCACCGCCCATCACACCACGCCTCAACCCACCAAAACCAACCTACAACACCCTCCTCGGATCCAAATTCCCCACCTTCGCGCTCTTCGCCCCCCCCCTCAAACACAAACTC
>JAABUJ010004259.1_pt1 | contig 15208 bp, 9 predicted proteins | sample 5559131 | NCBI WGS metagenome assembly JAABUJ01 (sample SAMN10711875, study PRJNA513366) | rock metagenome | isolation source: Antarctica rocks | place: Antarctica: Victoria Land, Mt New Zealand nord | collected 2016-01-07 | reverse complement strand
CCGCGAGCGGTTTGCGGGCGTGGGCAAGGAAGCGGACTATGTCCCCATGGTACACACGCCGTGTGTGGTCAGGCCGACCATGGAGCCAGCGCAAGAGCATCGCCTTATCGCTGGGCGTGAGCCGCAGCGGCGCTACTCTGTTCGGTGTGGTGTCGGTACTGCCGGTGTCGGCCACCCCACGCGCGTGATTGCCCATGACATCCGCCCCCATCAAAAAGCGTGTTTATCGACGCTAATCGCTATGTAATGAACAAAATATAACGGCACTTATCTTGCAATAGCAAATTTGCGCTACTTTTCCTTTACGGCGGTGCAGGGCTGTAGTACGATGATGGTGGCCTGCTCAGGCCGCTGCATGGACTCGTTCGCACAAGGAGTTCGCCCAATGAAATCAGTGGTTCGCGCCTCTGGTTACCTGCACCGCGCCCTGCGGGTCGCTGCCGTCGTTGTTCCGGCGCTCGCCGTCGTGATCGCTCTCGCCTCGGGCGGTCACGCTCAGCCTGACCTCGGTAAGTGGTATTAGACCCCCACTCATTCGACCGGTTAGCCATAGGGGCACGAGGGCAGATCGACAACGATGGCTTTCTCGTGCCCCTATCCTGGTCGTGTGCACCCTCTCTGTATCGCACGGACATCCTCTGAGCGATACCGTCGATGACGTGGCTTCTCATGCCATTAGGATGCAAGATAAGTGCCGTTTCCTCATAGTAAGAGACAAGACACCTGCGTGTTGTCTAGGAACCTATGCGCATGTGGATCGGGCAAAGAGGTACGGCGTGCGCTACCCCCCGATGGGAAGGATTCATGGACGACCTACGACCGGCCCTCCGTGTCTACCTCTCGGGTGTGTATCTGGTCGCCGCTGCTCTGGTCGTCTACTCTGTTGTCATGTTGACTCTCGCCCGCGCGTGGACTCCCGCGCATCTCACCGCCGCCCTCGTCTTCCTCTTCCTGACGTGCGTTGGAGAGCGCATGACCGCGCGGGTGGGTCCAAGCTTCTTCCACAGTATGAGCACCGTCATGCTCGTCGCCTCGATCCTCGTCCTTCCACCGCTCTATCCGGTCCTCGTGGCCTGTGGCGCATCGCTGGCCGTCGATCTCATGCGTCCCCTGCCCCTCTACAAACGCCTGTATAATGGCGCCCACGCGACGATCGTTGCCGGAGGATCAAGTCTCGCGCTTGCCTGCGTTGCGTCACCACTGCCGCAGTGGGCGCCAGCGCGCTTCCTTGGCCATGTCCCTGCTCTCATTGTGCTCGGTGTTGTGTATGCCACGCTCGACCTTGGTGGCCTGCACATCGTCATGGTCCTCGTCAGAGGCGGTCGTGCTCCTGACGCGCCACCAGCGACGGCCAAGATCCTGCTCCTTGAAGGCGTGGGCATGGGGATGGGTGTGGTGTCCGCCGTGGCCTGGGCCTACAATCCCGTTGCGCTCCTCCTGTCTCTCCTCCCGGTTCTCACCGTGCGCGCGACGTTCCAGACCATCGAGCAGGACGCGGCCCGTGCCGAGGCCCTCCGTCGTCGCAACGCACAGCTGGAGGGGGTGATTCGGGCTGGACAACGCCTCCGTTTGCACCAGCCACGGGTTGATCTCGTGCGCCCTCTAGCTGACCATGCCCGCGATACGGCCCGCGCCTCCGCCGTCGTGGTGTACCTCAGGGATGATCACGACCCAACGATGATGGCGCGTGCCCTCGCTCTGCCTACCAGTACTGCGGCAGATGTGCCAGACGTCGTGCCCGTGCCGCACGATGACGATGAGCCTGGGTACTCCTTTACCGACGACGGCACCCTCCTCATTCCGTTGGGCGTCGACGGTCAGATCGTGGGCCAGTTGCGCCTCTACGGTGTCGAGCGGGATGACGATGATACGCGCCACGCGCTGTCGTTGCTTGCGAACCAAGCTGCCATTGCTTTGCAGAACGCGGCGCTCTACGAGCGCGTCCTGACGCACGTCTCGATTGACGGCCTCACGGGCCTCCCGAATCACCGCACGTTCCATGCACGCCTTGACGAGGAGGTGGCGCGCTGCCGCCGCCTCGGTCAATCGGCGAGTCTCATCCTCATCGACATCGACGGACTGGCCGCCATCAACGGGGTCGGTGGTTTCGTCGTCGGCGACGCCACCCTGACCGCAGTCGCGGCGACGGTGCACCATGTCGTGCGCGGGTGCGACATCGTCGCTCGTGACGGCGGCGATGAGTTCGCGGTGCTCCTGCTGGACACCGCGTGGGAGGAGGCGATTGCGACCGCTAACCGCCTCCAGGCGGCAATTCGCAGCGAGGGTGGCGCGCCGCTGGGAGTACGTCTCTCCATTGGGGTCGCGTCCCTCCCGCTTCACAGCACGACGCGTGACGGACTCGTGCGCGCGGCCCACCAGGCCCTTGCCGGAGCCAAAGCGCTCGGCAAGGATCGGATCGCTGAACCGGACGATGGCGCGGGCCTGCTGGACAACGATGTGTCGCGCGTCGCCGAGCAACTCGCGCACGCGAATGTGACGACGGTGAAAGCGATGGCCGCCGCGGTTGACGCCAAGGACCCGTACACGCAGGGCCATTCCACGCGCGTTAGCAGCCATGCCGTCGCCCTTGGCCGCGCCCTGGCTCTGTCGGCACCGGATCTCGGACGCCTAGAGCTTGCCGCCCTGCTGCATGATGTCGGCAAGATCGCCGTGCCGGACGCCATCTTGAAGAAGGAGGAACGCCTCACGAACGAGGAGTTCGCCATCATCAAGGAGCATCCCGTCACTGGTGAACACATGCTGGCCGGTTTGCCGTATCTCTCCAAGGATATCTTGCCGGCCGTGCGCCATCATCACGAGCGCTGGGACGGTCGGGGATATCCCGACGGACTGATCGGCGCGGCGCTGCCGCTTGACGCCGCGATTATGGCGGTCGCCGATGCGTTCGACGCCATGACGAGCACGCGCACGTACCGCCCGGCCCTACCGGTCGCAGAAGCCGCGCGTCGCGTCCGTGAGGGGAGCGGAACACAGTTCGCGCCGCACGTCGTTCTCGCGTTCGAGCGCGCGCTGGCGGCGGGCGATCTGTTGATTGTGCAGGACGAGGATAGAGTGCAGCGACGCTTGGCCTAACACGCGCGACACGAGCGTGGATATGAATGGAACGGGCCGATGCGTTCGACGCCTCACACACGAGGTTTCATATCGAGCACGGTCATGACGGCTCGGACGAGTGACTCGCTTACGTATCGGTTCATATGCATGGTACTATCGTGTCGCCTCAGCACGGATACGGTCCTTGAAGTGAGGATAGTAGCCAAATTGCAGCTGTCGAGCCAGAGACGCAAGATGCTGTTCGATGACGTCGTCAATGTTCACGCCCTGATCCCACTCGTCGTCGACGGTCCAATCGGGCAAGCGGTTGTAGACGACCCGCGAGGGTGGGATAAGATACGACCTGCTTATCCAGTATCTGGAACCACAGCGATCGTATCGACGAGATTGGTTAGCGCAATGCGGCAGACCAAGGGGCCACCGTAGTGACACACATCGCGCGGCCAGCGCTGAGCCGTGATCAGGAACTGCCGCGTTTTCCTCCACACATGGGAGAGGTCGAGCGGCAACGGACGAGGGCGTCCCTCCGGCCATGTAGACAGAAAATCAATAATATCCCGTATGCCGATAGATCCATCGGCGTAACCGCAGGCGAACGGCGGGTGTTCATCCTTGCCCTCAACATGTTCGTGGAGGTATGGGTTGTACGCGATACCGTCAGGTTCCGTCACAGGATATTCTTGACCCCCGAACAAGGTCAGACACAGATCAGTGAACAACCGATCACTGTGGTGATCGATTGTGATCGGGTCGATGGAAAACGCCGGTGTCAGCCCAATCATGAGAATGGGCGGCGCCTCCCAGATCAACTGCGACCGTGTGAAGGTATTCCGCAGCGTACGAGACCAAGGAGTCTGGAACTGGTCTGCAGCGGTGATACGTCGGTTCAATAGATCCTCGATCTCGCGAACGCTTGCCCGGCGATCCGCGTCATCGTTACGGATATAGATGCCCTGATCGCGCAGGTTGTAGGGAGAAAGCAGGCCGCGCCGGACGCGCACAAGCAGGAGCTTGTTCCCGGCGGTGGGGTGGTCGGCGGGCAGGGCGACAGTTCGGATCTCCAGTGAAGCGGTTGGCTCAATTCTCGCTGCGCACACGGAGCGGAGCACCTGTTCGGGATCGCGTGGCGGTGTGGACGGCTTCCGCGGGTTTGTGACACGCATGCCCTCAATGGTGGTAGGGTGCTTGTGTCCATCCTCGGCCACGCCAACTAGGATCAGACCGCCATCGCTGTTGGCGAAAGCAACGATCGTTTCCAAGAACTCGTCCCGAAATTCGAACTTCCCCTCCTGATTGAGCGATGGCATCTTGTATTCAAGGTGATCATTCTCGGCGATCCCATTCTCAACGAATGCCGCGATTGCATCGTACGTGAGACTGTCTAGGGATCGCTGCCAGAAAGGCTCGTTCATCGTCCTCTTCCTCGCTATGGACTATGTGTCCCGCCGTTATCCTCCCTCTTACAGCGCCCCACGTTACATCTTCCGTCGGGCGATTGTCTTGAGACGCGGTAGGAAGAGGAGTCAATTGATACTGGGTGCCTCGGGACTGCACGAGAGGCGCAGCGCGGAGTGCACTCTTCCTACCTGTCGTGAGGTAGGAGGCCAAGTCGGACGGCAGCGTCCTGCACATCTGCCCGGAAGTCGTCCAGGCGGGCGAGTGAGTACAGGCCATCAATATCGCCATGCGCCCACAGGTCGTAAATGCGGCGAAGGTCGCGCTCTCGTCGCAGCCAGCCAATCCCATCGACGACCGCAAAGACGAACTGGCGCGGCTGGCGGATGCTGGCCATCTCCTCGATTTCGCGTACGGCGTCCGTGAGCTTGCTTCCGGTCGAGTTGAACGCCTTCGCGCAGCCGACAATGAGGGCCCGATCACCCCCGGCAGGAATAGCCACGTCGCACGGGCCCTCACGTCCGCTACGGCCGACGAAGCGCGTGCGCATCTGACGCGCGAGCTGCAGGCCGGCCACGACCGCCTCGATCTCGTCCTCGAGACCCCGGCCACGGACGATCGAGCCGGCCGCACGACCACGCGCACCCTGTCGTTCGAGGAGGATATCGGCAAACGTCCAGTGCCGCGCTCGCTGCGCCGCGATCTCGCCCACAAGGTCGAATCCCTCGTCGAGGGCGACGATCAGACGCATCGGGTCCCGCCGCGCCACCTGTGTCCACGTGGCCGTTCCGATCCGCGCCCTAAGTTGATTCTGCAGACCTTCGAGACTCAAGCGCACACACGCGCCGATTACCGGGACCCATTCGGGATGCGTCTGGACGAGGGCAGCGAGGTTCTCGCGGTCGACAGCTGGTAGCGCGGCGAGTGCCGCCGTGGCGTCTTCAACGATCTGACGCGCCGCGTCATCGACGACCGCGGCGCTGCGCAGGTCGCCAAGCGCGTCGCGGAATTGCTCGAAGGAGATGTGCTCCGGCATACCTTAGCGCGCCACGAAGATGTACTCGTCGACCTGCCGCCGCTCCGCCGCTGCGTGCGTCCCGAACGAGTAGCGGTGTGGGATGGCGATGACGTCCACATGGGATTTTTCTTCTGCGAGGAGGCGATAGATTTCATCCCGGTCAGGGACCGAGTTCGAGCTGTAGGAGAGAACGATCGTACTCTGGCGAAAGTGGTGGAACGTCCGGCGTAGCGCGTCCACGATCGTCCTCTTCGAGCCGAACGGGGTGTACCTCTTCTCTAGCTTCTTCGTGATCGTGTTTTCCATGATCCGCTGACCGCGCCAATAGAGCGAGAGACCTTCGAGGAAGTGATAGCGCTTGATGTAGTCGTTGTCATCGCGGGGTGGCGCATACGGCGGGTCGAGGTACACCAGGTCGAGCCCGTTGGGGTCGACATCGAAGACGTCGCCGCAGAGCGCGTGGTTCGGTCGCTCGTTGTCGAACACCACGGCATTATACTGGGTGACTGCCTCGCAGAAGAGGTCGCGCAGCGATGCGCGGAGGTGGCGGCGCCCATCGTCGTAGCGGAAGTCCGTGACCGTGAAGACGCCGCGTGGCTGTTTTCGGGCGGCAGCAAGGCACAGGGCAGCGAGGGCGAGGTCTCGTTTGTAGGGTGGCAGCAGGTCCACATGCGCCCACGCGGCGTCGAGGAAGTCGAGATCGTCGGACGGGAAGTAGAGGCCGTTGAACGTTCGCCGGATGAAATGAGGGGCGTTCAGCGCGGGCGATAGAATACGTGCGACATCGGCCTCGTCGAGATGTGTGTCGGCGTTCTCGACCGTCGCGCGGGCGATTGTTGTTGGGAAGTTCAGGAAGTCATTCGTGGTGACGGTCTTGCCCATCGCCTTGAGCGCGTATCCGACGACCCCACTGCCACTGAAGGCGTCGAGGGCTGTGTCGAATGAGAGGCTAGAGAAGACATCGACGAGGGCCGGGATGACCTTGTATTTTGACCCCATGTAGCGGACGCGGGGGAATGCGGCGGCCCGTATGCGAGCGAGAGTGCCGCCTGGCACCAGCGGCTCGTCGAAAAGGGGTGCGGTCACGTACTCTTGCATCCTTGTCTCCCTGTCCCGCGGCCGGGGTCGCGGCGCGGCTGTCGCACGTATGAAGATCATACGTGGCGGCGAGTGGCACGGTCTATTGTACCACTGGCCATAGGTGGACCCTCGTACCCTTGTCCACACATGGTGCCCCTCGGTCGCGATCCGGTGCCGTGATGGGCTGGTGATCGGAGAGGTCAGTCGGGTTCGGACGTATAGTGCTCTCCGAGTTCCGCCACACGCCGCTCGTCGCGCTGAACACCGAGCACGCCTGGATACCGTGCCGCCGGTTGGTGCGCGGCGATCGTCGCGCGCCCACGACGCAGCCGCTCGGCGAGCGCGGTGTAGCGTCGGCCCGCCCCCTCCGTCCGCACCGCTTTCGCCAGCGCGCGCTTGCTCCCGACCAATACCACGAGGCGCTTGGCGCGCGTCACCGCCGTGTACAGGAGATTGCGCTGGAGCATCAGCCACGCCGAGGTGGTCAGCGGCACCACCGCACAGGGGTACTCACTCCCCTGGGAGCGATGGATGCTCACCGCGTAGGCATGCGTGAGCTCGTCTAACTCGTCGAAGCTGTAGGCGATCTCCTCCTCGTCGTCCATGAAGACGCGTAGCTCCTGATCCTCCAGAGAGAGGCTGGTCACAACGCCGACCGAACCATTGAAGACACCGGCCACGCCCTTCTCGTAGTTGTTCCGAATCTGGGTCACTTTGTCGCCCGGACGGTAGACGCGGCCGCCGTAGCGCCGCTCGGGTACCCCTGGCTTCGTCGGCGTCAGCGCCTCCTGCAACTTCTCGTTGAGCGCGCCCGCTCCGGCCGGCCCCCGGTGCATGGGGCAGAGCACCTGCACGTCGCGCCGGGGATCAAGCCCGAACTTACGCGGCAGGCGATTGGCCACGATATCGACGACGAGGTCGGCGACGCGCTCGTTGTCGTCCTCGACGAACAGGAAGAAGTCGTCCAGGTCGCGTGTCACGGGCATCTGCCCCGCGTTGATGCGGTGGGCATTGGTGACGACGCCACTCTGCTGGGCCTGACGGAAGATGTGCGTGAGACGCACGCTAGGGATCGTGCCCGCGCCGAGCAGATCGCGCAGCACCTCGCCGGCCCCGACGCTGGGGAGCTGGTCCACGTCGCCGACGAACATCAGGTGGGCGCCTGGCGCGACGGCCTTGACCAGCGTGTTGGCAAGGAGCACGTCGAGCATGGACGCCTCGTCGACGACCACGAGGTCGGCGTCGAGTGGGGTATCACGGTCGAAGGCGGCGTCGCCGCCGGGCCGGAGCTGCAGCAGGCGGTGCAGCGTGCTGGCCTCGATCCCGGCGAGTTCCGAGAGGCGTTTGGCCGCGCGTCCCGTCGGCGCGGCCAGGATGACCGTCGCCTTCTTGGCCCGAGCGAGCGCGACGATCGAGCGCACCGTGAACGACTTGCCGCAGCCAGGTCCGCCGGTCAGCACCGCCACCTTCTGCGTGAGGGCCAGGCGCACTGCCTCGGTCTGCGCGGGGGCCAGCGTGCTCCCGGTCGTCTTCTGGAGCCAGGCGGTGGCGGCGTCCCAGTCTACGGCCCCGAACACCGGCAGCCGCTCGGCGGGCGCGGAGAGCAGGCGCTGCACGCCGTTCGCGAGCGACACCTCGGCGCGGTGGAAGGGCACGAGGTAGACGGCGGTCACCGTCTCGCCGTCGGCGCCCGGCAGATACTCTATCACCACGCCCTCCTCGGCGGACAGGTCCTCCAGGCACGCCTCGGCCAGGGCCGCCTCGACGCCCAGGATCTCGGTCGCCTTGGCGATCAACTCGTCCTCCGGCAGGTAGCAGTGGCCGTCGTCGCTCGCTTCGGAGAGAGCAAACTGGAGTCCGGCCTTGACGCGCTCGGGGCTGTCGTGCGGGATGCCCATGGCCTGCGCGATCTTGTCGGCCGTCTTGAAGCCGATGCCCCATACGTCGCCCGCGAGCTTATACGGCTCGTTCTTGACGACCGAGATACTGGCGTCCTTGTACGTTTTGTAGATGCGCACGGCGATGCTGGTCGAGACACCCACCCCCTGCAGGAAGAGCATCACCTCCTTGATCGCTTTCTGCTCCTCCCAGGCGCGGCCGATCATGGCGGTGCGCTTGGGGCCGAGACCCGGCACCTCGATCAGGCGCCCTGGCTCCTCTTCGATGATGCGCAAGGTGTCCACGTCGAAATGGGCCACGATGCGCTCGGCCATCTTGGGACCGATCCCCTTGATCAAACCCGAGCCGAGGTAGCGGCGGATGCCTTGGATCGTGGCGGGGAGGACGGTGGTATAGCCGCGCACCTCAAATTGGCGTCCGTACTGGGGGTGCGACTTCCAGACGCCCTGCATCCGCAGACTCTCACCGGGCTGGGCTCCGAGAAGGGAACCAACCACCGTGAGCAGATCGGCCCCTCCCCCGCGCGTCGCGACACGGGCCACGGTGTAGCCGGTTTCCTCGTTGGCGTAGGTGATCCGCTCCAGCACGGCCTCCAACGTCGCGAGCTGGACGGGAGGGGACGAGGTTGTGTCGGGGGCGATGTTGCCCATGGTCTACTCCCGTGTGTGTCTACTCTCTCTGCGCCTATCCTGGCGACGGGCTACCCTGCTCGGGGAGGACCGCATGCGGCCGTGCGGGACGTCAGCACGGTCCACGGCTCCCGCTTCTACACGTCAGCGGCGTCCGAGCTAGAGACGCTCAGACAATGATCGGGACATTTGGGCGGTTGACTACGCGTCAAAGCAGCCGCGAATTCCGATTCTTTATCTGAACACGTATAGCACCTTTATCCTACAGCCTTGGACCCCACGGCGGTTGCGCACGGCTCAATTCTCGTCCGGCTCCGCGCGCTACTGTCGCCAGGGACGAGGGAGCGATTCTCTACAGCAGGACGCTATCGCGGCGACATAGATCCGCGGATGTCCGTGATCGCTCGGTTGTACGCGGAGCGACATACCTGGCACGGGTCGATTGGTCGTGTGCTCATCTTGTCATCCACATGGCGGGGTCCCAGGAATCGAAGGTGGAAGGATGTATGATCGGAGGGCATATCATTCATGCCGGCCCCTCTCACGCATGCACCGTCGATTAGCGAGGCTTGACAAATGGGAATAGATTGGACCTGTGAGTGCGACGACTGGCCCCTAGCCGCGCTTGATACAGACCCGACGACCAAGTCAGCGACCTATACGTCAGATCTAATCCCCTTTGCGATAGCCTGGACGTCAGCACCGTAGGGTCGTCCATTCCGCCCCTGTAGTATAATTAGGACAGGCGTACCATTAGCTGTTATGCGCTACGACAGCTAGAAGGTGTGGAGGATTTATCGGGCCTAAGCGACGGAGAACGGTATGCCCTTTTCAGACGACGCGCTCGGGGACTGGCGCGGCCTGCACGGCACACATTATCATCTAATCTATGCTCTTTGGTTGCTCATCTGTGAGCGTGCTGCGCGTGTCGCCTTCTATGAAGGGAACGATTTGCGAGTCCAGCCCATTGCGCCGCAGGAACCGATCGAGCCGGATCAACAGGTCCATCCAACAGCCATACTTGCCAATCACGACGCGCTCGATATTTGGATTCAACTCAAAGTGACCACGCGTCCATGGACGGCATCCGGCCTATGTGGCGGTAACCTGCTGGCCAACTTCCTGGTGAATGCCATCACGTCGAATCGCGCCGGGCGCGATTACGTCGTCCGCCTGGTGTCTCAGGCACGCATCGAGTCGGGCGTCGTCGAGGCGCTGCTTGAGGCCCTTGATGGTCGCGGCGAGCAGGCGGATATCAGCCGAATCTCCGAGGTGATCGCTGCGGTCCAACGCCGTGTTGCGGCTGCTGGTCACTCGGAACCGGATCGGGCCGAGGTGGTCGAGCGTGCGCGCGAGGTAGTGGGGCAACTCCGCTTGACGACTCCGGTGTACGAGGCAGCGATGGAAGCCGAGGTCGAGCGGGACCTGACGCTGTTGTATCCCGATGCGGGGACGGTGCGACAGATCAAGGGCACGCTGATGGCCGCCATCTTGAAAGATGTGGCGGGTGGCCCGTCGACAGCATGCGCTTACGGGCAGGATTGGCTTGTGCAGCCGGGCGTGCCGTCCCTACGCCGACGCGGGATGCTCGACGACGACCCGAGCGGAGCGTGCGTGGAGGCCATCAATGATTGGGGGGTGCGTCCGCGCGATTGGGACCCCGAGCGGGCTGTACGTCGCAGCGGACTGCACGATGTCCTCGACCGTTTCCTGGCTGCGCCCGAGCCGCTGCTCGTTGTCACCACAGACGCCGGTGCCGGCGTGTCGTGGGCACTCTACGACTGGGCCTTGCGTGCGCTCGCCGGGCGCGTGCGGCTTATCGTTCCCGGCGCCGACTTTGACGCGACGCGGCGACTCGCCGAACTCGTCGCCGGGCGACTCCGTCGCTTCTTCGATGCGCCCTGGAATCCGGATCAGTTCTTGGCCCGGTTGCGTGCGGCGGCCGTCCGGGCCGGCCATGGCCCGTTTGTACTCATCGTTGACGGCATCCCGGCGCCTGCGGCGGGTGATTGTGCGCGCCTCAGCCGCGATATAGCGCGCCTCGTCGACGAATGCCGGAGCAGCGACATCAAGCTCGTGCTGACCTGCCATCGTCATGTCTGGGAAGCCAACGAATTGGGTGCTGATATTCCCCTCGATGCGCTCTTCCTGCCCTTGGCTCCTTCGCCTCCGCTCGGGCTCGATGAGGCAGCCCCGCGTCGCGAGCAGGGCACGGTCGAGGGGCTCGCGAGCGTTGTCCTCGATGACTTGACCTCGGATGAGGTCACGGGCATGCTGGTTCGCAATCTTCCGGCAGATGCTGCTGATGCTGCCGACGCGGCGCTCCAGGAGCCCGCCTTTCGTTCCTTGCGTAACGTTTCGCTCCTCGCGCGTTATATCAGCCTCTATCGGGACACGCTGGAGCGCAAGGAGCAGCCGCCGGTCCCTGTCGTCGACGCGTTGCTTGATGAGAGCGTCGATCGGCTCACACGGGCTGTCGCGCGCGGGACACGGCTCCGGCACGACAGTATCAAGCGGGCGTTGACGGATCTGGTGGGGACGATGTGGGCCGCACGCGCGCGGGGACTCGACTACAACTATGCCATTGATAGCCTAGAATCTGTCGTGCCGGGCCAAAGTAAGGAGATATACGACTCGTTTGTCGACGCAGGCTTGTTGACGCCGACGGGGGCGACGATGCTAGTCGATGCCGCTATCGCCGAGCGCCTCTATGCTCGGGGCCTATTGCGGCGCTACGCGGATGGAGCGGACGCGCTGTCGGAGTTGCGAATTGATATGGACGGCGGTGTCACTGCGGCCATGCTCCGCGGCGCCGACGATCCGATTCCCGTCGCGGAGGCGCTCCTGACGCGGGACGATCGTTGGCTGGCTGCGGTTGCGGACGGTCTGGCGCAATGTCGCTCGGATGACCGGCGCATCCTCGCGCTATTGACCGTGCTCACGCGGCCGAAACCAGGTTCGGGTCGGATCGCGCAACGCGCGGCCGTGCGGGCGCTCGGGACGCTGGCAGCGCGAAACCCGCAGGCCTATCGGTGGGTCGAGGACATGTACCTCGGTGAGCGAGAGATCGACGCTCACCGAGGCGCGCAGGCGTTGGGCGCGGCCTTCGATTTCATTCCCGAGCAGGTTGAATCCACGATGCAGAAACGGCTCAATCAGCTCGTGTCGCCGCCATCCGGACGCGCCGCGTCGGGCGAGCGGGAGAAAGCGTTCCTGCAGGCGCTGACGCCGCTCTATGATGTCAAGCATCGCGCGGCGGCGCGCGTCGCTGCGCGCGTCCTCGCGGCCAGCGTCCCCCTCGCCGGTCGCGACGAGGATGCCCAGTGGACCCTCGCCACGATTCGCGGCAATGTGGCCTTGATCGGCGGAGAGGATACTCTCTTCGAGATCCTGGCGGAACTCAAGTCGCCAGACCCGGTGACCCGTATGCGCGCCGCACAGGCTCTGCGCCCGGCGGCCTTCCAGCGTCCTGAGTTGGTCTGTAAGGGGCTTTGCAACGCCCTGCAAGTGGAGGCGGATCCAATCGTCATCATCCGCCTGCTCTGGACGATCTATCGCCTGGCGGTGAACAATCCGGATGCGGTACTGGACGCGCTCGAACACAGCCACGCCGTGCATTGGGATGCGCCATCAACGCCGTCCACGACATCTCTCGCGCTACTCACCTTGGCCGTTTGTGCCCTCGAGCGGCCGAGTCGTGCGCTGGCCCTCCTCCCGCGACGACTCGATGCCTTGTCGGTGGAGGCGCGGGCTGTGCTGGCCGAGCCGCTCACCTACGCCTGGTGGTGTTGCGCCCAACGTGATCCATCAACCCGTCTCCATCTTGATACGTTGCGGCACGCCGAGCTCACGGGGGTACCCGAGTTGTACCGGCCGTTCGCCCTTCGCGCCGCCGCCTTAGCCCAGATCGGCATGATGCGTCTAGGCGACGCCGATGCGGGCGAACTCCGCGATAAACCAACGGGGCTCGGCGGTGCTTCGCTCGAACATTTCACGATCGACACCGATGAGTACGCGGCTCACCATGGGGCTGAGCTTGCAGCACATCCGCAGTATGCTGACCTAGAAGAGCGCCTGCTCGCGTGTGCCGACGCTGCGGATCGAGCATCGAAGATCGCGCCCTTCGGTCCATTGGGGCATGCGCTCTATGCATGCGAACACGGATGTCTTGTGTTGCTCGCCGCAGCGGCCTCGCACCGTCCCGATCCAGCTCGGCTGCTCGCGGCGCTGCCTCAGGAATGGCAAGGGCTGCATGTCGCGTGGCGCCTGCTTGACGCGCGGCACCGCGATCCTGCCATCATCGCGTACGCCCGTGACTTGTGTGAGCGCACCGCGCGTGGTTGCACTGCGCAGGCCTCCAGTGAGCGTCAGCATCTTCTCGCCACACTCGCCCGTATCAGTGGGGAGTCGGGAGCCGATATCCATGCCTTTCGCGACGCATTGGGCCCGCTCGACCTCGTCGGGCATGGGCTAGCTCACGGTTTCGCCACGCTGACGGACGAGGACGCTCCCAACGTATTGCGCGCGCTCGACGACAATGTCGTCAACGATCGGGACCTGCCGCTCTTGTATCTATGGGAGGGAGAGACGCGCAGTTGGCGCAGCCTACTCATCGCGCGCGTCTACGCGCGAATGTTCGACGCGCGACCAATCGACGTGGAAGAGGCGCACGAGTTGGTCGGCAGTGTGGAGACGGCGCTGCATATGCTCCCCGATTCCCCGCAGCGGCGCGATCAAGAAACGTTGTACAGGACCATCTCGGATGCATTGGGCGGGCGCTTCCCCAGTATCGCGCCGCCGCTCATCTCCACGGCGAGTCGGCTTGGACAAGCCCATGCCTATGCCGCGTCTCTGCTAGAGCGAGGGCATGCGGACGGAGGTGACCTGTCATGGCTTGGTGACGCCGCATTCGATGCGCGCGGTCTGTGGGAGACATCCTCCTTCAGCCTCAAGAAGGGATCGCTTAGTTGGCACGCGGGCTCTGACCGACTATACTACGCATACCCTGCGGTACGGCTAGCATTGGTCGCGCTCGCCCAAGGCGATAGTAGCCCCGATCCAATAGCTCGGCTCATGATGGAGCGCGCGCAGGCAGACAGCGTGATTGCCGATATTGGGTGGGTCAATCATGTAGACGTTGATCTGACTATGGCGCCATCCGAGATTCGCGATGCCGCGAGTGTTGCAGTCACTCGACTCGACGAGCAGGTCGTGCGAACGCCCGGGGACGAGCGCGTGTGGTCTGTTCGTGGCAACCTTCTGCTCCGCTTGAACAGGCTTGCGGAAGCGGAACAAAGCCTGGATCGATGTCTCTCGTTGCTGTCAAGTTCATATCTTAGCCCTTTGCGACGAGAAGTCCGCGCGGATGCCAATTACGACTTGGCCTGTGCCTATGCGCGCACAGGGCGTTACCGCGAGTGCCGGGGTGCCCTGAGGAAAGTTGCGCTAATTCGTCCGCTCAATCATTCGTGGATGCGGGTGGACCAAGACCTAACGGCTGTTCACCCCTTCGTTTGGTTCCAGAAGTTATGCAAGACGGGGCTACGGCGCAAAGATGGTCGGCGAGTGCAGGGGCATAGTACGACAGGTGAGGTCGATGAGCTGAAGACAGCCCCTTGGTTTCGGTGGCACCGGCGCGAATCGCACTAGTTTTGTAGTGTGTCAGACGACTGAGCGCTGATTACGCTCACATGTAACGCAATAGGGCATATCCCCAGTACCCGCTGACTTATCTAAGAAGTTCCTATGGAGGATTCGTATAGATGCCTAGCCCATCAACCGGCGAACTTCCTAGACCGAAATCGTGGGATGAATTCGAGGGGATCGTATTTGATATCTTTAGCCGTCGGTGGAACCATACCACGGCGCAACGCCATGGGCGTTTGGGGCAACCGCAGAAGGGAGTCGATATCTATGGTCAGCCCGCCGGCTTAGATGGTCGATACGCCGGCGTTCAGTGCAAGCGGTTTGAGAACGGTAGACTCACTAGGCAGAAAGCGGAGGCTGAGATCGCGCAAGCTGACGCCTTTAGTCCACCCCTAGCCGCGTACACCATCGCCACAACGGAGAGCCGCGACGCCCCCTTACAGCAGGCCGTGCGGGAGATCAATGA
>JAABUJ010004256.1_pt1 | contig 15213 bp, 16 predicted proteins | sample 5559131 | NCBI WGS metagenome assembly JAABUJ01 (sample SAMN10711875, study PRJNA513366) | rock metagenome | isolation source: Antarctica rocks | place: Antarctica: Victoria Land, Mt New Zealand nord | collected 2016-01-07 | reverse complement strand
AAACTTGACTCATTCGCACCACGTTTGCCTATATTAGGAGTCTAGCGAGGCTCCGCCTCAGACCGACGAGACATGACGCGAAAACTTGACTCATTCGCACCATGTTTGCCTGTATTAGGAGTCTAGGCTCGGGAGGAGGCGAGACTCCAATGGTTGAAGCACGCGCATTCCCACCAGATTCACCGGCGCCATGGGCTGAGATTGTCCCCGGCGCCGGGCCTATGATGATCGACAATCTATCCGCGCTGCCGGATGATGGGTGGCTATATGAGCTGGTCGAAGGGAGACTTGTCCGCATGCCCCCGGAAGGTTTTGAGGCGTCCAACCTGGCCGCACGGCTCCTCGTCCGTCTCGGGGCATATATCGAAGATCACGACCTGGGTGACGTGACCGGGGAGGCTGGAGGATACGACCTCAGCCCGACGGGACGGAAAGATACCGCACTGGCTCCGGACGTTGCGTTTGTCCGCGCCGACCGTTTACCACCCCACGTAACGTTCGATGTCCAGAAAGCCGTCCCGTTCGCTCCAGACCTTGCCGTCGAAGTAGCTTCACCGAACCAGTACCGGCCGGGCATGGGCGCGAAGGCGCAACGGTATCTAGCCGCGGGTACGCGCCTCGTCTGGGTGCTGTGGCCGCGCTGGCGGCAGGTCGATGTCTGGCATCCGGGGGACACGCAACCGGCGGCCACGTTGGGTATGGACGATGCGCTCGACGGGGAAGATGTGGTCCCCGGTTTTACATGGCCAGTGCGCCAACTGTTCCGCTAACTCAGGAGGAGGGTGGGAATGGCGACACTGCTGATCAAACACGCCGACCTGCTGGTGACGATGGACGACGCCGATACGCGCTACCACGACGGCGCGCTCTTCGCGCGCGACAACGCGATCGAGCGGGTCGGGCCGACGGACGAGTTGCCCTCCGCTGCGGACACCGTGATAGACGCGCGCGGCCTGATCGTCGTCCCCGGCCTCGTCAACACGCACCACCACTTCTACCAGACACTCACGCGCGCCTTGCCCGCGGCTCAGGACGCCACGCTGTTCGACTGGCTGCGCGCCCAGTACCCCATCTGGGCGCGGCTTACTCCCGAGGCGATCTACGTCAGCGCCAAGACGGCCATCGCCGAGCTGATGCTCTCCGGCTGTACCACCACCAGCGACCACACCTACATCTGGCCCAACGGCGCACGCCTGGACGACCAGATCCAGGCCGCCACCGAACTGGGCTTCCGCTTCCACGCCGCGCGCGGCTCCATGTCCGTCGGTGAAAGCAAGGGCGGCCTCCCGCCCGACAGCGTGGTCGAGGACGAAGAGGCGATCCTGCGCGACTCGCGGCGCCTCGTCGAGGTCTATCACGATCCCGCCCGCTACGCCATGACCCGCGTCGTATTGGCCCCCTGCTCGCCCTTCTCAGTTTCACCTGATCTAATGCGCCAGAGCGTAGAGTTGGCGCGCGCATACGGCGTGCACGCGCACACGCACCTGGCCGAAACGCGCGAGGAGGCGGACTACTGCGCGGCGAGCTTTGGGCGCACGCCGGTCGAGTTGGCCGAGGATCTCGGCTGGGTCGGGCCGGATGTGTGGCACGCGCATATGGTCCACCCCTCGCCCGACGAGGTAACGCGGCTGGGCCGTACGCGCACGGGCGTCGCGCACTGCCCCACCTCGAACATGCGCCTGGGCTCAGGCATTGCCCCCGTCAAGGCATTGCGCCACGCCGATGCCCGCGTGGGGCTCGGCGTCGACGGCTCGGCCTCCAACGATGGCTCGCACCTGCTGGCCGAGGCGCGCCAGGCCCTGCTGCTGCAGCGCGTCGCCGCTGGCCCGGCCGCGCTGACCGTGCGTGAGGCGCTATGGCTGGCCACGCGTGGCGGCGCGGAGACGCTTGGCCGCGACGACATCGGGTATCTGGCGCCGAACATGGCCGCCGACGTCGTGGGCTACCGTACCGACACACTCGGCATGGCCGGGGCCGCCGTGCACGATCCCCTGGGCGCGCTACTGCTGTGCCAGCCGTCCAACGTGGACGTCAGCGTGATCGACGGGCGCGTGCGCGTACGCGACGGCCGGCTGCTCGACGTCGACCTGCCCGCGCTCATCGCGCGCCACAACGGCATCGCCCGCGCCCTGGTATGCGGGGAGCTGTAGCGCAGGGCGCGGGCATTATTGGTCACAGCGATTCAGAGCGGGAGACGCGGGCGTATCCACTGGGACCGCCGCGGTCCCCGCGGCACGCCATCGGGGGCGAAACGACCGGGCACACCGAGGCGCGTGGCCGCACAGGCAGGCCGCGGGGACCGCGGCGGTCCCAGTGGATACGCGCCGGCTGATTATTTACGCGCTCTGCGCTGGCTATTCAGAACTCAGGGGTACGGTATCATGGGGTATGCAGTCCTACACAACAATAGCCGGTGCGCCCAAGCCGATCTTACGCGGCTACTCGCATGCCCTCGCGGCGGTGGGGGCGGTAGCTGGCGTGCCGCTGCTGCTACGCGCCGCCGACGGCGATCCATCCAAGCAAGGCGCCCTGCTGGTCTATGGTCTCAGCGCCGTCCTCCTCTTCGCCTGTAGCGGGCTCTACCACACGTTGCCGTGGCCGCCGCGCTACCGCGCCCTGCTGCGCCGGCTCGACCACGCCCTGATCTTCGTTATGATCGCCGGCTCGTACACGCCGATCGCCTACACGATGCTTACAGGCTGGTGGAGGATTGACCTGCTCGCCGGCGTGTGGACGGTAGCGTTGACCGGTGTGGTCGCGGTCACCATGCCCCATCCCGTTTCTCGCCGCGTTCGCGTCGGCCTGTACCTGGTATTAGCATGGCTCACGGTACTGGTGAGCGTCACCATCCTAATCCCGCTCGGGTTCCACGACCTGCGCTTACCGCTCGCGGGCGGAGCGCTGTTCATGGCGGGGGCGCTCGCCTACGCCTGCCGCCGCCCCGTGCTGTGGCCACGCGTGTTCGGGTACCACGAACTCTTCCACCTGGCCGTCGTCAGCGGCAACGTCGCATTCTTCCTATTCATGATCACATACGTGGCCCCGCTGGCGCCCCACTAGCCTGCATTATTCATGAACATCCATTACACCACGGAGACACGGAGACACGGAGATTTTTTAGGACAGCAGGACGCTCTGGTTGGCGGCCGACCAGGGACGTTGACCCCTTGTCTGCTCTCTCCGTGCCTCCGTGTCTCCGTGGTGAATCATCCGGACTAGCCGCGATACGGCGTAGTTAAGCTATAGCATAAGGAGGACGAGCGCGATGACGACGACTCAAGAGCTCATGCGCGAGGGCTTACCCACCATGCGCGACATGATCGCGGAGGTGGACGAGATATCCGTGGCGGAGACACATCCGTTAACGGACTACACCGACTCGCTCAGCGCTCTGGCCGGCGCGGTGGCGCAAGGGGATGAGCCGGCGATCGCGCGCTTCGAGGCGACGCTGCTGGCGGATCCGGCCCCGCGCGCCCGTCCGGAGTTGGAGCGCATCCCCCCACTGGACGACCAGACCGCCTACGTCGAGGGCGTCGCCGCTGTCCTCTACCTCTTCCAGGATGAGACGCACGCCCTCACCGACGACGGGCATATCGTCCATCTGGGCGGCTTCACGCCGGCGGCCAACGCGGCCGATTTCGCCGCAGCCGGCGAAGAGGTCGTCTACGTTGAAGTTGGGGACTGGATCGAGTACGGCGACGATGGCGCATATGGCCCGGTCAGGATGGATGGCGCCTATTGGGCCATGGTGGATTGGGCCGACGACGAGGACCTTGAGGACGAGGCATGATCCCGTTATCCTGACATCTCACCAATTTATCGTCTGTCGCGCGCCACGTCACGAACAGCGCGCATGACATACGCCACGTACCGCGAAGGGAGCAGGTCACGATGCAAGAGAACCATGAGATCGTCGATGCCGGGGGCACCCCGGAACGCCGCAATATCTACGCTGTATTCGACCACGAAGAGCAGGCGCGGGAGGCCGAGCAGGCGCTGGCCGCGCTCGGTGTCCCCACACAGCGCCTCGCGCACTCGGCGGCGCCCGGCGACCTGAGCGAATCCAAGAAGGACGCGGAAGGCTTCGTGGGCAAGTTCACCAACTGGATCAAAGGCTACGGCGGCGAGGACATGGAGGCCAAGCGCTACTCCGTCCATATCGACGCCGGCCGTGTCGTCATCGCCGCCCCGGCCGAGAGCCAGGACAACGCCCAAGATATCACGCGCGTGCTGACACAGCATGGGGCCTACGATGTCACCTACTTCAGCGACTGGACGATCGTGCACGAAAGCCCCGCCGCCAACGCGCGACACGGTATGCCCACCAACGAGGCGGCCACCGAAGCCGATGAGTACACGACGGGAGATATCACGCCGGGCCAATCGCCCCGGTCGCGCGCCGAGTAGACCGAAATCCGGTCGAGAATGGGTAGTTTAACATGATATACTCGCGCTTATGATGACCGATCGAGAAGGCTTTTTGCTCGACGACCGCGACGATCTGCGCCGCGCGATCGATGAGCGCGTCAACAGCGTTCCACTGCCGCCGGCCCTGGTGTTCAATTGCCACATCACGGGGCTAGCCGTGGCACGCTCGCTCGGCGCGCGCGGCGTGCCGGTCATCGCGCTCGACAAGGATGAGCGCGGCTTTGGACTGCACTCGCGCCACGTCGCCGTGCGCGGCCGCCTGCCCTCGCCGCTGGACGACGAGGACGCGTTCGTCGCGCGGCTGCTCGAGATCGGCGCGCTGCTCGACCGGCGCGGTGTGCTCTTCCCCGCCAACGACGAGTGGGTGCTCGGCCTCGGCCGTCACCGCGTACGGCTCGAAGAATACTACGACATCCCTTTCGCCGATGAGGCGACCGTCGAGCGTATCCTCGACAAGAAAAGCCTCTATGAGGCCGCCCAAGCGCTCGACATCCCGGTCCCACGCACCTGGGACCTGGCGGAGCGCGACGCGGCGCGGCTCGCCCGCGAGGTCGCCTACCCATGCATTCTGAAGCCGCGCGAGCAGCGCTCCTTCACCGAGCAATTCGGCGTCAAAGTCATCGAAATCCCCGATGCGGCCGAGTTCATAGACTGGGCGCGGCGCACCGCCGGCCACGGCATGCTCGCGCAGGAGATCATACCTGTCACGCCCGACGGGTTCCACTCGCTCTGCGCCTACGTGGCGCCCGGCGGCGCGACGCTGGGCGCGTTCGTGGGGCGCAAGGTCGAGCAATATCCGGCTGGTTTCGGCACGGGCTGCCTCGTCGAGTCCGCCGAACTCCCGCTGTTAGTGGAGCGCGGCGCGCGCGTGCTGCGCGCGCTGGGCTACCACGGCATCGCCGAGGTCGAGTTCCTCTACGATCCACGCGACGGCGAACACAAGCTGCTCGACATCAACACGCGCGTCTGGAAGTGGATCGGCCTCCCCATCGCCGCGGGGGTCGACTTGCCCTGGCTCGCCTACGCCACGACGATCGGGCAACGGGTCGAGCCCGCCGCGCCGCGTCCCGATGCGCTGACCTGGGTCTACCTCAAGGACTACATGGCGCTGCGCCGCTCGGGCAGCGCCGTGCGCGCGGCCGACTCTCTGACCGAGGCGCAGTGGCTGGCGCTCATCACGGGGCAGGCGCGCGCGGCCGGCGTCGTCGAAGCCGTGCTTGACCCCGACGACCCACGCCCCTTCTATCAACTCTTACAAACTGAAATGGAGGGCGCGCGCTACTTCTGCGCGTGCTAACACATGGGCCTGCGACTGTGGTCGCAGGCTAGCTTACAAGGAGTACTCATGGCAAAGCCACGGTTCGGCTTCTGGTTACCTATTTTCGGTGGCTGGTTGCGCAACGTCGAAGACGAGGGCATGCCCGCCACCTTCTCCTACGCGCTGGACGTGGCGCGCCAGGCCGAGGAGTGGGGCTATACGACGGCCCTCGTCGCCGAGTTGAACCTCAACGACATCAAAGGCGTCGACCAGCCCGTGCTCGAAGCCTGGACGACCTGCGCGGCCCTCGCCGCGACGACCCGCGACCTGGAGATCATGGCCGCGATCCGTCCCGGCTTCCGCAACCCCGCCATCGTCGCCAAGATGGCCGCCAACATCGACAATATCTCCGGCGGCCGCTTCACCCTCAACGTCGTGTCGGCGTGGTGGGCCGAAGAGGCGCGCCGCTACGGCATGGACTTCGTGCCCCACGACGAGCGCTATGCGCGCACCACCGAGTTTATCGACGTGATGAAGGGCATGTGGAGCGGCGGACCCTTCTCATTCCACGGCCACTACTACAACGTTGACGATGGCGTGCTGGCGCCCCGTCCCGTGCAACAGCCCTGGCCGCGTCTGTACGCCGGCGGCGAGTCGGAGACCGCGCGCACGATGATCGCCGCCCAATGCGACGCCTACTTGATGCACGGCGATACGCCCGAGGCGGTGGCCGCGCGCGTGGCCGACATGCGGGCGCGGCGCGACACGCTGGGGCTGCCGCCGTTGAGCTTCGGCATGGCCGCCTACGCCATCGTGCGCGACAGCGCCGCCGAGGCCGAAGAGGAGATAGCCCGCATCACCACCGTGCGCGACGCTGCGGGCTACGCCGGCTACGGCGACTTCACCAGCCACTCGCAGCTGGAGCGCGAGCTCTCCCTGCGCGACTACTCCGTCTCCAATCGTGGGCTGCGGCCTGGTCTGGTCGGCACGCCCGAGACCGTCGCCGCGCGCGTCCAGGAGTTCGCCGACGCCGGCATTGACCTGTTCCTGCTGCAGTGCAGTCCCATGCACACCGAGCTCGAGCGCTTCGCGCGCCAGGTTATGCCGCTGGTGTAGCCGCCAGCCATCAGCCAAGCTCTCCACGTTGCGGCGGCCCAATGCTCGACCGTCGCGTACAGAGGGCTGGCGTCAGCCTTTGAGTGCCCCGTCCCCAAGTCGTCGACGGATAGGCGAACCCCGACCGCGCGGAGGCGGGCGAGTACGGCGCCGTCCCCCCCCCCCTCCGCGCGGTCGGGGTTCGCCATCACGCTGCTCTCGATGATCTCGAACGTCAGGCGTCGCGGCGCCAGAGGGCGCCGCGATCCGAACATCCGGTTAACCGTTCAGCGTGGCCTCCGTCTGTTCAGGACGACGTGCGCGGCGTCGGCGGTAGAGCAGGACAGCCCCGATGGGGAGCAGGCCCGTGGCAAGGAGCTCGCCGCTGCCGAGCTCAGGCGTGGGCGCCGGCGGAGGCGGGGTGTTGCAAGCGTCGATCTTAAAGGTTACCGGCGTGACATTCGGCTTGGGGTCCTGCGACGTGAGTGTCGCGCTGTATGAGCCAACCGAGAGATGGTCAACGGTGACCTTATATGCGCCGGTTGTATCTTGCCCGAGTGATTTTGATGTGTTCGTTGGCCCCGTGACCTTTACCTTCCAGGAGTCACTACTGGCGTCGGTGACGTTGCCGCTGAATGTAGCAGCGCCGCCGGCGCCGGTGCTGTCACATGACGCGGTGACATTAATTGTCCCGCTCCACGCATAGGCCGATGTGACGCCGAGCCCAAGCGCGGCCAGTATACTGGCCGCCGCGAGACGACGTGAACGCTTTATAGTCAAAGGGGCGCGCTGAGTTTTCTTCATCCCAAATTCCTCCTTAGGCTTCTCCCAATAAGAAGCGCCGGTACAACGTAGGCTGAAGACGTGTTGGCGCTGTGTATAGCATGCCACGCGCATGTTAAGATCGTGTTAAGATCAGGTTACGATTATGGTTAAGATTAGCCGCTTCTGGTTACGATTTGGTTAAGGCTTGCCATACTCCTCGATCTTCGGCAATTAGCGGCCGTGCCCTTCGCGCGCCGCGGCCGCCACGATCTCGGGGTCATATCCACCGAGATCGTGAGGTCGGGGGGTCGGAGCGCCGCGCCAAGCGGTCCCTCCTCCTAGCGACGGTGGAGTTCGAGCCGGAAGGCGGCGGCACGCCGCTACGCCACAGCGTGCGCGGGGACAGGGGCGGGGGCGGGGGCGCGCAGCCACTGCTCCAGCTCCGCGGGAGGGAGCGGGCGGCTGATGCCGTAGCCCTGCGCGGCGTCACCGCGCAGGGCCAGCAGCGTGTCCCAGACGCCGCGCGTTTCCACGCCCTCGACGACGACCCGCAGCCCCCGCGTCCGGCCCAGGCCCAGGATGCACGCCACGATAGAGGTGTCCCCGGTCGCGGCGAGATGCGTCACGAACGACCGATCGACCTTGAGTTCGTCGACGGGTAACCGTTGCAGAAGGCCCAATGAGGAGTGCCCCGTCCCGAAGTCGTCGATGGATAGGCGGACCCCGACCGCGCGGAGGCGGGCCAGCACGGCGCCGGCGCGACCGGGGTCCACCATCACGCTGCTCTCGGTGATCTCGAGCGTCAGACGCCCCGGCGCCAGGGGGCGCCGCGCCAGGAGCGCCGCGATCCGATCCGGCAAGGCGTCGTCGCTCAGGGAGCGCGCGGATAGGTTCACGGCGATGTCCACCGGCATCCTCGCCTCGTCCCAGGCGCGACACTGGCGCAATGCCTCCTCCAGAACCCAGTCGGTCAACGGCGCGATCAGCCCCGTCTGCTCGGCCAGCGGGATGAACTGATCCGGCGTGAGCAGTCCGTGCTGCGGGTGCGGCCAGCGCACCAGGGCTTCCACGTTCAAGGGGCGGCCGTTCGCCAGGTCCATGATCGGCTGGTAGTGCAAGCGGAGCGCGCCCGCGGCGATGGCCCGGCGCAACTCGCCGACCAACGTGAGGCGCGCGGGGCTATGCGCGTCGCGGCCGAACGCGTAGACCGCGTAGCCGTCGCCAGCGCGCTTGGCGCTGTACATGGCCACATCGGCGTGGCGCAGCAGCGCGCCCCCGTCCGCGCCGTGGGCCGGCCCGACGGCGATGCCGATACTGGCCCCCACGTCGAGACGCTGGCCTTCCAGCGCCAGGGGCTCCGCCAGGGCGCCGAGGAGCTTCGCGGCGACGTCAACCGCGCCGTCCGCGTCGGTAGCTGGCAGGAGCGCCGCGAACTCGTCCCCGCCCAGCCGGGCGACCGTGTCCGAGGCGCGCACCACACCTTGCAGACGCGCGCCCACCACGCGGAGGAGCTCATCGCCCACGTCGTGTCCCAGCGTATCGTTGACTTCTTTGAAGCGGTTAAGGTCGAGCAGGAGCAACGCCACCGGCGTCCGCTCGCGATTGGCGGCGCGCAACGCTTGGGCCAGGCGATCCCCAAAGAGCACGCGATTGGGCAGCCCGGTGAGGGCGTCATGGTGCGCCTGGTGCGCCAGACGCTCCTCCATCTGTTTGCGGGCGCTGATGTCCACCACGAAGGAGGCGCGCGTGGGACGCCCGTCGCGCCCGCGCAACGTAACCGTCGAGGCAAGGATGGTGACGGGATGGCCCGCCTTGGTGATGATCTCGTATTCGCCCCCCGCATCGGCGCCGCCGTCCAGGCCCCCCGCGTACGCCTGAGCGGCTTTCGCGCGGGACGGGGCGGGGAGGACGCGGATGAAGGGCTGCCCGATCAGTTCCTCCCGCGCATAGCCGGATAGGGCGCAGTAGGCGTCGTTCACGGTCTCGAAGCGGCCGTGCTCATCGGTGATGCACGCACCAACCGGGGCTTTCTCCACCAGGGAATAGGCGTGCCGTTCGCCCGCGTTCAGCGTGGCGATTGTATCGCGCAAGCGCAGCCGCATCCGCTCCATCCCCGTGGCCAGCGCGACGAACTCGCGCGCGCCCGTGGCTCCAACGGGGTGGCTGAGATCACCGCGTTCGATGTCCGCGACCGCGTGGCCGAGCCGCGTCAGAGGGCGGACGATGGCGCGAGTGGTCCACCAGCCGAGTCCCGCGAGCAGGACGACAGCGCCGACGAAGAGCCCGGCGAAGACGACGGTCATCCGCGTTAGCGTGCCCAGGCCGGCCGCGAAGGCGTCCCGGCGATCCCCGTCCAGGCGGCCGACGATGCCGTCCGTCGCGACGCGGTAGCGGTCGAACAGAGTCTTGCCCTCCTCTTGCTGGGCGACTAGCGCCGCCGAGCCGCGCGGGTACGCCGTCTGTTGGCGTAGGATCCCCTGCGCCCAGCGTTCCCACCGATCGGCAAGCCCGCGGCGCGCTAGGATAAGAGGGCGCACGTCGGGCGCGGCGACGAGCAAAGCGTCGGTCTGCCGGCGCAGCGCCGGCGCCTGGCGCTGGGCGGCGAGGTAGGGGGCGAGGAAGGAGCGTTTGCCGGTGAGGAGGTAGCCGCGCAAACCGGTCTCCTCGTCGTCGCGTAGCTTGCTCCCCTGTAGCACGAGGGTCGAGAGGGCGTCGGCGCCGCGCACCGTATGGGCGTAGTCGGCGCGCAGCGCGGCCGTGCTCGTGCTGGCGACCGCCCAGGCTACGACGAGGAGCGTGAGCGCGCCGAGGTAGCCGGCGAAGAGGCGGGCGCGGATGCTACGCATGGGGCGGCGTCTCCGCCGATCCCGCCGGCGCCTCCACTCCATCCACGCGCGGCGACCATGCGGCCAAGCGCGCGGCGTAGGCCTCGACCACGGTGGAGTGGAAGCGCAGATAGCCGCCCGGCGTCCGCGCGGACGGCCTGATCTCGCCGCGTCGCGCCGCGCGGAGCACCGTGTTGCGCGAGACCCCGAGCCGCCGGGCCACCGCGCCAGTCGTGAGATAGTTCGTCTCCGTCCCCTGTGCCTCCTGGGTCATCGTCAGCCCTCCCGTCCAACCGCGCCAGGTCGTCCAAGCGTTACATCCGTATCTGGCTAAGGTTGGAGCGCGACGCGAGCGGGCGCAATCCCCCAAACGGGCTACGTCATCCGCCTTATGTGGAAAAATCGGTCGCCACAAATTCACGAGTGCTCGAACCACTCGACAGCGGTATGCTATAAATGTACAATCCGGCAACACCACGTGTAAACGTGGCAAGGAGAACCACTATGGCTACCGAGCGCATCTTACATCCCGACGACTCTCACCTTCCCCCGAGTCAACGCGCCGCACTCCCTGTCCCCGCGCCGGGGACGGATGAAGCCGCGTTTGTCGATAGCCTCAACGCTGTGTACGGCGCCGAGCCCGATCCAGAGGACGCCATTGTGCTGGAGGGGATACGCCGCGCCATGGGCCGCGTCCTCGCGGCCGAGAGGCGTGCTAGCCACGACGAGGTCGGGCCAGGACGGTGATCCGCCAAGGCGACATCTACTGGTACGATTTCGGGCAGCCGCACGGCTCCGAGCCCGGCTATCGCCGACCTGTGGTCGTGATCCAGAACGACCTCGCGAACGGCACAGCCATCCACACGACCATCGTCTGCACGATGACGACCAATCTGCGTTTGGCTGCGGCGCGGGGCAATGTCCTACTTGATGCCGATGAGGGCAACTTGTCCCGGCGTAGCGTCGTCAACGTGTCTCAGGTGGCAACGGTGGACAAGGGCCAGCTCACGGACGACTCCTACATCGGTTCGCTCTCAACCCAGCGCACGGCCGAAATTGTGGCAGGCGCACGCTTGTTCCTGTGATTATCGCCTCTCAGGGCATTTGCCTCGCGACGAGGGTCGCAAGCCTCAGACCACTAGAGCCGGACCGCGATGATGGCGAACACCAGGGCCAGCAGGATGGCCACGGCGTCGGCGCGGCCGAAGCGCCCCGCGTTGAGCAGCGTGCGCGGCGCGCCGGGGACGTACCCGCGCGCCTCCATTGCCACGGCGAGCTCTTCGGCCCGCCGCAGGTTGCTCGCCAGCAGCGGCGGCAGAATGTTCAGCGCGCTGATCAGGCGCGATTCGAACGTGCCGCGCCGGAAGTCGGCCCCGCGCGCCCTTTGCGCCAGCAAGATGCGCTGCAACTCCTGCTGCAGCAGGGGCAGGAACGCTAGGCCCAGGCTGACCATCACGGCGATCTCGTCGACCGGCACGCGCAGCCGCCGCAACGGGTTCATGAACCATACGAGTCCATTGCCCAGCACCGACGGCGCCGTGGTCATGACCATCAGCGCGCCCGTGTAAATGATGACGAGTGTCTGCGCGGTCCCGCGGATCGCCAGGTCACGCCCCGTGTCCGTGACATGGACCGGCCCGAACGTGGCGACAACCTTCCCCGGCGTGAGGATGGCGACGACGACCCCGCCGATCACGATGAACACGAGCAACAGCCCGAAGGCGCGCCGTACCCGCGCCAGGTCGATGCGCCCCACGGCCGTCGCGCCCGCCAGCAAGAGCAGCAATACGGCGTAGCCCTGCGGATGCCCCGCGATGAGCACGCCCGCGATGATGATCGCCATGGTCAACAGCTTGCTTCGCGCGTCGAGCCGATGCAGCGGCGACTGTCCCGGCACGTACTGCAATGCCTCGAAGCGGCCTGTCCCCCGCGCGGTCATGCTCATCGGCGCGCCCCCCGCAGGTGTGCGGCGATCGCGGCGGCCATGGCCCCTGTGTCGGCGCCCGCTGCCGGCATGCTCCAGCCCTGCTGCGCGAGGCGCCGCGCCAGTTGCACCAGCGGCGGTTGTCGCAGGCCCCAGGGCTCGACCTCAGGCGGGGACGCCACATACTCCGCCGCCGTGCCCGTCCACGCGGCGCGCCCCTCGTGCAGGATCACCAGTTCGTCGGACAATGTCAAGGCCCCCTCCAACGTGCTCAACGCGACCAATACGCCCGTCCGCTTCGTAAAGCCGCCCGTGGCGATAGAGCGCACGACGGCGCTGATCTCGTCGCGGCCCTGTGGATCCAGACCAACAAACGGCTCGTCGAGCAAGACGTACGACGGCTCCATCGCCAGCAGACCCGCGACCGCCGCGCGGCGGCGCTGGCCTCCACTCAGCGAGAAGGGCGAACGCAAGGCGAAGCGATGCGGCTCCAGGCCGACCGTACGTAACGCGCGCTCGGCGCGCACCGTCGCGTCCTCCGGGGAAAGTCCTAGCTGCAGGGGCGCGAACATCACGTCCTCACGCACCGTCAGCCCAAAGAGGGCTTCGTCGGCGTTCTGCAGCAGCATGCCCACGCGCCCACGCGCCTCCAGACTCGCGGCCGGCGCGTCGTCGACCATGGCCTCGCCGCCTTGCGGCGTCACGAGACCGGCCATCAGCGCCAGCGCCGTGCTGCGTCCCGTGCGCGCCGCGCCACATAAAGCGACCACACGGCCGGACGGCACGGTCAACGACAGACCGTGGAGAACATCCGTCCCCGCGCCACTACCCGCCCCAGGGTAATGGTAGACGAGATCGCGCGCTACAAGCGACATAGCTGCTCCACAAACGCATCAATCGACGTGACCGCTGGCCCGACGTCGACGCCCAAGCCCTGCAAGTCATCGCGCAACGCCAACAACGGCGGCAGCTCCAGGCGCCACGCGCGCGCGCGCCGTGGGTCGGCGAACAGCTCGCGCGGCGCTCCCAGGTAGACCAACTCGCCGTCGGCCAGCACGGCGACGCGATCGGCTGCAAGCGCTTCATCCATCAAGTGCGTGATGATCACGACCGCCATGCCGGTCGCCGCGCGCACCGTTTGGACGGCCTGCATCAGCCGGGCGCGGTCGATCGCGTCGAGATAGGCCGTGGCCTCGTCCATGATGAGGTAGCGCGGATCGCCGACCACGGCCGAGGCCAGACCCAGGCGGGCGCGGTCACTGGTGGTAAGGCTCAAGGGGTGGGCGTCGTGGAGCGCACGCAGCCCCAGTAAATCGAGGGTATACGCGACCTTCTCCACGATAACCTGGCGCGGCAACGCCTGATTCTCCAGCGCGAACGCGACGTCTTCTTCGACCGAGGAACTGACGATGCCCGAGTCGGGGTTCTGGAAGACCATGCCCACGCGTTGGCGCGCCGCGCGCCGGCCATCGACGACGGACGTCTCCACACCGTCGACCGACACCGTGCCCTGCCCCGGCACGAGCAATCCATTGGTGAGGCGCCCCATGGTGCTTTTGCCGGAGCCGTTGGCCCCGACCACCGCCAGCGTCTCGCCGTCACGTACATCGAGGGTCAGGTCGCGCAACGCCGGGGCGTTGGCGCGTGGGTAGGTGAAGCTAACCGACTGGAAAGAAATCAATGTGACGACCTTGCGGATCACGCCGCGTCTCTTCGGGTAGGCGGCGAAATAGCTCGATACCGACGATCAGATACGCCCAGACGTTGATCAGGCTGTACGCGGCGAAGAATATGATGAAGGTGACGAGCGGATGTGTCAGCGCGGTGAGCGCGATGGGATAGAGCAACCCGAGCAGGGCGCGTCCGGGCGCGCTACCGCTCAGGACCGAGAGTAATGTCGCGCCATGCGGCAGCGTCGACAACAGGACATAGTAGATCATGCCGAGAGCCACGACGAGTACTCCGAGCGCGCGGCTACCCAGCGACAGCGCGAACACGAGTCCGCAGATCAGTACCGCGCCGACGATCAAGGGCGGCGGCAGCACATGGAAGTGCCCGAGATTCGTCAGGAAGGAGTTGGCCTGTTTGTGCACGTCGTTCAAGACATGGCCGAGGTTGATGCGCAGGACGTAGAGGCCAAAGAGGAAAGGCGGCAACAGGTAGCCCACACCATAAATAGTGGCTCCAACCACAATGGTCACGACCGCGTGCCAGCGATGCCGCGACGCCCACGCGAAGAGCGTCCCGAGCCCGCCGAAGACAAAGATCTGCTGCGCGGCCAGGAGGGGGCCGATGAAGCAGGAGAGTAAGACAAATGAAGCCAGGGTAGCGACGAGGCCGGCGCGCGGCCCGCGCCGCAGCGCCAGCAGCACGAACGGGATCGGGCAGGCCAGGCGGATCAGACCCTGGATGCCTGGGATCGGCACCAGCGTCCTGATGATAATCAACAGGACCGTCACGTCCATCAGCAGCGCCGACTCGGTGATCGTGCGCACGTCCAGACCCTTAAAGGGTCGTGGCGACGCGGGAGGGGACGCGCTGTCGGTTATAGGTACAGTTGGGCCGATTGGCTCGTCGGGCGAATAGGTTGTAGAATGTTGGCGCACCTTGGAAGTATAGCCTACAAACCGCTAAACAAAGAAAAGAGCCCTAGCACTATGGAAGCGCCAGGGCATATAGCGTACGCGTCTGGGTGAAAATAGGATCTGATCTATACTCTGGCGCCGCGCCGCCAGCGGCACATCATGCGTGCTCGCTGCTGCCGGACACGGGCGTGGGCGAGAGGCTAGTCAAGCTCACGTCCTCGGCCGATTGGGACCGCTCCGCTGCGCCCGTTGCCGGGTGTCCACGCGCGGCCCATGTACCCGGTGGTCTCCCGGGGGCCTTACCCACTCTTGGTGGTGGGAGGCGTCATCTTG
>JAABUJ010004255.1_pt1 | contig 15220 bp, 17 predicted proteins | sample 5559131 | NCBI WGS metagenome assembly JAABUJ01 (sample SAMN10711875, study PRJNA513366) | rock metagenome | isolation source: Antarctica rocks | place: Antarctica: Victoria Land, Mt New Zealand nord | collected 2016-01-07 | reverse complement strand
TTCAGGTCGTCGTCAGTTCAGGTCGTCGTCAGTTCAGGTCGTCGTCAGTTCAGGTCGTCGTCAGTTCAGGTCGTCGTCAGTTCAGGTCGTCGTCAGTTCAGGTCGTCGTCAGCACCATGGCCGACATCGACCCCGACACCGCCGAGAAAACCGCCCGCCAGCTCCTGGACACCCGCATCACCGCCGTCCGGGAGCTCGCCGCCCGCCGGGCCGACCTCACCCACGCCCGCGACAACGTCACCGCCGCCGAACGCGCCGACACCGCCGCCTGGGCCAACGCCGAGAAGGCCGGGTGGACTGAGGCCGACCTGCGTCAGGTCAGGTTCACCGCACCCGGCCGACGGCCCCCCGGCCGGCCCCGCACCAGACCCACCACCCCGGACACCGCCTCCGACACCTCACCGGCCTGAACTGAATGCGACCGCCCTGGCACCGCGTCCGCCCGGACACCCCCAGCGCCGCCCATCCATCCGCGGCGGTTGACGCCGGGCCGGCCACCCGCGGGCCCGGGGACGGTCCGCCGGCGGGCGACCTGGACCAGCGGCGCCGCAACACCGCCGCCGTCGCCGCCTACGGCCGACTGCTCAGCGGCGCCCACGCCCCCGAGAACCTCACCGCCGACCCGACCGGCGTCGTCCACGTCTGCGGGATCGGACTGATCCCCATCGCCGTCGCACTGGCCACCGTCCCCGTCGACGACGCCCGCCACCGCCTGCTTGTGGACCCCGCCGACCAGAGCGCCCGCGACGACGAACAACTAGCCCTCGCCCGTCTGCGCGAGGTCACCGCCCACGCCGCTGACGCCGCCCGCGCACGAGGCGACGAAGGGCTGGCGCCGCCGCCGCGCTGACCCCACCGCGAGCCCGCGTCCGCGGCCCCGCTCTCGGGGGCCGGTGGTCCCCGCCGCCGGGGTCCCCGCCGCCCGGGCGGAGCGACGGGACCACCCCGACCCGACGGCCGCAAGGGTCCGCTACGCCGCTGCGCGCCCTTGCCCCCGCCGACCCGGGCCGGTCAGAAGCCGTCACGCCCGAACGACGAAGACCCCACCAAGCCCACAGCTGCGACCACCACCCAGGGCTACCGCCGGCCCTGACGGGCCGGCCCGAACAGACCGCAGGGCTCCGCCCCACACCCCGGCCCTCACTCCGAAGCCCCCGGACCCCACAGCCCGTGCCCGGTGAGGAAACCGACCAGCCCGGCCGGGGACACATACCGGTGACCCACCAGGCCCACCGCCTCGGCCGCCGCGACATGACCGGCGGTGTCATCGACGAACCCGCACCGCCCGGGCTCGACCCCCAGCCGCCCGCACACCAGCCGGAACACCGCCGGGTCCGGTTTCGCCACCCCCAGCTCCGCGGTGCCGAACACCTCATCGACCTCCCCGGCCAACCCCAACCGGGCCAGGTCCCCCCACAGCCGGGTCGTCGCATTCGACACCAACCCCACCCGGCACCGGCCCCGCAGCCCGCGGACCACCGCCAACACCTCCGGGTCGACCTCCCCCGCCGACGCCGACCACCGGGCCACCGCACCCACCGCCGCAGCCCGCCCGAACCGCCCGGCCACCTGCCCCACCACCCGCTCCCGCCACGCCGCGTCGCTGATCCGCCCCGTCACCGCCGCCGACAACAACGCCGGGGCGAACGCGACCTCCCCCACCGCCCCCGCCGGCAGCCCGAACGCGGCCTCCGCCCCGGCCAGCACCCCGGGATCCCACCGGCGCAGCACCCCGTCCAGGTCCACCACCACCACCAGCACCGGCCCAGCCTCCCCGGGCGGGAACTACCGGCCCAACCGGCACAACCGGTGTCCGCTGCTTCCGGGCCGGGACCCGGGTCGCAGCGCGCCACCTCATACAACCCGGCGATGTACCGTTCCAGCTCCGCGCGCTCCACCCGCCATCTACCGCGACCGCCGATCTTCACCGCCACCACCGATCGGTCCCGGACCAGCGCGTACACCTGCGACCGGGACACGTTCAACTCCTCCGCCACCTGCTCCAACGTCAGGAACCGGACCCGGTTCGTCGCTGCGGCAGCAGGGTCAGAATCGGACACCGCCGCACCGTAGACACCGCACCCGCCCGCGCCCCGGCCCCCGCACATCCCGGCCGGCACGCCGGCCGGGATGACCGCCGTCCACAGAACTGGACCACCCCCACCGGACCCGCCCGGCCACGCGCTACCGCGGGGCCTGGCGACATCTGGTCCCGGCGGATCCACACGCTGACAGGCTGGGTACGTGGCCGAGGACCAGGAGCTGATCGGGCCGAACCGCCCGGACGACAGCCAGAGGTTGGAGGGGTCGCCCGAGAGCTCGCCGCCTCGTTCACCCCGACCCGCGAGGCCTTCGACGCTACCTAGGCGAAGCTGGCCGTCTCGCCCGGCGCCCTGGTGACCGTCGCCGACACCCCCCCCGCAGGGGATCTTCGGCTACCTACTCGCCGCCCGCCATCTGACCTTCCGCCCCAATGGCGTCGTCGCCTGGATCGAAGGGACCACCGTCGAGCAGCGCCACCGACGGTTCGGCATCGATCACCGCGGCGGCGAGCGAATCTTTCACGGATGCGCCGGGTTTGATCTGGAACGCCTCGCGTACGCCTTCCGGTGCCGGCACGGCATCGACCCGCAACACCGGCCCACAGCCGTGCCGGGGCGATGAGCCGTCCCTACGTGGAGCCGGCGCGCCGCGACGTCGCGAGCGCGGCCGCCCTGCTGTGGTAGCTCATCCGCTGCCAGGCGCTCCGGGTCACCGCCGGGGCGATCTTCGGAACGCTGTGGATGGTCGGCCTCACGCTGCCGCCCTACCTGATCGCACGCGCGATCGACGACGGTCTTCGCGGCCACGACACCACCGCGCTGCTGGGCTGGGTCGGGTTGCTGCTCGTGCTCGGCATCCTCAACGCGACCACCGCCATCCTGCGGCACCGGGCGCTCACCGGTGTCCGTATGGACGGCGCCTTCCGCCTCGTGCACGCGATCACCTCGCGCTCCACGCGGCTCGGGTCGGCGCTCACCCGCAGCGTGGGTGTCGGCGAGGTCGTGACCATCGGCATCAGCGACGTCCTGACGATCAGCACCAGCCTCACCTTCGTGGGGCCGGGCGTGGGCGCGGTCGTCGCCTACTTGGTCGTCGCCGGTCTGCTCCTGTCGATCTCCCCGGTCCTGGCCGTCGTCATCCTGCTCGGCGCGCCGGTCGTCGCGATCGCCGTCGGACCGCCGCTGGGTCGCCTGCGCGAGGCCAGCACCGGCTACCGCGCCGAACAGGGCCTGGTCACCGCGGACATGGTCGATGTGATCGAGGGCCTGCGCGTCCTGGCCGGCATCGGCGGCAGGGACCGGTACGCGGCCCGGTTCCGCCGCTCGTCCCAGCGACTGCGCGCCGAGGGATACCGGGTCGGGACCGTATCGAGCTGGATCCCGGCGATCGCGAGCGGGTTGCCCGCGCTGTTCCTCGCGATCGTCACCTGGCTCGCCGCGCGCCTGACCGCGGACGGCAGTCTGACCGTCGGCCAGCTCGTCGCGGTCTACGGCTACGTCGCGGTCCTCGTCACGCCGATCAACGAGTTGATCGAGAGCGGGTCCAACCTGATCCAGAGTGTCGTCGCCGCGCGGCGCGTCAACGCCCTGTGGGACCTGCCCGAGGCCGCACACGCGGTGCCGGCGGCCGGCGAGCCGGCGCCGAGCAGTCCCGCCGACCTGTACGACCGCGAGTCCGGCGTCCTGCTGCCCGCCGGTCGCCTGACCGCTCTGGTCGCGGTCGGTGGCGCGGCCAGCGGTGGCGGCGCGGTCGAGGTGCTCGACCGGCTGGCGCGCCTGGCGCCGAGCGCGGCGACGTGGGACGGCCGGCCGATGTCCGGCATCGACCTGACCGAGGTGCGGGAGCGGATCGTCCTGGCGGACAACGAAGCGGACATCTTTCCCGGCACGCTGCGCGAGGTCCTGCGCGGACGAGGGGACGCCGACGACGGCGACGTCGCCCGCGCGCTCCACACCGCCGTGGCGCACGACATCGTCGACGCGCTACCCGAGGGCCTGTCCGCCAGGACGGGTGCGCAGGCCCGTCAGCTGTCCGGTGGTCAACGTCAGCGCATCCGCCTGGCGCGCGCACTGCTCGCCGAGCCCGACGTCCTGCTCGCGGTCGAGCCGACCTCGGCCGTCGACGCGCACACCGAACTGGCGATCATCAGCCGTGTGAAAGCCGCCCGGGCGGGCCGGACGACCGCCATCGCCAGCACCTCGCCGATCGTGGCGACCGAGGCCGACCTCGTCGTGTTCCTCCTCGACGGGCGCGTGTGCGACAGCGGCCCGCACCAGGACCTCATGGCGCGCCACCCGGCGTACCACGAGCTCATGACCCGGGCCAGCAGCGAGGACGCTGCGAGCACCAACCGGCCGGCTCCCGCGTCCGCGCCCACGGGCACCGGCCGGACGACTCTCCCGTGACGGCGCCCCTCGTCCCCGCCACCGGCAGCGGACACACGCTGCCGGTGGCGGGGACGACCGCGGTGCGCCGCTCCGCGGTGTCGCTGGTGCGCCGCGACCCGGGCGCGTTCGGACTGCTCATCGGGCTCAACGTGCTGGCGACCGCGGCCGGGCTCGCCGGGCCGTACCTGCTCGGGCGCATCGCGAACCACGTCAGCCGCGGGGCCGGCACCGCCGGGATCGACCGCCTGGCCGCCCTCATCGTGGGCTTCGCCGTGCTCCAGTTCCTGCTCACCCGGTACGCCCGCCTGATCGGCGCACGCTTCGGTGAGCGCCTCGCGGCGCGCATCCGTGAGCAGTTCCTCGACCGGGTGCTCGCACTACCGGCGAGAATCGTGGAGAGGGCGTCGCTGGGTGATCTCGCGGCCAGGGCCACCGGCGATGTCGCCGCGGTGTCCACCGCCATGCGCGACGCCGCACCGGACGTCCTCATCGCCTCGGTCCAGACCCTGCTCGTCCTCGTCGCCGTCGCCTTCGTGAACCCGCTGCTAGGCCTGTGCAGCGTGGTCGCGCTGTCCGGGATCTGGATCGTGACCCGCTGGTACCTGCCCCGTGCCCGCTCGGCCTACCTGGCCATGGGGGCGGCCAACTCCGCGATGGCCGAGGTCCTGGCCACCACCGCGGCCGGCGCCCGCACCGTCGAGGCACTGGGGCTGCGACAGCAGCGTCTCGACGCCAGCCGGGAGTCCATCGAGACGGCGCGCGCGACGAGGTTGCGGGCGTTGCGGCTGCGCAGCGTCCTGTTCCCCACCGTCGACGTGTCCTCCGTGCTGCCGCTGGTCGCGGTACTGCTCGTCGGCGGCCTGCTCTACGAGCACGGGTCGATCAGCCTCGGAGCCGTCGTCGCCGCCGCCCTGTACCTGCGCCAGCTGTCCGGGCCCATCGAGACCTTCCAGATCTGGGTCGACCAGTTGCAGAGCAGCGCGGCGTCCTTCGCGCGACTCGAGGGCATGACGGACCTGGCTGCCCCCGTCGACACCTCCCCGAACGAGCCGGCTGACGATCACGTCCGGGTCCGCGACGTCCACTTCGCCTACGACGGACGTCCCGACGTGCTGGTCGGCATCGATCTCGATCTGACCCCCGGCGAGCGGCTGGCGGTCGTCGGGGCCTCCGGGGCCGGGAAGTCCACCCTCGCCCGGATCGTCGCCGGTGTCGACGAACCGCGCACGGGCTCGGTCACCGTCGGCGGCGTCCCCGTCGCACAACTGCCGGTGGCACAGCTGCGCCGACAGATCGTGCTCGTCACCCAGGAGCACCACGTGTTCCGGGGCACCGTCCGGGACAACCTCCAGATCGCCTCCGCCGCGGCCGGCGACGCCGAACTCCGCTCGGCCCTGGAGTCGGTCGACGCCGGCTGGTTCCACGACCTACCCGACGGACTGGAAACCGAGCTGGGCCCCGAGCGGATGCGGCTGGACGCCGGCCAGGCACAGCAGATGTCCCTGGCCCGGGTCGTGCTCGCCGATCCACACACCCTGATCCTCGACGAGGCGACGGCCATGCTCGACCCGAGCACCGCCCGGCGCACCGAACGAGCGCTGTCCGCGGTGTTGACCGGGCGCACCGTCCTTGCCATCGCCCACCGTCTGCACACCGCGCACGACGCCGACCGGGTCGCCGTCATGGACAGCGGCCGACTCGTCGAGGTCGGTACGCACGACGAACTCGTGGAGCTCGGCGGCACCTACGCCGCGCTGTGGTCCACCTGGCACGGCACGCCGTTGAGAGACCTGGCCGCCGGGCGGACCGGGGCCGCCGCGACCGACCCGGGAGCGCACCCATGAGCCCCGCCCGGGTCCGATATGACCGTCACTGTTCTCGCCGACCGGCGCGACCCGGCCTAGACCCGCGAGCCGCCCGGCCCAGCGACACCCACACCCAGCCCAGCCCCGGCACCCGGTCGCACCCGTAGACCACCCCGTACTCGTCGGTGTGCAGCACCCCGGCCCGGGTCGGGCCGCACACCGGGAACAGGTCATCGTCGGAATCGGGGAAAGCGGGCTCGTCCACGGCAGGCTCCTGAGCTCGCGCCGCGGGATGCGGCGGTTCAGGAACCGGGACAGACCGGGCAGGGCGGACGCTCAGGGCTCGGCGCAGCCGACCGCGCAGCGGCGCGCAGCGGCCTTGACCGGACGGGCCCCCGACCGGTCAGGCTCGGGACCACCGCCGCCCCACCACCCCGTCACCCCGACCATCGCGCGGTAGCACCGGCCGCAGGTCGGCACCCGAACCACACGATCTGCAGTGCTCAGACGCACGCGGTCACCGGGGAGGTGACGATCTGGCGCTGGTGAGACCGCGGTCCGCCGGTCCGGTACGTTGGCGGTGCAATAGCCCGCGCAATAGCCACAGCGTTTGACGGGGCCCTGCGTTAGACTGCTCTCCGGAGGTGGTTCCCATGTCGTTCGAGGTCTTCACCAGGCGCTTGGCGCCGCTCGGTAAGACACCCAGCTTTACGATCCAGAAGCGCGGGACGCTGTCACTGAACCGCTCGGCGTACGCGCTGCTCGGTGAACCGGAAGCGGTTGAGCTGCTCTACGACCGCGACAACAGCGTCGTGGGCATGCGCCCGGTCGGTTCGGACGGACCGCACGCCTACCCGTTCCGGCCGCTGTCCAAGCCACGCGCAGACGATGAGGACCGCGGACCAGTCGTCGTCGCTGGGACGGCGTTCACCCAGTACTACGGCATCGACACAACGGTCTCCCGGCGCTGGGTACCCGAGATGCATGACGGGGTGCTGTGTGTCGACCTCAAGCAGGAGGGCACCGTCGCCACCAGCAACCGTTCCCGCGGTAAGACCGCAGACTGACCGATTGAGGATGTGTCGTGTTCAGCGCCTGGGGGGATGAGTCAGAGTCAGACGCCGTCCGTGATCCGGGCGTCTACGTCATGGCAGCGAGCCTGGTCGGCCTGCCCGACGTCCACGAGGTCCGCCAGGCGATGGCAGCGCTGCGGCGCTCGGAGCCCAAGCTGCACTGGCGCAACGAGAGCGGGCCCCGACGCGATCGCATCGTCGACGTCCTTGCCGGGCTACCCGTCGAAGGCTTCGTCGTCGTCCGCAAGGGTCCCGGTAGCGACACGGCCCGGCATCGACGCAACAAGCCGTTGCTCGCGCTGGTCGCAGAGCTCGGTGACCTGGGCTGCTCGACGCTGACCTTGGAGTCGCGCGGTGCATCTGGCGACCGGCAGGACCTCGAGGTACTCACCAGGTCCAGACCTGCCGACCGTCGTCTGGCAGGTGTCCGGGTCGAGCACGTGCCCGGTCCGAAGGACCCCGCGTTGTGGGCCGCCGATGCACTGTGCGGCGTGGTCACGCAGGCGCGTACCGGCAACCCGCGCTACCTGAGCCGGCTCGAGCGACGCGTCACGGTTCGACTCATCGAGTCCTGAAAAGCCGCGAGCCCCGGGCCCTGTCATCCGGCAGGAACTCCCGAGGCTCACTTCCACCCCAACCGCGGAAGGGGGGCGCTTTAATCATAGCCCGAGGTCACCGACCAGCTCAACGATGCAGCACCGGCAACCTTGAGCTCCCGTGCTCACCGCGGTCGTCGCTGGTGCTGGGTGGCGGTCAGCACCGGCACCGCCAGGCAGTCGATCGTCGAGGCCCGCACCCCGGCTCGGACCGCGTCCCGCTGCAACACGGCGGCGTCGGCGCGGGCCACCTGCTCCTCGGCGTACACCCCGACCAGGTCCTCCCCGTCCCACACCCCCCACACCCGCGGCGGCACCTGCGCCACCCCAAGGGCTGCGGGCAACTCCTCGACCACCGGACGCGCCCGGCGCCGCGGCGCTGGGCGCTCGGCCCGCGCGCCCAGCCCGGGCAGGTCCAGCACCAGCTGGCCGGGCAGTGCTCCCGGGTCCACCGCTGCGCTCACCGGACCACCCCACCAGCCGCGACTGACGACCCGGCCGCCGACTCGCCGTCCGCGGCATCGGTGAGGTTCCGCGCCACCGTGGTCTTGCTGACCCCGAGCTCCCGGGCGATCACGCCCAGGCTCACCGGGGACCGCGGTGTCCACCAACAGGTACAGGGGTGCCCCGGCAAGGACAAGGAACGCGGACCCGGCGAGAGCAGCGATCCGCTTCGGCGTCACCGCCGCGGGCACAACCGCCGGGGCGTCGGCAACGCCGGCAGCGCCGACGCCGAGCGGATCGGTCACGGCGGCCGATCCTGGCACGGCACCCGCCGGCCGCGCGGCCCAGCGCAGCGCAGCCGATCCGATCGCGTGATCGGCCGAGCAGCTCCGGCTCACGGGGCGATCCCCCTACCCTCACCCGGGTGAGCGAGCCGGCCCATCAGGCAGTGACCCGACACGGATATGACACCGTCGCGGAAACCTGCGCGACGGTTCTGCCCGGTCTCGACGCGGAAGCCGCAGTCGACATCGCGATGATCGACGAGTTCGCGGCGCGATGTGCGGCAGGGCCACCGGGCGTGGTGGCCGACCTGGGTTGCGGCACCGGCCGGGTCACCGCGTACCTGGCCCGGTCAGGACTCGCCGTCCGCGGTTTTGACCTGTCCCCGGGGATGGTCGCGGTCGCCCGCCGGCGCCACCCGAACCTGGATTTCGCTGTGGCCGCCACGCAGGCACTACCCGTTGACGATGCGGCCTTCGCCGGACTGTCGGTCTGGTACTCACTGATCCACACGCCTCCCGAGGAACTGGGTGATCCCATCGGCGAACTCGCTCGAGTCCTCCAACCAGGGGGTCACCTCCTGATCGGGTTCCAGGCCGGACACGGTGAGCGCGTCGACCGGACCAGCAGCTATGGCCACCACGTCGCGTTCACAAACTTCCGCCACGACCCCGATCACGTCGCCGGACTGCTCGCCCGCGAGGGCTTCAACCTCACGGCGCGGCTGCTCCGGTCGGCGACCGGAAAGGAATCGACACGGCAGGCGTTCCTGCTGGCGATTCGACGGCCGTGACGGGCGCCGCGCCAGCCCTGCCCGGCGAGCAGTGGAGGGTCCGTCACTTCACCGCCACCGGGTACGTCGTCAACCCGTCCCGCACTCGGATGCTGCTGACCGTCACCGGGAGCTCGGCCTGTGGCTGCCGCCTGGAGGCCAACGACTTTCCCGCGACGCGGCCATCCGGGAGGTCCTGGAGGAGACCGGCGTCACCCCCCGGCTCCTGCGCCGGCCCGGTCACCCCGCCCGGCCCCGGGGTCTTCGAACTCCCCGACCCGAGGTCCGGGCCGAGGCCGTCAGTCGGTCAACTGCTTGCGGGCCGCGCGGACCTGATCGGCGATGGCGACGGCACCGCGGTCGTCTGCCAGCGTGCCCGCCTCGTCGAGCAGGGCCGCTGCGTCGCCGGCGCGACCCTGCCCCAGGGCTATGTAGGACAGCCCGACCAGATTGGCCGCGACACCCGCGCTGAAGCCGAGCTCGCGGCGCAGCCGGGTCGAGTGCTCCAACAGCTCGCGCGCAGTGTCCAGGTCGCCCGCCAGGTGTTCGGTGATGCCCTGGTGACGGAGCACGTAGGACAGGGTCAGTCGGTCGCCGACCAGGGTCGCCAGCTCAGCAGCGCGGGTGAGCAGGGGCGCCGCGGTTGCGTTGTCCTCCCGGAGAACCTGGTGGAAGATCCCCATCCACAGCAGGGCTCGGGCTTCCCCCCGCTGGTCGCCGCTCCGCCGGCACAAGCTCGCGGAGCGTTCGAACAGCGTCAGCTCATCGCCGGCGACTCCGGCTTCCGCCAGTCCTTCGCGCCGATCGGCGAGGTGCCGCCCGTGCAGGACCTGGCCTCGTGCTAGCGAGAGTTCGGCCTCGACCGAGTCCAGGGCGCTGTCCGCGCGATCCAAGGCGGTCGCGTCGCCGTCGAAGACGGCCCGTTCGTACAGCAGCCGCGCCGCCTCGATCCGGTCCCGCTCGTCCATGGCCACCTCCAAACGGCTGGTCCGCCACCTTCAGGCCCGGTTGAGCCTATGGCGCGGCCGCTCGAGACGGGCATGAATGCTCGCGACCGCCGCCGCCGCCGAACTGCTCAATACCGACACCAGTCTCGACCTCACACTGTGCGACGCACCGGGCTGCGGCCAGCTGTACCTCCGCGCCCGCCCCAACCAGCAGTGGTGTGACCCCCACTGCGGTGTCCGCGCCCGCGGCCAACGACTCACCGAACGCCGCCGCGCAGCAGCGACCTGAGCACCGACACCCCGGCGCGGGCCCGCCCGACGCCGTGGCGGGTTCGGGCGCCGGCGCGGCGAAACCCATCCCGCGGCAGTCCGCCGGGCTGGAACGGTGTCGTTGTGGACACGAGGCGAGACGAGGCGTCGGCGTTCTACCGGCGGTACCTGACCCGGTGCAACGAGCACCGCTTCGACACCCTCGGCGAGTTCGTCGCCGCCGACGTCAACGGGCCCGCCGAAGGACTCGACCACTACATCGCCGGCCTGCACGCGGTCACCGCCGCCTTCCCCGACTACCACTGGGACCTGCACCGGCTGCGCCTCGACGGCCAGTGGCTCGCCGCCCGCCTGACCGGCACCGGGACCCACACCGGCACCTTCCGCGGCATCACCGCCACCGGCCGTCGCATCCGCACCCAGGAACTGGTCACCTACCACCTGGCCGAGGGCGAGGATCGCCGAAGTCTGGGGTGACCTCGGCTCCACCGTCCGCGACGAGCTCGCCCACCCAGACACCGCCACCTTGGACCCCACCGCCAGTAAGCCACCGCGACCGGACCGGCTCCCACCGGTCACCCCGCCTGCCCGCCGGCGGTGAGGCGCTCACCGGCTCGGGTAACCAACAAGTCGCTGAGACGGCCAGCTGGAGCTGTCATCCTCGAGCTCGTGCTCGGACTGACTCAGCTACCTCAGCTCGTCGCAGAAGGCGTCATCCTGAGACCCTTCCTCGACAGCGACCAGGACCTCGTGCTCGAGGTCGCCACCGACCCGTACATCCCGACGATCACCACGGTTCCCGCGACGGCAGACCCTGCTACCGCGGCGGCGTTCATCCACCGTCAACACGCGCGACTCATCGACGGGGCAGGGTTCTCTTTCGCCATCGCCGACGCAGGCACCGACGAGCCGCCCGGTCAGATGGGGCTGTGGCCGATCAGCGACTCCGGTCGCGCCAGCATCGGCTACTGGGTCGCCGCCCGCCACCGGGGCCGCGGGCTGGCCGCAGCTGCCCTGCGCGTGGCCTCCGCCTGGGCCCTGGACACGCTGCCCACGATCGACCGGCTCGAGCTGTACGTCGAGCCGTGGAACGCAGCCTCATGGCACACCGCCGAAGCGGCCGGCTTCCTGCGTGAGGGACTCTTACGCAGCTGGGAGCGGGTCGGACAACAGCGCCGCGACATGTTCATGTACTCCCGGCTCCGTTTGTAGCTGCTCACCGACACCACAGCACGAGGCAGCCGCTCGTCGAAGCCCGCGCCCGGCCCGGGTCGCGCTGCCCGACCGTGGCGCCGGCGCGGCCATCTGTCGAAGGATCGCGCCGCGCTCCGAGCGAATCGTGTGCCAGGTTGGCGCGGTGCCCGTCCAGGTGATCGTGCTTAACGGCGGTTCGAGCTCCGGGACCACACCTGTCGGCCGAGACCAGCGGACTCACCTGCCCGAACCGCACCTGCTCATCGGCGTCGACACGCTCATCGAAGCGATGCCGACACCGCGGCCCGGCCGACAGGACGCGCCTATCTCGGTGGATGCCGATGGGACCGTCCGGCCGGGCCCCACCTTCCGCGCTCTCGAACAGGCCTGGTACCGAGGGGTCGAGCTGAACCGGGTGGGGGCGCCGGTCGGCGCGGCCCGCGCCGACCTTTCCCTTCGTCCGTCCTGAGCTGCAGATCACCATGCTGGGCCCTTATCGGCGGCTGTTCGCGCTCAAAGGCGCGGCGGCCTTCACCATCTCGGGACTGCTGGCCCGATTCGGCCTGGCGATGTCCGGGGTCAGCACCGTGGTCATGGTCGCCGCCCTGCGGGACTCGTACGCCCTGGCGGGTGCGGTGGCCGGCGCCGCCTCGGCGACCGCACTGGTGACGGTGCCGTTGATCAGCCGGTATGTGGACCGGTACGGGCAGGCCCGGATCGCCGTTCCGGCGGCCTTGTGGTCCGGGCTGATGTCCGTGGGCCTGGTGCTCTGCCTGCGCTTCGACGCGCCGGTCTGGGCGGTGTTCGCCACGGCGATGGCGTCCGCCACCGCACCGAACGGCGGCGGGATGGCGCGGGCTCGGTGGGCGCACCTGCTGGAGGACGACCCGGGATCCCTGCATGTGGCCAACTCCCTCGAGCAGGTGCTGGACGAGCTGGTTTTCATCATCGGCCCGATCCTGGGCGTCGCGCTGTCCACCACACTGTTCCCCGAGGCCGGGCGGCTGGTCGCGCTCGTGTTCACCGTGGGCGGCACGGTGCTGTTCGGCCTGCAGCGGTCCACCCAGCCGCCGGTGCAGCCGGTTGAGCAGGGGCGATCGGGGTCCCCGCTCGGCAACCGGGGGCTGCAGGTGATCATGACGGTGTTCCTGTTCACCGGCGCCATCTTCGGCTCGCTGGAGATCGTCACCGTCGCTTACACCGCCGCCATCGGCCACCGGAGCCTGGCCGGGGTGATCCTGGCTCTGCAGGCGGTCGGATCGGCCATCGCCGGCCTGCTCTTCGGCCTCCTCGCCCCCCGCGGCTTGGTCCCGTCACGGTTCGTCACCGGCGTCGCCGGCATGGCGGTGTGTGTGCTTCCCCTGACCCTGGTCGGGGGGATCTGGCCGCTGGCCGGGCTGATGTTCCTCGCTGGAATGGCCACCGCCCCCACCATGATCAACGCGATGACGCTGACCCAGGAATTGATCCCGCGGTCGCAGCTGAACGAGGGGATGACGCTGACCGTGACCAGCCTCCTGGGCGGGATCTCGCTCGGAAGCGTCGCCGGGGGCTGGGTGGTGCAGCGGTTCGCAGCCGACAGCGGCTACGTCCTGCCGGCGTCGGCCGCGGTGCTCGCTCTGGCCGCCGCCGGGCTGGGTTCCCGGCGGCTGCGTCAGCGCGTCCGGGGCACCGTCAGGTCCTAGGTCGCCTCCGTGCGGGAAGCCGCACACCCGGCCTCGAGCCACTCGCGGCAGTCAGCCAGGTGATCGAGCACGTCCCGCCGCTCAGTCCCGAGGATCCCGACCCGTGGGCGATCGTCCGCCACTTCACCGCAACCGGGTACGTCGTCAACGCGGCGCGGACCCGGATGCTGCTCGTGCGCCACCGCAAGCTCGGCTTCTGGTTGCCGCCCGGTGGGCACCTCGACCCCAACGAACTACCGCACGAAGCCGCTCTGCGGGAGGTCCTCGAGGAGACCGGCGTCCACGCGCGCCTGGTCTCGCTCGGCGAGCCGGTTCTCACCTCGACCGGGCCGGGCGTCTCCGAGCTCCCGCAACCCTGGGTCATGCTCCAGCAGCAGATCCCGGCAACGGACCGCGAACCCGAGCACACCCACCTCGACCTCTGCTACCTGCTCGAAGCAGACGACCAGGTCGCACCGCTGGCCCAGGACACCGAGGTCTCCGCGGCCCAGTGGTGGGACCGGGCAGCGATCGACAGGGAAGCGGACGTCGCCGACGAGGTGCGGTCCTTCGCCCGCACCCACCTGACCTGGCTGCAGGCCATCACCCTGCTGGACGTGGCCGGGTAGACCGCGTCGCAGACACCGTCGATCATCCAGGTGCCGCGAGGAACCGACCTCTTGCCTGGCACCCGTCGGCGTCCCGGTGGCCGCGGCAGCAGCGGCTCTCATCATTGACCTCCGGATCCGGCACCACCGAACCGCCGTCGCTGCAGCAGGCGGTAACCGACGTCTCTGCGGGCAGCTGCCAGGGGCGCAGCTGCCCGCACCGCGCGCCCCCAACCTGTCGGGCCTGGATCTCTCACCGGTCGGCGCAGGCGGCGGAACGTGCGCGGGCCTCGACGTCGACAGCTATGCCTACCGGGTTGCCGGCGATGCCCACCCGGTCGACGGCCACGCCGCCTACCGGCACGACTCCGGCCGACGCATCGTGCTGTCCCTGTCCGAACAGGCTTTCCCGCAGGCTCCGGGTGGCCGACGGCTGGCCGGCGAGGATGGGTGGTGGGTAGCGCAGCGCGGGCATGTCACGGTGCTGTGCGCCCGCCTGCCGCCCGCACTGCTGGCCGGCGGCCAGGACGACCAGCTCGTGCGCCAGGCAGCGAGCGCCCTGGAAGTGCTGTGAGCACCTTGTAGCCGCTCCCACAGCCGTCGACGCTGGAGCGTTGGGTCGGTGAGGGCGGCTGGTTGGTCGATCTGCTGCTGCCTAGCACCGACGCCGGCGTGGCCGGACAGGCTCTCATCGCCACGGTAATGTCCGCCCTGCTGTTCCGGCTTGCCCGTCGCCTCGGCATGTGCAGCTGTGGGCGGGCATCGCCGTCTTCACGGCCGGACTGTTTGTCCTGCGCGGCGCGCACTGAGAGTGCTGAGCCCCTCGACGGGGCATGACAGGACGACCGGGACTGCCCCAAGCATGGAGGACCCGTGATCCAGCAGCACGCTGCGGACGTGAACGGCACGCCTGTCCGCTGGCTCGAGCAGGGCAGCGGTGTGGCCGTCGTGCTGGTGCACGGCATCCCGACGTCGCCGGCGCTGTGGCGCCATGTCATGCCGCTGCTGCCGGGACTGCGCGTGCTTGCCTTCGAGATGACCGGCTACGGACAGAGCATCCCGGCCGGCCGCACCCGGGACGTCTCCGTCGGCGCCCAGGCCGACCGGCTGAACGGCTGGCTCGACCACCTCGGCA
>JAABUJ010004253.1_pt1 | contig 15223 bp, 18 predicted proteins | sample 5559131 | NCBI WGS metagenome assembly JAABUJ01 (sample SAMN10711875, study PRJNA513366) | rock metagenome | isolation source: Antarctica rocks | place: Antarctica: Victoria Land, Mt New Zealand nord | collected 2016-01-07 | reverse complement strand
CGAAGTTTTTGGAGAGGTGGGTGAGGATGGGGGTGAGGCGGTCGTCTTCGTCGAGGCGGGGGAGGGCGCGCGCGGTGAGCTGAAGGGGGGTGGGGTCAGCAAGTCGCCTTTTGGGGGGGCCTTGTGGATAGGAGGAGAGGCAGGGCGAGAGCAGTGAATACCTCTAGGCCTTTATCCAATCGCTCAGCGAAGCCCGCGAGAACCATGCTCATCTGCTCACGTACGGGGACGTACGCTTTGCCGGCTTTCAAGAAGACTCGCCGGTTCTCGACCAGTTCGGGTACAGTCTCAAAATCGACTTTGAACCAGCCTCCGTCTTCCGTTTCCTGTTTCTTCAAGCCTGGTGTCGCGCTTGACAGTTGCGCGCTCAATGCCCGCTTTTCCTCGTCGCCGACGGCCTCCCAGTTGAAGTTCAATGACTGGACAAAATTCTGTCGCTCGCTAGCGTCATCGCTCTGGAATCGTAATTTGAATAGCGCAGTCTCTATTCTCGCGAATCTTCGTCGAAGGTCTTCAGTCGAGGAGAAGGCGAGCCGGAGGATGAAGTGCGAGTAATGGTCTTTCTGGCGTTCGGCATGGAGTTTCGGATCTTGCCACCCGACGGACGAAGGCGCAGAAGAGTTGGGAGATAACGGCAGCCATTTGGCGAGGAGGGGTTTGATGTGCTCGCCGGTTTCGGCGGGGGTTTTGTTGCGAAAGGAGCAGGCTTCGAGCTCGGCGAGGACTGGCTGTCGTTAGTATGCTCGTTCGCATATTTTGAGGAGTTGGTTGAGTACTTCTGAGCCGATCAATTGCCCATTGTTCGAATTCCTCAAGCGTGATGTCGGCAGTTGGAGGGGTTTCGTAAAGATTGAGGCGGTGGGGGTATTCCTGCTGTTTGTAGAGTGGTAAGGCGAATTGTTGCTTCTTGTGGTCTATAGTGGTCCGCCACTTGGGATGGATACGATTGTAGTCTGATCTGATCATATTTGCTGTAGGAGAAGGTTGAGATTGTAGGACCTGCTACCTGGACGACGCGAGTAGAAATGGACGCGCCGGAGGAGACGCGCCCCGCTAGATTGAGGCTCGAAATGGTTAGCTCAGATCTTATGAAAGCCCTAATTAGTAATCTGACAGTCCCGTCATTTTCTCTATTCTTGGCGTTGTTGGCAATCCCTCGAAAAGATCCACCCTATTTGCCTTTCGAGGTTGCGCAATGTCTATGTTAGCCGCTCGGCACAATCTCTTCAGCTCTCAAATTCTATAAATCATGTATCCATTCATTTCAAATTTTGTGGGAAACAATGTCCTCTCAAGCCGACACTTCTATCCTCTCAAACAGACTTGTGGATAGAACAAGAATGTATCCTCATCGAAATACCTTGAATACCATATCGTGTCTTTTCACAGATTGTCCATGTTTAATAAGCAACAGAAACAAGGGCAAGAAGCTAGACAGTTTCCTCTGCTCGAGCCTAAGACCTGTCACTTTCGAAGCGATGACGATACTGCTGGGGCGCAAGTGGCCGGGCAGCGCTTTCGCCACTCAAAGAGGTGGTCAATGGTAAACCTGGAGATAAGCAGGATTGGTGTTGACATTGAGATCAAGATTGAGATCTGCCAATCAGAAGGCTCTAATCGCAAAGCAGCTTGCTGGGAAGTAAAGACAGTTCTACTGATGTAGGTCATAAGAAATACTTACTTCGTGAGCCATTGGTATGGCCTCGCTCTCGCAGTTGCCTCTTCTTGGCTGCTTTCATCCCACTGCGGAGACAATGTTCCTCCACTCCAGTCCGGCTTATGATCTCTTGTATCATGTCAGCCTAAACCCTTTATGTCGATACCCCTTGCGTGTTTATGATCACCTCAATGTAAAGCCGTTGATAGATCCCACTTTTGACGCTTTATTCCTCTACCGGCTTCCGGAAAGAATATGTAATAGAAATAACATCGCTATCTCTGCGCACGCATAATTGCTTCGGCGAGTCCGCGTTGCCATAATCCAGTGTCCATTCCCAGTCCTTTGTAGAGTGGAGCAAATTCACAACGGGCACGTTTTCGCCTTGTGGGATGAAATTATCTGGAAGGAACTCCAAAATAATCCAGTAGCGGCCAATGCAAGCAACGACATTCTGTGGCGCTTCCAGGGATTGTTGAGCGGAGAGGGTCTCATCATACGATATTGTGAGATGGATGCGTGGAGTGCTTGCTTTGAATGACTGGGAGACTGAATTTAGTTCGTGCCAGATTGGCTGGCCTTTCTTGAGGGCGATATATGAAGCGGTGGGGTTTGTTGTAGTGCCTCGAAAAGTGCTAGAGTGCTCCGAAAGCGCTTTCAGAGGGGACGGAGAACGTCTGGTAGGCACAGAGCTAGGGCGGTCTAGTTTCGAACGTGAGTGAAGGACGGGATCTCTGCTTTCGGTCTGGGTCTGTGTCTCTACTGTACAGAGTACAGGCGAGTCTGTTCGTGCTGTAGTGTCATTGTTGGGGATAGTTATCGAATCCCCATATCGCAACATCTTGTGGCCGGTTGATGAGCGATTCACAGGCCGGCGTATTGTGCTTGTTGATTGGTTGGACTGGGAACATGCTGCAGAGAGGAGAATCATGCTCTCGTACGGAGTCGGATAGGGCTTTCCAGTCAATCGCATCTCGCGAGTGAGGACATTATCAATTACTGAGATGAAACTCCCTAGTACGGTAAGGATGTTTCCTTCGGCATTCTCTCCCATACTCTTTACTGCCGCTGGCAATGCCCATTTCTCGTAAAGTCTTCCATGCGTACTCGGTATAATGAATCTGCGATGTATCTTGAAAAAGAGGTTACAAAGGAAGCAGGCCTGTTTGCTTGAACATATGATCCTCGGAGGTACATTGCTAGAGCTGTTTTCGTAGTAAAAGAGCAGCTGGATTTCTGCATGAACCGGGACTGGTAAAGTCGCCCCTTGGCGTATATAGTCCTGGATTGCGGTTGATGATTCTACATGTAAACTAGAAGTCACTGTTCTGCGCTTGGGTCCTTGTAGCAAATTGTCGATAACGCCGACCGTCTTTGGATCAAGTTCCATGGAAGGTAATTCCGGTGCTCTGAAACTGATGACAGAAATTCGAATCCTGCTAAAGACTGAATATCTTCGTGCGGCTTGTAGAAGGAATCTGGACATCGAGAAGTAACGGTTAAGCTTGCTTATAGTTATGGCAATATTCCCCCTTGAATTTGACTCCAGCAAAGGTGATTTGGCTAGAATCTGATATAAGATCTGGCGGGCGTGTACATGCTGACAGGTTATCACCATTGGAGCGAGGATTTTCAGTCCAGGATCTGATTTAGCCTCGAGTGTCGTGAGAGACTCAAGTCTCGCAAAGAGCACGTGGAGTTTCTCAACGTCAGCTTTTAGTGCAGCAAACATAGGGGGTGCGACTCCTGATTTCTGAGGTAAGGCCTGATCGTTGATTGCTGCGTAGAGCTGCGGTATGACTTTTGGCCGCTGCGATTTTTCCTTCTTGAAATTACATCGGAGTGTAGCATGGCGTGACCGCAGGCGGACCAAGATACGATTCTGGTTCAAGGTTACTGCTTCGCACAAGAGAGCGTGCTCCTCTTCCTCAACTCTACCTTGCTCTTCTATAGTTCAACTTAATTCCAAGAACAAAGATTGTTCACCCGGAGCTCGACTCGCCTGCTCGCGCGATCCGTTCTAAGGCCCTCGCCATCCTTTCAAATCCCGCTTTAACGTTATCAAGATTGCCATTGTTCACAGCTAACCTGATAATCAAGCATCTCCCCTTCTTACTTTCCTCTACACATGCTGCTACTATCTTCTTCGGATCATTTGTCGTAGCTGCCACGAACGCGAACGATTCCGCCAGCTGCTTTTCGCGCTGGAGGCTAAGCACCCTTTTGGTAAGATTATCTGTCTGTGCACTCCGCTCGCTTATGCTCATCTCTGATGGTTTCTCCGGGGTATTATTGAGCAGCTGGAGCAGAATAATCTTGTGCAGCAAGTGCGCTTGGTCAAAATCTCGCCAACCCCTCGATGACATCGCCGATAGTCTATCAAATCTATCGTTCAGGATCTGAGTGGATGGCAAATTCTGTATTTAGGTGGCGTGGCCGCAATTGTGTAACTCCTGTAACCTGCCAAAGCGAAATAGACTGACGTCTACAAACAGTGAAGCCCAAGAACAGAAAGTGCCGAAATCTACCAAATGGAAATGGAATGTGCTGCGAGGAATGGCTTGGCATGAAGGCCAACAGCGCTGGACTTTGGGCCGCAGGGACGGCGACAGGCACGGCAAGCCCATACGTCGTTACTGCGTGAGTAGTTGTCAGTATGCTACTGATTGAGTGTGACGCCTATACTCGGTACATACGTAAAGTAATAGCCATTAGCCAGTTAATTATTAGTCCTAATACCTGAAGTCTATCATTTCCCTATTCGCATCAATAACAGCCTGGCAGGGATCTTTCAAAGATGTAATTGACTGCTCTAGGTGGTCAGATGAGACAGCTACTCATACTTCTTTGGCTGGTTCTCGAAGGCTCTCACTGGAAAGCTTGTCCTTGGATCTAATCTTGCGTAATCACCCCAACCGTCCCAGTCAGTTCGAGACAAGGCGAATACAAAGACCACGGGACGATCCGAATACCTCTTTTCTGTACGTCCTCTAATGGGGTCCGAGCTGCGTGTCCTGGGGCATTATCTTGCATCAATGCGGGATCCAGTTCCAGGCATACGCAACCGTCAGATAGAGGAACAGTATGTTCTGAACAAATCGTGCTATCATACCTTACCTACTTTATGTACCTTGAAGCGAAATTGACAGGGACCCTTGTTTGACCCTGAAAAACAACCCCACAACATAAATCCTTCTTTGCCAGAAAGCCGATGAGCGATACGAGTAGATCGTACTCCTCATGGACGCTCATTGGGACCTTTACCTTCCAATAACAAGATCCATTCATCTATGCGAAGTATTGATGGGCCTGGAACTTTTCGCCCAAAGCGTCAGGCTTTGTACACGATACTCACCACGAACAGGATAATCACCATGACGGCAACAATTATCCCAAACGTCACGAAACCAATCTTTCTGTTCATACCCAGCTTGCCCTGCACAATCGCACCAGCAAGATCTCTCCTGACCAACGGAATGGAAAGTAGGAAACCCACCCCTGCGAGCCAGTATCCAACCGGTATGATGATCGCTAGTGCAATTCTCGTTCCGTCTATGTACGCCTGACTGCTGCTGTCGGTGTTTCTGAGAGCCAACCCAATAATCTCAGGTCCAGCTGAATATATCAGGACTTGTGTCGCCGCCCAGATGGAGAGGCCAAAGGTCTTGTATCGCGGTGGCAGCAGCAATACGATGAGACTATTAATGGCTCCGAGCCAGAGTTCGGCCGTCAGGTATGCGACAGACATGGTGCCGTACAAGACTTTGATACCGGAATCTTCGCTAGCGCTGCCTTTCACAGAGCGGGAGAAGAGCATGAGCAAAACGAAGATACTCGAAAGCATCCCACCTACTCCGACTAGATAGAGTGGAAGTGTTTTTGTACGGTCCCAGAAAGCGGATGTGATCAAACCACCGAGTAGAACTGCAAAAGATCCTACAACGCCAACAATGATTCCGTACTTGGATAAAATGTCAGGGTGTGAAGGATATAGATCGGAGAGGTATGTCGGCATGTAGTAGCCGAACACATTGCCGGACAGCTGGCGAAACGAAGCAGAGAGCGCAAGCAGCCAGAAGGAGCGCATACGAAAGAGGTAGCTGAATGTTGATTTCGCATCCTGGTAAGCATATGAGATTTTGGTCCCCGAGACAGAGCCACTGTGCTCGCCAAGACTATTGAAGGCATCTAAAGAGATCAATGATGTCTGGCGCCATGGCTCTCGGATCAAGACGCGGATGAAGATTGCGACAACAATACCGACTATGCCAATGGCGATTAGAGCCGTGTTCCATGGAGTTTTCGTGCGCGCAAATGCCACAGCGATTTGGCCTGAGACGGCTTCACCAATGTAGACACCCACGTAGAGCACGCTTGAGTAGATGTTAGTCATTAAAGGAGTCAAACGCTTCTTTATGAGAAGCTCGTACCTTTCGCCGAAGAAGACATATTCCTTGCCCATCAAGTCGCTAATCAAACTCACGCTCAAGGCTTCCACAGGGGCTTGACCAATACCCATTCCAATCCTAGCCAGCAGGATCTGCCAGAAGGTGTGGCTGAGCCCCTGAAAGATTGCACATAGACTCCACCATAGTGCGGAGACGGTCAAGACCCACACCCGAGCATCAGTGTAGTCGGCGACGTAGGCGGCAGGTAAGGCCAGCAGAGCATACACGATACCCGTTGCATAGCCTGAGAGAATGCCGTATGCCGATGAAGAAAGGCTCAGCGATGCGACCACGTCTTTCTGAAAGTATGAGAGGATGAATTTATCGTATTGAGCAAGAAAGTAATTGAGGAAGAGCAGGACCAGGGAAAGTGTGATTTTCCACACGGGGACATCTGGTCTGGACACAAGTTTGGTGGTGTCTGTTTCCTCTATTGTTGGCTCAATACCTCTACCATCGAGGTCTCCTTCGGTATCGAAGGTTGCGCCGAATTGATTATTCTTCTGCATGCTGTCGAAGCTTGCGGGTTTGGGGTTCTATTGAGCTGTATGCGTACAAGTAAAGTATCACTTGGTTCTGCGTGCTTGGACTTTGGCGATCAACGAGACCTTTTATGATACACAATGCACGAACCGCAAATTACCATTGAGCTTGCATTGGCTGCCTCCTTCTACTACCTGTAAAAGTAACTTGTGGGGATTGAAGATACGCCCTAGATCTCCGACCAGGGGTTATTGAAACAGCTAGACAGTAGTGTCGAAATATTACCTGATTTGTTTCTGTATTTGCCTTTTGCATAAGGTAAGTTGTTCGCGGACGTTAGACACAAGGAAAAGAGCCAGAATTTCGGCTCTTGAGTATAAGGAAATTGAATGAAACTGCTGTACTGCGGTGTTGCTTTGCGGTCAAGATGCCAAAGCGCCAATGACCCAGAAGGTTCGTTGTAGGATCCCAAAACTGACTAACGCAGCCATCGTCCAGCTCAAAGCCCAAATCTTGGTGGGAAAAGCGAGCATAAGCGTGAAGATTACTGCACTCTCCACGCCCTCGATGAGGGCAGGCCGCATCATGATACTCGTCAATTCTTTCGATGCTTCTGCGCTCTTCGCTCGCAGTTTCTCGGCAACTGCCGCAACGTAGAACAAGATGAAGTTGTTCACATGGAACGTCGCCTCGAGCACTGCCACCGCTTTCCAGGTGGCATCATTACTGACGTTCCCGTACGCAACAGCGATTGGTAAAAGGGAGTAAGTGATGAAGTCTCCGAGGAGGTCAAGGAAGCCACCCAAGTCCGAAGCGGTCTTTCGATATCGCGCCAGGGCTCCGTCTAGACAGTCAAAAGCCCGATTGAGTAGCCAAAATGCCAGGGATAGAGCAATTCTTTGTTGTGTTGCAAAGAGGCAGGACAGCTGGCCGGACAGAAATGCAGCGATGGTGATATGGAGAGGGCTGATGAACGTGGGTATAAATTGACAACATGGATCGAAGAAGGCATCCTTGAGGGACCGGAGTTGAATGTCGAACATTTCGAGACGCCTGAAACCAGGCAGAGACCCAGTTGCTCGGTACTCTGATTCGTGGCAGAGAAGAAGTCAGAGTCTGCGTAATTTTAAGGGCGCGGAATTTCATAGCGCCGTATGGTAATGCAGACAGTTGTAATTCTATGTAGCGCCGCCAGCAGATCGATCTGTACGTCATTTGATGAGGAATCGTCGAAGTACTTGGATGTATAAGGCACCTCAGCATTTTACCCCAATTCATTCTGGGCAAAGTATCAGCGCCCGACCCTCTACCCCACCACCATCGAGATACCCATTGCCAGCAACCCCAAGCATGCCTGCGCGCTGCTCTCCAATCACCGTCCTACGACTTGCCTTGGGGCTTTTCGTGGGAACCGCCATCGTCATGCCACAATTCTACCAATCCGCCCTTGACTACACCTACGCCCGCCTCCTTTCCTCCCCAATTTACAGGTCGTCGACCTTCGAGACTTTCTGGACTGCCATAGTATACGCCATTGTCGAGGGCTGTTATATTTATCAATTTCTTCACAATCCACAATTGCGCCTGGCGAATTCGAGAGATGGGAGCAAGTGCAACAAACCGATCCCTAGACTTCGGTGGCCCAGGGATCGCGTAAGAGAAGGCTTGACATATATTACACCGCTCCTCCTCATGGACCTTACGATGATCAAGAAATTTGGAGGTGTGACTGTCCGCGACATGGCTACCAGCGGCAATTATGACCCAAGCACAGTCTCCATGCGAGGAAACTTTCTCGCACCAACCCTGCACCATTTCACGCTGAACTCTCCTCTGCAGACACAACGTGCCTTGCCTGCTCTCCCACCAACAAGTAGACAGATAGTGCTTCAATTGGCTACCAGCATATTCATCTACGACGCCGTGTTCTTTCTCTTCCACCTCGCTCTTCACAAGTTGCCCTACGTCAGTAGAATCCACAGTATACATCACAAGCACGGCGAGATCAATCCACAGGTCACGAACCAGCTTGATGTCGGAGAAAGGCTTGGTCTTGTCCTACTCGCGAACTTCTCACTCAATATCATAAAATCGCACGTCCTAACGCGGACTCTTTTCATTCCCATGTTCGTCTGGCTGTTGGTGGACATACACTCGGGGATGAATCAGCCCTGGGGGTATGACAAGATACTTCCTCATGGCTGGGCGGCGGGGAGCAGAAGGCACGCCGCACATCATCAACATGGCCAGAGATACTATGAGCCGTTCTTCAATTGGTGGGATACCGCGTACGAATGGGTCACAAGAAAACAGCTAAGGGAAGATCGATCACCGAACGAGGGCCAAGATGTGCACTACCATGTGCAATGAACATAAGTAATTGAAATCCTATGACGAATATCGGGCCCTATACTCAGCTCCCAAATCTTTGAGATCATCGGCGAAACAAGGGTCCATCAGATTCTTGAACCAACCTTTCCGTCTATGACTCGACAGCTTCAACTGCTCTAGCAGCATGTCGGCATACGCAACGACGTCGAAATAGAACCAGCTTCCCAATTGACCCTTGTTGAGATACCTTCTGCGGTTCCATGCGACCGTCATTGCCACATCTTTTGCCATCTCGGACTCCGGCACGTTCACCTTCCCATCTAGGTAAGCCACAGCCCACAACGCCTGAGCTTCCGCTGTTCGGAAATTGTTGCCCACTACCATTTTGCCAAGGAAGACTATCGAATGATCTGCTTCATCGATCACAGGAGCAATGGCTTTGTAGAGGCGAAAGGGCGCGTGAGTGGGTTCGAATTTGTGGTATGGAGGTGGATCATTTAGGTGCGGAAACCTCGATAAAACTCTAGATTCAGCAGCTGTTTCCAACGCCTGCCAACGGGACTGGGCCTTTGGGTCGACCTCGGTTATGGGTACGGACAGACCAAGACCTGATGCCTTTTCAAACGAGAACAAATATGATACGGGATCCCATCCAGTGCAATAAATCAACACGTCGCAGGGAATTGTGCTCTCGTTATCAGCCGCGTCCATTGGAGCGAGAGTAATAGAAATTGAATTCAGCCGATCAACATTCCGACGATAAACATGTACCTTGGTGGCAATCGTCGAAAGAAGATCAGGTCGCGTATTGACACCGGAGCTGTCGTTCTGCCAGAATATCCTGTCATCCATACGTCAGCCTCTACCTACCATTTGGCAAGGACAAGTTGCACTTACGGGGTGTCCGGCTCCAGATTTGGGAAACCGTGCTCTTTTCCCTCCTCCCTTTCATACTGCATCATGCCTCTCAACCCCTTGTCGAACCCGTCCCACAAATTTTTCAAGTATCTGCGTCCGAACCATGTCCCGTGTAATACTTTTGCGAGCAGGCCCTTGCTTCCAAATGGATTCGGAAGAAAGCTCGCTAGGAATCGATTATAGAAGCCCTCATTGGAATTCGCATACCGCTTGCCAACTGGTTGAGGAGCGAAGAAGGCAGCAGGGCCGTTGCCGTCTTTGCGGATGACCCAGGAAACGGTCTTACCGGCTTTGGCAGAGGCGTAGGCAACGTCGGCGGCGCTCTTGGCCCCACCCAGCACAACCACGTTCTTTTTGGTCTCGTCTTGAAGGAAAGTGGATTGTCCGAAGTCTTTGTGGTGAAGACTTTGGCCTCGGAAACGTTCCGATCCGGGAATAAGAGGAATGTGCGGCTGCGAGGTCATTCCCGTGGCGTCAATCAGCTTCTTCACTCGGAACAGGCAGGTATCTTTGCTGGTGATGATCCAATGCCCATCCTCGTCTTTCTCCACACGATCGACTGGCGTGTTGAAGAGGATGCGGTTACGGATGCTCTGACCATTATAGATGTGATCATCAACGTAAGTTTCCAGATATCGGGTGGTATACTTCGCTGGGAAAAAGCCCCAGTACTGATCTTCTAGCGGTGGAGGAGTTATGGGACGGTCCGAGAACTCGGCCATTTTGATAGGGGTTTGGGTCCAGAAGTCTTTGTAGATACGCTCTAGTGAAGTGCGTTAGATCTTCCAACAGAGCCATAGATGATAGAATTCCAATGGATTTCTCCCGTCTTTGGATGGCATCTTAGAAGTCAGGCTATGAAGCTAGCTTACTTAAGCTCCACGTTCCGCCAACAACATCGTCCGCCTCCACCAGGGCGAGCTTAGCTTCAGGGTGAACATCTAGATAGTACCGTGCCGCTTGAATGCCGTACAGCCCTGTTTCACAGAAGTCTCTTCAGCGGAACTTCTTGATCCCATTAGGAGTCTCATAATGTCTCCGATTCGGCTCACCAGTCCCAATAATGGCAACATCGATATCCATGTTGGAGATCTTGCTCTTCTCGGACGTCATACTTGCTGCTTTTCAGCTGGCTTCGAAACTTGTTACAGACGACTTCGGAAGTCAGAAGCCCAGGTCATTTTCGTGAGGACATCAACATCTACTTATGCATGAACGCGACAGACCCTGCTGCTGACTGTACTCCGTCAAACATTGACCTGGGATCTCGGAAATAAAATATCGCGGGTTTAACATGGGGCAGCTTCGCCTAAAGTACATGTAGCTTACCCTTGTAAGAGCATCGATTAAAACCAATCATCCTTTACTCCCATCACGTAACCATAAAGCATCATCCCACCTCATCAAACAAAAAATGGCATCACGCACCCTCTACATCATCTACAACGCCGACGCCTCCCTCCTGGGCAAAATCAACTACGGCTACCGTAAGCTCACCGCCCCAAAAGACAAGCCCGCGTGCGCAGCGTGCGATATCACGCACGGAGGCTTGCATCTCGACGAGACGGCTGAATGGAAGAAGGCTAAGGAAGAGATGACCACGGAGGCAGAGAATGTAACGTTGAAGCAGCTGCATCGGGATCAGATGGGTGGTGAGGTATGCATGTCTTTCTGTTCCCCCTTCTCTATCGGACTGGGTCTCTATGTCCTATTTACTCGTTCGTCGGAGGGGATGGTATTTATGGCGATACTGACGAAACGGCGTGAAATATAGATGAAGAAGTTCGTGGAGATCAATAAGTACCGGTACCCAATGGTCTTGATGGGCGAGGGGAAGGACTACAAGCTCGTGATGGACAATAACGAGCTGGCTGCCTGCGATGGCAATGCGCTACAGTTGGTGCAGAAGCTTCGAGAGAAAGGGGCGTTTGGTTCTCCTACGACTTCTTCACTATGATGTTTCATCGCGGTCTTGTTGAATAACAACCTACTTCGGACATTATTAGGAGAAAGTTCTTTCGGCAGTATCTTGTGTCGACATTTCAAGATCATCGACAATGGCGGTCCCGTGGGTCTTACTCGAGGATAGGAGGCCAGGCCACACGGAGAGAGCGAGCGCGGTGATGAGGGTGGAGTGAACGGCGGAGATTGTTTGGCGAAGTGGACGGGTCTGGGGGTGGGGCCGGTGAGGAGGTGGAGGAGGGTGAGGGAGGCGGTTGGAGAGGTGGGGAGGGAAAGAGGTAGAGCCATGGAGATGCGGGGAGGCTGGGGGAGGAATGAGGAGGTAGAGATACGGTGGCCGTGCTAGAATATTGGCTTCAAGGTCCTTGAAGCGCAGCATCTATGTTCTACGAATTCTATCCTACACTTCGCTTCTTTTCTTTCCCTAATGACCACTTTACATAGGTCCCTCGAGAACATCTCATTTGCCCAACTACCTGTCTTCTCCATAATCCACCCGCGATTCTCTTTAAACTTTCGGAGCCCGTTTCCCTCCTCTTCTCCTGAACGTTTCATCCGCGTAAATTCATAAAACGAAACCCTGTCACAGATCAGATCCTGTATTTGGGGGAAACTGTTCGAAAACAACGTGTGCATGTCTGTTGCAGCCATGCAACCAGCTATAAACGACCGCTAAATGACGCAGTACGTCTTCCTATGAACAGGTCAAGTATTGTCTTTCAGACGAAGAAACAGCAGCTCAAGCAAAGCCTACAATGAGTTGATGGCACCCTTCTTCCCTGCCTCGAATCTCCTTCTCTTGAGCCTACCTGCTCATGGACCCACGAAGCAACCGTGGATCGCAAAGATGGCTTGTTTACCAGAAACCTTTCAACCACTCATTCAGGACTTGATTCTTGGGTATTTTCGCTGGTTACTCCAGATTTTAGGGTGGTCCTTTACGAATACATGAAGACGCTTTCGTGGAGGATTCTGCTAAGCGTATTCAAGTCGTCCCTGAGACAGAAATGGAATCGCAAGAAGCTGCTAAAATCGAATCGCTACAGGAGGGCTTGCTCAGGAGGCCGTTCTCCTTTATGCCAATAGGTGTAATTGCCAGGCCCTGGCAGTCTCCCAGATCCAAGGCAAACCACATGCTTCTTTTCACTCCTTCGCTTGCCGTCGAAGCGCTGGCCTCATTACTCACAGCCGTCATACTGAATACATACTTCTTCGAGAGAGCGAATCGAGCAAGGAGCAATATTGCTTGACAAAGTGAATTCCGAAAATCGTGAGCGAAGGAGAAAAAGATGACGAGATCAAATGTATAATACTAAAGATCGATCGCTTGTCACCCTCCGTCGTTGGTGCTATGGGAAGTGCTATTTAAAACTTTAACCTGCAATCTACTGTCAACGCTGTTAGCGCTGCTCCGATGTCGAAATCCAAATTTTGGAATTAGGGATTGTTTTCGTAGGCGCTGCTGGAGATCCCGCTCTGTGTGGCGAGACAGCGGAGACATTGTTGCCCAATGGATACTGGCAGTCAGGTGAGGAAGAATCGCACAAAAGGAGGCTTGGCCTTCGGGGCACAAAGCAAGTCGTGCTTAATGCGGAATCTGACGAGAGAGGTTAACAAGACAGTAGCCAAAACATGTCTAGGCATTCACAGGGAAAATCTTCCCCAAGGACAAATCCGGCAGTCACAATTCCGCCGACATCCACAGAGAACCCAAAGGTGTACAAGGCTAGTTTGGCCGGCAAACACAAGTCAAGCCAGAACGATGGGCCAAGGATACGAAATAGTTGCCGACGCAACGACCGTTGAAACCTCTCATGGTGGAAGTTGAACATGACCTGGCCTAAATGGTATGTCAAGTCAGGATTATAGGACAGCGCGAATCCTTTGCACAACGTATCCGTATTTGCGTACCGTTAAGGGCTTTTGCCGCGCTCCAGGTATTTCAAAGCATCAACTGAGCATTTTCGAAGAGGCTCATTTCCCTGTCTTGCTCATACTCGTCTACCTTTCATTCCCAGTGCTCTCAAGGAAATCAGAATCCGAATCCTACCTCTCCCCATGCAAACCCCCTTCCCCCCTTCCCCCCTTTCCGTAAGCACAACAAGCCTAGCTGCGATATGTACAGACAGCATCGGGCGAAGTCAATGTCAGAGGTCTTATCGGGCTGGCGGCGTGAGGTCTCCTTCTACGCTCCTAGCATACCGTGTTTCAGGATGGCCGCAGCACCTCGAGAATGCTATTTTTGCAGCTGGTGCGAAGGTCATCTAGAAGTCGGCTTATCGCCAAATGGGCGGCAAGCGTTGAAGCCATTAAGGTCAGAGCCCCACAGGGAGTATCCAACGACTGCATTTTCTACACAATCTTCGGAGAGCGTAACCCTTCCTCTGGGAAGGGTCATACTTATATCGGAGATGCCAGCGAAGTCATGTGACCTGACGCGACAGCGGATTTGAGAGTTAGTAATGTAGCTTTTGTAGCTTTACTCAGGACCTGTCAGTGAGACAGGCAGTAGCTGCACTTTGATACTATGTTTTCATTCGTCGTGATTCATTCCGAATGTAATGGCATACCATGCCAAGAACTCTGGTCCGTACGATAACATAAAAGTACTTACTTTAGATGGAAGTATGCGCAAGCGGCATCAGACTAGGAGAGTCGAACCCCATGTCGACTCGTCCTTTCGATACATTTCGCTTTTTCATGCTAGCGGGACGAGAAAGTTGACACGTCTAATATCTTGTTACTAGCGAGTGAGGAGCTATGCTGCCTCGTGTGTTGGAGGCTATGATAGAAGAAAAATGTAGCGGACCACGAAGTCGGCCTGTGCGCCCGGTACTAAGGTATCTCAAGATGAGGCAGCAGACGTTAATCTGATCCGATTAGCGCCGTAAGCTGCGGTGTGAAGGTCGTGCCGGCCGACACACGGTGAGCAGCAGACATGCTCGAGGATGGCCGCCGTGGCGCGCGTGACCGGTCTGCTGCTCACCATGCTTCGATGGCGGAGAGAGTTGGCCGTGGATCGAGATGCTTTCATGTGAAGTAACGGTAGTCGAAACGCCCTCGCTTTCGAACGCTTGAAAATGCAGCGAGACGTTGTTCGACCGGCACCCAACACTCGAGGTCTGGACCACCTGCTGGACTACTAGAGTATGTACTCACAGACGGTTGGTAGCGCCTACAGCAGCACGCAATATACTGCAGCCCTTGGCGTCAAATTAGGTGTGGGTCCGGTAGGATTCGACACGCGCTTCGCTGAGGCGTGGGGGTCTATTTTAACTCAGGCTAGCCGATAAGCAGCCTACTACCTTAGCCCATCTGACCTCCATCGACCGCTAGACGACCGACAAATCACAAGGACAAAACATCCAATTCATGCACCTCGTTGCTTCACCAATCCTCCCACCTCACAACTACCCTTCTACGG